>Ga0209467_1000619_pt1 | contig 43534 bp, 48 predicted proteins | sample Higcelwee11metaG_FD_187175 | JGI IMG/M metagenome (GOLD analysis project Ga0209467, IMG submission 187175) | Freshwater pond sediment microbial communities from the University of Edinburgh, under environmental carbon perturbations - High... | ecosystem: Environmental > Aquatic > Freshwater >... | reverse complement strand
GGTGATACCGTTACAATTACAGTGGAACTCATCGCTCCGATCGCTATGGACAAGCAACTTCGCTTCGCAATTCGCGAAGGTGGTCGCACCGTGGGCGCTGGCTCCGTTACCGAAATCATCAAGTAAGGAATTACCATGGCTGGTGAACGCATTCGTATTCGACTGAAATCCTTTGACCATCGTATGATCGATCGGTCAGCTCAGGATATCGTCAATACTGCAAAAAATACTGGGGCTCGCATTGCAGGTCCCATACCACTCCCGACCAAAATACAGAAGTACACGGTTCTTCGTTCTCCTCACGTTGATAAAACGTCTCGTGAACAATTTGAATCTCGTACCCACAAACGCTTGATTGACATCCTGGATGCCACCCCTCAGACTGTCGACTCTCTCATGAAGCTCGATCTGCCTGCAGGCGTTGAAGTCGAAATTAAGGTGTAATAACAATGAACGGTATTCTTGCAAAAAAGCTGGGAATGACCCAAGTGTTCACGGAACAGGGCGAATGCGTCCCTGTGACAGTTCTCGAAGCTGGTCCGTGCGTGGTCGTTTGCCACAAAACTGAAGAGAAGGACGGCTATACCGCGATCCAAATCGGATTTGGCCTTAAAGATGAACGTCGCGCCAATAAGGCGGAGCTCGGTCACTTTAAAAAAGCGGGTCTTGAAGTTCGTGAGTATCTCGCAGAATTTGATGTTGCAGATCTCGAAGCTTGGCCAGTAGGCAAAGAATTCGGTGCAGCGGATTTTGCGGATGCTACTCTTGTGAATGTTTCTGGCATTTCTAAGGGTCACGGATTCTCTGGTACGGTCAAACGTCACCACTTCCATACAGGTCCTCGTGGCCATGGAACTCACAACATCCGTGAACCGGGTGGTTTGTCCGCTCATAGTTATCCTGGCCGCGTTTTCAAAGGAAAGAAAATGGCGGGTCAGTATGGCAATAAGAAAGTTACCATCAAGAATCTTCAGGTAGTGAAGATCGATGGTGATCGCAATTTGATCTTTGTTCGCGGTGCTGTTCCAGGCCCGAAGAATGGAGTTATCGTGGTGAGGAAAGGCTAATGGCAAAGGCAAAGCTCTACGCCGCTAGCGGCGATTTTAAGAAAGATATCGAACTCCCTGTTCTGTTTGACACAGAGATCAACAAGGTTTGCATGTATTTGCACATCAAGGCGATTCTCAACAATCGTCGTCAGGGCACTGCTCAGACCAAGACCAAGTCTATGGTGAGTGGTGGTACCACAAAGCCTTGGAAGCAAAAGGGTACTGGTCGCGCTCGTTCTGGTCAGAATACTTCTGCTATCTGGGTTCGCGGTAACAAGGCCCACGGTCCGAAGTCTCATGACTATTTTGAAAAGGTGAACAAGAAAGTGAAGCGCATTGCGTTCCACTCTGCTCTCACCACTAAGGCCCAGGAAGGCAAGATTGTCGTGTTTGAAAAGCTCGCTTTTGAGGCTCCTAAGACTAAGGAGTTCCTCGCTATCGTGCAAAAAGCTGGTCTCGAAGAACGTAATGCTCTCGTGCTAGTGGGTACAACCGATAAGAATCTTGTTCTCTCCTCTGCGAATGTTCCTTGGGTTCGTTGCGCTCGCGTCTGCGATGTGAACACCTATGATCTCGTTCGCGCAAATAACATTGTGATGTCCCAGGATGCCCTGGGTGAGCTCACTGGAGGTTCCAGGTGAAAGAGATTCACGAAATCCTAGTTGAACCCCATATTACGGAAAGCACTTCCAAAAATATGGTTGATGTTCGCACGGGCATTCGCCAGTATGTCTTCAAGGTTGCAAAAACAGCAACTAAGCCAGAAATTAAGAATGCTATCGAAACGCGTTTTAACGTGAAGGTTGATTCTGTTAATACGCTTATTAACCGTGGCAAGATGAAGCGCGTTCGTACAATTGCCGGCAAAAAGTCCAATTGGAAGAAGGCTTACATCAAGTTGCAGGCCGGCCACAAGATCGCCGAGTTTGAAGGAGTGTAATCATGGGTCTGAAGAGTTATAGACCACTTACCCCGACCCTGCGTTTCAAGCAACTGAACGATAGGAAGGACATTACCGCTGACAAGCCGTACAAGCCTCTTACTGAAGGTATTAAGCGCAGTTCTGGCCGTAACAATGGTGGCGAAATTACTTCTCGTCGTCGTGGCGGCGGTCATAAAAAGTTGTATCGCATTATTGATTTTAAGCGTAACCGTGCTGGTGTTGCCTGCACTGTTGAAACCATTGAATATGATCCGAATCGTACGGCTCGTATTGCTCTTGTGAAGTATGCAGATGGCAAGCGCCAGTATATCATTGCCCCAAATGAAATCAAGGTGGGTGATGTTCTTAATTCTGGTGTTGGCGCTGAATTTCGTCCAGGCAATGCGTTGCCTTTGCGTGATATTCCGCTGAATACTCCGATTCACAACATTGAGATGAAACCAGGTAAAGGTGCTCAGCTGGCTCGTTCCGCTGGTGCTTCTGCCGAATTGGTTGCAAAAGACGGAAAACTCTGCCAAGTTCGTTTACCGAGTGGTGAAGTTCGTTTCATTGCAGAAGAATGTCTTGCTGTTGTAGGTCAGGTTTCTAATATCGATCACATGAACGAAGTCTCTGGTTCTGCTGGTCGTTCCCGCTGGCTCGGCATTCGTCCGTCTGTCCGTGGTGTAGTAATGAACCCAGTGGATCATCCGCTGGGCGGTGGTGAAGGCCGTACATCTGGTGGCCGCCATCCGTGCTCTCCTTGGGGTAAAAATTCCAAGGGTGCGAAAACTCGTAACAACAAGCGCACCGATAAGTACATCGTGCGTCGTCGTCAGAAGAGGGCCTAATTCATGTCGAGATCCCTTAAGAAAGGTGCGTTCGTGGATTCCCACGTGCTCAGCAAAGCCCAGGCAATGGTTGGTGCAGACAAGAAACAGGCCATCAAAACCTGGTCTCGTCGTTCTACAATTATTCCTGACATGGTCGGCTTGACCTTTTCCGTCTACAATGGAAAACAGTTCATCCCGGTATATGTGACCGAGAATATGGTCGGCCACAAGCTTGGAGAATTTTCTCCGACTCGCTTGTTCCGTGGTCACCGTAAGACTGAAACGGCCGGAGGAAAGAAATAATGAAAGCTGTCGCTAAAGTGAAGAACGTCCGTTATGGAGTTCGTAAACTTCGTCTGGTTACTGATCTCATGCGAGGCAAGTCGGTAGATGAAGCTTTCGCAATGCTCTCAATTCTTCGTAGCCGTAAGAAAGGCGCCGTCATTGTTGAATGCGCTCTCAAGTCTGCTGTTGCTAATTTCAAACAGAAGTCTCCTGCTGTAGTTGCAACCGAAGAATTGAAAATACAAGCCATTACCGCTGATGGTTCTACGATCATGAAGCGTATTCGCCCTCGTTCACAGGGCCGTGCGTTTCGTATTGAAAAGCCAATGTCCCACTTGACCATTGTCGTTTCTAACGACGCCGATAAGGAGTAAACCATGGGTCAGAAAACTCATCCGTATGGTCTTCGCCTTGGAATCATCAAGACTTGGCAGTCCAAGTGGTATGCTGAAGACAAATTTGCAGAACTTCTTTATGAAGATATCGTTCTTCGCCGCTATTTGATGAAACGTTTTGAGCACGCTTCTCTTTCTAGGGTTGGTATCGAACGTACGGTAAAGAAAGTTAACGTCAATCTTTTTACTGCCCGTCCCGGTGTTGTTATCGGCAAAAAGGGCGAAGAGCTGGAACGTCTCAAAGGCGAACTCCAATTCCTTACTGGTAAAGAAATTTACATCAGTGTTCATGAAATCAAACGTCCTGAAACAGATTCCAAGTTGGTAGCTGAAAATATTGCTCGCCAATTGGAGAAACGAGTTTCTTTCCGTCGCGCTATGAAGCGTGCTATCCAGAGCGCAATGCGTATGGGTGTGGAAGGAATCAAGATTCAATGTGGTGGTCGTTTGGGTGGTGCAGAAATCGCTCGCGTTGAAAAGTATGCTGAAGGTCGCGTACCGCTTCATACACTTCGCGCTGATATCGATTATGCTACAGCAATCGCCAAGACTATGTATGGCACCATTGGTATTAAGGTGTGGATAATGCATGGCGAAAAAATTGGCAAGGACGTCCTGTCCGAAAATAAGAGAGAGAAGTAATCATGCTGAGTCCTAAAAGAACAAAACACCGCAAAGTGATGAAAGGCCGTATGAGTGGCTGCGCAACAAGTGGCAACACTGTGGCTTTTGGTGATTTCGGCCTTCAGGCTCTCGAACGTTGCTGGCTTACAGCACGTCAGATCGAGGCTGCTCGTATTGCTATGACCCGTAAAATCAAACGTGGTGGTCGCATTTGGATTCGTGTATTCCCAGACAAACCAATTACTCGCCATCCTGCAGAAGCTCGTATGGGTAAGGGTAAGGGAAGTGTTGAATTCTGGGCGGCCGTAGTCCTCCCGGGTCGTATACTTTTCGAAATGGGCGGCGTTGAACGTGAACTTGCAATGGAAGCTCTCCATGTTGCAGCACAGAAATTGCCGATTAAAGTAAAAATCATTGAGGCTTCGGAGATCTAATGAAAGCGCGAGAACTTAAGGAATTGAGTAACGAACAGCTTCAAGAAAAGCTCGCTCAGCTGAGTTTGGATCTGTTCAACAACCGGTTCATTGCGAAAACCGGTAGCCTGGAAAAACCCTCTGCGATGCGCAATACCCGTAAGGATATTGCACGTGTCAAGACCATCCTCACTGAAAGGGCCAAGGCGTAAGCCGGGCAGGAGCAGGAAATGGAAATGGAAAGAAACTCTCGCAAAGTTAGACAAGGTATCGTCTCATCTGATGCTATGGATAAGACGATTACGGTTGTGGTTGAGAACCGCAAACGTCATCCCATGTATAACAAGATTATGACTACTACAAAAAAACTGAAGGCTCATGATGAAAAAAATGAAGCTGCTGAAGGTGATTTGGTAGAAATCATGGAAACCCGCCCTCTGTCTGCAACTAAACGTTGGCGTTTGGTGCGGATTGTGGAAAAGAAGAAATAATCTCTTTGGAGTAAGGCGAATATGATTCAAGAAGAAACAAGACTTGTTGTGGCCGACAATAGCGGTGCCAAGGAAGTCGCCTGCATCCGAGTTTTGGGTGGAACTAACCGTCGCTATGCAAGCATCGGTGATGTCATTAAGGTGGCAGTTAAAACTGCTATCCCCCAGAGCAAGGTAAAGAAAGGCTCTGTCGCAGATGCTGTTGTTGTCCGTACGCGCAAAGAAGTTGGTCGTAAGGATGGCACACTTATCCGTTTTTCGGATAATGCAGTGGTTCTCGTCACTAAGGATGGAGAGCCGCGTGGAACACGTATTTTTGGGCCCGTAGCTCGTGAGTTGCGTGAAAAGAAATACATGAAGATCATCTCTTTGGCCCCTGAGGTGCTCTAATGTCAAATATTAAGAAGAACGATAACGTTATGGTTATTGCCGGTGCCTCCAAAGGCAAGCCCGGTACCGTAGTTAGCGTGGATCCCAAGAAAGGTCGTGTGATCGTCTCTGGTGTCAACGTTCGCAAACGTCATGAGAAGCCTAGTCGCACGAATCAGACTGGTGGGATTATTGAAAAAGAAATGCCCATTGCTATTTCGAACGTAATGCTTCTTGAAGGCAATGTTCCAGTTCGTACCCGTCGCACTCGTGACGCTGGCAAGGCCAGTGTTCGCGTCAGTGTTAAGACTGGCAAGGCTCTGTGAGGATACCGATGAGCACAATGAAAAAAGAAATTTATCAGAAAACTGTGGTTCCGGCACTTCAGCAACAATTTGGTTACAAGAATGTAATGCAGATTCCTCGCTTGCAGAAGATCGTCATCAACATGGGTGTTGGCGAAGCTGCTTCCAATCGCAAAGTTCTTGACGAAGCGGTAGAAATTCTCAGTGCTGTTACGGGTCAAAAACCTATTGTAACTAAAGCATCCTTGGATATCTCCAATTTCAAACTCCGGAAAGGTATTGGTATCGGTGCGAAGGTTACTCTTCATGGTGATAGCATGTGGGATTTCCTTTATCGATTCATCAATATTTCCCTCCCTCGCGTACGAGACTTTCGTGGCCTTCCGCGTCGTGGCTTTGATGGTCGTGGGAATTATACCCTTGGCATTAAGGAACAAACTATCTTTGTCGAAATTGACATTGAAAAGATTTCACAGACTCTCGGTATGGACATTTCCTTTGTGACTTCCGCAAAAACGGATGACGAAGGTCGTGCTCTTCTTGAAGGTCTTGGATTCCCATTCAGGAAGCAGGAAGTAAGGTAATACCATGGCAAGCAGAAGAATGATTGAAAAGTGCAAGCGCACCCCGAAGTATACAGTTCGCGGGTATAATCGCTGCAAGCGTTGCGGTAGGCCGCACGCCTTTATGCGTCGCTTTGGCCTGTGCCGTATTTGCTTTCGCGAAATGGCACTTGCTGGCGAAATTCCCGGTATCACTAAGTCGTCCTGGTAAGGAGTAGCAGAAATGGCAATGACAGATTCTATCGCCGATATGCTCACCCGCATCCGCAATGCAGTTGCAGCGAAGATGCCCGTGGTGGACATTCCTGCCAGCAATCAAAAGCGTGAAATTGCGCGTGTGCTGCAGGAAAAAGGTTTCATCAAGAAGTTCGTCGTGGTTGAAGATGGTAAGCAGGGTATCCTGAAAGTCCTTCTTCGTTACACAGACGGAGTTCCTGCAATTCAAGGCATCCAGCGCGTTAGCCGCCCGGGTTTGCGTCACTATGTTGACACCGCAAAACTCCCTCGTGTGCGTAACGGACTCGGTTATGCTATTATCTCCACTTCTCAAGGAGTGATGACTGATCACGAAGCTCGCCAGCAAAAGGTGGGCGGTGAAGTCATCGCAAAGGTCTGGTGAGGTAACCATGTCTCGTATTGGAAAAGCTATTATATCAATCCCTGCCGGTGTTAAGCTGGTGATCAATGGTCAGAGCATTCAAGTGGAAGGCCCTCTCGGGAAGCTTGCTGCAGATGTTCATGAACTTATCAAGATTAAGCAAGAAGGAGCGACGCTCTCTTTTGAACGTCCTGACGACTTGAAGTTTTCTCGTGCCATTCACGGTACTACTCGCGCTCTCGTCGCGAATATGGTGGAAGGTGTCACGAAGGGTTTCCAGAAGAAATTGGAAATCGTAGGCGTTGGTTATCGTGTGGAACAGAAAGGTAAAGACCTGAATCTGGTCTTGGGTTTCTCCCATCCGGTAATCTTTAAGGCCCCAGAAGGCGTGATTCTTACTGCTATCGACCCGCTCAAGATTGCGATCAAGGGCATTGATAAGCAAAAAGTGGGTCAGGCTGCTGCTGAGATTCGCAAGTATCGTCGTCCTGAACCATATAAGGGTAAGGGCATTAAGTACGAAGGTGAAATTGTCCGGCGCAAGCAGGGCAAGAAGACAGGTAAATAAGGTACGGTTATGACTGCTATTGCAAAAAAAAGAATTCAGTCTCGCATTGCGCGGCATGAGCGCGTTCGTAGGTCTGTCAAGGGTACCCCCGAACGTCCTCGTTTGACCGTTCGTCGCACTCTTGTCAATATGATCGCTCAGATTATTAATGACAAGGATAATAAGTCCTTGGTTCAGGTTTCTACCGCTTCTAAGGAATTCCAACAGAAGTTTGGTGAACTGACTAAAACAGAACAGAGCCGCAAGCTCGGATCTCTCATCGCCGACGCAGCCAAGTCCAAGGGTATTGATGCCGTGGTCTTTGATCGCGGTGGTTACATCTATCACGGCCGCGTCCAGGCCCTCGCTGAGGGTGCTCGTGAAAGCGGACTCCAATTCTAAGAGGTACACTTTGGAACGCGAAACTCAAGTTTCTGAATTCGAAGACAAGGTTGTTCACATCAATCGCTGTGCTAAAGTGGTGAAGGGTGGCCGTCGCTTCTCTTTCAGTGCTCTAGTCGTTGTTGGTAACAAAAAAGGTAAGATTGGGGTTGGACTCGGTAAGGCTAAGGAAGTTTCCGAAGCCATCCGCAAGGGTACCGAAGCTGCTCAACGCAGTCTCATCGAAGTTAATCTTCTCGATGGAACTATTCCCCATGATATCGAAGTGAAGTTTGGCGCTACGCGCATTCTTCTCATGCCTGCTGCTCCGGGTACTGGCGTTATCGCTGGTTCTGCTGCACGTGCCGTTCTCGAACTGGCCGGTGTACGCAATATCCTGACAAAGATCCATGGTTCTTCTAACCCAAGTACTGTGGTTCGCGCTTGCATTGAGGGTCTCACTTCCCAAAAGAACAAGAAAGACTGCGCTGTATTGCGCGGGATCAACGGCTGAGGGCTGGTGAAATGAAAAAAGTTCGTATTACTCAATTAAAGGGTATTGTCCGAGTTCTCCCGGAGCAGCGCGCTAATTTAGAGGCGCTCGGCTTGCGTGGAATCGGCAAGAGTAAGGAACATGTGTTGACCCCGGTTATCCAGGGAATGATCAATCGTGTTCGTCACATGGTTAAGGTCGAGGAGATCTAAGATGGAATTAAACACACTTAATCCCGGTAAGGCCTCTGTCACTAAAGGTCGCAAGCGTATCGGTCGTGGTCCTGGCTCTGGCTGGGGTACGACTGCCGGTCGTGGTCAGAAAGGTGCTGGAGCTCGTAAGAGCGCGAAGGCTGGCCGTGTTGGATTTGAAGGCGGTCAGATGCCTATCCATCGTCGCACACCAAAACGTGGATTCAAATCCCATTTTGTGCGCGATGTTCAGATTGTAAATCTTAAGGCTCTCTCGGCTTCTAGCGTTGTTGATTTTGACGCGAAGGTCCTTGCAGACCAAGGCTTGATTCGCTCTGTCGGAAAGCCTGTGAAGGTTCTTGGTTTTGGAATAATTAATAAGGCTATTAACCTGAAGGTCAATGCGATCAGTGAAAAGGCTAAGGCTGCGGTCTTAGCTGCTGGTGGCAAAGTCGAGATCGTCTAATGGAAGCATTTAAGAAAGCTATTGACGCTTTTGTCAACGCCTTCAAAATAGAAGACCTAAGGAAGAAGTTGCTCTTCACCTTAGGGATTCTTATCATCTATCGAATTGGTGCTCATATCACAATTCCAGGTGTGGATGCTCCTATTTTGGCTCAATACTTCCAGAACAGCAATAATGTGTTTGGTTTGTATGATTCCTTTACGGGTGGAGCCTTTGCTAAGGCGACTATCTTTGCTTTGGGTATCATGCCATATATCACAGCAAGTATCATCATTCAACTGATGGGATCTGTGATTCCGGCCATTCAAATGCTTCAGAAGGAAGGTCAGGAAGGGCGTGCAAAGTTAAATCAATACACACGTTATTTTACAGTGATTATTGCAGCCCTTCAAGGCTGGGGTGTTTCTGTATGGCTTTCTTCGCTTAAAGTTTCCACCGCTTCCGGTGCTGGTCTTTCTGTGCTTACTGATGGTTTTTCATCAGGAGCTGGAAATATTGGTTTCCGGTTACTCGCTACGCTTACCTTCACTGCAGGCACAGTTTTTGTGATGTACCTGGGTGAACAAATCACCTCTCGGGGTGTGGGTAATGGTATCTCTCTGATTATTTTTGCTGGTATCGTTGGAGCTCTTCCAAGAGCATTCACTCGCGAACTGGAAATGTTGACCGAAGGTATTCAACCCCTTGCCATTGAGATCTTTATCTTGGCGATGGTGATTGTTATTATCGGATTCATCGTTTTCGTGGAGCAAGCGAATCGACGAATTCCGTTGCAGAGTCCTCGCCGTGTGGTGGGCCGTAAAGTGATGGGTGGTCAGGCTAGCTATTTGCCTTTCAAGGTGAATACTGCTGGTGTGATTCCTGTGATTTTTGCCTCTTCCATCATGTTTGTGCCTGCGATCGTTGCTTCGTGGATGCCGAATGTGAGCTGGGCTCAGTCGTTTGCTGGCGCGTTTATGCCGGGACATATCACTTATAGCGTGATATTTGCCGCTCTGATTATTTTCTTCACGTATTTTTACACAGCAATTCAGTATAACCCCAATGATATTGCTGATAATTTGAAGAAGTCAGGTGGATTTATTCCGGGCATTCGTCCTGGGAAAAAGACCGCTGAATATATTGATCACATCTTGACTCGCATTTCGCTTCCAGGATCTATTTTCTTGGCTGTGATTAGCGTAGGACCTCTTCATTTGAAAGACGCGTTGAATATGTCTTTCTATATTGGGGGCACCTCGGTTTTGATCGTGGTAGGTGTTGCTTTGGATACGCTTCGTCAACTCGAAGCCCAATTGCATACCAAGAATTATGAAGGTTTCCTGAAACACGGCCGCATTCGCGGCAGGACGGCGTCGTAGTGGCTAAAGAAGAAGGCATTCAAGTAGAAGGCGTTGTGCTTGAGGCACTTCCAAACGCATTCTTTCGTGTAGGCCTCGAAAATGGTCACGAAATTCTCGCTCACGTTTCAGGAAAAATGCGCAGGCATTTTATTAGAATCCTGCCCGATGACAAAGTGTTGGTTGAGATTTCCCCCTACGATTTATCGCGGGGTCGAATCACTTATCGTTACAAGTAATAGGGATAAAGAAGGTTGAACCTATGAAAATCAAAGCCTCCATCAAACCCAGATGCGAAAATTGCAAGATTATCCGTCGTAAGGGTATTTTGCGTATCATCTGTTCGAAGAACCCCCGCCACAAGCAGAAACAGGGATAGGAGATTTCATGGCACGTATTGCTGGTGTCGATTTGCCGAAAAACAAGACCGCTGAATACGGTTTGACGGCTATCTATGGTGTTGGTTTATTCACTGCTCGTAAAGTTTGTACCCAGCTGGGTATTGATCTTAACAAGAAGTGTGATGACCTCACTGAAGAAGAACAAGGTAAAATTCGTCATCTTCTCGAAGGCGAATATTCTGTAGAAGGGCAACTTCGTGCAGAAGTTACCCTTAACATCAAACGTTTGCAAGATATTGGATGCTATCGCGGCTCTCGCCATCGTAAAGGCTTGCCTGTACGCGGTCAGCGTTCTCGTACCAATGCTCGCACTCGCAAAGGCCCCAAGAAAACTGTGGCTAACAAGAAGAAGTAAGGAGACGGTTCGTGGCTGACGAAGAAATCAAAGAAACCCCGGCTGCTGCTGAAGCTGTTGCCGAGGACGTTAAAGTTAAGAAAAGCAAGAAGCGTATTGATGTGCAAGGTATTGCTTGCGTCAATGCTTCTTTTAACAACACCATTGTGTCGATCACCGATGCTCGCGGAAACGTAGTAGCATGGGGTTCGCCAGGAAATTCTGGCTTTAAGGGCTCTCGTAAGAGCACCCCATTTGCCGCTCAGCTCGCCTCAGAAACAGCTGCTCGCAAAGCTTTTGATCTTGGTATGCGCAAGGTTGATGTACGTGTTAAGGGTGCTGGCGGCGGTCGTGAGTCTGCTGTTCGTGCGCTTAAAAACGCTGGTATTGAAGTGTTGACAATTCGTGATGTGACGGGAATCCCTCACAACGGATGTCGTCCTAAGAAGAAGAGAAGAATCTAATTCTAAAGGGGAAACGCCAATGATGTGGAAATCTCTCCAAATGCCGCGCAGTTTTCAGAAAGTGGAAACTGGCGAAGATGGGCGCTACGCAAAGTTTGTCGTAGAAGCTCTTGAACGTGGATGGGGTATTACTTTGGGTAATGCTTTGCGCCGTACCCTTCTCTCTTCCTTACAAGGGGCAGCGATTGTCTCTGTAAGAATTGATAAGGTTGAGAAGGAATTTACCTCAATTCCTGGAGTTAAGGAAGATGTCACTGACATCATTCTGAATCTCAAGAACATTCGGGTAAAGCTTCTTTCGGATCATGATGAGACATTACGTCTTGATATGTCCGGTGATGGCAAAATTACAGCCGCGAACATCGAGGAGAATCCCAACGTGGTGATTCTGACCCCAGATGTCCATATTGCAACCCTTAATGGGAATGCGTCTTTGAGCATGGAGATGAAAGTCTCTTCCGGCCGTGGTTATGTGACTTCGGACGAGCTTAAAGATCCAGAGGCTCCGATAGGTGAGATTGCTATGGATGCGAACTTCAACCCCGTGTTGAAGGTTGCTATGCATATCAGCGATACGCGTGTCGGTCAGCGTACTGATTTTAACAGGCTGGAACTTGAAGTTACTACTGATGGTTCGATTGATCCAGAAGATGCTCTCGCCTACGCGGCAAAGCTTTTGGTAGATCACTTGGATGCATTTATTAACTTCGAAGGCGACCTTGAGTCTCCTGAAGAGTTAGTGCAGGATGAAGAACGTCAGCGAGTCGCCAATCTTCTTCGTATGCGCGTTGATGAACTGGAACTTTCGGTTCGTTCTAGCAACTGCCTCCGCATGGCTAATATCCATACGATCGCAGAACTTGTGCGCAATAAAGAAAATGATATGCTTAAATACAAGAACTTCGGTAGGAAGTCCTTAGTAGAACTTAACGAGGTGTTGACTTCGATGGGTCTCGGCTTCGGGATTAACGTCGACGATTACCTGAAGGATTAATAGAAAATGAGACACGGTGTAAAGAATAAGAAATTGGGTGTGAACGCCGAACACAAGCGTGCCATTCTCCGTAGCCTCGCGACTTCTATCTTGGAGAAGGGCTTGGCAACTGAACAGGTTGATCGTAGTGTGCGTACCACGCTTCTCAAGGCTCGCCTTGCACGTTGCGCTGTAGATCGTTTGATCACATATGCTAAAAAGGGTGACCTTTCTGCACGTCGCGAAGCGGCTCGTTTTGTTCGTGACCCAAAGGTTCTTCAAGGACTTTTCGATGTCATTGGACCACGTTATGCTTCTCGCAATGGTGGTTATACCCGCGTGTTGAAACTTGGCCCGAATCGCCCTGGTGATGCCGCCGAAATGGCTTTGATTTCTCTTGTAGAAGATGAAGTCGTTGCAAAAACAAAGTCTGAGCCTGTTGCTAAGAAGAGTGCTGCGAAACCGATTGATATGGTTGAAGGCGCTACGAAGGCTGCTGAATAGATTCTGTTTGTTATTTCAAAAAACCCAACTATTCAGTTGGGTTTTTTTTGTATCTTCCTAGAACTGTATAAGGATTTTTATGGCCTCCGTCAAGAATATTAGTCTATTTCTAGTGAGTTGCTTCTCCGCCCTATTGTGGGCAGGAGAGAGTGGCAATATGAATTCGTTGAGCAGTACTCTTTCGGTATCGGCGAACGGAACGCTTCAGAGAAGTTCCGTTGTGATGACCCCGTCTTATAGTGAGGGAATGGTGGATTCCACTTATCTATTGGGTCCTGGAGATTTTTTGGATATTATGCTGGAAGATACCTACCTCTCGGTGCAGGTTTATCCAGATGGTTCTGTGGCAATTGATGAATGCGGTGTGGTCAATGTAGGAGGAAAAAACTTATCAGAAGCGAGAGCCGAAATATTGAAAATCGTGGCAAAACGTTATAATCCTCAATATTGTTTTGTTCAACTTGCCCAGTTGAAAAAGTTTCGCGTAAATGTCATGGGAGCTGTTAATGTTGTGGGTCAGATGATGGTGGAACCTCAGACACGATTAAGCTTATTATTGCGTTTGGTTGGAGGATCATTGACTTCTGGTAATGAAACAGACGTACAAGTGATTCGACATGGCGATACCATTCATGTGAATTGTACGAAAGTATTTGATAATGGTGATTTTGAAAATGACTTAATGCTACAGCAAGGCGATCAGATCTTTGTGCCTTTTTTGAATTTGGAAGATGCGGTCACTGTGATTTTCCCTGGTTACCGAGGGGCGATACCCTACAAGAAAGATCGTACTGTGGAAGAATATTTCAAAATGGCTGGGGGGGCACGGGTTCATAATTTTGGCTATCAATCTATTCTAATTCGTAATACAGACAATACCTCTGAAACAATTTCAGTAAGCGATAAGGCTACGAAAACGGTTCAGCCCAGAGCAGAAATAGAATTTTCTGTGAAGTCTCTGGTTGTTTATGTGGGGGGTGCTGTTGCTGGAGTGGGAAGGGTGAATTACGAGCCATCTTGGCATGCTCTTGATTACATTGCGGCTTCTGGGGTGACTCCTATCACTGGTTCTTGGAGCCAAGTTCGTGTGATTCGAGGCAATCGGGAAACTTTAAGCGTCAATGTGACAGAAGATGCTATTTTGCCAGGAGATTTTATTGAAATTCCTAAAAGTAATTATGAAAATTTCAAAGATTTTACTCTTTTTGTAGCCTCTCTTCTCACGGTGCTTTCTTCCGCATTCATTATCTACGTTAACTATAAGTAGTTCCTTATGACGACATCTGATTCTCCCAGCTTGACTGAGTCCCTTTTGCGAATTATAAATAATGATCTCAAGCATATTAAGTTATGCATAATGATTGTTGTTGTACCTACGTTAATCGCTTTTGTTGCTGTAATGTGGTTGATAAAACCGACATATTCTGCATCTGCCATTGTGACGCCTCCGGCTTCAACCAGTTCGATGGGAAATTTGAGTGGTATGCTGAGTGGGGATATGTCTTCTTATGCTTCTTTGCTTGGCTTGTCATCAGGCTCCAATGATGCGGATGCTATCTGGACTTTTTTCAATTCATGGGAATTACACGATCAGGTGATTACCAAATTTAATTTGGCAGAACACTATGAGTTTAAGGGAAAATTCCATGCTGATTTGTTAAAAACATTTCGCCAGAATTTTTCATTGACGCAGACTAAAGAAGACATGCTGGAAGTGGCGATTGAAGATGAGGATTATAAACTTGCGGCACAAATGGTTCAATTTATGCTTGTGCAAGCAGATTCCATGTACAATGCATTTAAAACGGCTCAGGCTCGTCAATCGAGAGAATACTTTGAAAGTAGAATCAACAAATGTCTTGTAACTCTGGATTCATTGGAACATGATTTTGTGAATTTTCAGGTAAAAAATAATTTTTATGAGCCTTCGATACAGATGGAATCAACGATTAAATATTTAGGAGAACAAGAAGCTCAGCGTGAGGCGGTGGATGTCGAGTTAAATTATGAACGCATGAATAGAGGCGTGGATTCAAAAAAATATGAAGAACTTCAGAAGCGTTATCGGAGTTTGGATGCCTCGCTGTCTCGGACACTCAATGGAAAACGGGAATCTTTAGGCTTGATTGCGCTCAAAAAATCGCCCGATTTAGGAGCTAAATATATGCGAAAAGAGTCGGAAATTCGGGTCCAGGAAACGATGTATAAAATGCTACGCCAGCAGAGTGAACAGTTGTTGTTGGAAGAAGCAAAAACGATGAAAAATCTGCATGTCTTGCAAGCTCCTTGGGAAAATGATAAGAAAATCGCACCGTTACGCGGAGTGATATTAGTTTTTACTGCTTTTGTGACATTTTTGTTTGCTACGTTATTTTGTAATTTTCTTGCTTTTATTGAAGAAGAAAAAAAACGCAATTCTCAGTTTGCTTTGCTATGGACACAATTTCTTGGGTTCTTTCGTAAAAAAGTGGTCCATTAAATGTTTTCACTCATTGGTGAATATCCAGAATCAACGATTCTTTTTCTTCTTGCGGGGGCTAGTCTTTTTCAGGTCTGGTGGCTTAAAAAAGATTTTTTTTCTCCCATAAACATATATGTTTTTTGCCAATGCCTAACGTTAGGTATAGCTTATATGCAATTAGATGTAGCCATGACTGATTTTCATATCAAAACATGGCTGGTTTGGATTGGAGCCTTACTGTCGTTTAGTTCTGGGTGTATTCTTTATGAATGTGTAAGTCCTCCTCGGACTTCTTGTAGTAATAGAGAATGTGTTAATTATGATTGGAAGAAGCATTTTATTTTTTCTTGTTGCATTTTGGGGCTTTATTTGATCGGAATTATTGGTTTGCTTCAAAAAGTTGGGACTTTGATTGTTTTTGCTGAAGAACCAGCTAAGTGGACATCTGTGGATATAAATTACGGCTATTATTCTAGTCTTGTTGCAAGTGCTCCTTTGGTTATTTTGTTTTTTGGTGTTGCGTCGTTTAAATCTATGAATCCATTGAAAGGATACCGTAACATTTCTCGGTTTGTAGTTCTAATTATAACGATATTAAATGTTTTGGCATATCCTAGCCGAACTACTTTTTTTATGTGTATCGGTTTTTTTTTGCTTTTTTTCAATTATTTAAAGAAAAAAATTTCTGTTCTTTGGATTATACTAGTATTCGCTATTGGCGTTGCTGTTTTTGTATCAATTGCCTCTATCCGTGCACAATATGGGATGGGCTCAGTCGAAAATATGGCACTTGATGCTGTCATGTCGATGCCCTATAAATATGTGGCTAACAATTACTGGAATTTAGACTATGTGCTTAATCCATTGCCAGATCAGACTCTACATCCACATACATACGGGATGGATTTCTTTGCTGGAATGCTTGAATATTCTCATCTTCCGGCAGCCTTAAGAAATAGTTTCGGATGGGATGGATTATTTAATGAAAGCGTAATGAAAGTTAATGGCTATAATACCACGGGATACCTGTGGGAGGTCTATAAAGATTTTTATATGCCAGGAATTTTTGTTTTCCCATTTATTTGTGGCCTTGGAATATCAGCATTATATCGGCGTCTAAAGTATGCTCTTACACCACGGACATTGATGTTTTATGTGTTCTTTATTTATTTTATTGGCTTTTGGTTCTTTTTAGCTGGTTATAAGCAGGGAATATATTGGGTGTGGGGCATTTTGATTTATATGTTCACAACTTCATGTATAAAACATAGGATTGTAGGAGATGACTCGAATACCTGTGTTTGATATGATGAAAGGGATCGCGATCCTTTTCATGATTATAGGCCATTGTCAGATTCCTGATAGTTTGCATCGCATTATTTATCTTTTCCATCTCCCCCTGTTTTTTATTGTATCTGGTTATTTCTATAAGAACAATAGTCTGAAACTTCAGTTGGTCAAAGATTTAAAACGTTTGGTCGTTCCTTATTTTTTGTGTGCTTTTGTGGTTGGAATAAAATATGGAATAGATGCTTTTCGTCTTCATGATTTTTCAAAAATCCCAGATTTTTGCCTTGCCGTAATATGGGGCTCTTGCCCGATACAAATAGAAGATTTGTCTTTACCGGATATAGGGCCGATATGGTTTTTACTTGCACTGTTTTGGTGTCGACAAATATTTAATTGGATCATGACTTATAAGTCAGGCCCCATTTTTGTAATTAGCATTGCGTTATTTTCGACTTTGCTTAGTCAATTTGTCATTTTCCCATGGAGTATTCTACAGGGCATGAGTGGCATGTTATTTTATTTAATGGGTTTTTTATTTGCTCATCATCAGAATTCTAGGCATACTCTGTTACCATTAAGCGTACTAATTATCCCCATTGCGTATTTCTATGGTGCAATTGATATGCACACAGGACTATATCCTAATTTTACAATGAACGTTCTCGGCGCTTTGGCGGCTTCCTATTTATTGTATGTATTTTTAGACATCTTTTCTCAGATACATTTTTTGCGAAGCAGCATGTCTTGGCTCGGAGAATGGTCTTTATTAATATTGGGAGTTCATTATATAGAATTTATGCTAATTAATTGGAATGCCAAGATTTCTTTTTGGATGGAGACTTGCGAAGAGCCTGTTGTTTGGGTAATTGGGATTCGTATTTTGAGCATTATTGCGTCCGTTTTTTTTCTGTCACGAATTTCTTTTATAAAGCAAATTTTTGTTGGTGGGGCAAAAACAAAATAAGGAAATGTATTAGTGTAGAGTTTCCGGTGAGCCTTATAAGTGGAATAAACAATTACCAGGCGAGTCTTTTCTTGTTGAAGAAGAACACAAAAAAAATGACAGTGATAACAACATCGCCGCTGAGGGTAAATAGCGGAATCAGATGAAATTGACTTGTAAGGGTAACCATTCCGAACGTCATCGCAATATTTGCTATTCCACCAATTGAAATTACGCCTACATATTTCCATATCTGTTTTTCTTTAAGCATCGTGGATATCATAGGCAATCTTATTGCTTGCAAAATAAGAGATATGGACAATAAACGCAAACAGAATGAACTCGTTTCTAAAAGAGATGCCGTCCACGGCGCAGCAAAGAATAAAATTTTAAGCACAAATTGGGGAATAATTAGAAGCGGACTGGAAAGTATTGTAATGAAAAAAGTAAAGCTAAGAATATCACGAAGATGAATGTGGGAATCTAGTGTTTCATGTTGGATGATAAGTGATGATGAAAGAAAAGAAATCATAAATCCAGAAGCAAGCATAATCAATTTATAACTAAAATTGAATGCAGCTAAGAATTCAGGTGGCGCGAGTACATCTGCCGCATAAATACCTATTGGTAGATATGCAAAACTAGTAAGACTCGCGAGAGCAAACGGAAATGCTTTATTGAGCATCAGTTTGATGAAATAAACTGTTCGCCTCCTAAAAATGAGAATGCGTTTGTTAAATGCTGAGAATACGCCAAAACCCCATGCTGGGATTGCTGCGAATATCATGACAAATGCAATAGATTCAATTTTATCCAGTTTCAGGTACAGTAATGCAAATCCCATGATGGCAGAATAAGAAATCGTGTGAAGAACTTTAGAAATAAGAAAACGTTTCCAAAATTTACCGCAGATAAAATACCAATCAAAGAATGCATGTTGAAAAATGAGGCCTAAAGTAAGGATCAGTTCACCACGAAAAGCTGGGTGATGCCATCGTATGGTAAATGCAAATAGGCACATGAGCAACATGGATGTTATGGCTAAAAAGAATCGCAATTGAAAAATTTGTACAAGTAGCTGCCCATGAGTCGCGCGACGACCAAAAAAGGCTAGAACGAGTGTCGCTGTTCCGAAATCAGCAAGCGCACAAAAAATGAGATAGTCATTTTGTAGAACGCCGAGGTAACCGAAGTTAAGAGCTCCAAGGTTTTTCGCCATTAAGTTGGTGACAAAAAAAGTGGCGCATTGAATCAAAAAGTTCACGGCTGAAATAAAAATTCCGATCTGGATATTTTTTAAAATATTTGACACACACGTAAAATAGTTGTTTTTCTGAAGAAAAGAAAAAAGAGTCCACAATTTCAAACCTTTTATTAACCGTCTTTTCTGCGAAACGATCCTAGTATGTTTCTTGTTCGGGATTTAACTATATTTCCGAAAGTAAAAGACATACGACCATCAGGGCCGGGTTAAATTGTAAGGCAAATAGAGGACATGCATGAATATCATATTTAAGAAAACACTATGGGGCATTAGGAAGCTCTTTCTGCTTGCTGAATCCCGTTTTGATAGTCGATATTTGTCATTAGATGTTCCAATGTCTAAAATTGTTAGCCATCAAAATTGGTTGAACTACTTGTTTGAAATCGGCAATAAGCCTGGCTTGAGAATTTTAGAAATCGGTAGTCGTGAAGTCACGGGTCCATCGAAAGCGCGTAAGGGTTTCGAAAAAGCGGAATATGTAGGCTTTGATTTTTATTCAGGCAATAATGTTGATGTTGTAGGGGATGCTCACAAATTATCGAGCTATTTTGGGGAAAATGAAAAATTTGACATTATTTACTCAAGTGCCTGTTTTGAACACTTTGCAATGCCGTGGGTTGTGGCTACTGAAATTTCAAAACTATTGAAGGTGGGTGGAGTGGTGTTTGTGGAAACGCATTTTTCTTTTTCTTCACATGAAAGACCGTGGCACTTTTTTCAATTCAGTGATATGGGATTAAGAGTTTTGTTTTCAGAAGCTCTCGGATTTGATTGTATTGAGGCTGGCATGTCTAACCCAATTGTAGGCAGATTTTCCTCATTAGCTGATGATTATTTGAAAAATACTCCAGTATGGGGCCTTTACTGCCATAGCGAGTATCTTGGAAGGAAGGTAAGAAACGTTCAAGATTTTAATTGGCAAAATCTTGATTTAGCTAATGTGGTGGGGAATACATCGTATCCAAAGCCAAATAGGTAATGAGTGAGTTTGATGAAAAATTGGCTCTGAATATCCTAGTCATGAAATGGGATAATTCGGTTTTATGGGGTGATTGATGTGGCGGAGTAAGTCCTAAAATCAATTAATTGATAAATTATGCAGAGAAAGTAAAAAAGGGTCGATGAGTTGGGCCTTTTTTTGTATTTTTGGGCTTCGAATAAGCGAGAGTGGCGGAATTGGCAGACGCACCAGACTTAGGATCTGGCGCCTTTGGCGTGAGGGTTCGACTCCCTCCCCTCGCATCATCGAAAGATGTAACAGTTTTTTATTACGGAGATTTCATGACCGTTTCCATTAAAGAAACAAGCGCTACCGTCCGCACATTAGACGTGACATTGCCTCAGGATTCCCTTACGGTTCCTTTTGAAAAGAAGCTTTCCAAATACAGGAAAGAAGTCACCATTAAAGGGTTTCGCCCGGGTCAAGTGCCGAAGGCGATGATTCTTGCCCGTTTTGGTGATATGATCCGCCAGGAGGCGATCGATGAGGTATTGAACCAGACGATCACGGAAGAATTGAAAAAAGCGAATATCAACCCCGTCACCCGATTGAAGATCGAAAACTTCAAGGATGATAAGGAACATGATATCACTTTTACGGCGATCGCTGAAGTGGATCCTGATATTGATATCAAGGGTTATGAATCCTTGGGTATTACCGTGCCGGATACGATGATTGATGGTGCTGAAGTGGATTCCGAAATTAAGCGTATGATGCAAATGTGGTCCAAGGATGCGTCTGTGGATCGTGCGGCAGCGAAGGGCGATGTCGTCGTTGGCAATTACGTTGACGTGATTATCGATGGTGAAAAGAAAGAGATGCCGGAAGAACGCGAGTTCCGTTCTTTGCTCGGTGAATCTGCGTCCCCAGGATTTGATGAAGGCCTCCTGGGTGCAAAGAAGGGCGACAATAAGGTCATTAACTTTGTGTACCCAGCGGATCATAAGGACGAAGCCTATCGTGGTAAAAAAGCGGAATTCAAGGTGGAAGTCACGGATATCCGTGAAATTGTGCCCCCAACCATGGATGAGGGTTTCTTTGAACAAGTGGGCGTGAAAGATGAGGCTGAACTCCGCACAAACATTCAGGAAAGTATTGCCAGTAACAAGAAGCAGACGGTTAGGAATAAGGCGGTCAATGAAGCGATTGATAAGTTGATCGAAATGAATCCGTTTGACGTTCCTCAGGGGCGTGTTATTGATCTTATCAAGTACAGCCTCAAGCAGCATGCGGAAAATAAAGAGGAAGAAATAGAACCCACCGAGGAACAACTCAAAACATTGAGCCCGGAAGCCGTTCACGAGATTAAGAAACATCGCATTTTGGACTTTATTGCCAATAAAGAAAAGTTGAAAGCAAGTCAGGCGATGGTGGATGCTCGTTTGCATGAAATGGCATTTGCCTATCATGTTGATTTTGAATCTTTGAAGGGCCACTTCCGCCAGACGGGCCGCATTGTAAGCCTTCGCGAAGAACTTCGCATTGAGGCCGCTGCGGACTTTATCGTGGGCATTCGTCCAGTAACAGAAGAAGTTAAGTAGTAAAAGGGAGGCTCGCTGTGGTAATCCCAACCATTATTGAAAATACAGGCCGTGGTGAACGCGCTTATGACATCTATTCCCGGTTGCTCAAAGAACGCATTATTTTCTTGGGTACCCCGATTAATGATGAAGTGGCGAACAACGTCATGGCGCAGTTGATTTTTCTGGAATATGAAAATCCTGAGAAGGATATTACTCTGTATATCAATAGCCCTGGTGGGTATGTTTCTGCGGGGCTTGCCATTTACGACACCATGCAACATATTCGCCCGAATATTGCAACGATCTGCATTGGTAATAGCATTTCTATGGCTGCCATATTGCTTGCTGCGGGTACCAAGGGAAAACGTTATGCGCTTCCTCATTCCCGCATCATGCTTCACCAACCGTCGGGTGCTGCGACTGGCCAATCCACGGATATTCAGATTCATGCGAAGGAAATCATTAAAACGCGCGAGACGCTGACTGAAATTATCGCGAAACATTCTGGCCGTGACATTAATGAAGTGCGCACTAAAACAGACCGTGACTTTTACATGAGCCCGGAAGAAGCGTTAGAATTTGGCGTGATTGATGAAATTTTCAATCCTCATAAACAAGAGGGCGTTTGATGTATAAAGGCGGCAAGAACCATCCTCAGATCGCTTGTAGCTTTTGCGGTAAACCTGCGGAACAGGTCGCAAAGCTGATTACTGGCGCAGGAGTGCACATTTGTAATGAATGTGTTTCCATGTGTTATAATCTGATGGTGGAAGAACTTGCAAAAGATGCTGCGAAGACAAGCGTAGCATCACCGGAAACAACCAAACCGTTGCCGCCACCCACGGCAATTAAAGCGAATTTGGATCAATACGTTATTGGACAAGATGATGCGAAAACGGCGTTGTCTGTTGCCGTGTATAATCACTACAAACGCTTGCGTTATAAAGATGCCAACAAGAAAAATGGCAATGATGTAGAAGTGGAAAAATCCAACTTGCTTTTGGTAGGTCCCACAGGTTCTGGAAAAACATTGCTCGCTCAAACCCTTGCTCGATTCCTGGATGTTCCTTTTTCTATTGCGGATGCGACAGTGTTGACTGAAGCGGGTTATGTTGGCGAAGATGTGGAAAATATTCTGGTTCGCTTGTTGCAAGCTTCCGACTACAATGTAGAACGCGCAGAACATGGCATCATCTTTGTTGATGAGATTGATAAGATTGCAAGAAAAACGGCGAATCCTTCGATTACGCGTGATGTTTCGGGTGAAGGCGTGCAACAAGGGCTTCTTAAGATCCTTGAAGGAACCGTCGCTGCAGTGCCCCCGAAGGGCGGTCGCAAACATCCGGAACAGAATCTGGTGCATATCAATACGCGTGATATTTTGTTCATTTGTGGCGGAGCCTTTGAATCGTTGGATAAGATTATCGCTCACCGTGTGAATAAGGGTGGAATGGGTTTTGGCGCTGATATCAGAAGTGAAAGAGATACGACTTTGAGTACTCTCTTTAAACAGTTGGAACCAGATGATCTTATTCATTTTGGCTTGATCCCAGAATTGGTCGGTCGTTTACCAGTGGCTGTGGCGTTGGACGAGCTAGATGAACCCACGCTTTTCAAAATTTTGACAGAGCCTAAGAACGCTCTTGTGAAGCAGTTTAAAAAGTTATTTGAGATGGATGGGATTACATTGGAATTCTCCGATGATGCCCTCACTGAAGTGGTTTCTGAAGCGATGCTTCGTAAAACAGGGGCTCGCGGGCTTCGTTCTGTGCTTGAAAAAGCTTTGCAAAAGGCTATGTTTGAACTCCCCGGTACAGGAACGAAGAAGTTAGTGCTCACGGGGGAAATGGTTCGCAAGGGCATTTATTCCGCAGAAAAAGCAAAAAAAGCGGATTCGCATACGGTCGGTAAGAAAAACGTTGCTTAAGGTTTTATTCCTGTGAAAAAAAAGATGATTCAGAAGAAGGGCGAGACTTTCGTTAATGCGTTGACGTTGGATCTTTCTCATCCGGTTCCGTTGGTGCCATTACGCGATACGTTGGTGGTTCCAGGTTCTTCTACACGGATTCTGGTTGGCCGAGATGTCTCGGTAAGAGCTTTGGATGCTTCTCGTGAAGCGGATGGTTTTGTTCTGCTTTTATTGCAACGGGATTCCAATACGGAAGCTGTGAAGGCCGAAGATCTGAGCCGTGTGGGTGTTTTGGCGCGGATTCAGACCGTAACCCCGTTACCCAATGGTTATTTGAAAGTTTTGGTAGAGGGGATACTTGCTGTCGATGTTTTGGATATTACCCTCTCGACTTATTACTCTGCACTTGTTTCCCCCAGAGACTTCCATTATGGAAATACGGCGCAGGATAAAGAGTTAGCAGAGGAAAGTATTCGATTGTTTAGTCGTTATGCAGAGATTCAGGATGTTCCCCCGGATTTGATTGAAACGTTGCGAACAACAGAAGCGCCACTTCAAGTATTTATGGGGATGATCCCATTTATGCGTCTTGCGCCTTCAGAAAAACAAGGTCTTTTAGAACAAGATTCGATAGAGACTTTGGGTAATTTGGTCAATTCGCTTTTGCAGACTGCCATTGACACAGAACACGTTTCTCAACGCGTTCGTCAAGATGTTCAGCATAAAATGCAACAATCCCAAAAAGAATGGCTTATCAATGAGCAAATTCGGATGTTGCAGGAAGAAATTTCGGGTGGGGAAGCGGGAACGAACGAACTCACCACTTTAGTCAATAAGATTAAAGCCAAACGATTCTCTCCGGTGATTCAGGAAAAACTGGACGAAGAGCTAGAGCGCATGAAATTCATGCACCCGACAAGCCCTGAGTATGCGGTCGTTCGAAATTATTTGGATTGGTTTATTTCTTTCCCCTATGGTGAATATACGGAGACGTCTTTGAATCTTAAAAAGGTCAAGGCGGATCTCGATAAGAAACATTTTGGTTTGGAAAAAGTCAAAGACCGCGTCTTGGAATATGTGGCCGTTTTAAAATTGACGGGTTCTGAGAAGCGCGCCCCCATTCTATGTCTCGTGGGCCCTCCAGGTGTTGGAAAGACGACCCTCGCGACCTCTATTGCGGAATCTATTGGTCGCAATTTTGTGCGTATCACCTTGGGGGGTGTCCGTGACGAGGCTGAAATCAGGGGCCATCGTCGTACTTACATCGGTTCTATGCCCGGTCGCTTTATTCAGGCTTTGCGCCGTGCGAAATGCATGAATCCTGTCGTTCTTTTAGATGAAATTGACAAAATGGCGAGTGACTTCCGTGGGGATCCTGCGAGTGCAATGCTCGAAGTCTTGGACCCGGAATTGAATCACGATTTTGCGGACCACTTTATGGAAGTGGGTTTGGATTTGTCTCGGGTTCTCTTTATTGCGACTGCCAATGCCGAAGATGAAATTCCAGCCGCTTTGCATGACCGATTGGAAGTGGTTCGCTTGCCTGGCTATTATGTCCACGAAAAGCAAAGTATTGCGAAACAATACCTGTTACCTAAGGTCTGTGAACGTTGTGGGCTTGTGAATGGGAAAGACATTGCAATTGATGACGTTTGTGTTCACAAAATAATTCGTGAATACACTCGTGAAGCGGGCGTTCGCGAATTGGAACGACTCTTAGAAACGATTGTTCGTAAGCGCGCTAAAGAAGTGGTACTCGGGAAAAAGCTTAAAGCAGAGCTTACCGAAAAAGATATTTCCCATTATTTGGGAGTCCCGCGCTTCTTGGAAAATCGATTGTCAAAACCGGGGCGTCCTGGTTTAGTGACGGGCCTTGCTTGGACCTCTGTGGGTGGCGAAATACTTTCTTTAGAGTGCACATTGTTGAGTGGCCGTGGTCATTTACAACTCACGGGGAAGCTCGGTGATGTGATGAAAGAATCGGCCCAGATTGCTTTGAGCCTTGTGCGTGAACGTTTGCAGAAGTTTGGAATTGATCCTGCTATTGTGCGCAAAACGGACATTCATATTCATGTGCCAGAAGGTGCTGTGCCTAAAGATGGCCCTTCTGCAGGGATTGGCCTTACGCTCGCTCTTCTTTCTGCATTTACGCGGATTCCTGTTTCTCCAGATATTGCGTTCACGGGCGAAGTGAGTCTCACGGGTGAACTCCATGCCATTGGAGGCCTCAATGAAAAAGCACTTGCCGCATTAGACGCAGGCGTTAAGACCCTTTTTCTGCCTCAAGAAAATGCGAAAGATGTAGTAGAACTTCCGAGTCTCGTACAAAAAGGGCTCAAAATACATCTTAAATCACACATTGATGACGTCATTCGGGAGCTTTTCAAGAGTCCTTCTCTTAAGAAGATCAGTTCCGAAAAAACGTAAGGAACTTTTATATGCCTGAACTTTCCTTAGAAGCATTGGAAAAAAGGCGTGATGCTCTGGAAACGAGAATTATGCTCGCTTGCAAGGCGTGCCAACGACCGCGCGAAAGTGTAACGCTTATTTGGGTCAGTAAATTTCACCCCATAACATCGGTAGAAAAAGCGATTCAGCTGGGGGCAAAAGAATTCGGTGAAAACCGAGTCCAGGAAGCCATTGAAAAATTTTCAACTCCACGTTCTGGTATCCATTGCCACATTATTGGTCCCATACAAGCCAATAAGCTTCGCAAGGCAATCTTAGTTGCGGATTTCATTCATTCCATAGCGTCTCTGGATGCTATTCATAAGTTGGAATCGATCTGTGCGGAAACAGGAAAAATTTTGGATATTCTGATTCAGGTCAACACCTCTGAAGAAGACACCAAAAGCGGAATCACCATGGCAGAAACGGAGTCATTTTTGTTGAGTTTACCCGAAGCTCCTCATTTGCGCTATCGTGGACTGATGACTATTGGTAAAAATACGGGCATTGCCGAAGACTCTAGGGCTGGTTTCCGTTTTCTCCGCGAGATGCGAGACAAAATGCATGCCGTTGGTGGACTTTTTGAAAACTTTTCGGAGCTCTCCATGGGCATGACGGAAGATTTGGAAGTAGCGATTGAAGAAGGTGCTACCCTAATTCGAGTAGGGACCGCATTATTTGGTGAGCGAGCTCTGCTGATCTAGGCAAAGAGGCTCCTCTCCCTCTCATATTTATTGTATCTTTTACAGGGAATAATTGTATTCCCAAGGAGGAGCCTTGCTTCTCCTTTTGGTTTTTACTAATCGAAGGAATTATGCCAAATCGAGTTGTTATTGGATCGCAATGGGGCGACGAAGGCAAAGCCAAGGTCGTGGACTTTCTCACTCTAGACGCAGACGTTATTGTTCGTTTTCAGGGGGGCGCCAATGCGGGTCACACTGTAAAAGTTGAAGACAAGGAATTTGTATTCCATTTGATCCCTTCGGGAATTATGCATGAAGACAAACTCTGCGTTATTGGAAACGGAGTTGTTTTAGATCCAGTGCAGACTTTACGCGAAATTGAGGATCTTCATACCAAGGGAATTTACCCGGAAGGCCGTTTAATTATTGCAAATAATGCGCATGTAGTACTTCCGTATCATTCTACCCTTGATAAACTTAAAGAACTCAAGGCTGGAAAGGCTGCCATTGGAACTACTGGCCGAGGCATTGGCCCTTGCTATAGCGATAAAGTCAATCGTATTGGCGTTCGTGTGGGAGATCTTCTCGATGAGAAGGAACTTCGCCCACGTGTCGAAGTGATGGCTGCTGTTCACAATGAAGAATTTACGTCCCTTTACAATGCGGAACCGATTGACCCTGAAGTGGTCATTAAAGAGTATCTCGAACTAGGACAGAAAATTGCTCCGTATGTGAAGGATGTTTGTGAGTTCCTCTATGGGCAGTTGAAGTCTGGAAAACGCCTTATTTTTGAAGGGGCGCAAGGGACTATCCTTGATGTGGATCAAGGAACATATCCGTTTGTGACTTCGAGCAATACCGTTGCGGGTTACGCAAGTTGCGGCGCCGGCGTGGGGCCTACTGCCATAGACCAAGTGGTGGGTGTTGTTAAAGCTTACACGACTCGTGTTGGCAATGGTCCTTTCCCAACGGAATTATTGGACGATGTTGGTGACAAACTTCGCAAAATCGGTAACGAATATGGGGCCACTACGGGGCGTAATCGCCGTTGCGGATGGTTTGATGCTCCTGTGGTTCGGAAGGCTACCATTGTGAATGGACTTACTCATCTCGCCATTACAAAGCTGGATGTTCTGGATACATTTAAGGAAATTCAGATTTGTACTCATTATGTTTGTGATGGGGAAAAATTGAATTTGATTCCGAATCAGCTTTCGAAAGTTGGTCGTTGCACCCCAGTGTACGAAACACTTCCGGGTTGGAATTCGGATACTACCCGTTGTAAGTCTTGGGAAGAACTTCCTTTGAATGCGAAGAAGTACTTACAAAGACTTTCGGAATTAGTGGATGTGAAAATTGGCATGATTTCAATAGGCGCTCGTCGTGATCAGAGCATAATTATCGATATGAAGTGAGGCAAGTATGGTAGATAAGGCCATTGTAGAATTGTTGAAAGGTGTGGATCTTTTCTCAGAATTGAAAGAAGAACAACTAGAACAGTTGGCTACCTTGGTCATTGCCAATGACTTTGCCCGCGACGAAACGATTATCCTTGAAAAAGATGAGTCTACGCAGGCTTTGTTTTTGATTGCCTCTGGCGAAGTGAAGGTCTTTATGACCGGCGTTGATGGGCGAGAAACCATTCTTGCTTTATTGGAACGCGGCGATTTTTTCGGAGAAATGTCTTTGATTGATGGGGAGCCTCGCTCTGCCACTGTCAAAGCCGTGACCTCCGCGAAGTTGCTGATTATTCGCAGAGAACATTTTTTGGATTTACTCAAATCAACGCCAGAGCTTTGCATGGGACTTTTAGTGGAAATGTCGAAACGTCTTCGTAAGTCGAATCGTCAGATAGGATCCCTTTCCACCATGTCTGTGTATGGCCGTGTGGCGGGCACTTTACTGAGCTTGGTGGAAGAACGTGGAGTTCGTATTCATGGAACCGACGGACGTATGGTGACGGTGATTCGGAATCGGCCCACGCAACAACAGCTTGCGGAAATGTCTGGAACTACTCGGGAAACTGTGAGTCGAGTTTTTTCTTCATTGGTTAAGAAACATTCAATTTCTGTGATGGGTAAGGACCTCGTTATTCTCGAGGAAAGCTTACTTCGGGATCAGGATTTGAAGGAGTAGTATGCCTTTTAAAGAGTTTGTATTGAACCAACTTCGGAATAAACCCATCTATTATGCGCTTTTGTTGTTTGTGGGTGGTTTATTAATTCTTGCTATTTTCCTTGATTTTTTGGTTATGCCGTTGATTGCTGGCTCTTTTGCAAGTCGTGCAGAGGTACCTGTTGTCGAAGGGCTTTCAGCTGCAGAAGCAGAAAAAAAATTGGATGAAGCAGGCTTCCGTTTTCAGTGGACTACCGATGGACGTTATAGTGCGACAATCCCTGCTGGGAAGGTTGTAATACAAATTCCTGTGGCTGGTCGTGAAGCAAAATTAGGACGTACGGTTTTGCTAACCCTTTCGCAAGGTCTTCGTGAAATTGTTGTCCCGGATCTTCGAGGCAAAAGTTTGCATCAGGCGGAAATTTCTTTGATGCGTGCGGGTTTAATACAAGGCAAATTAATTCAGGGAGCTCACGGGAGTATTCCTCGTGGCGTGGTGATTCGTACGGAGCCTGCGGCTGGTAAGTCGGTGCGCATCGGAGATTCTGTCCGCGTGGTGGTTTCCTCTGGGGCGAGTGCAGGCAAAGTAATGCTACCTTCCTTTACCAAGCAATCTGTGGAAGATGCCATTCAAAAATTAGAATCTTTGGGATTCGTCGTAGGGGATGTACGTCGAGAGGCTATTCCTGAGGGTATCCCAGGGACTGTCGCTACGCAATCTCCCGAGGCGGGTGAATATTTGTCTTCAGGTTCAAAAATAGACTTGGTTGTCGTCGATTGAGGCTCTATATGCAATTACGAGTCTCTCTGTTAGCGTCCTTTCTTTGCTGTGCTCTGTTCTTTGTCGCATGTAGTGGCAATAGTAATACCAAAGGAACTTTGGTAGAGGGACGACTATCTTCGCCTCCTTATCAGGATGGACTGGATTCGGCTCGCTTAGCAAATTTGGAAGTGGCACACGAATCTTTTCTACGGGCCTTGCAGTTAGAAGCGAAGGGGGAGTCGGCCCTTGCAGAATTATTCATGAGACATGCATGGGAAGCGGATCGGAATAATCGGTTTCTCGCTTTCTCTCTTGTTGAATTCATGGAGGCTCGTGGAGCGTCTACGGAAGCGTTGAAATTGGCTGACACAGCAAAGACTTTGCCAGGAAAACAAACAAGCTCTCAATATGCATTGCTTGCTCGACTTTATAGCCAAAACGTGAACTTGGATTCTTCAAAGTTCTACTACAAGAAATCAGTAGAAGCGAGTGATCAAAATTTGCGCGCCGCCTACGAATATGCCCTTCTCTTGGAAGTCATTCGCGATTATGATGAATTGATGCGTATTTATGGGATTATGCTTCCTCAGATTAATTTCCCGAGATCTATGGTGGATCGGCAACTTTTGCTTTTGGAGAAAGCGGGAAAAGATTCTATGGCGATTGATCTATTGACTTCGGCATACGATGCGATTCAAGATCCAGAGTATCGGGTATCGCGTACGAAATTGCTTATTAAGCAGGGCCGTTATGAAGAGTCTCTAAGCAGCGTTCACGAAATGTTTGCCGAGAATCCGAACGATTCCATGGCTCTTAAATTTCAAACGGCTGCTTTGGTACAAATGAAAAAGATTCCTGAGGCGTTAGATAGTCTGAAATCTTTTTATCGGCGGGCGCCAAAAACAACTTTTGTTTTGCATGATATAGCTTTGATGGAAAGTGATTTATTGAAAAAAGATAGTGCTAAAGTACATTGGAATTTGTTGAAGAATGATCCTGAATATGGGGCGGTTGCAAATTATTGGTTGAGTGTTTATGCCGTAGAAGAGGGTGATTCCGTGACTTCAGTCAAAGCAATGGAAAAAGCGTATGCACTTGCTCCAGATGAGTATGGCCCTGCCCTTGTTTGGCGTTATGGCTTGACAGGACGCTACGCAAAGGCTTACCCCATTTTAGATTCTTTGCTGAATGTTCGCGCGCGTGTAGACTCTATTGCAAAATTGAATTTGCAAAAAAATAATGCGGACTTTGACGGAATAAAAAAAATCCAACGGATCGCTCTCCGACAACATGCCGATTTTCAAGCACTTTATGGAAATATTTTGTTGTTTAATGCAGAAGCTTTGGGTCTCAAGGCTTACGATTCTTTGCGCGCCGATTCTATTCAGCGGATTCGGGTCCAAGCGAATGAACATTTCAGCATTGCGCTGAATATGGGTGTTCAAGATCCAGAAATGCTTTTTAGTATGGGGGCGAATTTGCTCGCCTTGAATAAAGTGGATGACGCGATTGCAATCTTTAAACAACTATTTCAAAAGAAGCCTCGTCAAGCGATGGCCCTCAATCATTTAGGTTATTCTTTGGTGGATCTTAACCGCAATGAAAAAGAAGTAAAATGGGCAGCCTCTTTAATTGATTCTGCTTTGGCGATGGACCCCCATAATGTGGCATTCCTTGATTCGAAAGGGTGGGCTTTGTACCGTTTGGGTGACTATGAAAAAGCACTCCAAGTAATGAATGTTGTTGAGGCGCACGCTGCCGAAATTGAAGGCATGACAACCAAAGATCCTACTTTGTATGAACATTTGGCGGCTATTTGCGATGCTTTGAATTTGAACGATCAGGCTCTTCGATACTACAAAAAAATATTGGTTATGGTTCCAAATCATCCTCAAGCGAAAGCGCGTATTAAAGCGTTGACGTCTTCTGCCCCGGCTCATTAATGAATCGCAAATTGGCAATCTTTGTTGAACTTTGCCTTTCCTTAATTTGTGTGGGGTGTTTTGGTGGACATCCCCAAGTGATCGATGAAAATATTTCTGAAGTACAAACAACGCCTCCAGATAGTTTAAAAGCGAAAATGGATCTGGAATTGTATGATGCGGAAGGGGCTCTTCACGAATTGTCGGGTGTATTGTTCGCAGTCCCTGAGAAACGCTATCGTTTGGAACTGACGGGCCCCATCGGCATAGGCGTGGCTTCGCTTTTGTGGCTTCCGGAAAAGTGGACTTTTATTTTCCCCACAGAAAAAAAATACATTGAGGGAAACGGTTATTGGGTCGGAGACTTGCAGAATAGAATATTTCCTGTTGTGGACATTCACCAAGTGGCCGGCTTTTTTTGGGGTAGTTTATTGCCTCAAAAGGCGACGATTGAGAGAGAAGAGGATTCTTTAGATTGGGTTTTGATTCATGGGAAAGATGCTACTCAGTGGGCCTTTACTGCGGCAAAAGAAAAGAGCACGGGTCGAATTATTTGGGTGGAACGTGGAAATTCAGAACGAGTTACTTTTCAAGAGTTTATGAGTTATGATGGCCGGATATTACCTTCAGAAATTGCTTTTTTTCGTGGTAAGACATGCTTTTTGAAACTCCATGTGAAAAGCGTTAAGACAAAGGTCTCATGGGGTGAGGATGTATGGCACCTGGAAGTCCCAGAAAACTATCATCCGCTTGAGGAATAGTTTGTGTAGGCGGTGCTTTCGGCGTTCTTTTTGTAGTTTTAATTATGGTTTTAAATGGTTGTATTATGAAAAAGATTTTATTTCTCTTTATGCTTCTTGCTTTGAGTTCTTTCAGTTTTGGACTCGATACTTTGGAAGTGTTTGCCATTCGCGTGGAGTTTAAAGAAGAAATTACAGACAATTCCTTAACTACGGGAACTGGTCTCTTTGATTCTGATAAAGATACAGCGAACGCGAACTACAGTTTGGACCCTTCTGGTCGCAGAGCGAGTCCTGCTTATTGGCGGAAACATTTTGAATTTGCCAATGCTTACTTCCAATCTGTGAGTAATGGCGCCCTGACCATCGAAGCCCGCATTTTCCCAGAGTCGGGTTCCTCTGCCTACAAACTCGACAAATACATTATTGATTATAATCGGACGGCCAAGAAAAAAGATGAAAAGACCGCGGAGTTTGACGCTGCTCGCAGTCAGGATTATATGAATTTTATTTGGGACGCGGTCACCGCCGCGCACGAATCTGATGATTCTCCATTCAAGATTCCCCAGCCTATGTCTCCAAATCGTAAGCGCGTATACATGATCATTCATGCAGGGGCGAGTCGCTTGGTGGATGGTGGCTCTATGGGGACGACTGGTGCAGATACCCAAGGCGATTTTATGGATGTTTTTATCGCTCCAGATTCTACATGGACCTATTTAGATAAGACCGATGAAAGGCGGGCTAAAGATCGTAACGGCATGGTTCTCGAAGGAGCCACCATTGATACGTTAAAGAGCATTATGGTGACAAGCGAAACCGCTTCGCAAGATGGGCTTAACTGGGGTGTCAACGGCATCATGATTAACCAGATTGGTCGGGCTATCGGGATGCCTAATACTTATGATGTCGTGAAGGGAATTTCTCGTTTGGGTTATTATGATGTTATGGATTTTGCGGGTTACAATGCGGGCAATGGCTTTTTCCCGGTGCTTCCGAGTGCTTGGATTCGTGCTTATATGGGTTGGGCAAACGTCACTGAAGTGCGTCCCGATGCGGATGGAAAGGTGAAAATAAATCTCACTGCCGCTGGGCAAAAATCAGGTTCGGAAATTATAAAGGTTTCCCTCACTTCAAACGAATATCTTTTGATTGAAAATCGCCAACGTTCTTCAAATAATGAGGGCTCAGTGACGGTTCGGCTGGGTTCTGCCTCCGATGATTCTTTGTATTCGGAGCTCTCGCTTCCCATTGATAGTTTGCATACGGTATTCCTCGATAGTATTTGCTCTGGAACCGATAATAAGTGTAAGCTCAACAAAAAGAAAGCAAAGGGAATAATTCTTTCTCTGTCCTCTTTTGATGCGGGCCTTCCTGCGAGTGGCATTGTCGTGTGGAAAGTCAACGATTGGTATTTGAAAGAGGCTCTTCCTTTTGGAGTGGTGAATTTCTGGGGTGGTGATACTTTGCGTGATCATCAATTTGGTTTAGCCATTGTGGAGGCCGACGGCATTTTGAGTATCGGGAAAACCTTTCAGAATGCATTGGGACAAGCCACCTATGATTATGGCTCTGGAACCGATTTGCTCCCTCATGTTCGGGTCGGTAAAAATTCTCCTAAGGATACCGTGTGGAGTATTGATGCTACGGGATATGGTAATACCGCCTCTACACAGGGGGGCTTTACGGGAATCAAAGTGACGGCGGCCAAGGCGAGTGATGCTCGCACCGAAAGAACATCGAATGCTTTTATGGGGGATAGTGTCGTTAATTTTGCAGCCCTTTCGATTCCGGTGACTATTACTTGGGATGATAATCAGATTGACAATGCTGAATTTCCTCGTTTGGTGGGTAAAAAAGCGGTACCGCGAAATGCCCTTTTTGTGAATTATCCTTCGGGAATGACGGTGGGCTCGGGTGAAAAGTTGATGGTATTTGGTGGTGAAGATGGAACCTTACAGGTGCTTTCTGCAAGGGGAGATACCCTCCTTGCTTCCGACACCACTATTCTTCGGAATGTGGTTTCTTCTATCAAGGATAGCAGTGTTGAGGTTCCTCTCTATCGGTTGGGTAAGCCGCAAGGAAAACTATTAGGGCTCGCTTCGTATGGATCTTCTATTTTCAGTGTACATGCGAAAAGTGGCTTGGTGAAAACGGAACTTCTATCGGATTTGGATCAAGTCCGTTTCAATTCGGAGAAACTGGCTTTGAAAGGACTTCGCATGGGTCCCATGGTCACTGCTGCCGGAGTATGGGTTGCAGATTCGCAGTTCTTGTATCAGGTGTCTTTGAATAAATTCCCCTCGAGAGATTCTACTCCCTTGCCGGATAACTTTTTAATACAAGATATGGCGGTATGTGGTGGCTCTGAAGGGGCTGAAAATATTGCGCTTGTGGGTGCTAATGCGAAAATTGCATTATACAACGGAACAACTAAAACCATTTCGTCTTTAACTGTAAATGCCAAGACTGCGGCTAATATACAGAGCACACAAAACCAGTCGTTCCGTGTTGCTTGCGCTGATTTCGATCGTGATAATAACGCAGAAATGTTTATTCTGGGCAGTCGCGGCTACAGTGCCATTATTCGAGCCAATGAAACGGCGACGGTAGTATCGGCCCCTCGTCAATACAAACGTGGAGGCGCATTTGTCTCAAATGATTCTTCCTACACTTATGACGAAAACTCTCCAGTCGCTATCGGAGATATCAATGGCGATGGTTATCCGGATGCCGTTTTTGTGGGTTATAATCTTCTGTATGCTGTGGACCGTTCTGGTGTTGTTCTTTCAGGTTTCCCGGTAACGATTACTCGGGGTATCCCTGAATATGGTTTCTTGTCGGATCCCCTGATTGTGGATGTCACGGGTGATGCAACCCCTGAAATTCTGATCGGTACGAATGGGGGTCTTTTGATGGCTTTCACGAGCACTGGCAAACAAGTCACTACAGGTTTTCCGCTTTCTGCAGGCTCTTTTGAATACGGCGACTCCATTTCTCCGATGTCCATTTTTGTCTCGAATACTATTGACAGTTTGAGTGGCCCGGAAGTGTATGCCTTTCATCGGGATGCTGTTTTTGGATATCGCTTACCGAAGGCCTCTAGTAATGCCGCTCTTTCCGCTCGTGCCTGGGCTCTTCCGGGAAGTGGCAATGCGCGTACAAATTATTTCGATGCTTCTCTCTTAGGGGACCCTACGGAAGCTACAGAAACCGCGAGTATTGGAGAATTCTTCCTTTATCCGAATCCGATTCGTGGTGGTAAAGTCAATGCGCGCTTCACTCTGGGAATGTCTGCCAAATCGGCGGTTCTTGAATTCTTTGACATTACGGGACTTTGTGTTTATTCCAAAAAATTGGGAAGTCTCAACAAAGGTTCTAATCAAATTGATGTGATGGATGTCTCGAAATTGGGAAGTGATGTGTATAGTGTTCGATTAAAGGTTGATTTTACTTCCGGGAAAGAGAAACATAAATTTTATCGTGTAGGCCTCATTCGTTAGCCAAGGGAAGTTTTATGCGAACATTCGCTTTTTGTGCCCTTATTTTGTTCACATTCATGATGTCGGCATGTTCCAATACCACTCCTTCGGGGAATGATTATTCGAGCGCTTTGACGGCTTCCTCTTCATCCTTTTCGTCTTCAACTTCAACATCATCTTCCTCTTCCTCTTCCTCGGGTGTGTCTTCTTCATCCCTCGTGAGCTCCTCTAGTGAAGTGGAATCTTCCAGTTCTTCTTTCTCAGAGACAGACAGTTTGGCTCTCACCTGGGTCACTATTCCGGCGGGTTCATGGACGCGTGGCACTACAGATATTACACAAGGCCTATTTGCGATCACACAAACGGAGATTACTCAAGCAGATTATTTTGCTGTTTTGGATACACTCCCCGTGCAAAAACTATATGGAGATTCTTTGCCTGTCGCGAATGTTTCTTGGTTCGATGCGGTACGCTTCTGTAACGCTCTTTCCAAAATGCTAAAAATGGATACGGCTTACACCTATTCTTCCATCGGCCCCGGGGGCGTCTTATTGGGCATCCAAGCGAATTACACGAGTGAGTCTGTGCGTCTCCCTACGGAAGCGGAATGGGAATACGCGATTCGTGCAGGGACCACGACCGAGTATTATTGGGGAACGGCAACAGCAATTACCTATGCTCAGTATGCAAGTTCTGCGGGTTATATCAACGTAGCGAGTAAAAGGCCCAATGCATGGAATTTGTATGACATGGCAGGCAATGTGAGTGAATGGTGTTCTGATTGGTATTCGGCCTACGATGCCGTAGCAGAACTCTCTAATCCCACGGGGCCCTCTCGGGGGAGCGAACGAGTTTATCGTGGTGGATCCTGGAATACCACGGCACCCTCTTTAGCCTCTAATGCTCGTGAAAGGGCCCTTCCAGAACTAGTGGCAGACACTCGCGGCTTTCGTGTGGTACATTTCTTGCCCTACGAATAGAAATTCTTGATTCATACCATGACTACAGAACGCGCCCCTCGCAATCGCACCATTACTCTCACTGATGAAGATCGAGCATTGAGTCTTGAATCTGTGGAGAATTTTTATTTTGGGCAAGTTCCCCAAAATAAAATTCTTTGGGGAGATTGTATCCAAGCTATAGAAAAACTTCCTTCGGCATGTATAGACTTATTAGTGACGGATCCCCCATACAACATGGCTAAAATCTATAGTGAACGCGCTTTTTCAAAAACCACTGTGGAAGCATATGAAACCTGGCTGCGTGCGTGGATTGAACCTCTTTGCCGTGTGCTTAAACCCACCGCGAGTCTCTATGTATGCACCGAGTGGCAAAGTTCCAGTTCGGTAGAACGGGTTCTTCGCGAACATTTCACCATCCGCAACCGCATCACTTGGGAGCGCGAAAAAGGTCGTGGTGCCAAAAGTAATTGGAAAAATGCAAGCGAAGACATTTGGTATTGTACTGTTTCGGACAAGTATGATTTTAATCTCGATGCGGTGTGCTTAAAACGTAAGGTCATTGCTCCCTACCGCGATGCGGCGGGGGCTCCTAAAGACTGGATCGACAATGGAAATGAAAAATACCGCGAAACGGCACCCTCAAATCTTTGGACGGATATTTCTGTTCCCTTCTGGTCCATGCCAGAAAATACGGATCACCCCACCCAGAAGCCGGAAAAACTCATTGCCAAATTGATCCTTGCAAGTTCCGTTGACGGAAACCTTGTGTTTGATCCTTTTGTAGGCTCAGGCACCACTGCGGTTGTGGCAAAGAAACTACATCGACAGTATTTGGGCGTGGAGCGTGAAAAAGAATATTGCCTTTTGGCGGAAAAGCGTTTGGAATTGGCGTCTGAGGATTCTTCGATTCAAGGATTTCGTGACGGGTGTTTTTGGGAACGCAATAGTGGGCGCGCCTGATCATTTAGCTACATTGCGAATATGAAAAAATGGTGGATTCCTTTTCTCCTTTGGGTTTTTTGCGCTTGTTCGGAAAGTTCTCGTGAAGAACAACCTAAACCGGTATTCTCCAAACTCCCTGCAATTGAAGCCCCTAAAACACTTGCGGGGACTTATGTAGGGCGTTTCCCCTGCGAAGATTGTGAAGGCGTTCAAGTTAAAATGATTCTCGATTCTCTGGGGGGAGCCCAAATAGAAGAAACTGAAATGCGGGATTCTGCGATCACTCAGGTTAGCGCGGCATCCTACAAAGATTCTCTTGAATTTATTCGGTTTCAATTTGCGAATAGCCCTCGCATTCTCTCATTGAAGAGTAAAAAAGGTTTTTCCATGGTGCTCTTAGACTTTACGGGCAAAGAACATGTAGATGAGTCTGGTGAACCCTATCAATTAATTCGTATTTTAAATAAACCAATGACGGTATCGAAATAAGGGGAGCTTATGTATTTTCAAGAAGCCATAAAACAATTTTGTCCTTCGGTACTTTCCAATGTACCTGGGGAACTTTTAAGTGTTCTTGATTATCGAGATGAACTCGAAATCAAACAACAAGCTTTTACACTTTTTTGTAGAAATAATAACATAGAAGGCAGACTCGAATCTCTCATTGCAAGTCCTATTCCTCGCGGCTATCGCACCACCACAAAGCGTCGTGCCAACTTTTTTCATGGAAAATTTGTGCTTGGTTTTGCGACAAACCAAGACGAAGACGCCAGGCTCTCTTCGGTATTGGAGCCGGATGAACATAATGCCATTTATGAGTTTTTGGCAGAGAAGCTATCGACGCCTGCGTTTTTGCCGCTGGCCGAGGCTTTAAATTGGATTATCATTCGGGGTTCTTATCGTTATCGGGTGGTTTTGTTCAATGTGTTCAAAATGGATGCGACGGTGGTTCGCAAGCTAAAACAAATAGCGGTGTATTTACAAAACTTGCCATTGAAAGTAACGGCCGCTCATGTTTACTTTGATCCCACGTGTTCCGATTATTACCTTGAAACTTCGCGTCCTACAGACGCACTCGCTTTTAAGTCGCTTTACGGTCCTCGCGAACTTTCCCTTGATCTCGGAAAATTCCGATTAAAATACCCCGTGACGGGCTTTAGCCAAATTAACGAATCTCAGATTCCACAGATGTTAGAACAGGCTTCTCGCTTGCTGAAGGTGACGCCACAGCATCGGCTTTTGGACCTTTATTGTGGTTATGGTCTTTTTTCTTTTGGCATTGGTGATGCTGCGGGAGAGGTCTTGGGAGTGGAATGGGAAGGTCCCTCCATTGAATCCGCAAAAGATAGTGCTCGATTCTTAAAAAAGAAGAATTTCCACTTTATGACCGGCAATATTAACGCGGATTTTGTGATGGAACGTATTCCAAATTCCAAACGGCCAGAGTTAATCCTTTTGGATCCGCCTCGCAAAGGAACGGAACCGGGAGTGATTTCCGCACTTGCCGCTCGTAATCCGGATCGCGTTCTCCATATCTTTTGTGGCACGGATGAAATCCCACGGGAACTCCATATGTGGAAAATTTTGGGGTATAAACCCGTCACCATTCAACCCTTGGATATGTTTCCGGGGACGCCCCACTTAGAAACAATGGTGCTTTTACAACGTGAGTGATCCAGAAATATTTCAACCTGAAGAGTGCTATTTCACGGCACTCTTTTTTGTTTGGCTGCGTTTTTAACCGATAAAAACTGCTGAGAACAATTAAAACCCTCCCATTTCATTGATCAGTGGTTAATTTTGCCATTTTAAGAAGCTTATTTTACTTGGAAAAAATATTTATTGGTCCTATATTTGAGAACAATTGGGGTTTTGTTTATAGGAGAATGGGATGGGTAAGGTTTCTTTTGTTTTTTTTGGATTTTGCCTGTTTCTGGCAACTTCGGCTTGGGCGCAGCCCCATGTTATTCATATACAATCACCGTGGACCTCTGATAGCGATGTAGTCAATGAAAATCACTACTTGCTGGGGGACTTCTGTTCTCCAACGGAGAACGATTCCTGTCGAATGACTCCAGAAGGGGATGGCTGGTTTAGTTTTACGATCAACGCTTCATTCGATTCCATTGGTTCTCATTGGATGCTTTCTCTTCAAACGGAATCCACCTCTTGGAATTTGCATCCTTTTGTGGATTCTTTGTTTGCAGGGGGCACTACAGAAATATGGGTATTCACTACCGAGATCTCTTATGAGGTGAGTCTGTCACCCCCTTCCAGTTCTTCTTCAGAAATCACGAGTTCTTCAAGTGCTTTTGTAGATGATTCTAAGCGAATTTATTTCAAGAGTCCCTGGGGTTCTCGCCTGGTTCCTCAGATGATTTGGGGCGGGGACACTTTAGCAATGCAAGTCGCTACTGGTGATACCTCGCTTTGCGGCTGGTTTTTTGTCACTCTTGAAAAAACTTCCGTTTCTTCTGTAATGCCCGTTTATTTCAAGTCTTCAGCGACCAATCAAACGTTCCCGATTGAAGGAACGGTGGATGTTGCTCCCGTTTTATCTCAAAATTCGCAAGTTTTTGTAGACGGAATGGACGCTTCTTCGGAGGTGAATTCTGCACAACTTGGCATTGGTGTGTGTTTTGACTCCACGCATATTATTCGTTTTAGAAACCCTTGGAGCAATACAATTCCCTCTATGATTGTGGGGAAGGATACTGTACATATGGAAGCGATTCCGGGGTATTGTGGCTGGTATCAAACGAAGTATACGTCAACAACCGTAATGAATAGAGTCTTTTTTAAACAGATTATTGGTCGCGAAATCTATACGGCATCGGGCCTTGTTGCAGGGGCGCCTATTGTTTTGGATAGCCTCATGAGTATTAGCGATTCGATTTGGATCAAACCTTATCCTTATCCTTCAGGATTGCCTGTTTTAAGCACTGCTTTCCCTGGGGGACTTGCAGAGTGTTCTCGTAATCTTGCTGTGATGGTTTTTGATTGGCTAGGCGAGTTAGAAAAAGATAACGTGACGGATCCTGATTTTGGCATTGGGAGTGATCAATGTGGAGGCGGGTCTGTTGCGATGACGGGTATGGTGCAAAATAGTCTTGGTGCCAATGGTCTCCCTGTTCGCAATGACGCCTCTTTTCCCTCGGAATGTACTGCGGCGAATGATCTCAACGGTTGGTTTATTGCGGATACCATTAAAAAGGGGTATACCAATGCGACTTGCCGTGATATTGAGATGACTTTGGACGATGAAGGTTTTTGGGTTGCTGATATGGATGAAGATGAAGCCGCGGGGAAAGTGGGCTTTTTCCCCATTGATGATTTCCAATATCTTGATAGTGACTCGACCATTGAGAATCCCAAATGGGATAGTGTGGCAGGGAAAGATTGGCAGGGAAAGCACAATTACAGTTTCTCTATGAAAGTACAAGCGGAATTTAGGTATGTAAAGGGTCAGTATTTTGAATTTCGCGGAGATGATGATGTTTGGGTTTTTATTGATGATCGTCTTGTGGTTGATTTGGGAGGCAAACATTTGGCTCTGGAAGGTTCTGTGAACCTTGACACCATTGGCCAAACGACGGGCGACACCCTAGTGGAAGGCAGAACTTATTCCTTCCACATCTTTTATGCGGAAAGATCTAAGCCCGGCTCCAATTTCATGATGCGTACGACCATGGATTTGCAAACGGAACGAACTTATTATCCTCAAAAAATGAACACCGCTGCGAACCTCATTCAATATGAAATTTGGCAAATTGTGAAAGGCAAATCCTTAACGTGTGACTATTCAAAAATACTCACTACAGAGACGACCCTCGCGGCTTCTGATTTTATGCTAACGGGAGGGGCGCTCTCTGAAAAAGGGGTCACGCTTACTGAAGGCCTCAACTATGGCGGTATCACTATTGATTCTGGCTATACTGGATTTACGGTTGACACAGCGGCAATAATTCTCAATCGCTCTTTAGCGCCAGGAATTTATTGCTTGCATTTTTCTCTTGCCTCCGATCCTTCCTTGTATGATGAAATTTATTTCACCATCCCGGAATATCCACTCCCCACCATTGCCTTCGCCGACTCGTCTTGGATTGAAATCCCTGGAGATGTGGTCACAACCACTTTGGGAGAATGGGCTGCGACGCCGTATCCTGTGAATGTGGGTATTTTCTATATGGGAGCCACGTGCTCCATTTGTAATGAAGAATTACAGCTCTCGACTCCAGATTCTCTTATTTTCTTAGATTCTTTGCAACATGAAATAACATCCATTGTTCTTGAAAATGGGCGAGCCACATTCTGGGTGATGAGCCGACATGGTGTAGAAAATGCGTCGTTCACTGTTTCTGGAATGACAATATCCAATATGCTTTCTTGGCAGAACATCACTCTTAGAGAACCCCCTGTTCCTACACTTGAAACTGCAGGAATGTATGATCGGAATGGCGACGGTGTTGCGGACAGTCTATACTTGAATTACAGCCGGTCACTGAGCGGCAAAGATTCCCCCGATTCCCTCTTTTGGCAATTTGGCGATAGTCTTGTTCATTCTGAAAATAGGAATGCTTTGAACTCTGCAAAAATGGGTAAATCTTCTTTGTCCTTCACTTCCGATGCATTTACGAAAGCAGTATTTACGGGGATGCAAGAAAATCCCTATTCTGGTGATGTGACCACATGGTTTACCTATGTTCCCACAGAGGGTGCTGATTCAGGAAAATCGGTTCCCTTTGAAGTGACGGGGCGTATCCAAGATAAAGTGGGCCCAATTCTTTTGAGTGCTTCTGTGGTTTTGCGCAAAAACGATGTCGTTGCACTGACGTTAAGTTTTAGTGAATCACTCGAAGCGAATGAAATCCCCTTTGATAGCCTTTTTGAATATCACTTTTGGCGTTCAGGAAAACAAATGGATGGAGTGTTCCATTCTATTTCTGGCGGGCGTTATGATGAGCATTATCGTTATGAAATCCTTTATAGTGCTCGTGTGGGTGAAGTTCCTTCGGTAGGTGATAGTGTGCGTTTTGTTCCTGGGGTGGGTCGTGATTTAAGTGGGAATTCGCCGCATCTTTACAACCCTTGGGTGCGTATTGTGGGCGAACAAAAAGTTATAGTAGAATCTACGACACTTACAACACTCACTCCTTCAAACACATCGGATCCAGCATCTCCTTCGGTGAGTCCGTTGAGAGTCGAGTTGGACAAAAATATTGAAGATGTCGCTCTAGAAGTGGGGCTTCCTGGACATTTAATTGAGTATAATATGGCAGAGCTTCTCTTGAATTTGAATGCGGATCGGGATTCCTCTTTGGGGTTGTTAACCGCAGACTCCGTAAAGCTCCTTTATGAAGTTTATTATTTCACAAATTTAGGACAATATGTGAATTCGGCACAAGGGACCATTGCCTGCTCCGATTCTCTCTTTGGTGGTGACTGTTTGCAAAATCCAGGAAATATCTTTTTGGCTTGGAATGCTCGTAGCACTGAAGGACGTTTAGTCGGTTCGGGGGCCTATATTGCTCAATTGAATATTCGAATGAAAGCGGGCGATACAATTGTCTCGAAAACCGAAACGGACTCGGTTTGGGGCGTGCGTCGTACAGGTCTATAATCCGGTATTCACAATTATTTTTGCATTTGAAAGAAAATCTCAGCGGTAATAAGCCTCTGAGATTTTTTTTGTCAATAGACTACAAATAAACGCTATTTACACATAAAGAAAAATGAAATGCTTAGTATTTTGAAATAAGAATAGTTTATGCTAAAACAAATAAAAAGATCTAACACAAACGAAAACAAATTCTTACAAGATAGTTAGACTTAGAATATTATCTTTCTGCAAGGTTCGGTTCTGGGGTTTGTGGGTAAATTTAATGGAGTGTTAAAATGAAGTCAAAAATTAAATTTTTGATATGTTTTTTGCTGTGGGCCGCCGGAACCGTTTTTGCTCAACCGTACATTATTCATGTACAATCTCCTTGGTCATCGGATGCCGCGCTTGCCGATGCGCCCCATACGCTTTCGGTGACGTCGCAACAAAGTGGAACGACAACTTATGCCATGACCTCAGAAGGCAATGGGTGGCATGTTTACTCATACACAGATGTGATCAACGCGACCTCCACTCGAACTTTCTC
>Ga0209467_1000618_pt1 | contig 43780 bp, 36 predicted proteins | sample Higcelwee11metaG_FD_187175 | JGI IMG/M metagenome (GOLD analysis project Ga0209467, IMG submission 187175) | Freshwater pond sediment microbial communities from the University of Edinburgh, under environmental carbon perturbations - High... | ecosystem: Environmental > Aquatic > Freshwater >... | reverse complement strand
TCAAAGAGTTATGAAATTTCTTATTACTATATTGTTCTTTTGTCCCAGCCGCCAAAATAGCCATACATAATTGAACTTTTCTTAATGCTCCATCACCGTCGCCCCTCGATTGAGCCAAATCCTGTCATATTTGAAGCCACAGACCCGAAAACCTCATAAGCTTGATCTACCCCTGTCCAGAAATTATCTTCGTTCTGGGCAATCCTGGGTATGATTTTTTGAACATATGTTATAATTCGTTTAATAATCCACATAGTCCGTCAAAACCAAAACGAAACATTTAAGAAGTATGGACATGAATGGCTGGAATACCCCAGCCATTTTCATTTAGACCATCATCAATTTATGACCCAAAACATTGAATTTCCCCAAAAACTGGCCCAAAACTGGCGTAAAAGAAAAAACCACCTCTGTGAAATTCACGGAAGTGGTTGGTAATCTGTGCTCCCCAGCTAGGACTTGAACCTAGGACCCCCTGATTAACAGGGAAATATGTCGGTTTCCACAGGTTTATACAGATTTGTATCTATTTGTACCAATTACTTTTGTAGCAACTTAATTGTAAAAGATTTCACGGATTTATACAGATATGGTGGAAATACTGGCACCAAAACTGGCACCAGGTTTAACTTTGCAATATTTCAATTAGGTATAAATTAATTACAAAATAAAACATGTTATGAATTATCATCTCCATAGCCAATTAATCCAATATGGGGTAAAGATCCTAGATTATAGTTTTTACTCCTAAGTTGGGTAACTACATCTTCTCTTGATATGCCGAACTTATCTGACAAATAATGAAAGTGTGGTTGACCATCTTGCCATGACTCCTTTCTTCGTATACTATTAAATGTTAGGAAAAAACAGTGCCAATTGGGGCCTCTATCTAAGAATTTTGAGATAATCACTTTTCTATGCTCAACTACATTCCTAAGTTGCCCATCACTTAGGGTTGTGGATCCAACTTTTATAACAGTATCATCATTTTGTACTTCAATAACTGTAGGTAGTATATCAGTATTTAAACCACTATGATGATGGCTTGCTGTGTATTGACTAAAAGTGTAACCAAATTTCAACCATGCATGAAATATTAAGGCAATCAATTGTATAGGAGTTAAGTTTTGATGTCTTAAAAGCTTAATTTGTTCCTTTTTTGAATCACTAGTAAAAAGCGTAAGAAAGTTCTCTGGCACTTTAGTTTCCATTATTTCTTTGAATCTCTCATCCCAATTATCTATTGCTCTATCAACTAGCAATCGATTAACACTTTGTATGGGGAAAGGAAATCTGTACAGAAGAAGCAGATCTCTTTCATGAGTTAAATGCATCTGAAGAAAAGATTCTCCATAGTATTTTACAGGATCGACACGCTCTACATCTGGTGAAGTAATAATTCTATAATAACCTGTTTTACTAAAAGGAATCTTGATAATTTTCATTAAATCAAACATTTATAATCATTTGTTATAGTGTGGGGCTACTGGCCAAACATTTTTGTATAAAATCCACCCATTAATAACGAATTAAAGTCCATTCCTTCGAATGATAATCTGTCATTAGCCTCCATATTTTCTAGAGATATTGCAATGGTTCGGTTTATATTGTATTGATTGTAAATTCTATCATCTTTGAATGAGGTAAAAAGAATTTTTAGATTCTGAACTTCACTTTCATGCCGAACTATAATAATAATAGGCTTTTCTTGCGAAAAGTTTTTATCCCCAAGATATTCCTCATATGTATCATTTTTCCAAATTGGAAGATAATCTCCTTGTGATTTCCCAAATTGATTTGTCCAACGCCATTCTCTTTCATGTGTCCAATCATTTTGATCATTAATTTTCGTTAGCATATATCTGTACTGTTCATTTTCATTAATATTTTTATTAATCCAATTCCCATTAGGTTTCAATTTCTCGATCTCATTTTCAATTGTTGCACCATAAATTACATTCCTAGTACCTAGATCAAACATTTTTCTTTTATCAAGGGCAACTCCATAAAAATCAACCTTGTTGATATCTCTGCGATTTTGCACATATAAGTAAAGGCTGTAAAGTGGCATCTCAGTAAAACAAATTGCTTTCTTATTTCCAAAAACTGTCTTTTTAGTTCTGCGGCTGGCCCAACCACAGGTTATTTTTCCATCTAAAACTATAGCCGTTAGTATTTCAAATGCGCTTTTATTTCCTTGCTTAATAAAGTGAATCAAATAATCTGATAAATCAAATCTACCTTGTTTGACGTCTTTAATTATTTCTATTCCACACATTTGTTCAAAAATGTTTTAGGTTTTTATCTATTTTCTCGGCAATAAAATTTAACTTATTTGACTAATTATTAAGTGATTAAGACCTTAACTTAAAAGATCATAAATGCACCCATCTGTAATTTTGACCAATCTTAACCTTTGAGATTTTATCCACGAATCCATAAATCATGAAGCCCCCCCCATTTATCACTTGAAGAACCAAGTCTGTTTGCCTGTCTTGGATGACAAAGGGGAATAACGCTATAGAACCTCTCATTAATTCTTATTTGATGGGCTTTTCCATAAGCGTTTGGGGTGTCGCCAAACTGAGCAAGTTTTGAATATCTATTGTCAAAATATCTTAAAAACCAATAAATTGGGAGATCTCCAAGTAGTATTAGAGTGTCGGCCTTGGAATCCTCCAACTCTTGAAGAATTTCTGATCGCCTTGATGGGGAGTTCAATTCTTTCTTGTCAAAGAGTGGAATCGTCGTTACAGTCAATTTGTATTTTCGGATAAGCTCCTGCGTATAGTTTTTTTCTATTGCTTTCCTCTGATTTTCATTTACCCTTGAGTATGGAAGCAGGTCACAGAGCCACACATTCTGTCTAGTAAGACCCAAGGGCTTTAAGAATAACTCATCAAGAGCTCTTCCCGACGGCCCGTTTAATCTCGAATCCGTCGGCACCATAAGAGTTCCAAGCTCTTCTGGTATTTCAATCCCTCTGATAATACTTTCTGCATTATCCCCTCTCCAAAATATTTCGGGTTCGCTTGCAACAGCTAATGCTGAAACTACCTGTTTATCGTTCTTATCAACCCACCGTGCATGGACAGCACTTGCATATACTCCAAGTACAAATGCTTCTTTGGGGGATTTGTCTTTCTGTTCGACCTTTTTTAGCTCCTGGCCAAATGGGAAAAAATACCTTTCTGTCATATAACCTGTCTTTATGATTAGCGGAAACTGGATGTGAGCTATTAAAGTTAAACATATTTGATCAAATAAGAGGTTCGAAGGAACATTGAAAACCGAATTTGGTAATGAAGGTGTATTATGACACATCTTTCTCTTTCCTCCAATTTGAGATTTATAGGATTAGTTATAGAATTTGGGTAGCTTTAAGATCGCTAATATTAAAGCCGTAAACTAACTTGTAATTATTAATTACCTTGTTGAAATGCATTTTTGTAAATAAATCATTGAATAATGCTTAAGCCAATTATTCTTGTTGGTGAACAACGACGAGTGTTGTTCCTTCCACAACAAAACCCTATTCAAATTAAAGGTGTAGCTGGTAGTGGGAAAACCACAGTCGCTTTGTATAGAGCAAAACATCTGATAGAAACTTTTAGTAATTTATTTCAAGAACCTAAGGTTATTATTTTTACCTACAATAAAAGTCTAGTAAATTATATTAAGCAACTTCTTCCCAACATACCTGGGGGGCATCAGCAAAACACTGAAGAGCTTAAGAAGGGTTTCCCTAACGGTTTAAATGTTACGGTAACTAATTTCCATAAATGGGCCTACAACTTCCTTGAAAACAGAGGTTATGGGCTCTATGAGAGGAATCGGATTGTAGACGAGAAGCTAACAGAGAGTTATATTACAAATGCAATAATGTCTGTTAGAAACAAGTACCCAACTTCAAACGTCCTTAATAAGCGAATGGAATTTTTTAAGGAAGAATTTTCTTGGATTAAAGGTAAACTGGTTAATTCAGAAGAGGAATATATCAATGCCAAAAGGATTGGCAGGGGAAAGACAGATAGAGTTAGCGAGTCTGATAAAAGAATTATTTGGATTGTATTTTTGGGCTACCAAAGTCTTTTACAACAAGCCGACAAATTAGATTTCAATGATTTTGCGTTAAGAGTATTGGGAGAAATTGAACGTGACATAAGCTTCATTCCTCCTTATACTCATATGGTCATTGATGAGGCTCAAGATTTAAACAAAGCTCAAATTTTAGTATTGAAAACCCTCGTTTCGAAAGATATTTATAGTATTACTTTGATCGCTGATGCTGCTCAAAGGATTTACAAAAGCGGATTTACTTGGAGTGAAGTTGGTATTAGTGTTGCTGGTGGCCGAACGATTGAGCTTAAGAAGAACTACAGAAATACGGTTGAGATTGCTATGGCCGCCATGTCGTTATTAGATCATGATGAAGATAAAGAAGAATTTACTGAAATTCAGCAACCGACTAGACATGGATCCAAACCAATCCTTGCAGGATTCGATGCTTGGGACAAGCAAATTAATTTCATCGCTGAGGAAATTGAAAAAATAGGGTATAAGACTAAAAGTACTGTCCTCTTACATAGGAAACGCTCATTACTTGACCCTATCAAGAGTTGGTTAAACGGAAAAGGAATTAACTCAGAAATAATAGGTGGCCGAGGATTTACCGACTACGATGCTCCAACCCTTAAAATCTGTACTCTATCTTCAATAAAAGGACTCGAATTTGAAAATGTATTCATAATGGATTTAAATGAGAGCATTATACCTTACCCAGAAGGATTCATTGACTCTGATGATGAATTCCATATTACAACTGAACGACGACTCCTCTATACTTCTATGACACGGGCCAAAGAAAAACTTTATCTGACTTATGTTGGAAACCAATCAAGATTTATTAATGAATTGAATAAAAGTTTATTTAGCGTAAGGTCCAGTTCCCCGTCTAATGATCTCGAAGTCATTATAACATATTTAGAATAGAAATGGATACTGATTATGTCTTGCTCTTATAGACAACTTCCATGGATTATAAGCTTGATTATATTAAATTTCAAAATGAGGTAAAAAGGAGAGGGATCCAGTTCCTTGTTCATTTTACAGAAACAATAAATCTTCTTAGCATCCTCGAGCACAAGAAAATTTATTCTAGAGCTCAGCTCGAAAACCTAAAGATAGAGCATCAAGATCTCTTGGACTTTATTGAGTTTAATGATACCCTACGATTAGATGAATTAAAGAACTATATTAACCTATCGCTATCTTTCCCTAATTATTTCTTATTTAATAAGTTCAGGGAGAAAATGAATCATGTTTACATAAATTGGTGTATATTAAAAATCAATCCCTGCTACATTTATGCTAATGAAACTTTATTCTCTGTATCAAATGCAGCTTCAAATGCCTCAAGATACCAATATAAGATAACAGGGGACTATCAAAAATTTTTAATGTTATTTAAGGATCAGTTAAGCCTTTCAAGTTTCAATGGAACCAAAGTAGTCAACCGTTCAAATATAAATGATCAATATACAACAGATGTTCAGGCTGAAGTATTGGTCAAGGACCAGATTGAATACGCCGATATTATTGAAATTTGTTTCCCAGATAAAGAAACCCTTGCATCTGCTAAGGCGGCTTGTATTGATTACGATACTTCAAAGTTTATTATTGACCCCATAGTGTTCACAAGCATCAGAAAATGAATATACAAGAATCAAAGTATAAAGCATGTGTCCAATTGTCTGCAATTGGTGATGCTCTTGGTTGGATTACAGAATTTGTTAAATCCAGCAATACGATTGAGAAAATGTATAAGACTACTATTATTGATAAATTTTACAATTGGGAGAAGCAGACAGGAGGTAGGTTTAATGGATATGTTGACATAATAAAGGGTGGATCATACTCTGATGATACCCAATTGGCTCTCGCCGTTGCTCGGAGTATTCAACCTGACGGAAAGTTGGACAATGATTATTTCTCCAAAATAGAATTGCCAAATTGGCTATATTATTCACGAGGCGGGGGACGAACAGTTAAAACTTCGGCTTCAAAGATTCAAAGGAAATCGGCAAGATGGTTCTCCAATTTTTATTCCATAAGATCAACTGAGGCAGTTCTGGATTACAGAGAAGCAGGAGCCAATGGAGCTGCAATGAGAATATATCCAATTGTTCTAGCAAATCTCTCAAATCGTGAACAAATAAAGAAAGACATATTCAGTAATAGCATCATTACCCACGGCCATCCTAGGGCAATTCTGGGTGCTATGTTTTTTGGCCTTTCATTAGATAAAATGTTCACATTCAGGGCAGAATCATTTAATCCGTTGCAATTCATTGAAATCGTCGGAAACTCTATTCATACTGAATTCAATATCGACTTTCTGACTGAGTTCCCGTTTTCCTCTTGGATAAATGAATGGAACAGAGACCACGGCTTCAACTTTCTTGATTCTTATTCGAATACCATTGAGGAGTTATTAATTCTCATGAGATTGGTTTATAAGGGATTAAATGAGCGTATTGCAGATAAAGAAATGTTAGAAAAACTAGGGTGTCTAAACCCTCAAACAAAAGGCTCGGGTATAGGTACTGTTGCGGCTGGAATATATTTCGCATGTCGGTATCATGATAATCCTCAAAAATCGATAATTAATGCTGTAAATCATCTTGGAAGTGACACTGATAGTATTGCTGCATTTGCTGGGGCATTACTGGGTGCACTTAATGGTGTTTCAGCAATACCAGCTCACTGGCGTGAAATACAAGATTATGAATATCTTGAGGGAATCTCTGATTACTTATTAAAAGTATCCAATGGTGAAATCCCCTCGTTACAACACGGACGACCTGATAATTCACGGAAATCATTAAACGAAATAAATAAAGACAATTTCTCGGAGGGGGAACTAATCAGTTTTAATCCCATAGGAACAGGTGTTATAACCTCTTTAAGACGAGAGAATACATTGACTAGGGGGAAATATAACCTGATTATAAATGTTAGCTTTGACATCGGCCAATCTTGCGTTTTTGCCAAACTATTCAACATAAGCTATGATCAAATTTGACTCACCGTGGGTCTGTTCCTGACCCTATAGAATGTGTTTATTTATCTCAAATGTTTCCTCAAGATCCAGACTATCCAGGTAGTGCTCAGTAACAATCGAATTCGCATGACCCATCATGTCACCGATATCATCCTTGGACACTTTTGCGCGTCTGAGTGTACTGGCGTAACAGTCCCTGGCTGTTTTCAACTTCAGTGGAACAGATAGTTCGAGTTTTTCACCAATCTCAAGCAGCTTCTCATTTAGTTTTGACCGCATCTTATGGGACAGGTTCTCAAAGGTACTCTCCGAGTATCCTTCCTTCAACATGCCCAGGATGAATGGACTGTCCTTCACTCCTATCTTCTCAATCAGCTTCTTCAATTTCGGTGTCAACGGAGCTGTGATCGGCTTGATGTTATTCTTACGGGTGTTCTCGGTTTTCTTGCGGAAGAATACCAGATGACGCCCTTTGATATTATCCCATCTCATTTTTAACAGATCTGCGAAATTGATGCCGTTTGCTCGATACAGGAATAACCAGATGTCTCTGGCGTATTCCTGCTCGGTGTTTTTGAAATCCTTGAGAGCTATGATCTTCTTAATCTCTGAGTTCTTCAAAACCTGCTTCTTCGGCCAAGTACTTCCGATACTGTAGCCACCCCGTCCAAATGGGTACGGGAATGTACTTGGAATGGTCTTTTTCTCATACATGAAGTAGTTGATAATCCTTCTGAGGTTACGAAATATGCCCGCAATGGTACTCTTGGATAAACCCTGTTTAGTTTTGGCTGCCTCGAAGTCCTTCAGAAACTCACTCGTTATGTCATGAACTCGAAGGTCTGGTTGAAATGACTCAAGGATGTTAATAGAAAGCCTGAAATGTTTCCGCGTTCGAATGGTTATACCCTTGTAATTCTGGATATAATAATCAAACAGGTCTTTGAGAACCATAGTTTTGGGTAATTCCTTGTCCTTTGAATAGACCTTCTCACGAAATCTCGTTGGATTAAAGACTGACATTTCTGAGAAGATACCTTCACATCTGGCCTTGAATTCAGCAGTCCGTGCCCGAAACTCAACACTTTCTTTATCCAACGACTGGTTTACGAACACCTGATTGTATTGCCTCATGGTTATTTTAGCCATAGGCAGGTATTGAACCTGCCTCTTATGGCAAACACGGACTGAAAGGTTGTACTTGTTATCTTTCAACCTCTTACGGTTATCCAGTACTATTTTAATCGATGGCATGATGTTTAAATTATGGTGAATTGTGGTAAATCATCAAGTACGGTACAGTGATTATGCAACCACCTGTCAATCTGTTCCCGTTCAAAAATGGTTCGGGCTCCAACTTTGAGGAATGGGATCTGGCCAAGACTTACCATCCTGTAAACCAGCGACCTTGAGACATGAATGTATGCGCTGACCATCTTTACGTCCATGTATTTGTTGTTTTCCATTGTTTGGTTATTGCTAAGTTAATATTTCTATGTTGCTGTAATCCAGATCACTGGCAATTGATCTGCATGAATTCCCTAATTTTTTCTATTATATAGTGAGTTTATCAAATCCATCCTTTTCCATTCAGCGAACAGATTTGGACAATCGTATTTTATTTCATCAATCTTGAAGTCCCAGAAAACCAAAATACCATTTGGATCCTCAAGATCGAGGTCATCATCGATTATATCACTATCATAAATGACTCCCATGGTGTCAAGAGCCAGGTCAATCCAGTGGGAATCACTTAGATTGTCAGCCATAAGAGTAATTGTGCCATAACCATCGGCCTGTGCATAACATGGTAAAATGCCAAGTATCCATTCCGCTGTTATTTCTATATTTTTCATAATACAAGATTTTGAAGGTTTTAATGATTGAATTGATGTCGTATTTTATGCGGCCAATCGTGATTGGTCATTGTTAATGGTAAATTCTGTGGCCCGCTTTTGTATTGGAATGAAATTCAAATCTTTATCCAATCCCAGCCTCCAGGTAAACCAACTGGTCTGAAACCATGCCCCATTTTTCCTGTTAGCAATAAAGCTGAATCTCATATCAGGAATAAGTAGTTGTAGGCCATTATCCATGAACATTTTGTTTCTTTCAACACCTTCCAGCGATGTGATCGGTAGTAAGAACATGAAAGGTTTGCCAAGCTCGAAGGCACGTCTGAGGAACTTAGTCTTCAGAGAATACGGGGGATTTGTAATAATCATGTCGTAGTCACTCGGTTCGAATTTCAGAAAGTCATACCCGTCTTCAATGTGAGTGGATACTACACTATATCCATTCTCCCTTAGTACTTTAACAATTTGGCTTTCCTTCACTGCGGTACATTCCCAAACTCTGGTCACATGGCTCGGGATGAATGGAAGAACCATATTGACGGCTATGGAAGGTGTGTAGAATTCGTCATTTGGTCCATTCTTGACATAATCTATTTTTGACTGTATCATGGTGTTCTGTTTTACTTGAAGTTTATATGAATTGAAATGGGTGACCCGACCATTGTCAAGTCAGGTCACCCTAATTCACATGAATTTAAGCAGCAGCGTTTCCCTCGTGGATATTCTCATTGACACCCGACGACACCTGAAAGTCGTCAAGTAATGAGTCAAGGGCATCCTTGTCAAACGACTCCAAGGCATCAGTCATAACCCGTTCAGCAGTCTTGATATTCTTTTCATAGAGTTCCACACCGACGAACTTGAAACCCAAGAGAAGTGCTGTCACACCACAACTCCCACTTCCCATAAAGGGATCCATCACCACAGAGTCACGGTTTTTAGGGGTAGAAATCAGAAGTGGGACGACTGGAAGGTTGTTTGAGAAAACCGCAGGGTGGACTTCCTCACCCTTTACATATTTTGTTGTATTCCGATTGACATGAACTGAAATGATATTTTTAACCTCATTTTCTGACAACACACTACGGAACTGTTTGTAGTTGTTGGGGATGTGGTAACCGACCTTATTACTTCCCTTTTCTTTACACCCAGGTGATACCCTGAGGGTCTTATCACTTTTAATTCTGAAACGGTCGAAATAATAGTCCTTGGTCTTTGAGAAGTGTAGTATGGTCTCATAACCGTTATTTAACCTCTTGATATTGTTCCTATTGGGTTTGGAACTTGACTCTTTGTTCCATATTATACGCTCGCAGTACCTTACTTTTCTCCTTTTTAACTCCAGAACCAACATATCCGTTACACCTAGACATTGACCGTCCTCATATGTCTCACCGAGGTTGACAAACATGGAACCCGTGTCCTTGAGTCTGGCGTAACACTTCATGAGAATGTTACTTAATCTCTCAACATACTCCTCAGGGGTCTTTTCCCATCCAAGTTCATTTGGATCGTCTCCATACTTAATCAACTTATAGTAAGGGGGACTAGTGAAAATCGTATCTATTAGAAGGTCTTCGGGGAGTTGTATGTCCTCGATATTCCCAGGGAGGATTGAGAAGTTCCTGTCGTCAGTGGGGTAGAGTTTAATTTCAGTTGGTCTCTCAGTCTTCTTTCTGTCATACACTTTGATAAGGTCAACGGCTTTCGCAGCACTGTAGTACCCCTGTAAGAACCCCTCAATGACCTTACATTCCTTTTCCTTCTCTCTGTCGAAGGATGGAAGTTCATATAGACGGAGGGTTTCCTGTGCCTTGTTTACAGAAATTTCATTGGAAATAACCTTTTCGGACAAGTGGAGGTCAGTACCATTCTTCTTTTCCCATCGGAGGATGTTCTCCAACGTGAAAACATTATTCCTTTTCCATCCTTTAACTCCCAGAAGTGAAGTAACCAAGGTAATCCTTGCTTCCTTATCTCTCAGTGGGTTAGTCTTCTCAGAGTCAATTCTGAGAAGGGTCTTGACCTCGTTTAACTTCTCACGGTTTGTCTTCTGTTTCCTGATCTGGTGATGAATTATCAGGTCAGATAAAGAAAATTCATCGGTTACATCGAACTCAATGACGATGGCATCGATTTCGTCCGATTTTAAACTTTTCATTGCTTCCAGACGGAGGACTCCGTCCAAAACGAGGTACTTCTCGTCGTTGTTAATGACTATAATCGGTTCTCGTTGACCGACTGTACCAATACTCTCAACAAGGGCAGTGATTTCGTCCTCCCTGTTGGAATAGTCATAAATAGACCTGGTTACTTCTGATACTACAACATCATGGATGTTGATCTGACAGACACTCGGAATAAAACTTTTCTTTTCCATAACTAATTTGTTTTTAGGTTATGGAGCGAAAATATTCCTAATGTACTGATTGTGAGGTGTTTGAAATATTTCGAAATGGAAACCGAGATATTTCGGTTTTACTAATGGACTGATTATAGGAACCTTGGGGCTATGTCTATAAAGTCCTTGGCCAAGTTTACCTTATATAGTTCCTTTTTATGGTTGATTTCGACCAAATTAATGTGATAATAGTTTGTTAATATTGTGGATAACTCGCTCTTTAATGCATTCTTGATTCTTGTGCGATTAGTCTGGAATGTCGGCTTTATTCGTTCAACCGTGTTTCCATATTTAATTGTCTTACAACACATTTTTCTAATAGAATACTCGTCTGGATTTTTCCTCAAGATCTTGTATATCTTCTCAAATTGGTGTAAGCTGGGACACAGTTGATCAAAAGTAAAACCAGAGATGTTTTTTAGAAAACCTATATACATTACTTTTGGAATAATCTCAAGACTGATTGGCTTATCCCCAATAGTAATATCACCCTTGTTATCAATTTTAATCTTGCTTAGTTGTGCCTGACGAGAAAACATTCTTGAGATGACAAACTCTTTTCTCACCCTTTCAATAATCTCAACAATGTGGGCAGTTATGAAGTCATTTACTCCCTTACTTACGGCTCGTTCATAACATGATTTACAAATGGTGGCAGCTTGGAGCTTTTTGAGAATATCTGGTTTGTACTCACAATAGTCGTTGATACATCCAATGGCGAATTTATGAATGTTTGGCTCCGCGGAAATGTCATCAATATTTAAATCAATCAACGATTGAAAAATGTTTTCCACACATTGATATGCAATGCCATAAATAGAATCCACATCGGTAATCAAATCCCATTCAACTCCGTGGACAAATATGTTTCTCCCATTAAATGCACTGAACCAGCGCTTTGTATTCCTAATCGAAGAAATTATAATTACAAAGTCACACTCACTAATTTCCATCAACTCTCTATAGCCCTGAATGATATCAAAATACTCCTCGAAGGTTAGACTTTGAACAGTGCTAATGTCCTCAATCTTAGAATTAAGTCTATTGAATCGAGATGGTGATAGGAGACGACCTTTAAAAAACTTTAACTCCCCAGAGATGCTTGAAAGTAAAGCAATTATCTCGTCTAATTTATCCTCCGAAAATTCTGGAGTACATGTAATGTGTATATTCATTATTATATGAATTGGGCTGCCTTAAAATTAGCAACAATTCCTTTGGGTCTGACTTAATTTAGAGAAAGCCCATGTAGCAGTAAGAATTATCGTTTATTTTAAAAACAGGCTTTACTTTTCGAAATATTTTGATTATATTTTGATATAAACTGTCTTCTAACAGATATTTATATAGGAGCAAGCTCCAACAATATTAAAAGCCTAAAGGCAATCATTCACATCACTATATTCGGGTTACAGCTCGCAAGAGACAGAGACGGTTCAAGTGATGATAGTTAAAAGGTGTAGAACGGGTCTAGCATAACACCACCCTGGACAAAGTATGATGGGGCTAGCAGTTGGGTAAGACAATTGTAGGTAGATACAACCAGTAATTACACTCTTACGAATTTACTGGCCCCAGTCTCATTGGACGAAAAAGGGGTAAAAGTCCAGCCAAAACATATAGTTGAGGTTAGGAACTACTTTACCCCGAACTCTTGGAGGAACTTAGGTTTATTACCCAGTAACTAGGGCCCAATAACTAGGACCAATAAATTGGGCCCAGTATCTAGACTCCAGTAATCAGGGCCCAGTATCTAGGACTAATATCATTTAGGGCTCGGTAATCTTTTTACATCCGACCCGAGCGAGAGGTCAGGGGCCCTTCTGATACTAGAATTAGACTAGATAGTATAATGCTCAATCCTAATATAAATTATCAGCAATGCCAGTGAAGCAGTTCTGTGGATAAGAATCTAGATTTAAAGAATTGATTTCCAGAAAATTCATCTTCAACTCCCTGAATTTGTAATACAAAGATAGATACGACCTTTAATTCCCCAGTCAAAAATTTTGTCGTAGAAGCTGGTAGGTAACTTCTGTAATCATAACAAGCATAAATGGCTCCATATTCCTAATAAGATATATGTTATCAAGAAGGACAATCCATATACTAGTAATTTATGTTTCGTTCTTGGAAAGCAAGGGGATTGACTCATGAATGAATCGGCCGTAATTAGCATTATAAATTTTTCTTTGAAAAATTGAGCGAATTGTAATACCCCCTGATATTTATGGATATGGCAACAAAATCGCATAAAATAATCGTTCGGATAACCGAAAATCAATTACGGTTCCTGACGGATGTGTTGGTTAAAGAGCAGCGAACCAAGTCTCAAATCATTCGGGAGGCCCTGAACCAATATTTAATTGAAAAATCCAATAGATATGAAATTTCCGACGTTGATAAGAAAAAATAAAGGTAGGCTGAATAAGCATCAGAGACAGGAGTACTTTCTGAAGATGGACAGCCTCATTGCTAACTTGACAATTGAAGATCAGGCCAAAATGCAGTATGTCAAACGGTTCATCGACAGATTGCCATTACCTGTTTTGGAGAAAGGAGATACCATTACTTTGGGCCCTATGGACAATCAATTGTTTCAATACCTGCTTTTTTGCCTTATCCTGGAATATGAACCCCCATCACTCCCTAAAGAAGTCAAGCTGCAAATCTGAAGAGCTGATTTTCAAACCCAGTCATGGATTAAGTTTTTACAACCCAATTACTAACCAGTATGTCAAGCGGCTAAGCGTTATTGCAGCTTGACTTTTGACTCTTGGATCTGGTCCAGGAGCAAGATCACAAATTACCCGTCCAAGCTTAAACAGTTCAACCATTGCAGCCAGGCCGCACCTTATACTTATGTTATTTGTGTAATGTTTCCATTTTAAGATCTACATTGATTTGCAACGCTTTACCAAAATGTCACTTAAAAAGCTAAAAATAAGCTTATACTTTCGTCAAATAAATGCTGCATATATAAGGTAATTCCTGTAAGTTAGCCCAAATCAAAACATGCTTAAAATGAGCTTATTAGGGCAACGTACAACAACAACATCGATAGATTGGGATGATTTCAAATCTCTTATTTCCAAACTTGAACGCGACGGTGAGTATAAATTCTGTTTGTTAATAGCAATCGGAGTTTTCACGGGTCTTCGCATAAGTGATTTGCTTCAACTACGTTTCGAGCAGTTCGAAAATGCAGATATCTTGGCCATTCAAGAAACGAAAACGAAGAAAACACGTAGGATTAAAATTAATGCAGACTTGAGAGAAATAATAGGAAGGGTTAGAGGTAAAATGAGAATTCAGGATTCCAGCCGTTTCATTTTCTTAAACAAATATGGGAATAAGCCAATCGACAAATCTTATGTGAATGTGAAACTCAAGGAGATATTTAAACGCTATAATATTCCACTACAGAGTTCGGTTTCCAGTCACATTTTTCGCAAGACATTGGGGAACAGAGTTCTTAGATTGAACAACTTCTCCAACGAGGCGGTCATCCTCTTAATGGAGTTGTTTGGGCATAGTAGTCCGTCAATCACACGCCGTTACCTTGGGATAAGAGAACGTGAGATAATGGATGTCTACGATAGTCTCCGACTTTAATGTGGAGATGTCGGCCGTTGAGTCAAGTCCTGGAATATTTTTGACTTATCCTCCTCGGAGAATGTGTCGTCTTCGCCACAAATTAATGGGTCATACCAGTCAATCTTTCGTCTTGCCCAATCCGTCCAATGTTCGAATTCCTCTGTGTTTAGCCCCATCATGTTTGCATTGGCTTCTATCAGAGAAAGATAATTTCTCATTATGTTGGCCTGATGTAATCGATTGGCGAGAATGTACAAGGACTTAAAATCTGACAGTTCCTTTTCCTTTCGATCTCTGGCTTCTTTTTCGATTCGGAGTTGTTCTTGTCGTTCTTTTTCTCTGATCTCTGATTCCAAATGCCAATCGTACCACTGTTTAGCCTCTGCCTCAAGCTTAGAAATGATGGAACCTATCTTTTCTTCAATGAGTTTTCTCCCGTCGTTAATGGAATTGTCAAAATGCCTCCCTATTAGGAATGTGAACCTACCTGTAGGCTCAAGCTCCCGCGTACTGTACCTATCCTTAGGTTTCTCAGCCACTTTATATTTTTCCCGTAACCTCATCCCTATCTCCTGACCATAGATAACTGCTACTGTTCCCTTCCAACCAAATGAAATATCATGTCCTTTGGATCTCAAGATTTTAATTACCGTATCGAAAATTCTTAGAGCTCTGCCGAGATTGACATATCGAACATCGATACTTAATACATCTTCCCCTTCAAGGAATCTTATGTTGGTTCCCAAAAAGCCTCCTTTATGAGCCTCGAAAAACGCCTTGGCTTTTGTTATTAGGATGTCAGGATTGGTTAACTTCTGGGGGACTATAAACATGGGCTCTGTATTACAGCCCTCCTCCTTTTCGTGGATATCAGAGATGATGTCTGGGTCACCTGGCTCACTTTCAAATAAAACTATGTCTTGTTTGACTGAGGTGTTCAGAGGTAATATCGGTATGGTTACAGGCTTCCCCCACCGAAGTTTTGACCAGTGACCTCCATCTGGAACTGGGATATTCATGTCAATGTAGATTTTCCGCAGTTCTTGGTACGTGATGTGGTATCTCGTTGAGATGACAGTAAGAGGTTCTCTCCATACCATTTCAAACAGTTCTTCACGGGTCAGTTGTATTTCTTTCATTTCAAATGAGTTTATCTTTTACGAAAGTAAACTCCAGAATGGGACTTCATCAAGTAAATCATATGAGATAATTTAAATCTACATAAATGGAGATGTGACAATATGGAAATTCTATTTCCCCTCACCACACCATCAGCACTCGAATTGTTTACGAATTCCTTCTTTACATAGTGTTTTGTCAATTGAATATATTGGGAAATACAACTCTTTGTTGCTAAAGAGCTATCCCATGTGGTAAATGCGCACCCAGGATCACTGGAGAAACTCAAGCGGCTAGATTCATCAGGTAATAAGTCATTCTGCATCTAACCAATTTGGATCAAATTCCACCTTACGACTTATCTGTGAATAAATTACAGCTAACCTATATGAGGATTTCAAAATTTGCCACTTGAGTTGTTAATTATCCATGGGGGCCTCTGCCCCCTGGGCTCGTGGCCAGCTTTCCTCATGGCCTACCTCGTATCCGTCCTTCTTTATATCTGATAATCAGTGTTATACAACACCCACAATAGTCTCTCCGAAAATTTTTCTGGAATTTTATCAAGACACCAGCTACTTTTTAAAAATATGTATGTTACCCGAAATCCTAAAATCATTAACAATCGGGAAATTGTTAAAAAAAATTTCTGCAGAAAAATCTTGGGCCACTGACTATTTTTATGTCTTTATGTCGGAGGAATAATCTATGAAAAAATATTTGCTTGGATTCTGAATATTTCCGACATTTGATATCGGGCAGCATCCCCTTATTCCATTATGAGGCACATCACCTCGATGCAGCGAGATATTTAAAGGGGAGGCTGCTTTTCTATTTACCACAATCCAAATGAAAACCAAAGGTTGACCCGAAAGGATGCTGTTAATAATATCAATCTTAATTGGTTTTTAAACTGCTAAGTGTTTGAAAGGTTATGATTTAAGATACTCAATATCCTTTATAGTCCTGGTATCTAGGTTTCAACACTTCTCTCAACCTTTCCATAACCCTTCTCTCTATTACCTGGTGCGAACCCCTAGAGCCTATCATTACTCAAGGTGGTAATTTCATTTTAATTATCCAAGAATATTCACCTAATTATCTTAAATTCGTTAGTCATAAATCTTTAACTTTTCTTAAAGCAATGCTTCTTAAAGAATTACTGAAGTCCAAAGGATTGAAGCAGAATTGGCTTGCGAGCAAGATTGGGGTCTCTGAGGTAACTGTCTCAAATTGGTGCGCGGGGAAGAGTGTGCCCAAGAAAGCGCATCTTCAAAAAATTAGTGAATTGCTCGATGTACCTTTAAAAACCATCGTGAATTTATAATGAGGAATACTTCAAAATACATATTGTCATATACAGCAGCCTCATTACGGTTGAATGAAATGGTAAAGGTTGCAAAGGCTGCATCTGAAGGCGTTACATCTAACCTAAAAGCAGTAAGGGATAGTGGCATTGTATTTAATTCTGTCAAGACCAGAACATCAGACAGGGAATTTCGTGAAATCCGTAAACGATTAGAAAAACTAACTCCTGACCAGATAAAAATCCTGATTTATGGTGATCTTATATCACAAAAACAAATTGCGTTTCTTGCGGTTTGCAAGTGTTATGCATTTATCAGGGACTATGTGGTGGATGTTATTCGTGATAAAGTCCTAGTCTTTGATTATAAAATAAATGTGTCTGATTTCAAATCTTTTGTTAACGGCAAGGTTCAATTACATCCAGAATTGGAAGAGTTTTCAGATTCTACTCTCAAGAAGGCAGAACAAGTTATGTTTCACATACTTGAACAGGCTGGTATCATAAACAATGCTGTTGAAAGAATAATACAACCCCAAATACTTCAAACACAGGTTATAAATTCAGTAGTAAAAGATGACCCCATGTGGATGAAGGTATTCATGATGCCAGACAGAGACATAAAGCAATTAATTCATTGAAATGGAAGATATAGTGCATACGCCGGATAATCTGACCACATTGCGCCGGAGTAAATTGACCACATCAGAGTTGGTCTTTTAAAGAGAGCTTTCTCACGGTAGAAAGTGGTTAAACAAATTTATCTTTTTTAGTTCATTATCTCCATATTTTTCTGTTTTTCGCGGACCTTTCTCATGGATTCCCCGCGGAGCTCTAGCCGGTGAGCATCGTGGACTATCCTGTCAAGTATGGCATCAGCTACGGTTTTTTCTCCGATTACTTCATGCCAGCAGTTAACCGGCAGCTGTGATGTTATTATCATTGAGGCTCTTCTATGACGGTCCTCTACTATTTCCATCAGGGCCGAGCGATTGGCGCTGTCGATAGGAAGCAGACCGAAGTCATCTATTATGAGCAGGTCCTGTCGTTCTATCTTGGATATTTCTTTCAGATAGGATCCGTCAGCCTTACCCATCTTAAGCCTTGAGAAGAGCTTTCCCAAGTTTGCATAGTAGACTTTATATCCGAGGGTACAGGCCTGATGCCCGATGGCTGTGGCAATGTAACTCTTTCCTATTCCGGTACTGCCCGTAATGATAATGTTCTCATGTTTGCTTATGAAGCCGCATTCGGCAAAGCGCAGCAGTTGACCCCGATCCAGGTTACGGTCAGATTGGTAGTCGATGCTTTCAATTGAAGACTGGTACCGGAACCTGGCATTGCGCAGCCTTCGCTCAAGGTTGCGGTTCTGCCGGTCATCCCACTCTGCTTCAACAAGCATGCCTATCAGTTCATCAGCAGATAGTGCAAGCAGCTTCTCATTTTCAAGACTTGTTTCATAGGTTCTTGCCATGCCCCACAAGTGCAGTTTTTTGATCTTTTCAAGTGTCTCTTTTGTCATCGTTTGGAGTTTATTTGTTTTGGTTGTTACTGATAATATTGCTCTCCGCGGATATTTTCATGCTCCGGGATATCAGCGGTGATCTCCGCATAAGTGATCATGTCATATTTGTTCTCAAGGATTGTTTTAATGGCCCCATAGGAGTAGTTTTCATATTCAATGGCCCGGCGACAAGCATTGATAAGTCTTTCCCTGCCGACCTTGCGCTCAAAGCCAAGAACACCCTGACAGGCCTTGTAAGCCTGCTCGGGATGAGACTTACTGTCCATGAGTCCTGTAATGAACACCTTCACTGAAGGATCAATAGACTCTCCCCACTTAATAAATCTATCCGGGTTCCACTCGGTGAGATACCTGTGTGTGCTTGCCAGGTGGTCGGGGTTGGTTGTGTAGCCATAGGCCTTGCGGTCACGTTTGTGTGTGGCTATCAAAACATAATTATAATAGATCTCCACCAAGGTGGCGGAGTACATCACCTTGACCTTCTTTCCGATATATCCGTAAGGCACGCTGTAGTAGTGTTTATCCTCCTTAAGGCAGGTGTGGCCGTTGACTGATACTGTAGAGTATTGCTGACGCTTAAACTCGTATGGCAGAGAAGGAAGCGGAGTGAGCACAGACCTTTCTATGTCTTCAAAAAGGTCACGGCGACTGTAGGGTCGGCCCGTCAGCCTGATGCTATTATAATGCTCCAGCGCAACCCGCAGGGCTGCGTTCAACTCTTCAAGGCTGTGGAAGGTCCTGCGGTCAAGGACAGAGTAAATGCGGCGGTAGGCGATCCGTACGGCCCCTTCAACCAATGACTTGTCTTTTGGTTTATAGCTTCTGGCCGGCAGTATGGTCGTGCTGTAGTGAAGGGCAAAGTTCTCAAAGGCCTGGTTAAGGGTGGGCTCATACAGGGAGCTCTTGGTTACTGCGCTCTTGAGGTTATCAGGAACTATCGCTCTGGGAACACCGCCGTAATAAGCCAGGGCGTTTATACAACAGGTGATAAGATCTTCCTTGCATTGGCTGGGAACGGCTTCAATATAGGTAAGCTGACTGGCGCCAAGCACCGAAATAAATACTTCAACTTCGGTTATTTCTCCTGTCTCCCAGTTAACAATATGAAGCTTCTCTCCGGCAAAGTCAATGTACATCTTATCACCGGCCGTATGATCGATATGCATTACCGGTCGGCTGCGCTTTAGCCACTGATGGTAATAATGTTTGAACTGTGTGATTTTGTAGCCATCCGGGTGTGCGGTTATATACCTTGACCATAGTATCTGCCTGGTAATGCCACGCCGTTTGAGTTCCTTCTCAATAACAGGGAACATGGCCTCAAGGGTCTTATACTTATCGCCTGGCTCAGGCTTAAGGCTCTCGCCAAACATTTCGTCCAGGTCCTTATCGCTGAGCATCTCAATGTCCTTAATGCTCAGGCCAAGCCCCTGATATATCCTGAGGTATTTCTTTAATGTATTGCGCGACACCCCGGTCAGGGTACTGATCTTCAGCTTTTTCTCTCCCTGGGAGTAGAGTCGCAAAATCTGTCTTAGCTTGCTCATGTCTGTCTTTTTATTGGCCATTGTCCCGCTGTTAATCGTTAGTAAAACAGCAAAGATCAAGGCTCATTTCTAAACATGAGAAGAGCTCTTTAAAAAGTGGTCAGTTTGCTCCGGCGCGTGGTGGTCAATTTGCCCCGGCGCAATGTGGTCAGTTTAGTCCGGCGTCAGGTGGTCAATTTGACCGTTTTTTGCAGATATAGCAAAGAAATTCGAACACCTCTATCAGGTAATATCAACCGAAGAGTTCCTGCGTATGGAATCCCTTGGTGGTGAGATACCTTTTTTCATCTTCCCATTTGATGCCAAACACCAGTGTGAAGTTGACAAAGCCATCAAGGGATTAAAAAACAAATTGGAGAAAAATGGGATACCAGTTCTTGAATTAAATCTTTATGATATTTCCATTGAGATACTTAATAAAGAACTTGGTGAAGGTGAGATATTTGAACTTGAGAAAAGTATGAATAATAATGAATTTAAAGATGCTCTCCAATCCACACTTAATATTAAGGAAGTATTAATCCCAAGGATAAAAGAAATTATAGATACCAATCCAGCAAGAGTATATTTCCTCACAGGCATAGGTATGGTATACCCATATATCCGTTCACATAACGTTTTAAATAATTTACAGAATGTGGCAAGAAATGCTCCTACACTTGCATTTTTTGCTGGTGAATATAATGGGTATTCGCTTGAATTATTTGGTTTACTGAAAGATGACAATTATTACAGGGCATTCAATATTGACAATTATAAAATGAAATTATGATACTCAAGAACTTTTTTGTAAAAGACATTAACCGTACCATTGAGACGGTAATCAAAGCCGATGACCAAGACCATATTTTCGATGAAGTAGTCGAATATATTGTTACCAATGAAGTGGCAAAAAAGATTCGTGACTTCTTCTCTGCGTACAATGATTACCGAGGAGTTAATGGAGTCTGGATTTCAGGCTTTTTCGGTTCGGGGAAATCACACCTTCTGAAGATTCTTTCATATGTCCTTGAAAACAAAGCATACGATGGATATAAACTAGGTGAATTATTTGCTGAAAAAATTGAGGATGATAAGATTTTAAAGGCAGATATTATAAAAGCCACTAAATGCCCATCAGAATCAATATTATTTAATATTGACCAACAGGCACAGATTACAAGTAAGCAAGAAGAGGATGCCCTCTTAAATGTGTTTTATAAAGTTTTTAATGACCACGTTGGTTATTATGGGGAAAGAAAGTATGTGGCTGAATTCGAAAGATGGCTCGATCATGAGGGTATATACAAAAAGTTTAAGGATGAGTATAAATCTTTTACTGGTGATGATTGGTCTGATGCACGAAGAAAGTATTTCTCACCAAAGGTCAAAGAAGGAATAGGGCATGTACTTTCAAAATTGATGGGTGGTGCTCAAGAAAAATATGTAAATATAATTGAGACATTACGAACAGATTCTACTCTGTCTGTTGAAGATTTTTGTAATAAAGTCCATGACTATATTAAGACAAAACAAAAAGGTTTCCGATTAAATTTCTTTGTTGATGAAGTGGGACAGTATATCTCTGAAAGTTCCAAACTGATGCTAAATCTCCAGACCATAGCTGAAACCCTTGCCACAAAAACAAAAGGAAATTCATGGATATTGGTGACTTCGCAGGAAGACATGGAATCCGTGGTTGGTGATATGAATAAAAATCAGAAGAACGATTTTTCTAAGATCCAGGCACGTTTTAAATTAAAGATTCCATTGACATCAGCCAACGTGGATGAAGTTATTGAAAAAAGACTCCTCGATAAAACTGACTTATCAAGAACATTATTAAAAAGTGTATGGAAAAAAGAACAATCAAAAATCGAAACCATACTTTCTTTCTCTGAGGTCGGTGTACAGTTTAAAGGTTATAAGGGTGAAAATGATTTTACAAACAAGTACCCGTTTGTTGCATACCAGTTCGACCTGTTTCAGCAATGTATCAGAGCATTATCAACTCACAACGCATTTCAGGGGAAACATGCATCGGTTGGTGAAAGGTCTATGCTGGGAGTATTTCAGGATGTAGTCCAGGGTATTGAAACAAAAGATGAAAAGGCACTAGTAAGTTTCGATTTACTGTATGAAGGGCTTCGTTCTACCATCAGAGGGGAACTCCAAAGTGCAATTATTCTGGCTGAAAAGAACCTCGACAGTGACTACGCTAAAAGAGTTCTCAAGGCACTTTTTATGGTTAAATATTATCCGAATTTCAAAACAACCCCAAGGAATATTTCAGTCCTAATGATCGATAACATGTATATCGATTTAAGGGAACACGAGAAAAAGGTAAATGAAGCACTGAACCTGCTTGAAAATCAGACATACATTCAAAGAAATGGTGAATTATACGAATTCCTTACCGATGATGAAAAGGACATAGAACAGGAAATAAAAGCAACTGATATTGATGATGGTCAGGTTACCAATCTTTTAAAGGAAATTGTTTTTGACACAATCATCGGGGAAAATAAGATTAGATATTTGGAAAATAAACAAGAATATGATTTCACAAGCAAAATTGACGGAACAATTCTTGGCAAAGAGAAAGAACTTACTGTTGAAATTATTACACCGAATTTCAAAGACCATGATAAAGAAGACTTGTTAAAGGGGCAAACAATGGGGTATAATACCCTTTTGATGATGGTCTTGCCACACGATGAACATATGCTGATGGATGTAAGAATGTATCTGAAAACAGATAAATATGTTCGTCTTACACAATCAACAACAAACAAGGATAACGTTAAACGGATACTGTTTGAAAAAGCACAGTATAACACCAAAAGAAGAGGTGACCTTGTAATGCTTCTAAAAAGGCTGTTAGGCGAATCAACGGTCTATATGAATGGTATGAAGCAGGAAATTAGTGGTTCTTCAGATGGCAAAACCAGAATGGTTAACGCTTTCCAAAACCTCATTAAACTAGCGTACCCAAATCTAAAGATGCTTGGCAGCATTTTATTCTCGGAAGAAACCATAAAATCCATCGTTAAAAGCAAACAGGATGATTTGTTTGGAACTGATGATACTACCATGTCAGAGGCGGAAAGTGAGATGTTAAACATCATACAAAGAAGAAAGAAACAGTCTGACAGAACTTCACTTATTGATTTGCGTGACCATTTTTCACGAAAACCCTATGGTTGGTATCAAAACGCCATCTGGAGCATAGCGGCAAAGTTATATAAGCGAGGCAAAGTTGAATTCAGACAGGAAAGCAATTTACTGGAAGATGACGAAGTCTTGAATTCATTAATGAATAACAGGTTATATAACAACACACTGCTTGAGCCACAGGTTGATATTGACCCAAAACTTATCAAAGAACTAGCAACAGTCTACAATGATTTTTTTGATGAAACATGTCCTGCCAAAGAGGCCAAGGATGTTGCCATGGCATTTAAAAACAAACTCACCGATGAATATGTATGGCTCAACCAACTTTTAATGAATAAAGAAACCTATCCATTTTTAGATGAATTATCCGCTGTATCAGATTTTATTGAGAAACTTACCAATAAGGATTATTCATATTTTCTTACAAATGTCAAAGAATTTGAAGGCGAACTTCTTGACAAGAAAGAATCAATCATTGACCCGATAAAACGCTTCTGGAATGGTGAACAGAAGAAAATATATGATTCAATTCGGGTATTTTTTACTGGTGACCAGTCGAACCTTGAATATATTGAAGGTGACGAACTCAATATCTTGCAAGCAGTTATTGAGCATAAACAACCTTTTAAAGGGAATATAATAAAAGATGCAAAAGCTGCTAAGGACGCATTAACAGGCAAGGTTAAAAAACTTATTGAAGCCGAAAAGCAACTCACCGAAACTGAAATTGAAAAAGCAAAGAAACGTATTCAATCTCATGTAGATTATGGTAAACTGAATGATACACAGCGAAATGAAGTCATAAAACCTTTTGATGAAGAGTTGAAGAAACTCAAAGACCAGCGATTTATTGCCAACTTGAGGGAAACACGGTCAAAAGTAAAGGGGAGTCTATTAGAAAAACAATTAAATGAAATGGTCAGGATGGCTACTCCACCTGAAGTTGACGAGCCTGTTGTACATTACCAGCGATTAACATCGGTGAAGGTAGATTTTCCAAAAAGTGAATTACAAACAGTCGAAGATGTTGATAATTATGTAAAAGCACTGAAGACCGCTCTTGATGAGTTAATCAATCAATCCAACCGAATATCCTTGTGGCAATGAATACAGTAGAATTGAAAAGGTTTGCTCAGGGAGCACGCAGGAAATTATTGGAACAGGTTGGTTCAAAATTTTCATTTGTACTAACTACAGACTCTCCAGAATTGCGTGAGAAAACACAGCAAATTAAGCAACTCAGGGAAGAGTTGAATAGAACCACTAAGGAACAACTAATTGAAAAGGTAGCATACACATGGTTTAATCGTATGATGGCTCTGCGCTTCATGGATGCCAATGATTATCAGCCATTGGGCATCAGGATAATTACACCAAAAGATGGATATACCTCACCAGAATTGTTGGACGAGGCAAAAAGAGGCAATACACCATCAGAATTAAATGTAAAAAAGCAAAAGGTTTATGATTTGCTTGATGGCAAAATTCCAAGCACAAATCCACAGAATGAAGCATTCAAAGAACTACTGATTGCTGCCTGTAATCATCTGAATACAGTGTTCCCATTCCTGTTTGAAAAAATCAATGATTACACTGAATTATTGCTCCCAGATGATTTGACCAGCGACTTCTCAATAGTAACGGATATTCGTGATGGTATGCCATCTGAAGACTGTAAGAATGTTGAAATTATTGGCTGGCTATATCAGTTTTATATTTCAGAAGAAAAAGAAAGGCTCATAAATACAAAGAAAAAGTATAAGCCCAATGAAATTGCTCCTGTAACCCAATTATTTACACCGAAATGGATTGTACAATATATGGTAGATAATACTCTGGGACAACTCTGGTATGAACTTAGCCCAAGGACTAATATATTAAATGACCTTGAATATTATATTGGACCCAAAAATGATAACATTATCCAAAAAAGAGAACTAAAATCTCCAGAAGAAATAACTTTTTTTGACCCATGTGTTGGTAGTGGTCATATTTTATGTTATGCCTTTGATATATTTTATAAAATATATCAGGAAGAGGGTTACAATGAATCTGAAATACCAGAACTTATTATCACAAGAAACCTCTTTGGAATTGATATTGATGAAAGAGCAGCGCAACTTGCAGGTTTCGCTTTAATGATGAAAGGTCAACAGTTTAATCGTAGGTTTTTAAAAAAAGGTATTATCCCAAATATTACATCATTCCATAGTATTGATTCCCATCCCAAATTTAGAAATGCTGAAATAATTGGCTCATTAATTAATATCAATCAAGATGAAGTTGAAAAGATTAATGTTGAAAAAGATTCAATTTTTTCTGAAAAACAAATGCAATTAAAGAAAGAAGCATCATTTTTAGCAAAGCGGTATGACATTCTTGTTACAAATCCACCATATCTGAATTCCTCATATATGGAAGGGGAACTCAAGCAATATGTTGAAAAAGAATATGATATCGCAAAACCTGACCTGTTTGCTTGTTTTCTTTTCCAGTCAACTAATCTTGTAAAGAATAACGGATTAATTGGTTTTATCTGCCCATATGTTTGGATGTTTATTAAATCATATGAGGAATTAAGAAAATACATTCTTAATGAAACAACAATCTCAACATTAATTCAATTGGAATACAATGCCTTTGAACCTGCTTGCGTCCCAGTATGCACATTTGTTCTAAGAAATGAATTGATTAATAGTTATTTAGGTTCGTATATTAGATTATCAAGTTTTACTGGGTCTGAGAATCAACCGACTCAAACCCTAAAAGCAATAAAAAATCATGATTGTGGTTGGTTTTATTATGCGAATCAGCAAGAATTTGAAGAAATTCCAAGTTTGCGATTTGCATATTGGATAAAAACCAATTTGCGCAATATTTTCAAAGAGGGTAAAATAATTGAAGATTTTGCAATTGTTAGGCAAGGTTTTCAAACAGGGAATAATGACCGATTTCTTAGATTGTGGTATGAGCCTGCAATAAAATATTGTGGATTTGGAATCGAATCTACTGATACTTTTCATAGTAATTCCTTTAAGTATGCCCCACATAACAAAGGTGGTGAATTTAGAAAATGGTACGGGAATAATGAATATGTAGTAAAATTTGATAAAGTTAATTATGAATTGCTAAAAAATGAAGGTAATAAACTTCCTTCCAGAAATCTTTATTTTAAGAACTCAATTACTTGGACGGCACTGTCTTCAAGCAATTTCGGTGCAAGAGAAAATGGTATTGGTTTTACCTTTAGTGCAAAAGGCGCATGTGCATTTCCAATGACACCTCAGATAGGTGGTATTGTTCTTGGTCTTTTAAATTCGAAGATTTCATCAAATATCTTGGAGTTTTTTTGTCCAACACTTGATTTTAATGTTGGAGATATTAGACAAATCCCATTTAGTGAAAAATTATTTTCTTCCTCTGAGTTTTTAGTTAATAAAGTAAGACAAAATGTTGCCATATCAAGGGCTGACTGGGATGCAAAGGAAAATTCATGGGATTTCTCAATAAACCCTCTTCTTGGAATTAATGATACTGGTGAATTGGACTTAGAGGAAACATGTGATTGTCTGATTCAAAATTGGAAGACCCAATTTTTATTACTCCACAAAAACGAAGAAGAACTTAATCTTAGTTTTATAGAAATTTACGGACTACACGAAGATTTGTATCATAGCGTTTCGTTAGAAGATATTTCAATCTTACAGGATGAGATTGACAGGAAAATTTTGAAAAAAACAAACAAGAGCCTATTTCGTAATCCTAACACAAAACTTGTCGAAAACTACCATGAAATTTCTCTACCATTCATATCAAAAGAAATTCTTGCACAATTCATAAGTTATTCTGTTGGTTGTGTGTTTGGTCGTTATAGTCTGGAAAAGGAAGGCCTTATTTTAGCCAATCAGGGAGAGACATTACAGGACTACCTTCAAAAAATAGGCAAGACTTATGACAAATGCATCTTTGTTCCTGATAAAGACAATATTATTCCTCTTTTGGATGATGAATGGTTTGAAGATGATATTGTTGGTAGGTTCAATAGGTTTCTAAAGGTCACGTTTGGTGAGAAAAACTATAATAAAAATCTTGTATTTATTGAGGAACAGATTGGGAAGGATATTAGGAAATACTTTACAAAGGATTTTTATCCAGACCATATAAAGAGATACAAAAAACGTCCCATATACTGGATGTTTACCTCTCCCAAGGGTTCATTCAGCGTCTTAATCTATATGCACCGATATACACCAGATACAGTCAGCAATGTTTTGAATAAATACCTGAAAGAGTTTATCGGGAAATTGAAGACTCGCAGAGAATACTTACAGCAGGTACAGGTCAGTGGTTCTGCATCAGAAAAAACAAAAGCAATTAAAGAAACAGATAGCATAGTTAAGATGCTGGTTGAATTACAGGAATACGAAAGGGATGTTCTTTATCCACTGGCTACAGAACGCATTGGCATTGATTTGGATGATGGGGTGTTGGTTAATTATAACAAGTTTGGCAAAGCAGTGAAGGAAGTAAGCGGATTAAATGACCCTGCTACTAAGAAAAAAGTGATGCAATTTGACTGGATTGACACAACACAAATAAGATGAACAAGATAGAAGAAGCATTATCAAAATTATTTCTTAAGCATCGCATTATCTTCTGGTATGATGAGGATGAAGAACTGAATGATGAATTCGAAGCGTTGGCATTAGAAGGTATTGAGAAAGTAGTTGTACATAACAATCAGTTTTACATTAAACATCTCACTTATAAAGAAAAGCCTATTAGTAAGTTTTTGCTTTATCTGCCATATAAAAAACCAACCAATATTGAAAACTGGTTATTAGATATGGAACTGGCAAACTATGTCTTCCAGACCAAGCAGGAAGCGATGTATGCTCAAGAACTTGAACTTGATTATGATTTCACTAATTTGATTGCTGAACATATTGAATTCTTCAAAAACAAAGAACGCAGGGCAGAATTAAAGGAATTACTTGGCAAAGATGATGATTATCAAGCTGTCCGTTATAAAATGCTTGCAGTAATGTTTAAAACTGATAATGTAAGCCTTGTTTCATTCCTTCAGGTGCATGCGTTGGCTTATAATGATGGTCATGAGAGATATGACAGGGACCTGGAACGATATAACCTCAAATCTTTTTATTGGAAAGAAATTGCCCGCAAATATGGATATAACTGTGATTCACCTTCCATTTATGATTTTCTGATTGAGGTTTTCAGCAATAATTTATCATTTGGCAAGAAAACAGGCATAACTAAGGAATCTAAGATATTGATTGGCATGTGGAAAGATTCCGTTTCATATCAATCTGTATTCAAAGACCTGTCACATAAAATTGCTGGTGATTTGAAAGTGGAATCTGCATTGAATGAATTAAGTCTGGATGATATTATTCAGGAAGATTTATTTGTATTAGTTGATAAGAAAATCATCTCAGATCTGGTGAACTTGATATGTGATGAATCCATCTCAAATGATAGGCTTAGTCAATTAGTAAAACAAAGAGAGAATAAGTACTGGTATCGAGATTACGAAGATTTTTATGCATGTCTGGAAAACGGGATGCAGATGATAACTCTGATACGAAAGTACCAGAAGACTAAAATTGAATCGTTTGCTGACGGGGTAAATAGTTATGTTCAACAACTTTTTAAAATCGATTACTATTATCGGCAATACATTAACCATTATCGCAAATCCAAGCAGAATAAAGTATTGCAGCCAATTACTGAGAAAGTTGAGAAAGTATACTGCAATAACTGGTTGTTGGATTATGGAAACGAATGGCAGAGGATTATTGATTCAACAGAAACATGGCATAACTCCATGAAAACTTCACAACAAAGGTTTTTCGCAGACCACGTGAAGCTATTTATATCCAAAGGGCAACGCTTATTTGTAATTATTTCTGACGCTCTACGGTATGAATGTGGTTGGGAGTACCTCCAAAGTATTCACAGCGAGAAAAGATTTGAAGGTGAGTTGGAATATATGGTTTCGGCACTTCCTTCATATACTCAACTTGGGATGGCTGCATTACTTCCCAATACCCATATGACATTCCAACCTGAAAGTGAAAACATTCTTATCAACGGCAATTCTACTCAAGGTATACAGGGAAGAAGTAAAATCCTGGAACAATTGGTAGGGGTAAGAGCCACAGCAATTAATGCTGAAGATTTTGTTAAAATGAATTCCGCTACCGATGGAAGGGAATTTGTTAAACAATATGATTTAATTTATATCTATCATAACCGTATTGATAAGGTTGGTGATGACAAAACATCCGAAGAAAAAGTATTTGAAGCAGTTGAACAGGAATTGGAATTCCTGATGGATATTATTAAGAAAATTGCCAATATGAACGGCAACAACATGTTCATCACTACTGACCACGGATTTTTGTACCAAAACAATGAACTTGCTGAAAGCGATTTCTCCATTGGTGAAATTAAAGGTGACATCTGGAAAGATTCAAGAAGGTATGTTATTGGAAAGAACCTGAAAGGTGATTCAAGCACAAAACATTTCACGGCAGAGCAACTCAACCTATCGGGAGATGCTGAAGTACTGATACCAAAATCCATTAATAGGATACGAATTAAGGGTGCAGGGTCACGGTATGTTCATGGTGGGGCATCGCTTCAGGAAGTCGTGATACCTCTTTTAAAAATCACGAAAACGCGTCAGGACACCACTAAACAGGTGGATGTTGATATAATTAAGTCAACCGATAAGATAACCACCAATATTTTGGCTGTTTCCTTCCTACAAACAGATTTGGTCACTGAGAAAATCCTGCCAAGACAAATCAGGAGTGCCATTTATGCAGATGATGGTGAAATTCTTAGTGACCAGTTTACATACAATTTTGATATAACTGAAGGAACTGAGAGAATGCGAGAGGTGAAACACCGCTTCCAATTGAGTTCCAGAGCCAGTAGCAAATACAAAAACCAACGGGTCAAACTTATCCTGGAAGAGCCAATAGAAGGCACAGGCAAGTGGAAACAATACAAAGAATATTATTACACATTGAATATTTCATTTACCAACGATTTTGATAATATGTAATATGACTGAACTCGATTTAAAAATAAATGAAAATTTTGGTGGTAAGGTTGTCAGGAAAGACCTTACAAAGCTGGTTAAAGGAAACGCAATTGTTCCTACCTATGTGCTGGAATACCTGCTAGGTCAATACTGTGCAACTGATGATGAACCGACCATCGTCCAGGGGATTGAGACAGTTAAAACTATCATTGCCGATCATTTTGTTCACCGTGATGAAGCTCAGTTAATTAAATCCAAAATCAGGGAAACTAAATCACATCGAATCATTGATAAAGTAACTGTCAGATTAAATGATCGAAAAGATGTCTATGAGACCCAGTTTTCCAATCTTGGACTAACGAAGGTTCCAATAAATGAAGAAATCGTAAAGGGAAATCTGAAACTTCTTGCGGGTGGAGTCTGGTGTTTAATAACTATGGGGTATCAACCACTCGAAGAAAGGGATTCATCCTCATGGATTATCGAAAATTTGAAACCTATTCAGATTTCAAATGTAAACCTTCAGGAATTCAAAATGGGAAGAAACTACTTCACCAGAGATGAATGGGTTAACTTACTTATGCAGTCCATTGGATTAAATCCAGAGGAATTTACATTTCGCTCAAAACTTATTCAACTGGCTCGTTTAATACCATTTTGTGAAAATAATTACAACCTGATAGAACTCGGTCCAAAAGGCACTGGTAAAAGTCACATATATTCAGAAATGTCACCTCATGGGATATTAATATCTGGAGGAGAAGTATCAAAGGCAAAGTTATTCGTAAACAATAGTACAGGTGAAATTGGATTGTTGGGTTTTTGGGACTTAGTGGCATATGATGAATTTGCGGGGAAATCAAAAGCCATTGAAAAGGGACTAGTTGACATATTGAAGAATTATTTGGCTAATAAGTCTTTTAGTCGTGGCAGAGAGATATATGGAGCAGATGCCTCAATGGCGTTTGTGGGAAACACAGAACATCCAGTGTCATATATGTTGAAACACAGTAATCTATTTGATGCATTGCCAAAAGAATATTATGATTCAGCATTTTTGGATAGAGTGCACTGCTACCTACCTGGATGGGAAGTCCAGAAGTTGCGAAATGAAATGTTTACAGATAACTATGGATTCATCGTTGATTACCTGGCAGAGATCCTGAAGGAACTGAGGAGAGAGGATAGAATGAATGACTATAAAATATATTTTGAACTATCAGATTCAATTACAACACGGGATAAAACATCCATAGCAAAAACATTTTCGGGTTTGTCAAAGATCATTTTCCCTCATGGAGAATTCACAGAAGAAGAAGCCAAAATAATGCTGGAATTCTCTATTGAAAACAGAAAACGAATTAAAGATCAACTTCGCAAAATGGATCAAACGTATGAGAAGGTGGAGTTCTCATATACGAACAAAGTAACCAACCGAAAGACGTATGTCCAAACCCTTGAATACATTGAAAATAAACAATTATTGGGATTGAAGGATGATGAACCTTCACCAGATATTGTTCAATCGGTCTTGCCAAATAAGCAACCAGAACAAGTCCTTGTTTTGACTGAAGGGCAGAAAATAATACGCGATAACCAGTCTGGTATTTCATATGACTTGCTGTTTGGCGCTTATCTTCTAGGAGCAAAAAAGATTACTTTGACTGATCCGTACATTCGGTTACCTTATCAACTACGGAATTTCATGGAGTTTACAAAGCTCGTTTCCATGAAAAAAGATAATAATGAGGAAGTTATCCTTCATTTAGTTACGTATAATAACGAAGAATACCTACAAAATTCCAGAGAAGCATTTCAAGAAATTACTGAATCCCTGGAATCGCTTGGGATAATCTTTACATATGAATTCGTTGAGAACACACATGACCGTTCCATAAATATGGACAATGGATGGAAGATTGTCCTTGGACGGGGTCTGGACATTTTCCAGAGAACCAATGGATGGCATGATATTGCTGAATATTATCAGGAAAAGCGGTTGTGCAAAGGGTGCGAAATTACCTTTATTAAGAAATAATTCAATTCCAAATTAATTCATCTCAATGTTCGAAACGTAAGAAAACCCAATAATGTACATCTCCAATATGACCCATTTCCTGAATGAAAAGGGAAATATTCCAAAGGAAATTCCACGTGAAGCCCGTGAAATGGCTGGTTTCCTTGCGATGGTTGTTGATATCACAACACAGAATCAGAATACAAAATTAGCCCCAAGTACTTTACGTTGTTTCAATGAAGGATGCAACGGTCTTGTCCAAAGCGCATTAACGCAAAACAAAAAGGAAATCCACTGGTATTGTCCTGACTGCAAAGAGGAAGGTGTAATCAGTCATTGGCAGAAAACGAAGTGGGATAACATCAAATAAACCAAAATACTGGCCTCAAATGATTGTAAGCTTCAATAAATCGACAAACGAAATTGAGATTTGTGAAAAGACCGATTTCAAAAGTAATGTTATCCTGGAGAGGCAACACCTTGAAAAATGGATAGAGAAAAATCCCGATCTCCTTGGTGAAGAGTTGTTGATAATCACCAATGAGTACGATAAGTTCGATAAGACCAAGGAAAGGCTAGACCTGTTGGCTCTGGACAGAGAGGGGAATGTGGTTGTTATCGAACTGAAACGGGATGATAGTGGTAAAAATGTTGATTTGCAGGCTCTGAAATATGCAGCCTACTGTTCTACTCTTACTCTGGACGGTTTAATCTCCATCTATAAGAATTATTGTGATCGGAACAATCACTTTGTCTCAAAAGAGGATGCCAGGAAACGGATCCTGGAGTTCATTACTGATACTGAATTTGAAGAAATAAATGATAAGCCGAGAGTTATACTGGTTTCAAAGGAATTCAGGCAAGAAGTAACAGCGTCGGTGATGTGGCTTCGCAAATATGGGCTTGATATAAGGTGTATCAAGTTAACTCCATACCAGTTGGCCAGTGACAAGATCGTTATTGAGGTCAATACTATTATTCCAATACCTGAGGCTGAAGATTACATCATCAGAACTGAGCAAAAGGAAAATCAAGAGGGTAAGATGACCGTCGCCAAAGAAGAATATCTGAATTTCTTCAATGACATCACAAGAAGATTAAGTTCGAGGATTTCAAGGTCTCTTAAAGAACCACTACCAATGGGCTACTACCAGATCTTAGCTGGTAAAAGTGGATTACATTTTGAATGGACATTCCATGGAAGGCCGAGAAGTAGTTTCGGTGTTGAATTGCACGCTGAAAGTGGCAATGAAAAGAGTAACAGAAACATTATTTCAATTTTTGGTAAACTCAAAGATTCCATCGAGAGTAAAACATCTGAAAAACTTATCATTCAAGAGGTCTGGGGACAAAAGTGGGCTAGGCTATACATGGAGTATCCTTCAGGCGAAATAACTGAGGATATGAAGACCTGGGCGGTGGATAAGATGGAGGTTTTAATTAAGATCCTCCAACCTGAGATCGATAGACTAAAGGAATAACTCCATAAGCCAAACAAGCGGACCACTTTCGACCGCTCAATAGTTAAATATTATAATTTACAGGTTAACAGTCATTTGTAGCATGGAATGGATGGTCAATTATATTCGGAGTGAAGTGGTCAAGATTATAGGCTTATGTGCCTATCCCAATAATTAAATGGATCTCCTTGAGAACTCTTCCACATGAAGGTTGAATAATCTTTAACTTAGAGGACATATCCCAACATGACTCAAAATTGTTGAACCCATTAATATGAAAAGAAAAGGAAGCCCAATACCACCGTGTCCCCATTGCGACGATAATACAGGTGAGTGCCAACATGTGCTTGTGAATTATGACAGATCAATGGGAACTTATATGTCTGGTTATATTGCCAAAAGCAATCCTGAGACAAGAAAACTTGAGGCAGAAATTATCGACCTGATAATACAGAAGATTCAACCCGACCTGAATGATGTCGATTACGAAATAATAAGTATTTGGGAAGATGCCGTTGACAGCTATGATCCTGAGGATGGATCATTCTTTCTGGATTCGACACCATATTTAAGTCTATTAGAGAGTACAGAAGATGAATACGACACTATATCATTTCGTTATTCAGACGACAATTATGAAGCCGATGAGGAAGGAGAAGACATTCCTGGGTATAGTTCAGCGGGCATAATCTTTTATTCAGAGGATCCGCCAAAGTCTCTAGAAACGTTTAATAATATGATAATTGAAAACCTAAAACTCTCATCAAAATAAACGGGTTATCAAATTTCATCAAGTGGATTATACATAGTCATTGAACACATGAAATCCACAGAAAGACAATGAATAATGATTAACCTATGATGACCACACCACTTATGATTCCGTTTATGTAGTCAGGAAATTTGTTCACATGCTGATAAATGGTTAAATCAACCGTTTGAACTTAATACAATCGGAGGTATACTCTTCAAATTTTTCATTATAGTAGTACTTCGATCCCACTGGGATAACGAACTCCGCATTTGCACCATATTTTGTGGTGCTCCAGGAGTGGTATCCGAAATCGACAACTTGGGAATAATCAAATTTTCTTAGCGAAAACCTGATCATGGGTTGCATGATATCTTTCACATATGGATAACTTCTTAATGCTGAAAGAACCATTTTAGCGTTCTTCTTTTCAACTGCCTTATAACAGGTTATCTCCCTGTCGGCAACTTTCACTTTGGTTTCAATTAAAAAGCACATGGTTTTTGATTTTTGATTGTGAGTAATCGTTCGGAATGTTTTGATTAAATATTTATCCTGATTTTAATTTAGTCCGTTGAACTGCACGATTATTTTCAGGATTTTCGTCCTGGAGGAATCAGCTATCTTAACAAAAGCTACTCTTCCCTCAAATAAATTTTCTTGCCATCATTTTTGTATGCTCTTATTATTTGTTTTATGTAATATTCTCCACAGTCAGTGGAACACATAAAGTTTTGTTTGAAGAAAGATCTGTAGATCTTTGCCTCAATTCTATCCCTGACTTTTGAAGGGAGCAGATTATTGATCTCTAATAACTCCTCTTGCCATATATCGTAGGCGTATACGATGTCATCAAGGTTATCGTCTAACTCCTTTATTAAATCATAGGTTTCCTCTAACAATTCACGCGCTACTTTATCGCCCCGCGTAGTCAGGAATGTTGTATCAATTGTAGTTTTGGGAGGCCAGAGGGTTTTTCCAAGTTCATATCCAATGAATGGTGAAGTCATTTTTATACTCAGTTGATATTTTTCTCTGAGGGTTATCTGCCCTATTACTATTCCTTCGGAAGCTTCAATTCGAATCAGGTTAGGGTCAGGTTTATCAATAAGTTCTGATTTATCCCATACAAAGTTGCCAATATCAGAGATAACACTTCCAAGCCATGGAGCCTTATCGCAGATTGGTATGGGTTGGTTTAAGTTTGATTGACCCCTCGGTACTTCTGTTGAGTCGGGAAGGCTATCGGCTATCATAAGATACTGCTCCGAGGCAATCACATAGTCATCAAATTCTTTTAACCCTGCAGGTTCTAGAACTTCATCCACCAACTTATAAAGATAGGGAGGTGGTTCTGTCATCTCATACAGCACAACCAGTTTGCCGTTGGTCACTCCAGAAATATCATTACCAATTGCAAAATCCTTGATGGATCCGAACTTTTCAACGATGCTGTCAACTCTGATGACAAGGAAGGAGAAGACTGCTTTGAGCATGGTGTCATCAACATACTCCAGTTTACTTTTGGTTGGTGATTTAACTTTGTCTTTCATAATGCAGATAATTAATTAGTTAAACATCTGCATTTCAAAGCAACAAATGATGGAGATCAGTTCTCGTTTATTTTGACCTGTTTCGTCCGCATTGTTTTACCACCGTGGTGACGGTCACTCGGTTGGTATCATCCGTAGATGAACTCGAAATGCTAAACAAAAATACAAATCTGATTTGATTTAAGCAAGGTTTTTCTCTTAAATTGAAATGTTCAGTCGATAAGTCACGATCTCTATCGTAAAAACTGAGCCAGACCACTCAGATTTAACACTGGAGACAAGATCATCATACAAGCTTGATCTCACTATATCCAGAAGTAATAAGGTTTCAAACCTCCTGTAATTTGAGAGGAAGTTTAAACCCATCATTGTTTAATGAATACGGATATAGTAATGTCATTGGGGATGATTTCATTGTTCAAGGTGCTTTTTAATCTCCCCACCCCGTATCACCATAATTGAGCCACACACATCAAATTTGATATAGGAGACCTTCAGGCAGTAAATTATGCGTAGATTTCTTTATATCATCAACTCCCACTATTTTAGTCTTTTAAGCAATATCATATAGTGCTTAAAGGCCTTGTAATTGGTCAAATATGTTTATCTTTAGTAGACATATGAAAGAGTTGCTGTGCAATATTAATATATAGAAAGATATGAGCTTTTCTGAGGAAGAAAAATATTCGGAATATGATTATTTCAAGATGCGGAAACTTGATAAAATCTATGTCAGTAAGGAGTTTCCGTTCAAATCCTTCTTTGGAAGTTTAGGTAACAAGAAAAGATTTATTAAGAAGGTCTTTGAAAAATCTGAAAATAATGAGTTTGTTAAGGTTAATGGTGAGATAGTACTTAGGAGCTCTCCAAGCGGTAGGGACCAAGTTAATGTAATTGTCGTTAGTGATAGCGATGATAAGTTCATGAGCTTTACACTACAGCATTTTAGAGATAATCCGAAAAGTGGATTAAAACCTATCGAAAATACAGATTTTACATTTCGGCATAGTGAGTTTTTAGCATTACTCAAATTTTTAAGTGATTTAAAATTTATTGACTTTTCTGATAAGTCAAGATTTGTAATAGATGATAATGAAAACCTAGATAAGAAAATTTCTCTTTGGATCAATCCCCCAAGTGAGGAAAGCGTCTTGATGAGAGAACAAGATGCTCAATTATTAATCCTGTTAACTGGAATTCAAGGACCAGAAAGGGAATCACTGTTAAAGTCTTTGCGTACTAAAGTACTTTCTCATGAGGATTTAAATATTCTATCGGGTAGAAAAGAAGGATTTGAAATATTTAAAAATGAGTTATTCAAAGTAAATCAAGAGTGGAATGAAAAAGACTGGCAATCATATTTTGAGGTAAATCAGTGGATTTTTGGATATGGTCTGGATTATAGATTTTTAAATATAATTCAAAAGGAAGCCAGTGTGTCTGAAGTAGATCTGGATGGAAAGCAAACAGTAATAGTTGATTTTCTAATGAGTGATTCGAGATTTACTGTTTTAGTTGAGCTAAAAAGACCTGATACCCCATTATTTGAGAGTACTGGGAATCGTTCAAAAAGCTGGAAATTGTCAAAAGACATTACAAATGCTGTTTCTCAAATTTTAACCCAAAAGGCAGAATGGGAATTAAAATCTCAACATGAACAATTTGACTCAGAGGGAAATCAAGTAAAAGAAAGAACAATTGACCCAAAAACAATATTAATTATTGGGAGCACATCACAGTTTAAAGGGGAGGATAGAGACTCTCGAATTAAAGCAAAAACATTTGAACTATATAGAAGAAATTCAAGAAACATAGAGATTGTTACATACGATGAATTGTATGATAGAGCTTCATTTATTGTAAATAACAAAAAAGACATTGAGAAAAAATCAGAGATAATAATCGATGAATTACCATTTTAATTGAATTAATACCGCACCCAACACACCATGTATCCCTGAGATAGGGATCGGGGTTGGGAAGGTGAGAACCCTATTATGAACACAGCCAATTGTGTATTTATCGCACAGAAGCTGGACACAATCTGAAATATTCGTGATCCCCCCTGTCTCATCTCGTCATAATTGAGCCACACCCGTCAAATTTGACATTACAGACCTGATCGGGGTATCGGAGAAGTATCTAAAGTCTAGGAATTATCGTAGTTCTTGGCGAGCCTGGAGATGTTGTATTTGAAGGTCTATTTTTTTCAGTCTGATAATGGGGAGTAGTTAATAGGACTATATGATTGGAGAGTACTTGATTTGATTAGTGGGTCTTTGCCCCAATACGAGGTGTATAAGTTCTGCATTGCCCCCATACTTCTTGATGAAAGCGTCCTTACTTACAAGTTGACCCCTTCCATTGTTAGTGCCCATACCTCCTTTTACCCAATATAGATCCTCCTTTCCGAAGTCTATGAAAATATGGCGCTCAGTTTCAGACCATGATTTTCGAGGCCAAGCCCAGTAGAATGATCCTATTCGCTTTTGCTCAACCTTTATGTTAACAATTTCTCCAGTATTATAATTTACCCAACCCTTGGCTGTATTAATGAAGGACGGTAACATTCTTTCTTCATGAATTGAAAAATTCTGCTCGAAAGGATGGCCATTTAATATCCATAACATACGCTCACCATAGAAAAATTCTCGCTTTCTAATATCTGGCTTACGAATTGGTGAGTTCTGAAGCTCAATTACCACATTATTGGATGTTAATATGTCCGCAATATGTTTTACGCCATCTCGCTTTATTACAATTTCTGAATTTTCTTTACCAAAAACTATTTTCCAGTTTCGATGCCATTCAGTTTCTGGTTCATACCAACCATCGCAGCTTTCATGTTTCTTATGACTCCAATGCCAAATATTTACCTCTCCACATTTGGAAAAGACCTCCTGGTCACACAATTGACACCTCCCATTCTTTTTCGGTGTTGCCTCAACTTTCTCGTTATCAATTAGTGCGTATTGCATATTGAATTTAAACTAACTAAAATATTACACAATTTTGTTATGCTCAATCAATTACAATAAATCATTGAGTATAACCCCATCTTGTAAAGTGCAAAAGCCAGACAGCTCAACCACAATCAGCCGCTCAAATGTCAATATATAGATTTTACATATTGACAGTCATTTACAGTAGGAGGCAGTTGGTTAATTATATTCAGCGTGAAGTTGTCAATGAAAATGGCTTTGAAAATAACGACCAATAATGCAAATTTTAAAGTCAATAATCTATTGTATAACTTAATTGACCAGAAGTTCTGGATGTTTCACTACTATCATTCGCTTTTATGGCAAAAGGGCTGTCATTTTTGCTTACATAAATCTTGAGGTGAAATATTATTGTGGTCGGTGCGCTTACCCCAAGTGACGCATTGAAGCCTTTTTGAACAGGGCCTATGATAGTTTCCCACTGGGAGCCTGCGGTAAAGGTAAAGTTGACATCATTATTTTTTTCATTATTTACTATCGCATGAAGCGTATAGGCGTTATTAGCAGTAGTACTAATTACTTCATACTTGACATAATATTGGTCAGCAGTCTCTTCACAGTCACATTGACAACCAAAACTGATAATTCCGATTGTTAGAAGAAATACCCAAGGCAATCTCTTTATCAACCTTGAATGAGTCGATTTTAGTTCCTTTTTATTATTCATAATTCTCGTTTTAGAGTTTTCAGTTATCTCGTCCGAATTAGTAAAAGCAGCCCCGTAATCTCGCTGCCTTTGCTCCTGATCGGAGTATTGTCTGATAAAAGTGGGGCTGCCCAAACCAAAGATAAATAAATTGCCATTTTAGATTACTACCTTTCGTCAATTACTTTGACTCCATTGAAAAAATTGCCGACAGCAAGTACTTCAAAATTGAAATAGGTCTCAAGATCAGCCTTCACATTAGGTCTTTTCAATATTACTCGAATCTTGGAGACCATCTGGCGTATCAACAAACTGTTGCCTAAGGGTCATTTGGCTTACCGTAAGAATTGATATGGCAAAAGCTGGACATAATCGAAATATCCTTTATCCCGCTCCCCGTCTCTTCAAAATTGAGCCAGACTCATCAAATTTGACACAACAGACACTGCAACCTCATAGGCTTGGTCTACCCCTGTCCAGAATAGAGCGTCGGTCTGGGCAACCTAGAATGTGAAAAGTCAAAGGTCTGTATAATCTTTTTAAATTTCAATGGAACCCGTCAAAAGGATGGAAAAGTCATTTCGAAGGTCTTTTCGGACATCAGATCTGATTGGAGAAGAATTTGATATGGAAAAACTCAGATAAGAAACCCTATATTTGTTAATATGTGGCTAGAAAGAGATAGTGTTTTACATTTATTAATAATTGAACATATGCCTGTTAAGGGTTCATTCCAAGTAATTAATTACTATATTGAATGATTATGAAACAATATGTATTTGTTTTGACATTACTTATATTGAACCTATTATCCTTCGGTCAAAATGTAAATAGTTATGTCAATGATGGTATATCAAAGTGCAAAATAGGGGCCTATTCGAATGCAATAAGTGTTTTAAATCAGGCCATTACTATGGACCCAAAAAATTCAGAGGCACTTTATTTTCGAGGAGTTGCAAAATTCGAAATGGGTGATTACAGGGGTGCTATTCTTGACTTTTCAAAAGCCATAGCTCTCAATCCAAATAAATTTGAGGCATATTATGATAGAGGGATTGCAAAGAAAAGAATTGGAGATTATTTGGGCGCACGGGAAGACATTAATAAAGCAAATGAAATAAATCCAAATTCATCTGTGGATGATTACCGTGTTGGACATAAACCTGACTTTACGATAAACGATACCATAAAATTATTCCAAGGTCTTAAACAACAAGATTTTTTAAAAATGTTCGCTAGCCCAGATACAGTTACATATGTTTATATTGAAGGGAAGCCACTATATTCAAATTTCGAATATTACAACAAAACAGATACCTGTTTCCTCTCCTTTAAAGAGGAAAAATTGGTCGGTAATGCATCTAAGAAAAATGGTAAAACCTACTCTGGGGTTAAATGGTGAATAGTAATTCCCGTCTTATAGCTCCATAACCCTCAATTGGCTCAAAAGCTCCCGAAAGAAATTGACAAACTGTCAGATCAAGTAAGGCAACTGAATTAGGGAGGCCTTTTGACAAATCCAATAAATAATAGCGTATCTTTAAAAGACAAAGGATCCGCCAGTACGAGTAGTTAAAATAAGAATGTAAAGGCGACTTAATTTGTCTGAGCATCTAATAAAATGTACAAAAATGAATATTACCTATGTTTCCTGCTCAATTGGTTGCCGTGATTGTTGGCAAAGTGATGGTATAGTGCATATGTACTCACTAATGGGAGACCGATTTCTTGATTTCAAAAATAAGACTGAGTATGAGGTAATGGTTGAACTTGAGGATATACGGAAAAGAGAAAATGAACAATGCGAATTTTGTGGGTCATCAAATGTCTCGGTGGAAAAGATTGCAGTTAATGATATTCCACTTTATAGCTTTGACAAGTTAGTTGATAAATGCAAATCGACAGACTCCCAGATGTTAATAATTAACATAGACAAGAAAGAGTTGAACTTAATACTAAAGCCAGGTGGTAGTGTTAAGTGTACTCCAATGTTTTTATTAAAGGCTGTTGGTAAAATTACTGAAATTGTAAACAAAAGTCCTGATGGCTACTTTCAATCACAAACCAAAGGAAATTTCAATGCCTGTGTTTTTGGTAATAATGATTCAGTTAGAATTGAACGATTGGGCACAGGAGGAATTACAAGAGAAGAAATTATTACAGAAATTAAGGCTTTCATTTTACGCCTTATGAAACCTTCAAGACCTTTGCTATAATTTGAAATAAGGTATATCTAGCCATGAAGTACTTAATGACAACTAAAATATAGCTTACTAAGGCTCAAGCATCAAAAGAATTATAATAATGCTTAGAAGATAAAGCCATAATTCGTAATCAGAAAAATGAATTATTTAAACAGATAAAAATCATGAACGCTGATCTCAATCCGTTAAGGATAACAGATGATCCTTTTCTTAATAAAACACACCGCCTACCGAACTGTGAAGAAATGTTTGAAAAAGATATCTCTGCTTATTTCAATGTAATTGCCGAAAGGAGAGGATCTGTTGGATTGGATACATTTATAACCGTAATGGCCTATTTTACTATTGACTTACTTATTGATTATCGGAATAACGCCCAAAATACCCTTCCGATTTCTATAGTTGAAGACATGAAAGCTCAAATAATTAATGTACTACAAAGAAATTACGATGCTTTTAATAAACCTGAAATAATTACTGAATTCCTTTCAATACTTGATAAGAAAATGTATGAACCCAATATAGTCAGTGAAACCCATTCTTACTTGAGCAGAGTGAGACAGTATTAAGGAAGAACAATATTTTTATTTGATATCTAACTCCATTAACAAATGAAGAGGGCAACTATTTTTCAAAAGAATAATATTCCTAGGCTTACTTCGGAAGAAGTAGAATTGATTTTGAGTTTTAATAATTCTTTGGTTGATTTAACTGAGTCAAAAATCCGCGTTGACAATGAAAGAGGGATAACCCATGAATTACCCCTCAAGTACTCTGAAAAAGACAACTTTACCATCACATATATTGGTAAGTTTAAAAATGGTAAACCTTTTAGGCTGGTTATACCTTTAGGTCTATCATTGGAACTATTAAAATCAAATTATAGTGCTGAAGGAGGCTTTACCATTGGCAGCCTTGATCATGATGGTTATGCTATTGCCTTCATTTTAACTGATCCCTCTGATTTTCGCCAAATTGATGTTATCACAAAAGGGAATGACGAACAAATTGAAAAATTAATTTGGGCTTCAACCATGGCTTTTAATGCTGGTTTAGAGGAGCAGTTTGTCCTCTTTACGAAAAGAATCCTGAAACTTATAGAAAATCATCCAGACACAATCATTGGATTTGAAAATGGAGAGAAAGTTATCTCAATGATGAAGGCGAATCAGGCGTTTTATTCTTTTGAAGAAAGATCCCTTCTTTCCAACCTCTAATTAAACTTTCTCACTCCCTCCAATTGCTTCATAAATCCTTATGCATCTGCAATTCATTTATGACCCTAAAACAGTGATTTTCGTCCAGAAGCTGGCTCAAAACTGGCCCATAAGAAAAAACCACCTCTGTGAAATTCACGGAAGTGGTTGACATTCTGAGCTCCCCAGCTAGGACTTGAACCTAGGACCCCCTGATTAACAGTCAGGTGCTCTAACCAACTGAGCTACTGAGGAAGATTTTCTAGCTCCGAAAAGCGTGGCAAAATTAACCGCTTTAAACGAATT
>Ga0209467_1000615_pt1 | contig 44142 bp, 50 predicted proteins | sample Higcelwee11metaG_FD_187175 | JGI IMG/M metagenome (GOLD analysis project Ga0209467, IMG submission 187175) | Freshwater pond sediment microbial communities from the University of Edinburgh, under environmental carbon perturbations - High... | ecosystem: Environmental > Aquatic > Freshwater >... | reverse complement strand
TAGGGTGTTGAGGTTGAATCAATTATGATGTTATTTTTTTCACCTATTAGCTGCAGCGCTTTATCAAGCTTGTAGCCTATTACCAGAGGAATATTAACCAAGTATATTAGACCTCCATTATTTCCTTTTCCTTTATTTCTATTACTTTATCAACTTCTTTGATGCACTTGTCAGTCATCTTCTGAGTATCCTCTTCAGATTTTTTATGTTCATCTTCAGTAATTTTTCCATCTTTTTTAAGCTTCTTAAGTTGTTCGTTGCCATCACGCCTGATGTTCCGCATAGCTACCTTGGCTTCTTCACCAAGCTTTTTTATAAGCTTCACAAGATCTTTTCTTCTTTCCTCAGTAAGCTGTGGTACAACAAGTCTTATCATCTTTCCATCGTTCGAAGGATTGATGCCGAGATCTGATTTCAATATAGCTTTTTCTATGACCGGAATTGACTTGGAATCCCATGGACTTATAGTAAGTACTCTGGGTTCCGGTGCGGCTATATTTGCCAGTTGGCTCAAAGGTGTAGCAGTTCCATAGTATTCAACCGTAATACGATCTAAAAGACTGGGATTTGCACGTCCCGCTTTGAGTGTTGAAAGCTCGTGCTTCAATACGCTAACTGTCTTATCCATTTTCTCCTGCATGGATTTCTCGATGTTCTTAATCATTCTGTTAATCCTCCTTTACTACTGTACCTATCTCTTCTCCCATTATTGCTCTTATTATATTATCCGGTTTTTTAAGGTCAAATACAAGTATAGGAATTTTATTATCACGGCATAAGGATGCTGCTGTTGAATCCATTACACCTAATCCCTTGCTTATTACCTCAATATATGAAAGCTTATCGTATTTTTTTGCATTTTTGTTTTTGGCCGGGTCGCAATCATATACTCCATCAACCTTCTTTGCCATAAGAATTATATCTGCTTCAATTTCCGCAGCTCTAAGAGCCGCTGTAGTATCCGTAGAGAAATATGCATTTCCTATACCGGATGCGAATATAACAACTCTCCCTTTCTCCAGATGCCTGATGGCCTTTCTTCTTATGTACGGTTCTGCAATCTGTCTCATTTCAATTGCAGTCTGTACACGTGTTGCCACATCTATCCCCTCTAATGCATCCTGCATTGCAAGGGCATTAATTACAGTCGCCAGCATACCCATATGGTCAGCAGTTGTTCTGTCCATACCTTCGCCGCTTCTGCCTCTCCAAAAGTTGCCGCCGCCTACAACTATTGCTACCTCCACCTCTAGTTCTCTTAATGTCTTTACCCTTTGTGCAATGCTCAAAATTGTCTCGTGGTCCAATCCAAAGGTCTTGTCCCCAGCTAATGCTTCCCCGCTTATTTTCAGTATCACCCTTTTATACTTTACGTCACTCATGTATATTATACCTCCAATTAAGCTTAAAATTTCTACAAATTCTAAAAAAATCCTTCTGCTTTTCAAAAAAAAGAGAACACTTAGTGTTCCCTATTTCTTCATCTGACTCATTACTTCTTCAACAAAATTGTCTTCTTTCTTCGCCAGGCCTTCACCTTTTTCAAATCTTACAAATCTTCTTATTGAAAGGTTTTCGCCTATTTTTGCGATCATAGAATTAAGTACCTCTTGTACAGTTTTATCTGTATCCTTTATGAAGGGCTGTTCAAGCAGGCATATTTCTTTATAGTATTTTTCAATTCTGCCTTCAACCATTTTGTCAACGATCTTCTCAGGTTTTCCTTCATTCAAAGCTTGAGCCCTGTATATTTCTCTTTCCTTTTCTATTACCTTTTGATCAACTTCTTCCCTTTTAACGTATAATGGGTTAGAAGCGGCAACCTGCATTGCCATGTCTTTTACAAACTGCCTGAATTCTTCGTTCTTTGCAACAAAGTCTGTTTCGGAGTTAACTTCAATAAGTACTCCAATCCTTCCACCGCCATGAATATATGAATCAACTATGCCTTCGCTTGCAATTCTTCCAGCTTTTTTTGCTGCTGCGGCAAGTCCTTTTTCCCTAAGAATTTCAATGGCTTTTTCCATATCTCCGTTGCTTTCTGTAAGTGCTTTTTTACAGTCCATCATACCAGAACCGGTTCTTTCTCTTAATTCCTTAACAGCCGAAGCTTCAATCATTTCCATCGCCTCCTATGTAATATCCGTATATTCTAAAAAGGCGGCTATCGCCGCCTTTAATTACTTGCCAAGTAGCTACTCAGCAAGTTGTTCGCCTTGTCTAGCTTCAATAATCGCATCTGCAATTTTTGAAGTAAGAAGCTTTACGGCCCTTATAGCATCATCGTTACCAGGAATAGGATAATCTACTTCCTCAGGATCGCAATTAGTATCAACTATTGCAACTATCGGAATGCCAAGAATATGTGCTTCCTGAATTGCTATTTTTTCCTTTCTTGGATCAACGATAAAGAGTGCACCTGGAGTACCATTCATATTTTTGATACCGCCAAGATTTTTCTCAAGCTTTTCTTTTTCTGCTTTAAGCTTAATAACTTCTTTCTTGGGAAGTACTTCAAAAGTGCCGTCTTCTTCCATTTTCTCAAGTTCATTCAATCTTTCGATTCTTTTCCTGATTGTCTTGAAGTTAGTGAGCATTCCGCCGAGCCATCTCTGGTTAACGTAGAACATGTTTGCTCTGATAGCTTCCGACTCGATTGATTCCTGTGCCTGTTTCTTAGTTCCTACGAAAAGTATGTCCTTACCTGAAGCAGATACTTCTTTAATGAAGTTATATGCTTCCTCAACCTTCTTAACTGTTTTCTGAAGGTCGATGATGTATATGCCATTTCTCTCCGTAAATATGAACTCTGCCATCTTCGGGTTCCATCTTCTTGTCTGGTGGCCGAAGTGCACGCCAGCTTCTAATAGCTGTTTCATTGAAATTACTGACATATTTTCACCTCCTATGGTTTTTCCTCCATGATCTTCATATTCTTTATGGACTCAATGAGCACCCCATAATGAATCGGATCATGTGTGTTTTTCACCTTAAATAGTTTACCATATAACAAATTTATTGGCAATAAATATTTTAATTTGAAAGTATTTTTATTATATTATCATAGCTTGAACCTTGGGGTATATCAAAGCTTCCTATTTTGAGCTTATTGTTCTTTCCAAGCTCTCCAAGCCTTTTTACAAATGCCTTCTTATCTTTAACCAGACCACTTTGTACAAGCAAGTCAGTAATACTTTCAGAGCTCATACCTTCTTTTACATTCACTTTAACCACTGCCTGAGTTGCAACTTTCGTTGGTGTAGGGCTCACTGGCACTTGTGTCGGCTTAGGAACTGCAGTTGGTGTTGGTGTAACCTTCGGAGCCTCAGCAGCTTCAGCTTTTTGTGTCTGGTTATTAATAATATCATCATTGGTAAGTACAATTAAGTTATGCTTTGCTGCTTCCTTCCTGATTTCTTCAACCGAAAGCTCTTTACTTCCCATGCTTATATTTATCATTGAAGAAAATACCAGACCGATTCCTATACCCAGCATTATATTTTTAAGGTTATAATTCCCCATTATTCTACCTCATTATTCATAGATAATATAAGCATTACCTCTCCCTGCCCAATATTCATCTGCTTGGCAATATCAGTCACACTCATGCCTTGACTGGCATATTCAAATACTGACTTCTGTTTTGGATTGAGTTTACCATCTTGCGCTTCGTCCTTTTCTATATCATCGTTGGTTATCTTTTTCTTTTTACCTGCTGTAACAGCTATCGGTATTGCAGTTGGCGGATTATTATTCTTTTCTGCTGGCGGAGCACTTAAAACTTTGCTATTCAGGCTCTTAAGCTCTTCTCTGAAACCACTTAGCTTTTCTTCTATTTCCTTAACTATCATTTCAGAGGTATAATTAAGCTCAGATATAATTTCATCAGCATCTTCAATTACCTTCTTAATTTCCTGTTCCTTTACATCCATATCGAAATATATATCTTCACCCTTCAATTTATCAATGAAAATAAACATTATAGCACATAGTATCGTAAATATTCCAAAAGCCAATAGCACATAGTTTATCATGAGAGCACCCCATTTATATTCTAATATCTATTTTAGTCAGAAATTTCCCTTCGGTTTCCTTGCGTTTACTTTCCTCATCTTCAGAAAGACCATCCCTGTGTCCCTTTTCCTTTTTACCTTGTTTGCCTTTTTGCTGTCCCTCTCTGTTAATTTTTGATCCTTGTGATTTCTTTGCTTCAACTACCTGTTTCGTATTTTTATCTTGCTGCTGCTGTTCTTTGTGTATATTGATGCTGAGATTGCTTTTTTCTATTTCGTTTTCTGCATTTTTCGCTTTCTGCACTTCTGGAATTTTGGGTAGCATTGTCTGCATATCAACAGGTCTTATTGTCACGACAATCACTTCCTATATACTTATTAAACATCATCGTAGGAACCCATTTTTATTTCTGCATTAGCCCTATAAAATGAAACGTATTTCACTGAATCCTTTATATTCATCAAGCTGCTGCCTATTGTTATTCTACAACCGGAGTAGATAACATCATATACCTTTATTTTCCCCCTTGAAAGCTCCTCAAAATATACTTCCAGTTCTTTCTGCTCAGATTGAATCTGCTCATGCCTCTCTAAGAGCTGCACCTTTAGCTTGACGGATTTTGTAAGAAGCAGTTTCTTATCTAGCGGCAGTTCGATATTTTTACTCATTTTAGTAAGAAGATCAACTGCTTTTGTAGTCTTATCCAAATTATCAGCAACCTGTTTCAGTTCATTCTTAACCTCTTCGTACTTCTTTCTCATGTCTGGATTAATGCCAACTTCAAGCTCAGTAATGGTAGCCATCGGGGACCCTATTACCTTGGCTTTAATCTCCTCGCCGACCTTGAAGAAACCTCCGACCAGTAAACCTTTCCTGCCGTTAGCTTCCAGTTTCTTTCCACAGATAATCTGACTATGCATTATTGCATCACTTTGTATGTTTCCTTTAACTTCAATCTTGCTGTTTTCTATGAATTTCGCAATTAAGTCTCCTTCGCAAAAAAGTTCTCCCTTGTTCATTCCCTGAATTCCTCTATGAAGTATGATGCTGCCATTAGATTTTATCTGTGCTCCTTCTACAACTCCATAGACCTCAACATCTCCATCAGCTTCAATAAGAAAACCGGTAAGTACATTACCCATTACGATTACTTTCCCGTTAAATCTTATGTTACCTGTAGAATTATCTACATCATGCCTTACTTCATATACCGAAAAAACATTCACTTTTCCGTCTAAAACCTTTACCTCACCATCTATTGTCGATATAAGTTCAAGCCCATCCTCACTTATATCCAAATTCTTTCCCCTTGGTAAAGCTATTTTCTTTCCATCCTTACCAGGAACATCTCTTCCCATTACATCCTTGCCGGAAATGCCTTCAGTGTTCGGTGTTAAGGTTACCAGCTTCTGCCCTGTCTTAACATTCTTTATTAATGAAAGTTCATGGTAATCGATCTTTCCATCCTTGTCAATACTTACTGCTCTTTCATTTGATATGTCAAAATGGTAAGCGAGCACAGCATCCTGTCCTTCTTGCGGCTCGATACCCTCTGCAACCAGCATCTCATTTTCATATGTTTTTAGTTCTGCAGCTTGTTTTATTACACTATCTTTTAAATTAAATTTAACATTATTAATCTTCAGTGCTTCGTATATTGCTTTCTCTGTAATATCCGAACCGCCTATAGGTTTAGTCAATATAATATAAGCCTTCATATCCTCATTTGCAAGCTTGACTATACATTCACTGTCAATCAGTTTCTGATCCTGGGGTTCGGCTATTTTTATCCAGTTATTACTACTTCTGATTTCTATTCCCTGCTTGATTTTGGTCAAATCAACACTCTGAATTCTCTGCAAATCAATTTTAGTTACAACATCTACCATTGTAACTCCTTTTTCTACCTTTATATATACTCCATCTACCCTGAAGTCAAACTCAATATTCTTATCCTTCATACTCAGACTTTCATTTAGGATGTTGTCAATACTATTCTCAATAATCTCCAGAGTTTTCTCTTCTCCTATCGAAAGCTTAATTTTATAATATGAAGAGAAAAGATTTTTCTTACTCTCCAAAACTTCGATATGGAGTTCATCCTTCTTGACTTTAAGGCGTTTCATTCCATCTTCTACTAACTTGTTATAATCCTTGCCTTCAAGAATAATATACTCATTACCCATAAAAACACCATCCCATCATTCAAATGCACTTCTGAATCTATTCTTAAGTCTTATAATCGCTTTGGTATGCAATTGTGAAACCCTTGATTCGGAAATGCTAAGAAGCTTTCCTATCTCTTTGTATGTAAGTTCTTCATAATAGTAAAGTGAAACTACCTTTTTCTCTTTTTCAGGTAATAAACTTATAGCATCTACCAGTATTTCCTTAACTTCCGTATTTTCAATTACACTCTCAGGAGTCTCAATTTGACTGTCCTCTTCGCTGCTTACTACTTCTCTCTTCTGCTCAATTAAATCATCCAGGGATATTATAGAGTATGTTGTTATGTTCTGTATCTTTTTTTGAAATTCCTCCACCGACAAGCTTAAACTTTCTGCCATTTCTTCGTCAGTCGCAGGTCTGCCAAGTTTGTTCTCTATTTCTGAGTACGCTTTTTCCAGTTCTTTTGATTTTTGTCTTACTGAACGGGGAAGCCAATCAATCTCCCTTAATTGGTCTATAATAGCACCTCTGATTCTGAGCTGTGCATAGGTTTCAAATTTGACCCCCCTAGTAAAATCATATTTGTCAATAGCATCTATCAATCCAAATATTCCATAGCTGACAAGGTCATCGAACTCAACGTTGTTTCCATAACTGGCATATAGCCTGCCTGCTACAAACTTTGCAAGATATACATATTTAAGTATGAGATCTTCTCTGATACCTAAATCCTTTGTTTTCGAATATTCTTCCCAAAGAGTCATTAAGTCCATTTTATACCTCCTTGCAGTAAGCATTGTTAATCCTGTTTACTTTGCTTATATTTGCTCATATAAACAGGGTTTACTTCAACAAATCCGTCATTACTGTCATTATTCATACTCATTAATTCTTTTTCATCCAGCGGAGGTACTTTTATATCCAAAATCGGCTTGTCCTCGTTTTCCTCGAGGTTTTCTTCCAATTCAGCTTCTGCATTATTCTTATCACGTGCATACCTGTTTATTCTGCTGCATTCTATGGTATTCTTAATTGTTTCAGTCAACATATAACCAAATACACCAAATAATATAGTTACAACTATACATCTGATCATCAATGCAGAAAAACTTATGCTTCTGCTTACCCCTAATGCAATATTTGTGAATAGTGCTGCAACAATTATAACTATTGGCATATTATCTATAATCTTCATTTTTGAAAACTCCATCCGACATTACACATTATAAGTCAAATCTGCTTCATTCCATACCCTATTGTTTTTATTAGTAATATACCCGTTTCAGAATATAATTCAATAGTACGTCCATAATTTCCCCCGGTGTCTTCCGCAATCAACGGAATATTAAGCATTCTCAGGGTTTCTTTTGTAGCTGCGACATTTCTTGTACCTATTCTCATTATGTCACTTGTATCGTTAAAATTAAACATTTGTGAACCACCCGCTATTTTGCTTACAATTCTGCTTCGTTTTGCACCCATTTTGAGCATATCTTCCATTAGCTTAACTATACCTGTATCTGCAAATTTTGCTGTATTACTATTATTTTTGATTTGCTCACTGCTAGGAAGCATAACATGTACCAATCCTGAAATCTTTGTTGAGGAATCATACAGGCAGATTCCTACACAAGAACCAAGTCCAAGCGTAGTAAGTATACCAGGACTATATACCGTATTCATATCAGCCATTCCAACTTTAGTTAAATCAGTCATATTAAATTACTCCCAAGCTCTTAAGTAAAATTTCAAAGGAATCCTCATCCGGTATCAGAAAAAAGTTGCCCTTTACGTGGTTTATGCCTTCTATGAAGTCTGTTTCAATCAGCATAACCTTGTCTCCAACCTGTCCGAACAGTATTATAGGCACGCTTAATATTGCCCCTGCCATGTCCAATGCAAGAGAAGGCACTGACACAATGAGATTCAGGTTTGTTAAAGCTGACAAGGAAGACAGGTAAGAACCCGACAGGATATTCCCTACCTCCTGCAAAGCAGATAAATCCATTTCGTCCATCTCTTCCTCTTCCAGTTGCCTGCTCATAAGCAAGTTTGTCAGAAGCCTCGCTGATTTCTTTTCAAGCAGAAACAATATGCTTCCGGTTATATCTCCGGTTACTTTAAAGTAAATGCCTATTACCTCAACTTCAGGTCCGCCAACCAGTTCTGCCACATTTCTGAATTCAAGGATATTAACCTTGGGAACATCCATGTCTATCCTCTTAGATATCATTTTTGATAAGGCTGTTGCGGCATTTCCCGCCCCAATATTTCCTATTTCCCTTAAGACATCAATTTGTAGACTGTTTAACTCTTCAATTGAAATTCCCATTTAATCACACCCTTTTTTAAACTGTTGAGTTAGTAACAACCTTAACAATATCCAATAATATAATTAGTCTCTCACCTACTTTGCCTATTCCGTAAATAAAGCCTTGATCTACGTTTCCTACTCCGTTAGGCGTTTCTTCTATTGCATCACTGCTTATATCAGTTACTTCCGAGGAAGCATCTACAATAAGTCCTGCAGTGATATCGTCAACTGACACTATTATGATTCTGGTGTCTTCATCCTCCACCCCTTCCGGAAGGTTAAACTTTTTGCGAAGTTCAATTACAGGTATTACTTCTCCCCTGAGATTAATGACACCCCGAACATAATGTGCTGCTTTAGGAACCCTTGTTATTCTCATTAATTCTTTGATCTCTTTAACCCTTAAAATGTCAATTCCATATTCCTCATTTCCCAATCTGAATATAACGAATTGCTTGGTGTATACTGTTGTCTCCAAAATAAGCACCTCCTTATATTAAAGAATTTGTGTCCACTATAAGCGCTACCTGTCCGTCTCCAAGTATAGTCGCACCTGCTATTAATTTAATACCTGACAGGAACTTGCCAATAGTCTTTATAACTATTTCCTGCTGACCTATTAGGCTGTCCACAATAAATGCTGCATTCTTCTCGCCTTTTTTCACAATAACAGCAGTAAGTTCTTCTGCTCCTTCACTTATAGAGTTAGGAACATCCAGCATCCTTCCCAGCATTATAATCGGAAGCACGCTATTTCTATTCAGCACAACATCCTGTCCATGTATATTTCGTATTGTATCTGCTTTTATTGTGGTAATATCTCTTATTACATTAAGAGGTATTGCATACTTCTCTTCGCCGATCGTAACCATTAGCGCCTGTATAATGGCAAGAGTCAGTGGCAGCCTTATAATGAATTTACTGCCTTTGCCCTTCGCACTTTCAACTTCCACTACTCCGTTTAAGGACTCAATCTTGGTCTTGACTACGTCAAGCCCCACACCTCTTCCGGAAATGTCTGAAACCTTGTCTGCAGTGCTGAAGCCAGGTCTGAAAAGCAGCTCAATAGTACCTCTCTCATCAAGAGCATTAGCATCACTTAGTGAAATAATTCCTTTTTCTATTGCCTTTTTCCTGACCTTTTCAACATCTATACCGGCTCCATCGTCTTCAACCTCTATTACAACACTGTTCCCATCCTGGTAAGCCCTAAGATTAACCGTGCCATTTGCTGTCTTGTTGTTTTTAACCCTCTGATCCCTCTCTTCAATTCCATGATCAATAGCATTTCTTAATAAATGTATGAGAGGATCACCGATTTCATCAATTACTGTTCTGTCCAATTCTGTCTCTTCACCAGACATGTTGAGGGTTATATCCTTTGAAAGACCCTTTGAAAGGTCTCTTACCATCCTCGGGAATCTGTTGAATACTCTTTCTATAGGAACCATCCTTACCTTCATAACTGCATCATGGAGGTTGGTAGTAATTCTTTCAAGATACTCAACTGCTTCTATCATATCCTGATTCTTTGAATCTGTACCAACTCCTTCCAATCTTGTTTTTATAATTATAAGCTCACTTACAAGGTTCATAAGGTTGTCCAGCCTGTCGATATCCACCCTTACAGTTTTACCCATCTTGGCTTTCTTGCTGTGCATATCCTCGCTAGTATCCTTTTCTTCATCTGAAGTTGCCGCTATTTCCTTTTCCGCTACAGCATCCCCAACATTATTTTGAACGTTATCTTCTTTGACTGCCTCAATTTTTTCAAATCTTGCTTCAATTATCTCAGAGATTGATTCCAGTTCTTTCTTTATCAATGCTTCCGGTTCTTTTGTGATTATAGCTATTGAAAATTCATTATCGAATTTTTCATCTTCTATATCCTCCACCTTGGGTACTGCTTTAAATATCTCAGCATATCTCTCAGCCGTCTGGAAAACTATAAAGGCCCTTGCTGACTTAAGCATACAATCATTAACAAGCATCACTCTTACTTTATAAACTCCCATGCCTTGCTGTATAGCCTTCCTTATGATGTTTTCATCATATTGGTTAAACTTCATTAAAACTTCCTGTTTATTGTCATCTAATGCCTCCTGCTTCTCTGCTTCTACAGGCTTTTTAAGAAGTATTCCGTTAAGGCTTGCAATAATTGCATCAGCTTTATTGATGCCTTCCTTGCCCGTATTGGCTATATTGCTTATAGAGTTGTCCAAATAATCAAGACACTCAAACAGTATATCAACAATTGATGTATTTACTTCAACCTTTCCGTTTCTAATGGCATCAAGTACATTTTCCATCTGATGGGTGAGGCTTGCAATTCCTTTATAGCCCATTGTACCTGCCATGCCTTTCAATGTATGCGCTACTCTAAATATTTCATTCAGTATCTTCATATCTTTTGGATTGGTTTCCAGCCCTAATAAGCTCTGATTTAACAGTTGCAGGTGCTCCTGCGATTCTTCAATGAAGATTTCCAGGTATTGATTCATGTCCATTGTATTACACCCCCATGATTTTTAATATTTCTGCTGTTATATTATTTAAAGGAGTTATAATGTCGATAGCGCCTATGTTTACTGCCGATTTCGGCATTCCATACACTACACAAGTGCTCTCATCCTGTGCAATCGTTTTTCCCCCTACTGTTTTTATTTTTAATATTCCTTCACTACCGTCATTCCCCATACCTGTCATCATAACAGCGATTATGTTCTTATGTCCGCATTCTGCTACTGAATTCATCATAACATTTACTGAAGGTCTATGTCCCGATACCGGAGATTCATTATTTATAGATATTTTATATGTGTCATTTTTACATCTATTAATCAGCATGTGGTAATCGCCTGGAGCGATATAAGCCCAACCTGGCTTTAATATATCACCTTCCTCTGCTTCTTTCACATTGATATCAGATAAACTATCCAGCCTTGCCGAAAGTGACCTTGTAAAACCCGGAGGCATGTGCTGTACTATGAGTACCGCCGCCGGAATGTCCTGAGGCAGCTTTGGCAATACCGCCTGAAGAGCTCTTGGCCCTCCTGTTGAAGTCCCTATCGCAATTATATACTTCAGGTTTCCACTCAAGCTGCTGCTTACAGTAGTTTTATCCTTAGCCGAAGTAATTCTGTCTTCTACAGTAAACATATTAAACTAACCCCTTTTTAATCAGTTTACGCTGTTCTGCGAATATAAACTTTGTAATTTCATTTCTCTCAAACTCACTCATTCTCTCATACCTTACCCCATAAATATATGCTGTTTTTGAATTAACATTTAGTGTTTTTCGCAATATTGCTCCAAATACAATAAGCTTCTTTCCATTGAGATCAAGTGTAAACTCCAACTTGTCGTTTTCCTTAAGCTCTTTATTGCTGCTGAAGAGTAATCCTCCTGCACTTAAATCATGCAGGTTGCCTTTGAAGCTTTCACCGTATTTTCTTTCCTTAAGGTCTAGTACCAGCCTGGCTTTAATGTCTCTCATTAACTTCAACCTGTAGAAATCCCTTCTTTGTATCTTGTTTATTTCAGGAAACACCTTAAGCCTTAGAAGGGGAATCCGCCCAAAAAGCTTTTCATATAGTATAGCCCTAAACTCATAAACTGCTTCGCCTTTGGATATAACCAACTTTAAAACAGAACCCTGTTTCAAATATACATCATGTTTATTATGTATAGGTATTAAAACATCTATAAACTCATCATCATTAAGCCCAACCACTTGGCTTGCATATTCACACCTATAACCGATTGCATCCATATAATGAATCTGGATTTTTTCTCCTACTGTAAAATATTTCTTTAAGTCAAGCATAGCATTTCTCCTTATGAATAAATAGCAAATTTATCAGTTAAATTTTTATGTATAGTTTTTATTTATAAGTAACATCATAGAAATTTAGCTGAGAAAGCTGTATGACTTAACTAAATAAGTTGCTGAGCTTATTTATAAACATTTTAATTCCTGAGACTGAAACAGAGCTCAATTCTTTATTATCCATAAGCGTATTTGCTATGTCATTCAAATTTTTAGAAGCCTCACTTCTCACAAAGCTAATTACAAAAGGCTGCTGTATCTTAACTGCCTTTACGACACAGGCGTCATTAAGTATATAGCCAAGCTTCTGAAGCTTGACACCTAGAAATTTCTGAGTTACAACATTCAGCTTATCTAATATGTTGAAGGCTTCAGCCGCATTATCAGCTCTATTTACTACAACCTTAATAATCTTTGATTTATCACGCTGCGTAATAGTTTTTATGAGAGCATAAGCATCTGTTATTGAAGTCGGCTCAGGTGTGGTCACTAATATTACTTCCCTTGCCGCATGTACAAAACTAATGACATTTTCTGAAAGTCCTGCACCTGTATCTAATAGTATAATATCTGCTTCCTCATCCAGCTTACCAAGCTTCATCAGTAAATCTACCAACTGAGTTTTATTTAGTTTTACAAGCTCCTGAACTCCGGAACCGCCTGATACAAATTTCACTCCATCAGGGCCCTCTTCAAGTATTTCAAGTATATCCTTGTTGCTGTTTATGACATCTGATAAGTTATACTTTGACATTTTGCCCATCACAACATCAACATTTGACAAACCAAGGTCAGCATCAATTATTACTACCCTTAGCCCCATTTGTGCAAATATTATGCCTAGATTTACGGTAAAATTGGTCTTTCCTACACCGCCTTTGCCGCTTGTTATTGCTATTACTCTTGATCCCGGTTTATTAGTCAAGCTTCCTATGCTCTTTTCATCCTCTTTATAATTTTTAATGCCGCTAATTATTTCTCTTAATCTTTCAGCTTGATCTTTCATATAGCTTATCTCCCAACAAACAATTTATTATCTTGCCATTATCTGCAATTTCAATGTCATCAGGCACGCTTTGTCCGATAGTTATATATGAAATAGGCTTTTTAGTAATGTAAGCAACATTTAAAATCACTCCAAAGGCTGAAGTTTCATCCAGCTTAGTAAAAAGCAGCCTGTAGTCATCAAGGAAACTGTAGTTTTTTATTATTTCTATGCAATCTGAGAATTTTGTTGTAGCGCTGATTACCAAATATACTTCATAGTTAATACTTGATTTAATAAGTGTTTTAAGCTCCATAAGCTGATATTTGTCCTTATGACTTCTGCCTGCAGTATCAACAAGTATCAAATCCTTATTGCTGTAGCTTTCTATTGCATTAAGAATTTCTCCCGGGGTATATATTATTGATAATGGCACCCCGATTATTTCACTATAAGTCTTAAGCTGCTCAACGGCTGCTATTCTATATGTATCTGAGGTAATAAGTCCTACCTTTTTTTTCTCGGTAAGAACCATGTTTGCTGCAAGTTTGGCAATAGTAGTAGTCTTTCCAACCCCAGTGGGCCCTATAACAATTATCACCTTTTTGCCTTTAGTGAAGGAAAATGGCTCAGGTTCCTTCATATACTTACTCAACATATTATATATAGTATTTCTTACAATAGCATCACTCTGCTGCTTCTCAGCATCCAGCGTCTCCATTAGCTTTTCCTTTATCTCATTTACAATTACCTTATCAACCTCGTAATCCTCAAGAGTTTTCAAGTATTTCTTGACTACACCGGAAAGCTTGGTATTCTCATAATCCACTTTTACAGCATCATAAACCTTGCCCAGCATATTTTTAAGCTCCATAAAATCCTGCTGTATGAGCTCCTTATCCTCCTTATGTGCTTGCTGCTGTTTTGTATTCTCTTTTGAAGGGCTCCCTACCGCTTGTATATTTGCATTGAGCTCGTTTATAAAGCTTCCAGCCCCATTGTTGTATTCTTCTTTTATGTGCTGTGCTGAAGGTCTTATTTGTTGCGCATCACGAGGTATTCCACTAGCGGAAATATCATTGTCAATAGTTGCAACAACTTCAACCAGAGGCTTTGTAAAAAAACCAGCTAAACCTTTTCTCCTTATTTTCCTTGTATTTAATATTATTGCATCTCTGCCCAGGTCGGATTTTACTTTCTGCATTGCTTCCTGAGCAGTTTCTCCTACATATCTTTTTACTTTCACTATACATTCACCACCCCTACTGATTGTACCTCAACTGATGGATCCAACTCATTGTATGATAATACTACAAGTCCTGGAGCAACCTGCTCGGTCATCCTCTTAAAATAGAGTCTGACGACCGGAGATGCCAGTATTATAGGCTGTTCTCCAATAGAAGTAAACTTCTGCACTTCTTTAAGAAGATTATTTATTATACGCTGTGCAGTATTAGGGTCTATATTCAGATAAGAACCATATTCTGTCTGCTGCACGGAGTCCATTATAATTTGCTCTAAGCTTGAATCCAAAGTAACTACCTTTGCCTGATTATCGGAAATAAAGCGCTTTGTAATATTTCTTTTCATTGCTTGTCTTACATATTCGGTAAGCATGTCACTATCTTTTGTCAAAGGTGCATAATCTGCAAGTGTCTCCATTATAGTGACCATATCTCTTATGGATACACCTTCCTTCAGCAAATTAGCCAGAACCTTTTGTATATCACCTACATTGAGCATCTTAGGTATTACCTCGTCCACCAATGTGGGATAGTTTTCTTTTATGTTATCTATAAGCCTTTGCACATCCTGTCTTCCAAGCAGTTCATGCGCATGGCTCTTTATTAACTCTGTAAGATGTGTGGAAATTATTGATGGAGGATCTACCACTGTATAACCCAGCATCTCAGCTTTTTCTTTCTGATTTTCACTAATCCACACAGCAGGCAGCCCAAAGGCCGGTTCTGTAGTTTTTATTCCATCCAGTTCGCCATCAGCAGTGCCGGGATTCATAGCCAGGAAATTATCAAACATCAACTCTCCGCTTGCTACTTCGATACCTTTAATTTTAATTAAATATTCATTTGGTCTGAGCTGTATATTGTCTCTGAGCCTTATAACCGGAACAATTATACCCAGATCAAGTGCACACTGTCTTCTTATCATTACAACTCTGTCTAAGAGATCCCCACCCTGTCCGGTATCAGCCAGAGGTATTATTCCATATCCGAATTCAAGCTCTATAGGATCTACCTGAAGCAGAGTCATAACATTTTCAGGTCTTCTGATTTCTTCGACTTCAACATCCTGGGCTTTGATTTCCTGCTGCTTTTCTGCATTCTTTATCTCCCTCTTGAGAGAATAACCCATGAATGCAAGGAATGCTGCAATTAAGATATTAGGTACCATCGGCAGACCTGTGAATGCTAGTATAAATAGTGCTCCTGATGTAATGAATAGTGCCTTTGGCTCTGATAAAAGCTGCGAAATTACATCATTGCCAAGATTAGAATCTGAGGCTGCTCTTGTAACAATCATACCTGCTGCTATTGAAATCAGAAGCGCTGGAAGTTGGCTTACCAAACCATCTCCAATAGTCAAAACAGTAAATTTTGAAAGGGCTTCTCCTGCACCCAAACCCATCTGGAGCATACCGATTGCAAAACCACCTGCTATATTTATTATAGTAATTATTATACCTGCTATTGCATCACCTTTTACAAACTTACTGGCTCCATCCATAGCTCCGTAAAAATCAGCTTCCCGCTGAATCTTTTTTCGTCTCTCCTTAGCTTCCATTTCGTTTATCAAGCCGGAGTTCAAATCTGCATCTATAGCCATTTGCTTTCCAGGCATCGCATCCAGGGTAAATCTTGCAGTGACTTCTGACACTCTCTCTGTACCTTTGGTAATAACTAAAAAATTAACTACAATAAGAATTAAAAACATTATAAAACCAACTATTGGATTACTGCCGGTAACAAAGTTGCCAAAAGCATTAACAACATTTCCCGCATACCCCTTGCCCAGAATCAATCTTGTAGTTGAAAAATTCAATGACAGACGAAATAATGTTGTAACCAGCAGTATTGTTGGAAATATCGAAAACTGCAGTGGTTCCTTAATATACATTGATAGCAGAAATATCACAAGTGACAGAGAAATATTCAATGTCAGCAGTATATCCACTAAAAAGGTAGGCACCGGTATTACTATAAGCATTACTATAGCTACTATTGCAATCGCTACTATATCACCATATCTGCCCATATATCGGTCTCCTTCTATTTTCCTCTCAAGCTGTAAACATATGCTAACACTTCCGCTACAGCCTTGTATAATTCATTGGGAATCTTCTCACCAATTTCTACGCTTTTGTACAAGGCTTGAGCAAGCGGCTTGTTTTCAACAATTGGAACTTTATTTTGCTTTGCCGTATCCTTAATCCTTTGCGCAATAAGATCCTTACCTTTTGCTATTACCATTGGCGCGTCCGAAGCATTGGCATCATATTTTACTGCAACTGCAAAGTGAGTAGGATTGGTAATTATTACATCCGCTTTAGGAACCTCAGACATCATCCTTCTTAAAGAAAGCTGTCTCTGCTTCTCTTTGATTTTTGACTTTATCTGCGGATTACCTTCCATTAATTTGTATTCATCTTTAATTTCCTGTTTGGACATTCTTATGCTCTTTTCATAATCCCATATCTGATATCCATAATCAAAGAAAGAGAGAATAAGAAGGACAAAAGCCGCCCTTATTGCGATATTTATAATTGTGTTGCCTATAAATACAACGGAACTTTCTATATTCATGTTTAATAATTCAGGGACTACACTGTAGTTATCCATTAAATAGTCATATACTACATATCCTATAATTCCGATTTTCAATATTGATTTTAATAATTCTATAAAATTGTTTTTGGAAAATAACCTCTTGAAGCCCTCAATTGGATTTAACTTATTCAAACTAGGCATCAGGGGTTTAGATGTAAAAACAGTTCCTATTTGCAAATAGTTCACAATTATCACAACAAGAGCAATAATAAGCAGTATTGGTGCAAGAACCTTTCCTATAACAAGCAAGCATTGAAGATATATCTGCATAATATTTTCATTAGTAAACCTTGAATCAATATCCTTCGAAAAGTTTAAAAATGTTCTTATTGTAGCTACCAAATCCTTAAATATATAACCTGAAAGCAGCTTCATACTCCAGAAGGAAATCAACAGCGTAACTGCTGTTACCAATTCCTTACTTCTTGGAATCTGGCCCTTTTCGCGCATCTCCTGTCTTCTTTTTGCTGTTGCGGGCTCAGTCTTTTCTCCGAAAAGCTGCAGATTCATCTTAAAATTAATATAATCCATCATCCTTTAGCCATACTCCTTATAATTAAGTAGATATAGCCATACATCCTGTCAAAGGTCACAGTCATTACCTGTATAAATACAGGTATCATTACATATAGGGTGATTAGTCCAATGCCAATCTTTAAGGGTATACCTACTACAAATACATTCATCTGCGGAACAGTCTTTGATAAAATACCTAGAGCTATCTCTGAAAGTAGCGCTGCGGCTATAACAGGAATACTGATTTTGAAGCCTATGACAAATGTTTCCGAGAATATCGCAGTCATATTATTTACCAAGGCTTCGGTAAATTCAAAGCCGTCAATAGGTAATATACTGTAGCTCTTGAATAAAGCTGAAAGCAGTATGTGATGCCCATCCATTATCAGAAAAAATATAGTAATCAATATGTACAAGAAATTTCCTGTTAGAGGTACCTGGGAGTTAGTAGTCGGGTCAAGAACATTTACCATTCCGAAACCTGTTTGCGTGTCAATAATCTGTCCCGCTATATGAATAGCAGAAAATACCAGGAAGCTTACATAGCCAATAATTATACCAACTAAAAATTCCTTGCCGACAATAACTGCAAAGCTTAAAAGGCTTGAATACTCTACCTTAACATCTCCCAGCAAAGGTACCAGAATGTACGAGCAGAAGAATGCAAGACCGATTTTTAAATATGCTGGCATCTCTCTTCTTCCAAATACCGGTGTAATTACAAATATTGAAGTCATTCTGACAAAAACCAATAGCAGTATTACAAATTTATCAATTAAAATAGCGCTTATATTATCCATAATTACTTAACATACATAGGGATATTCTCAAAAAGCTTTACAGTAAATCCATACATCATGTTCATCATCCATGGTCCGAAAACAATCAAAGCCAAAGAAATTGCTAATACCTTCGGAATGAAAGATAAACTAGCCTCCTGAATTTGCGTAGTTGCTTGGACTATACTCACTATAAGGCCGACGAGAAGTCCTAATCCCAGTATCGGTGCTGAAACCATCAATACTACCTTTATTGCTTCCAGTGCTACATCAATTACTACACCTTGATCCATAGACATCACCTCAATTATTTAAATCCCATTATGAGAGACTTAACTATTAGATTCCAGCCATCAACCATTATAAAAAGCAATATCTTAAAAGGCATTGATATCATTATAGGCGGCAGCATCATCATACCCATTGACATAAGTACACTCGCTACAATCATATCAATCATTAAAAATGGGATATATAAGAAAAAACCAATCTCAAATGCCGTCTTTATCTCACTAATAATAAATGCCGGTATAAGCGCAGAGGTTGGTATTTCATTCTTAGTCAGCGGCTGATTCACCTGACCTAGCTTTAGGAACAATGCAATATCCTTTTCCCTTGCATACTTGAACATAAAAGTACGGATAGGCTCCGCAGCTTTTTTGATCGCAACCTCCTGAGTAATTTCACCTTTTGTATATGGAGTATATGCCGTTTCATTGATTTCCGTAATAACCGGTGACATTATAAAGAAGGTTAAGAATAGCGCCAGCCCTATAAGTGCTTGATTTGGCGGCATTTGCTGCGTACCTATGGCATTTCTTGTAAAGGACAGCACAATTATTATTCTCGTAAAAGAAGTCAGCATTATCAAAAGTGATGGTGCGAGTGAAATTATAGTAAGTATGAACAATATCTGTAAGCTTAACGCAACATCCTTTGGGTTTTCTGCAGCTTCTATATCAAGTCCTATTTTGGGAATCGGAAGTGGTTCACACCAAGTTCTAAATGTTACTGCCACAAGTATTAAAACTAATATGAATACGACTTTAATAATACTTTTCTTCTTAAACATCTATTTTGTTACCTCTAACAATAGATTTCAATTTATTTAGGTTGTGTTTAATTGAGTTCGCACCTGCATTTCCATTTTCATTCTTAAGTTTGTCCAAGTATGCTTCAATATTTTCGCCGACCGAATTACTGTAAACTTCGGCTGCGTTAATTATATTCAACTTTTCCTGTTCTACTTCTTTTAGTAAGGTTATGCATTTTTGTGTACTTCCAAGCAATAGATACTGTTCTCCTACCTTAACAAGCAAAAGGGTTTTGTCAATTCCCAGAGGAACTGTTTCGATTATTTTCAGATTCTTATTATGTGCCCTATATAGACCTTTTTTAGCTATGTACTTGGTAGTAAAATAAGCAGCACATAATATAACAGCTGTCATGAATAGAAAGTATAGAATTCCATATATTGTACTGCTTGTAGTCAGCATTTCGTTTGCTTCACTCATTTGTTTTGATACAGCCACTGCCGTGAAAAATGAAAAGGTTGACATTTTTCTACCTACCCTCTTTAAAACTAACCGAGCACCTTCTTGACAGCTTCAATAATCCTTTCTGCCTGGAAAGGTTTCACTATAAAATCTTTTGCTCCTGCCTGTATTGCCTCTATTACCATTGCTTGTTGTCCCATCGCAGAACACATGATAACCTTTGCTGCACTGTTATTTTTCTTAATTTCTTTTACTGCCTGTATTCCATCAACTTCAGGCATTGTAATATCCATTATTACCAGATCTGGATTAAGTTCCTTATACTTTTCTATAGCTTTTGCACCATTCTCAGCCTCTCCGCAAATTTCGAAACCATTTTTTGAAAGTACATCCTTAATCATCATTCTCATAAAAGCAGCATCGTCAACAATCAATATACCATTAGCCATTTAAATATTACCTCCTTGCATATGTTAAAATGTGAAACTGTTAAATTTTATTAAGACGCTTTGAAGCACTTACTATGTCAGTAATTCTCACCCCAAAGCTTTCGTCTATAACTACAACCTCACCCTTGGCAATATACTTGCCGTTTACCAGTATATCTACCGGTTCTCCTGCCAGCTTGTCCAACTCAAGAATGGTACCCGGTCCAAATTCCAGAATATCCTTTATGAGCTTTTTCGTGCGCCCCAGTTCAACTGTAATTTCCAGCGGTACATCCATAATAAGCTCAATACTTTCCTTCTCTTCGCTCAACTGGTCACTTTCGAAGGTTTGGTACTGTACAGGCTGAACATTTACAACTTTGTTTTCCTCTCTTTTCATAGGTTCATTCGCCTGTCTATCATCATACTTGTTATTATGTATGGTTTGTTTAGCCGGTTGTTTTGGGCGACTTTCGGGCACACTTACTGTTTCTTTCTGCACCTTGGGTTCTGCAGGCTTCTCTACTAATACCGGTTCTTCCGCAGCTGCCATATTACTGAACAAATTACTTACAAGATCCTTTGCAAAGTCTATGGGGAGAAGCTGCATAATCTCACTGTCTATTATATCTCCGATCTCCATCTTAAAGGCAATCTTGACTACTTTTTCATCCGGACTAAACTGATCAAGCTCACTAAAGTTTTGAAAATGTAGTATAAATGCTTTTGGCGGCGATATATCAATTCTTTTGTTGAACATAGTGGATAAGGAAGTTGAGGAGGACCCAATCATCTGATTCATTGCTTCACCTATTGCACTAAGATGAAGGTCACTTATCGGTTCGGAATTGTTTACTCCCGTACCACCCATCATAAGGTCAGTTATAATCCTTACATCATCCTCTTTCAATATCAGAAGGTTCGAACCTTGCAAACCTTCCTTATAATGCACTTGAACCGCGACATATGGTATTTCATACGTTTTGGAAAGTTCCTCCCATGTTTCTACAGATACTGTGGGAGTAGTAATGTTTACTTTGTTGTTAAGCAATGTAAATAGTGTCGTTGCTGAAGTACCCATGCTGATATTGCCTATCTCACCTAAAGCATCTCTTTCTTCGTTTGTAAGCTCAAAACTTTCTTCTGCTAGAGAAGATGAATTATCTTGAGGTGCTGCGCCGTCCCCCCTAAGAAGGGCGTCTATCTCTTCCTGCGACAGCATTTCACTCATCGTAATCATCTCCTTTCTTTTCTACTCTTGTTATTTTTACTGCTACCTTATTCTTTTTTAATCCAGGCTTACCATAGAATTTTAACAAACTTCCTATATAAATTTTCAAATCTTCATTTGAAGAAGTGTTAAGCGGTATCACATCGCCAATATTAAGTCCTAAAAAGTCCTTTACCAAAATATCATTACTTCCCAGTACTACACTCAGAGGGAGAATGGTGCTTTGTATCTTTTTTTCAATTATTTTCAAGTCGCTCCCGGTTATTTCCTTGCTAACTCCAGAGAACCAGAACTTCGTACTGAGCTTTGGAATTACAGGCTCAATAACCAGATGCGGTATACAAATATGTATCATCCCTTCAATGTTGCCAACTTTTGTATTTAAGGTTATAAGTGCAACAGTTTCATTAGGTGACATTATCTGCGCAAACTGCGGGTTTGTCTCAATTTTTTTGAGTCTAGGCTTCAACTCTATGACATTTTTCCATGGATCTTTAAAAAAGCTTATAAATTGACCCAATATTTTTTCTAAAAGGCTGAGCTCTATTTCTGTAAAGCCTCTTGTTCTTTCAAACGCATGTCCTGTTCCTCCTAGAACTCTCTCAATCATAGCAAAAGAAACTGATGGTGTCATTTCAACTATGATTGATCCGTTAAGGGGAGCAAAATCCACAATACCGAGAACAGACGGATTAGGCATAGAGTTTGTAAATTCATTATATGTAAGCTGATCTACCGATATTACTTCAATCTGTACCAAGGCTCTCAAATAACCTGAAAGATATGTCTGCAAAAGCCTTGAAAAGTTTTCATGCATAATTTGGAGGGTTCTTGTATGATCCTTTGCAAACTTATTTGGTATTTTGAAGTTATAGTCCTTGACTTTTCTTTCTTCTTTTTCTTCTTTAATTTCATGAACATCTATCTCACCGGAATTCAGAGCGCTTAATAACGCATCTATCTCATTTTGCGAAAGAACCTCGGACACACTGTGCCACCTCCTTCTCTATGAAGCCTTCCTTACTGCACTATGAATTCATCAAAATATACACTTTTGATTTTTTTAGAATTAATTATTTTTTGTATAATAGAAACTATTTCTTTCTGAAGTTTTTCCTGTCCTTCCCTTCCGTCCAGATCAGCCTCAGTTTTAGACCTTATCAGTGCATTTATTTTGTCTCTTATTTCTGATTCCCTGTAAGTAATCAATTCAGCCACTTCTTTATAAATTTCTACTTGCATCGTCAACTTGCATATCTTTTTGCTGTCTTTGACATTATTCACAAAGGAATCGCCAATTGTCACCATCATAAGTTCTTTATCGATTTTAACCGTTTCTTCCTTGGGTTCCTTTGAATTATTCAATATCATATATATTATTATACCTGATACTATTATCAAAAGTAAAAGTATAATAATTACGATGAGAATAATATTTTTCTTCATCCCGTCTCCCTCCTAAAGTTTATGGATTCGTATCATTCTTTTCCTCTCTTAATATAACCATGTCAACTCTTCTGTTTCTTTGCCGGCCTGCAGCATTATTATTATCATCAACAGGGTGCTGATCTGCATACCCTGAAGCAGAAAGCCTATATGAATCTATACCATTTTCCTCAATAAGATATTTTACTACATTAACCGCTCTGGTTGTCGAAAGCTCCCAATTAGAAGGGAATCTGTATGTATTAATTGGAACATTATCTGTATGGCCTTCAATTCTGACATTTTTATCATTCTTTCTTATAATCTCAGCAACCTTATTAATAATTTCCTTTGCCCCTGGTGTTAAATCAGCTTTTCCGGAATCAAAAAGAACATCATCCATAAATCTGACCAGCAGCCCACGCTCATCTAATTTTAGTGTTATTTTGGCTTCCAGGTTGTTTTCCTTTACATACTCATTCATTTCCTCATAAAGTTTCTGGAATTCCTCAACCTCTTCTGTAGGTGTATCTGCTGGAAAGGAATTAATCAGAGGGTCCATACTCAAAGTCATACCTGAATCCAAAACACCCAGAGATCCATTCATTGATTGTGCTATAGCCTTAAATTTCTGCACATCAAGAGTTGCAAAGGAAAACAACAGTACAAAAAAACACAAAAGGAGTGTCATCATATCCGAATATGTAGCCATCCACTCGGGTGCTCCGGCCTTTGGCTCTTCCTCTGGTCTTTTCCTAGCCATATTTATTCTTCTCCCTCTTTTGAATCCTTTGTTGTTTCAAGATTGCCTCTGAGTTTTGGCGACATGAAGGCTTTTAGTTTTTCCTCTATTATTCTGGGATTTTCACCAGCCTGTATGGAAAGCATCCCCTCAAGCATTACTTCTTTCATAAGAGTTTCCTGCGAGCTTCTTATTTTCAACTTATTTACTACAGGATTACAGAATATATTTTGGATAACCGAACCGTAAAATGTAGTTATTATGGCAACAGCCATATTAGGTCCGACTGTAGATGGGTCTGAAAGGTTTGCAAGCATATTTATAAGTCCTATAAGTGTTCCCAGCATACCAAAACCAGGCCCTATAGCACCCAGATACTCGTATACCCCTTGATTGCTCTTATGCCTCTCCTCAATAAAAGAAAGCTCAGTTTCCAATATATTTCTAACCAACTCCGGATCAGTACCATCGACAATAAGAAGAATACCTTTCTGCAGAAAGTCATCCTTTAGCTGCTGAGCAGCCTCTTCAAGAGCAAGCAATCCTTCTTTTCTTGCTACATTTGCCAGTTCTATAATAGATTTTATTATATTTTCCGCATCAATTTCCGAGTAGAAAAAAACATACTTTAACGCAGATAAGCCATCCTTGAGTTTATTAATAGGAAATGCCATAATTGTTATTGTGATAGCACCTCCAAAGGTACATATAATTGATGGTATATCAATATAACCAGCCAAATCTCCGCTTATAAGAATTGTTACCGCTATTACTGCAATTCCGCCAACTAAACCTAAAACTGACGATAAATCCAATTACTTGCACCTCACTTTAGAAGTTATCTTTATTAATTAGCGATGACAGGTCAAAAATCCTCTTTTTATATTCGATAATTTTTTCAATTATTTCCTCCGGTGTTTCAGAAACCAACAATTTTTTGCCGTCTCTTAATGTAATTACCGTATCAGGGGTATTCTCTATCATTTCAATGTGCTCGCAATTCAGATAATAACCGGAACCGTTAAGCCTTGTAACCTTTATCATAGCGCTTCTCCTCTCTTAATTTTATAAATCCCTGGGCTTATAGCCCAGGGATTATTAATATATTTTTATCTCTTGAGATTTACCAGTTCCTGCAGCATCTCATCCGAAGTTGTTATTATTCTTGAATTTGCCTGGAAGCCTCTCTGGGTACTTATCATTTCGGCGAATTCATTTGATATGTCAACATTAGACATTTCCAAGGTGCCCGAGTTAACTGAGCCAAGCCCACTGGAACCCGGAAGTCCTACTATTGGGTCCCCTGAGTTTGGCGTTACCTGGAACATGTTCTCAGCGGTCTTCTCCAAGCCTGATGGATTTTTAAAAACTGCCAGTGCAACCTGTCCTATTACCTTACTCATACCATTTGTGAATATACCGCTTATCTCGCCGGTAGGCCCTATGCTGAAGGTGTCCAGTGAACCCTGAGGATAACCGTCGGAATCCGTAACCGCTGCATTTGACTCATTTGCAAACTGTGTAAGCTTGCTAAAATCGATATCTATTGTCATATCTTTCGAACCGTTTTTGCCTGGAACTGTAAGTGATACAGAGCCCCCATTTTCACTATCTGCTGCATTTATCAATCCATCTACACCATAATTCAAATGTAACAGCATGTCATCTGCTCCACCCGCAACAGTTGTAGTATCCATAGTTTTCTTATCTGTACCGAACCTGTATTGTATTTTTGAATCCTGATCATATATCATTACACCCCAATCACTGTCGGAAGCATCTGCTGCATCTGTAGAACCAGCATCATCCACTCCTCTTACAAAGGTATATTTGAGTGTATGCTTTCCACCCAGTGAATCAAAAACAGTAGCCGTTGTTTCCCAGTACTTTGAACCTGTAGGAAGAGATGTCGTATTTTCTGCTGCTGTAGCACCAGCTGCAAAAGTTGGATCTGCTGTCAATCTTTCTATCTGATTATCCAGATTTCCTTCAAAGGTTGAATAAGTTGTTTCCTTTGCAGAAACCGCTTCTGCTTTTGATATCTTTAAACCTTCCAACTGACTCCTCAAGGTATTTGTATCAGGGTCCATCATATAGCCCAATACTTTGTATCCATTGGCAGCTACCAGGTTGCCGTCATCATCAAGCGAGAAGTTCCCTGCTCTTGTATAAGATCTGCTTAGACCGTCTACGGAGTTTGAGAGCATAAAGAAACCATCTCCGTTTATTGCAAGGTCTGTTAGGTTATCTGTCCTTTGGACTGCACCTCTTATATGAAAAGTATCTATTGAGGAAAGGGATATTCCAAGTCCAACCTGCTGTGGATTGGTACCGCCTTTACCTGACTGCGGGGAGCCTGCGCCTCTTAGCGTCTGGTTGAATACCTCCTGGAAGGTTGCCCTCTGTGATTTATAACCGACCGTGTTTACATTTGCTATGTTATTACCAATCGTATCCATCTTGAGCTGGTGGGCTCTAAGTCCGGATACACCGGAAAACATGGATCTCATCATAATTAGTGACCTCCTTTAAGTTTTTTATGCACCTTTCTTCTGTCATTCCGAAAGGCTAAGCCTCCTTAAAAAGGTCCGGCTTATATTATTACTGCACCATCAATATTTGTAAATACATTGTTTTTCAGATTGTCTTCAGTTGCAGCCGTTATTATCATTTTGTTCTTTACATTTGCAATAAAGGCTGAATTTCCCATTATTATAAGCGTTTCTTTTACACCCTTCTCTGCTGCTTTATTTACTGCTTCATTTATCTTACTCAGATCATCCTTTGTGAGTTCTATGTTTCTTTTCTGCAGTCTTTCCAGCGCATGTTTGGAGAATTTCACTTCAGATTGTTTAGAAAGTTCTTGTTGGAATACAGCATCAAAGCCTGTACAATTCTCAATATTTCTATTTTCAGCCGTCTTTTTCTGTGATATTGCCTTGCCAATTGGCAGTATGGGTTTGTTATTATAAATTATGCTCACATAAACCACCTCTTTAAAGGATTAATTAACCTCCGTCACATCCTCTAAATATATTTCTTTTCCGTTAACCGTGAGGTATATGGATGTGCCATCCTTCCTGACTTTTTCTACTGTTCCTGCAATATCTATTGTTTTGGTTCTTTTGACATCACCTACTGTTTCAACTTCTTCATAAGTACCTTTTACATTCTTTCCAATAAGGCTGAAAGCTGTAGTGATTCTCAGGTTCTGATTCATAAGGTATATCTGCTCTACTGAGTTCTCAAGTTCTGTCACTTCCTTGATATCATCAAACTTAACTTCATAATCTGTACCTGATACATCTATTGTAAGATAAATATCATCGCTCTTTACCATTACCTTTTCAACCAGACCTATTAATTCTTTTGTCTCTGTTGAATCCTCATCCTTGTAGCTTGCCTTTACCAGCTTGTTCACCATATTATTGGCTGAGTTTATTCTTATTGCCTTGTTAGAATTCTGTGACTGCTCCAGTGAGCTGAACTGCGCCATCTGTCCGATAAAATCGTTATTATTTGTCGGTTCAAGCGGATCTTGATATTTCATCTGAGCTACAAGTAATTTCAAGAATGCATCTTTATCCAAACTACTGCTATACTCCTTAGGTTCACTTGTGCTGCTGTATGAAGTGTATTGTCCGCTGATTCCTTCTATTGCCATTTTTTCACCTCCTATGCCCTATGATCAAATTCACCATTGTGGACACTGTATGGATTTACTGTCCTAACCTTCATATCATCATCCAGATATCCTTCGTAGCTGCCCCTCATCATGCTCCTTCCATTCAGTTTAACTGTCTCCTTCCACTGCTGGAACGCATTATTGCTGTTGTATCCTCTGTCGTCACCATGTCCGACAGAAACGCTAAAGTTCTGTACCTCTAAACCCTTTTCCTGAAGCATGTCCTTAAGCTCATTGAAATTAGACTCTATTATTTGCTTTACCTCTTTGCTTTCAGCTACAAATTTTGCTATGATCAAGCCCTTTTCCACAGCAATGCTCAATGTAAGCTTTCCAAGGTTCTCTGGTTCCAGTTGCATCCTAATTTCAGGCTGTGCATCATTAATTATTACCTCTGCTTTTTTTACAATCTGGTTTATTACATCTGCCTTATTTACTGTTTGTGCTTTTGGTGCTACAGCTTGGTTTTGCACTGCTTCTAATTTATTGTCTATTACTGTCTGTTCCAGCTTTATGGCAGTCACTTCTTCATATGCCGGCTTATTCTGTTTTGCATCAGCAGCCTTATATACTTCCTTGGAAGTTTCATTATTAGAACCTCCTTCCGTATCCTGCTTCTTGCTTTTGTCGGAAACATCCACTTTTTCAACCTTACTGTCTAAAGCTGTTTTTACATCTTCTGCGCTTTGATCTGCTACAGGCTGAGCTTCTTTAGTTACTTGCTTTTTATCAGTATTCGGTTCTTCTGCTATGATGTCATGCTTCTGTTTTTCTGGAGCCTCATTTGTCATACTGCTCTTAGCCGTCTTATTATCATTTTCATCAAGATTTTGCATCGAGAGTTCTTCATATGACTTATCCTCTGCTTTTCTGTTGCTCCCTGCCAGTTCATTTGTAGTGCTGTCTGCCTGTTCCGCAAGCTGTTCCGGAGCACTATGCTCTACTGGTTTATTTGAAGTTGTTTCAGCCTCTGCTGAGATTTCTTTCAATATTGTACTAAGTTCATCAGCAAAATTCTCATAAACTTCCTTGCCCGTAAGGCTTCCATTCGTCTTTAACTCCTCCTGCATACCTTTCAATATCATGCTAAGCTCCGCCAATTTTGTTTGCAGAATTTCAGTTTCTGTTCCTGTTTCTTCCATACCATTTGCCTGAACTGACGCAAGGTCACTTATTGCTTTTTCGATGTTCTCCAATAATACTGCCTGCTTGTCCGCTGTATTGCCTCCTAACTGCTGCAGTTTAGACAGCTCTTCCAATTGTGAAAGAATTTCTTGAACTATTGCTTCTTTTGCATCTGTCTGTTTTTCAGTATCTTCTTCAACTGGATTTACGTTTTCACCATCTTTTGTCTCAATTTTCTTGACGCTTCTAAGCTTTGATTCTGACTTTCTGACAAGATCTTTCCTTAAGGTCTTGCTCTCCTCTGCCCCTACATCTATTTTCTCATCTTTCCAAGTCTCACTCTGGCCTCTGCTTCTCTCTGCTACTTTCAAACTGTCCCTAAAGGCATTGGGTTTATCTGCTGCACTGCTTATAAAACTAACTGTCTTGCTATTGCTACCTTGGGTACTGGCTCTAAGTGATGATAATAAGTCAATATTGTTTATCACTTTCTCACCTCCTTTGGTACTAATATATATTACAAAAGCGTTTTGCCGCTTTGCAACCTTATGGTGTTTCGGCTGCTTCCTGTTCAGGTTGCCCTTCTGAAAGATCTTCAAGTATCTGAGCTGCCTGCAGTGGATCCATCAGTGCCAGTATAGCAGATGCTTTTTCTTTTTTCATATTTCTCAATATCTGTACTGCTGAAGTTTTGTTATCCATGCTCATAATTATCTGCATGGCTTTTTGATTATCTACCTTTTCAAGGTATTGAACCTGCTCTTGTATACTTATAAGCTTATCGCTCAACTTTTCTAAAGTGTCATTTATCTGCAGTTCTTTATCTTCCAGCTCTTTTTCTTTGCTTTCTATTTCTTTAGCTCTTTTGTCCAACTCTTTCTTCTGATCTTCTATTTCCTTAAGCTTTATTTCATTATTCATTTTTCCTATTTGTACTTCTTCCTTTTCTATCTGCTCCGGACTTTTATTCTCTACCAGAGGTTTAAAGAGTTTTCCCACAACAGGAATATTGCTTATCCACATAGAAGTCTCCGAGCGAAGTCCTGCGAAATTGAAAAAGAATATGGCTCCAAAGGTAACTATGGAACTCAGTATCAAAATTATTATTATAAGCAATAAGGTATTGCCTTTTTTTTCCTTCTTTTTGTTCTGCTTTGAATCAGGCTTAACTGTGTTTGTTACAACAGCCGGTTTCTTGTTAGTTGTTTGCTTTTCATTGCTATCTTTTGGCTGGGTCATAAGTATATCCCCCTATGAATTGTTGCTTTCTTTAAAGGAAACCAGGTCATCAACCAGTTTTTCCTCTTTTTTTTGCTCTTCATACAAATACTTACCGTAATCTATTTCTTTAAGCTTCTCTACCATCTTTTTTTCCTGGGTTGCTTTTATAAGTTCTCCTCTGCAAGTAGAAAGATAATCTTCAGCCATTCTGATTTTTATCTTTTGTTCTTTTATGCTCCTTTTATAATAATCGATATAATTGGCCAATAACTTTAGTTCATTTACTGACATTCCCAGAGAAGTTTTTTCATGAAAAGTACTGTTCATTTCATTTAGCTTCTGCTTAACCGCTAAAAGCTTGTTTTTTTCTTCTTCAAGCCTTTTAGAAGCTTTGTTCAGCTCATTCTTCTTTTCTTCTTCTATGCTTACTTTATAATTCAACAGCTTTTGCAGCCTGAACTTATATGCCGCCATATCCTTCTCCCTATGACACTATATTTCTCATAGTTTTTAAGACCTCTTCCATTTCTACCTTTTCTTTAACCTTCTGCATCAGGAAACCGTTTATTGCATCTATCTTGTCTATTGCCCTGTCTATGCTTTTATTGCTGCCTTTTACATATGCGCCTATATTTATCAAATCCTCTGCATCTTTATAAACTGACAGTATGCTCTTTATTTCATTTGCATATCTTTTATGCTCATCATTTACTATATTTGGCATAACCCTGCTGACACTTGACAGTACCTCAATTGCCGGATAGTGGTTTCTATTGGCTAAGTTTCTGGATAATACTATATGTCCGTCAAGTATACCTCTTACTGTGTCAGTTATTGGTTCATTCATGTCATCGCCATCAACAAGTACTGTGTACATACCTGTTATGGATCCTTTATCCGAGGTTCCCGACCTTTCTAAAAGCTTCGGCATAACTGCAAATACCGATGGAGTATAGCCTCTTGTAACCGGAGGTTCTCCTAAAGAAAGTCCCACTTCTCTTTGGGCCATTGCAAAACGTGTAAGTGAATCCATAAGAAGCATTACATCTTTTCCCTGATCTCTGAAATATTCAGCTACCGATGTAGCAAGCTGTGCAGCTTTGAGTCTTATCAGTGCAGGCTGGTCTGAAGTCGCTACTATCACAACCGATCGTGCAAGTCCTTCCTCCTTTAGATCATTTTCTATGAACTCCCTTACCTCTCTGCCTCGCTCTCCAATAAGACCTATGACATTTACATCAGCTTTAGTATTCCTTGCAATCATTCCCATCAAAGTACTCTTCCCAACACCGCTGCCTGCAAATATACCAATTCTCTGACCTTTTCCTATAGTAAGCAGCCCATCTATACATTTAACACCGATAGGAAGCATCTCGCTGATTTTTTTTCTTGTAAGAGGGTTAGGGGGGGTATTCTCAACAGAATAAAAAACACTGCTTTCTATGCAGCCTTTACCGTCAATTACGTTACCCAAGCCATCAAATACTCTTCCAAGCATATCCTCTGATACGCCCACTGTGAGATTTTTTCCGGTTGCTTCAATTCTGCTCCCAGGACCTACACCATTCATACTGCCAAGAGGCATCAAACATACTATAGTGTCCCTAAAGCCTACAACCTCTGCTTTTATTGGCAAGTCACCCTTAAGCGGATAAATATTGCAAAGCTCCCCTAAATTAACAGCAGGTCCATGGGACTCAATAGTAAGCCCAACAACCTGCGAAATACGGCCTGTATACTTTATCAGATCACTATCTGATAAAGCATTAATATATTTTGTAAAGTTAATCTGCTTCATAACTAATCACTCATTTCTTAACAAGTAAGTAAATATTTTCTCTATCTCCTTAATTTGAACATCTATACTGGAATTTATCTCTCCCGAAGGAGTTTCAACAATACAGCTGCCTTTTGCAAGAGACAAATCCGACACTATTTCAATATCTGATACACCTTCCACCATCATGCATATCCGGTTTTTATTTTCTATAATCAAGTCAGAGTCATGAGGTGAGATTTTTAAGACAAGCTTTTGCTTAAAGGCACATTTTTGAAGTGCCTGGTTTATCAAGGATAGAATTGCTTCCTTATTCTGTTCTAATTCACTGCCTATTACCTTCTTAGCAATGGACAGCACAAGCTGCAGCACCTCATCTTCTATTTCCCGATATAAGCTTCCTTTTCTTTTATCAAGAAATTCTTTCACTGCTGCAGCATCGTTAATTAATGATTGGGCTTCCCCTATTCCTTCAAAGTATCCTGATTCATAACCTTTTTTATATCCTTCTTCATTTGAGGACAAAATCAGTTTTTGAGCTTCAAATTCAGCGGCTTTTGTTATTTCTTGCGCTTCTTTATTTGCTTCTTCTATTATTCTGAGATACATCTGCTTGGCATCTTCTATAATTGAATTTGCAGCGTCTCCCTCGTCACGGCAACTTGCTTCATCTTTTTTACCAGCTTCTGCTTCAGCAACTTTCTTTGCTTGATTTGCAAAAATGTTCACTATAGGCTTTGGAGTACCTATGGAAACATAACTTGATTTGTAAACCTTAGACAATTATTTCATCTCCTCCGCCTCTGGAGATTACAATTTCCCCGGCATCCTCCAGTTTCCTTATTATATTTACTATTTTCTGCTGGGCTTCTTCTACATCTCTGAGTCTTACAGGTCCCATGTACTCCATATCTTCGCTGATCATCTCAGAAAGACGCTTTGACATATTACTGAAAATCGCTTTCCGGACTTCTTCACCCGCATTTTTGAGAGCCAAAGCCCAATCATTGTTTTCAACTTCTCTTGTAACTCTTTGAATAGACCTGTTGTCTAACGTTACAATATCATCAAATACGAACATTCTCTTTCTGATCTGTTCAGCTAAATCAGTATCCTGTACCTCAAGAGTTTCCATAATAAACTTTTCAGTACCTCTGTCTACTGAGTTAAGTATATCAACTACTGCGGTTATACCCCCTGCAATGGTATAGTCCTGTGTAACCATGGAAGACAGCTTCCTTTCAAGAACTCTCTCAATCTCCTTAATAACCTCAGGGGATGTCCTGTCCATAATAGCAACTCTTCTCGCAACATCAGCCTGTTTGTCCTGAGGCAGAGAAGATATTATGGTAGCAGCTTGCTGTGGCTTTAGATAGGCTAATATAAGTGCAATCGTCTGAGGATGCTCCCCTTGTATAAAATTTAAAATTTGTGCTGGATCCGCCTTTCTAACAAAATCAAATGGTCTGACCTGAAGTGAAGCAGTAAGCCTGTTTATAACATCTAATGCCTTCTGCCCGCCAAGGGCTCTTTCCAATATATCCTTAGCATAGGTAATACCACCCTCAGATATGTACTCCTGAGCAACGCATATCTGATAAAATTCGTTCAGTACCTCTTCCTTCTCCTCTGGGGTTACGGTTCTCATATTTGCAATTTCCAGAGTAAGCTGTTCAATATCTTCTTCCCTAAGATGTTTAAATATTGCTGCAGATTTTTCAGGTCCGAGGGTTATTAAGAGTATCGCTGCTTTTTGCCTACCGTTAATATTGTCTTTATATCCTCTTGCCATATTAAACACCTCTACTCCTCATTTAGCCAAGTTTTTACAAGCTGAGCAACTGTCTCAGGTTTAAGTCCTACAAATTTTTCTATCTTCTTCTTTACTTCATTCTTATCCTCAATATCAATTTCAGCAACCGGATCTCCTGAAATCTTATTTACAGGGACTACCCTTCCATTACTTTCTGTAACATATTCTACCGCTCTCCCGCTTTGAGATCTCTTCTTAAGCATAAGGAATATTGCAGCTCCAAATACGAGTACGGCAGCAATGCCTGTCCCAATCATTATAAGAAGCTCTCTCGTCTTCATTTTTGCCTCTTCCGCCTCTGCACTCTTTATACCATCCTCCAAGGAGGTGTCAAACTTCATAATTGCAACTTTAACAGCATCTTTATCTGTACCATCAGCATTCTTAGTTACCTCATAATTAAAGCCTTGTATGGAGTAGTCTACTAATTCCTTTACTTTAACTGTAAGCTCCTCAGTATTGGCTAATGCATCTTCTTTGAGGCCATTTTCATTAATAAGCACCGAAACAGACAGAGCTTCTATATTTCCGGTTTCCTTGACTATTGTCTCTTTTAACTCATTAATTTCATAATTTACAACTGTGCTCGCTTCATTATATTGAGCTTTTGATGAATCCACCTCAGCGTACTCAGTTATATCAGTATTTGTATCAGTGCCGGGCACGCCCCCCTGACCCGCATCTACCCACTCCTTCTTTATATCCTGCATGTTTCTTACTATGCCTGCATTTTTTTCTGCATCCGGAGCTGTAAAAGTGGTCTTATCCTGCGTAACACTATTGAAATCAAGCTTTACTGCTGCCGTTACCTTTACATTATTCATTCCAAAGGGAGCTTCCAGGAATTTTGTAATACTTTTTTCGAGTTTATCTTTTACTGCCTCCTGCATCTCCATCTGTGTTGAAATTGCAGCATTTTGTGTACCGCTCTCAGGTACAAGAGACCTTCCATTCTCATCAATTATTGACACTTTATCAGGCTGCAAGCCTTTTACACTCTTTGACACATATTGCACTATACCGTTAACCTGATTACTGTCAAGCGCCGGATATCCCTGCTTCATTTTTATTATTAGAGAAGCCGTAGCCTCGTTGCTGCTCTGGTCAATAATAAAAGTCTGATCCTCCGGTATGTATAAATTTACATCTACATACTCAACACCTTTTATCGATTTCAATCCTTTTTTTAATTTATTCTGTTTCGCTATAAGATATCTCTGGCTCTTATCCTCACTTGTTTCATAAAAGGAAGCCTGAGTTTCTTCAGGATATGTTGAATCTTCACCTACAAGCCCCTCAACGGCTAACTGGGCTCTCAGTTCATCGACCCGTTCCTTTGGGACATATATTGTGGTGCCACTTATCTTGGTAGTGACATCCATCTCTTTGAGCCTTGAGTATATCTGCCCTGCGTCAGTCTGATTGAGGTTTTCATATAATATCTCCATCTGCGGACGGCTTGCATATATCACAAAACCAGTTATCAATATCACCGATAATACAGCAGCAATAATAATTCTTACTCTTTGACCTTTTTCCAGGCTGTTCCAGAACTCATTGAAACCATTTTTTAGTTTGTTAAGATACTCCCCCATCAAATCACCTCATGCAACCTCTATACTTAATACTGATTGTAAACATTTCTAAACAGATATTCTCATTATTTCCTGATACGCTTCAAGAAATTTATTCCTGACCTGTGTCGTAAACTGCAATGCAATATCTGCCTTTTCGGCAGCTATCATAACCTGAGGAATATTATCAGTCTTACCCATTGCAAAAGCTTCATTCAATTTTTCCGATTCTATCTGAAGCTTGTTTACATCAGAAACTGCGTTATTCAAAAAATCCATAAAGGATACTCCAGCATTTTTAGATGCGCTATTAACAGAACTATTGTTTGCATTAATCTGTTGACTAGGAAAATTGATTTTCATGTTCTACCTCCAATTAATATTCTCCATTTCCGAAAATGGCTAGAAGCAAGTTTTATCCTCTTCCTATTTCCAGGGCCTTCAGTGCCATACTTTTTGCGGAATTAATAGCGGTGATATTGGCTTCATATGCCCTGCTTGCAGATATCATGTTTACCATTTCTGTCATCACATCAACGTTAGGCATCTTAACATAACCTTCTTCATCAGCATCTGGATGACCGGGATCATAAACTGATTTGTAAGGCGTCGTGTCCTCTTTAATACCGACAACCTTGACACCGGAGCCAACGAGACTCTTGCTGGCATCGTTAAGATAGTCACTGAAGGACATCTGCTTGTCTCCTTCCTGAAAAACCACAACCTGTCTTCTGTAGGGTGTTCCATCTTCAGTCCTTGTTGTATTTACATTAGCAATATTTCTTGATATTACATCCATTCTCAACTTTTCTGCAGTTAGCCCTGAAGCACTTATATTTATAGAATTTAAAAATGCCATTATTTTTACCTCCCGTTAATTGCCATCTTTATTTTGCTGAACTCTTTTGACATTTGAGCTATCAAAGCATTGTACTTTATAGAATTTTTAGCAAGTTCAGCCATTTCAACGTCAACATCCACATTATTTCCGTCCCTGCGCATAGAGGTGAAATCTTCCTGCACAATTTCCGGTACGACTGTCTCCTTTGTGTCTTTTCCTATAGGCAGGAATTTTTCATCCTTTTTAATTCCGGATATCTGAAACTTAAAAGCAGCATCAGACATAAGCTCTTCAAACTTGACATACGATTTCTTATACCCTGGAGTATTTACATTTGCAATATTGTTTGATATTGTTTCATTTTTCATCCAAGCTGCATCCAGAGCTTTTTCAAGTATCTGGGTCTTATTGCTTATTTTATCAATCATATAAATATCCTCCAATATATATAAAATTACTACTATTTACTAAAAAATATATACCCATTATCCATTCGACACAAAACTTACATTTCCTCTGTTCCTCCCTTAATAAATGCATTATTGCCGCAAAAACTTTTAGACAATTTTAGCAATAGTTGAAGAACTATCTATATATATTATCGTATAAAAAAAAGGGTTAGTTAAATTTTTTGTTTAACTAATCCTTTTTTATTTTGTTATCTGATTTTCTTAAGTTCTTCTATCAGCTTATCGTTCAAAATCCTTATATGAGTTCCTTTCATTCCAAGAGATCTTGATTCTATGACCCCGGCACTTTCAAACTTTCTTAATGCATTTACTATAACAGACCTTGTTATGCCTACTTTATCGGCAATCTTGCTGGCAATAAGCAAGCCTTCATTTCCTTCCAGTTCTTTGAATATATGCTCAATAGCCTCCAGTTCTGAATAAGACAGTGTACCTATAGCCATCTGCACAACTGCTTTCTTTCTTGCTTCTTCTTCTATTTCTTCATTTTTGGATTTTAGAATCTCCAAGCCAACAACAGTTGCCCCATATTCTGCCAGCACCAAGTCACCATCAGTAAACTCTTCATTATATTTGCCTATAATCATAGTGCCAAGCCTTTCGCCGCTTCCATTTACAGGAACTATGCTGGAGTAACTCGTACCCATGCTGCATTTTTCTCTGTTGTCTATCACGCATAGTTTTTCCTTATTTATTATGTTTGCCCTTGTTTCGTGATAGCTGAGTAATGACTTATTATAATCCTCCGGGAATTTTTTTTCTGTCAGCAGATCATTTTTTAAGAAATCACACTCTTCCGCAGTACCTAACGCATAACCCAGTATTCTTCCTTTTCTGCTCAATATATAAACATTTGCATTCAATACCTCGCTTAGAATTTTACTTAAATCACGAAAGGATACAGATTGAGAACCGGATGTCTGCAGCACTTTACTTACTTTCCTCATCTTTTCTAAAAGCGTAGAACTCATTTTCTTCCTCCTTTATTATATAATATACTTGCTTACATCTTTTCCTTTAATATCATTTATTAACGCATTATGTACATAGTCCTTTGTAATATTGAGTTCACTTATTTTCATTTCTGGCGCTTCAAACGATATATCTTCAAAAAGCCTTTCCATTACGGTATATAGCCTTCTTGCCCCTATGTTCTCATATTGCTCATTCATGAAGGCTGCAATGGATGCAATCTCACTTATGGCATCTTCCTCAAATGTAATACTTATTCTTTCTGTTTTAAGGAGGGCTTTATACTGTTTTATAAGTGCGTTATTCGGCTTAGTCAGTATCTCCTTAAAGTTTTCCTCGCTTAGGCTTGATAGTTCCACCCTGACCGGGAATCTTCCCTGAAGCTCCGGTATCAGGTCTGAGACCTTAGCTACATGGAACGCACCGGCAGCAATAAACAACATGTAATCTGTCTTTACCGGACCATATTTTGTTATAACAGTACTGCCTTCTACTATCGGAAGTATATCTCTCTGCACACCTTCCCTTGATACATCCGGACCGCTGCTATAGCCTTTTCCGGCTATCTTGTCAATTTCATCTATGAAAATTATTCCTCTCTCTTCAGCTTTCCTTACAGCTTCATCTATAACCTCATCCATATCAATAAGCTTTTGTGCTTCCTGCTGTGTCAGAAGTTTTAATGCTTCTTTCACTGTCAATCTCCTGCTCTTTGTCTTTTTGGGAATTATTCCTCCAAACATATCCTGAAGGTTTATACTCATTTGATCTATACCTAGTCCCGAGAGCATCTCGATATTGTGTCCTGACGAATCTTCAACCTCTATCTCAACACTCTGGCTGTCTAGTTCGCCGCTTTTAATCTTCTGCATTACATAAAAGCGGTTGGTTGCCAAATCATCTTCCTTTTGCTTTTCTGCATAATCTTCTTCATTTTCCTTGCTGCCCCCATAATTGAATATCATATCAAAAGGATTCTTAGCTGCATTATTTTTGCGGGCAGAAGGAACAAGTATTTCTGCTATTTCTTCCGCAGCTATTTCAAAAGCCTTTTCATTTACCTCTGACATCTTCTCTGCTTTAACCATCCTGACAGCGAACTCTATAAGATCTCTTATTATTGATTCTACATCTCTCCCAACATAACCTACCTCTGTAAATTTAGTTGCTTCAACCTTTACAAAAGGTGCGTTTACAAGCTTTGCCATTCTTCTGGCTATTTCAGTTTTCCCAACCCCCGTAGGACCTATCATCAGTATATTCTTAGGAGTAACCTCGGATCTCATCTCATCATCTAAAAGATTTCTCCTATATCTGTCTCTTAATGCTACTGCTACATATCTCTTTGCTTTCTCCTGCCCAATAATATACTTATCCAGTTCTTCTACTATCTGTTTTGGAGTTAACTCAACCATAGAATCCTCCTATAATTCCTCTACAATGATATTATTATTTGTGAAAACACATATGGAAGCAGCTATTTCCAAGGACTTCCTTACAACCTCACTTGGCTCCAGTCCTGTGTTCTCTATCAAAGCTTTAGCTGCAGCCAGAGCATAATTACCTCCGGAACCAATTGCTATTACACCATCATCCGGTTCTATTACCTCTCCGCTTCCAGAAATAACAAGCAGTGTTTCACTGTCAAGAGCAATCAGCATAGCCTCAAGATTCTTCAATACTTTGTCACTTCTCCATTCCTTCGCCAGCTCAACTGCAGCTCTTTTTAAATTACCACTGTACTGCTCCAGTTTTTCCTCCAGCCTCTCACATAATGTAAAAGCATCGGATACTGATCCTGCAAACCCGACTATTACTTTGCCTCCAAACAAGCGCCTGACTTTTCTGGCAGTTGCTTTTATAATCGTGCTTTGACTCAAGGTTACCTGTCCGTCACCCGCGATGGCACCTTTGCCATCCCTTTTAACTGCTGCTATTGTAGTACCATGAAACATAATATTCCTCCGATATTCTCTGCTATATAAGTGTTATAATATTCATAAAAGTCAAAAAACTTATCAAATTCAATATAGCACAAGAATTTATATTTTTCAACCTTTAAAGCTCTAAATAGGTAAATTTTTCTAAATCCGCAAGTGATCTTTCAGCATAATAACTGCTTTTTTCTTTTTTGTTTTTTATCCTGTATTCAGGCTGAGGGAATATCCCAAAATTAACGTTCATAGGTTGAAAATTCTTTATTGTGCTATCAGTAATATAATGGCACAGAGCTCCGTGAGCTGTAGTTTTCGGGAATATTACCGGTTCCATACCCTTATAAACTCTTGCCATATTAACTCCTGCAACTAATCCAGAAGAGGCTGATTCAACATAGCCTTCCACACCTGTCATCTGTCCGGCGAAAAATAGTCTGTCATTATTATGAAATTGAAGAGTCGGACGCATTACTTTCGGTGAATTGATGAAAGTATTTCTATGCATGACACCATACCTTACAAATTCTGCATTCGCGAGGCCAGGTATCATACCGAACACCCTTTTCTGTTCACCCCATTTAAGATGTGTCTGAAAACCTACTATATTATATAAAGTACCCTCTTTGTTGTCTTGCCTTAGCTGTACTACTCCATGCGGTTGTTTCCCTGTCTTGGGGTCAATTAAGCCTACAGGCTTTAATGGCCCGAAAAGCAGCGTTTGTGGTCCTCTTTTCGCCATAGTTTCAACAGGCATACAGCCTTCAAAAACAACTTCTGCTTCAAAGCATTTTATAGGAACAACTTCTGCGTTTATAAGTTCATTATAGAACTTCTGATATTGTTCCTCTGTCATTGGGCAATTTATATAATCGCTGTCGCCCTTATCATATCTTGATGCTTTAAATACCTTATCCGGATCTATAGACTCATAGTTTACAATGGGAGCCGCTGCATCATAGAAATAAAAGTAATCGCTGTCCATCATCCGGCCCATATTGGCAGAAAGCTTCTCTGAGGTAAGAGGGCCTGTTGCGACTATTACATATTCATCCTCTGGAATGTTAATAATTTCTTCCCTGACTATTTCAATATTAGGGTGATTTGTTATCCTGTCAGTTATTTCCTGGGAAAATCCTTCTCTATCAACAGCTAATGCACCACCTGCCGGCAGCGCATTACTATCAGCACACTCCATTATAAGTGAACCTAGTCTGCGCATCTCTTCTTTTAAAAGTCCTACAGCATTTTCCAGTTGATTTGAACGAAGTGAATTGCTGCAAACGAGTTCACTGAACTTGTCTGTATGATGTGCAGGTGTAAAATTCACCGGTCTCATCTCATATAGTTTAACCCTGATGCCTCTCTTTGCAACCTGCCATGCCGCTTCACTGCCTGCCAAACCGGCACCTATAACTATAACATAGTCCTTCAAAGCTATTCCACCCTCTTTTCCTCAGCCCTTTTATAGCCGCAGGCTTCATTAGTACATTTATAATCAAAACCCTTTTTAGTATACTTCTTTACCATCAGGCTTCCGCATTCAGGGCATTTTTCTGCAATAGGCTCATTCCAGCTTACAAAGCTGCACTCGGGGTATTTATTACAGCCATAAAATTTCCTGCCCTTCTTGGTTTTTCGTACAATAAGCTCACCTTCACACTTAGGACAGCTTATACCTGTAGATTCAACTATGGCCTTTGTATTTCTGCAATTCGGAAAACCGGGACATGCTAGGAACTTGCCGAATCTGCCCTGCTTATAGACCATGTTTTTTCCGCACAGCTCACAAATTACATCGCTTACTTCGTCCTGAATCTCAACATTTCCGATTTTTTCTTCGGCACTTTCCAGTATCTTCTCAAAGGGTTGATAGAACTCACGGATTACCTGCACCCATTCCTTCTCACCCTCTTCAATTTTATCAAGCTTATTCTCCATGTTGGCAGTGAATTCTGCATCAACTATATCTGAAAAAAACTCTTTCATAATTCCTGTCACCTTTTCACCCAAGTCTGTCGGGACAAGAAATTTTCTCTCTTTTACAACATAACCTCTTGCCAATATAGTTGAAATTGTAGGGGCATATGTACTTGGCCTTCCTATGCCTTTCTCCTCCAGGACTTTTACAATTGTCGCTTCTGTATATCTTAGAGGCGGCTCTGTGAAATGCTGCTTGTGCTCCAGCTTTTTAAGCTTAATCAGTTGTCCTTCCGAAAGGTTTGGAAGATTTATATCCTCTTCTTCTTTGTCATCGCTTTCTTCTTTATAAATACACATGAAGCCCTGAAACTTCATGATACTTCCATATGCTTTGAAAACATAGCAGTTTGCTTCTATATCTATTGTAACTGTGTCAAATACAGCCGCCTGCATCTGGCTTGCCACAAACCTTTCCCATATAAGCTTATACAAGCTGTACTGATCTTTTTCAAGAGAAGCTTTAATAGAATCCGGCTCCCTGAATACCGAAGAAGGTCTTATTGCTTCATGTGCATCCTGAATCTTCTTTCCGGTCTTGTTCTGTTTAGTTTCTCCTCCAAGATAGTTTTTCCCATATCTTTCGGTTATAAATTTTTCCGCATCCTTTTTTGCTTCCTCGGATATTCTGACTGAATCTGTCCTTATGTATGTAACAAGACCTAAAGTTCCTTCCCCTTTAATGTCCACACCCTCATAAAGCTGCTGTGCTATTATCATAGTCTTTTTAGTAGTAAATCCAAGCTTTTTGTATGCTTCCTGCTGAAGAGTACTAGTAATAAAAGGGTAAGGAGAATTTCTTCTTTTCTCTCCCTTTTTTATTTTCTTAATAGTATATTTTGCACCCTTAAGTCCTGCAAGTACTTTATCCATTTCACTTTTACTTGCGATTTCCATTTTTTCGTTTTCATTGCCGTAAAACTTAGCATCAAAATTCTTTTTGGAATCCGGATCATTAAGCTTTGCAACAAGAGACCAGTATTCCTTTGGAACGAAGGCTCTTATTTCATTCTCTCTGTCGCAGATAAGCCTTACAGCAACAGACTGAACTCTGCCGGCACTCAAACCCTTCTTAACCTTTTTCCACAGAAGCGGACTGATCTTATATCCTACCAGTCTGTCGAGCACCCTTCTAGCCTGCTGTGCATCTATTACATTGAAATTGAGCTTTCTGGGATTTTTCAAAGCAGTAGTAACCGCGGTCTTAGTTATCTCGTTAAACTCAATTCTTGAGACATTCTTCGCATCCAGGTTCAATATATTTGCTAAATGCCAGGAAATAGCTTCTCCTTCTCTATCAGGGTCAGTCGCAAGGTAAATTTTATCACAGTTTTTTGCTTCCTTACGGAGCTTCTCAGTGATTTCCCCTTTACCTCTTATTGTTATATATTTGGGCTCAAAATCATGCTCTATATTAATACCTAACTGACTCTTTGGCAAATCTCTTATATGCCCCATTGATGCTTCAACCTTATAGTTTGAGCTCAGGAACTTCTTTATTGTTTTTACTTTAGCCGGTGATTCAACTATTACCAAAGATGGTTTCAAACAATTCACCCCATTTTAAAAATTCAAATCATATTATAACAGAATATAAAAATAAATCAAATTAAAAGGTAGATTCCCCCAATTTGCTGAATAAGTCCTTTTATTTCAAGCATTGTCAGTGCAGCCATTACTTTACCCGGCTCCAGCCCTGTAGCTGCAGCAATTCCATCCTTTTCGCCCCCAGTCCCTTTTAGAAAAGCAAGTATGCGGCTTTCCTCAGGACCAATGTCTAAATTATCATACTTATTAATATTATCTTTTTCTTTGTATATTACATTGAGGTTCAATTCTTCAATAATATCTTCCATTTTACTTACAAGCTTTGCTCCGCTTTTTATCAAAGTGTTTGTGCCCTTACTATTTGGAGAACTAATGTTTCCTGGTACAGCAAAGACCTCTCTTCCTTGCTCAAGAGCAAAATCAGCCGTAATTAAAGAGCCGCTCTTCTCCCCCGCTTCCACTACTATTACGCCTAAAGACATTCCGCTTATTATCCTGTTTCTCGCAGGGAATTGAGCAGGATAAGCCTCTTTATCAAAGGGATACTCAGAAATTATTGCGCCATATTTCTGAATTTCCTGGCTAAGTCTATAATTTGCCATTGGATAAACATACTTAAGTCCACATGCAAATACTGCAATTGTCCTACCGCCTGCCGCAAGAGCTCCTCTATGAGCTGCAGAATCAATTCCTAATGCCATACCGCTTATTATAGTAATACCTAATTCCGAAAGACGTGAAGCAATTCTTTCTGCTACTTTAAGCCCATAATCGCTTGCTTTTCTTGATCCCACGATACTCACTGCAAGCGAGTCTTCTTTTATTAACTCGCCCTTCACATACAAAACAGGCGGCGGATCATAAATATTTTTTAAGTTCTCAGGATATTCATCATCATGTATAGTATATACTTTTATACCATTTTCTTTCACTGTTTTCAAATATTCATTAACAACATCAAGGTTTCTGTTCTCTGATACATTCCTTGCAGTACTCTCCTTTATAACTCCCGAGGCTATAAGCTCAGAGAATGAACACTGATATACATTTTCTGCAGAGCCAAAATGCCTGACAAGGTTCAAGCAGCTCTTGTTTCCCACTCCAGGAAGTGAAGACAGCCACACCCAATATCTATTATCTTTCATATAATCTCCTTTATTGCAATAAAATATATTCTTTACTATATAGGTTAAAAATTTATATTTGGTATTTATACTTATCCGATATTAACCTTCTAAAATTCAGCATAAAAATAGTTATTATATGGGGCACAATCTGCTTGATACAATTTTGTTACATTCTTCATTAAATTGTTACACGATGATAATAGTCTTGTAATAATGATTTGATATAATAAAATCAGAAACAAAATAAGAAAATTAATTCTTCCCCCTTTTATTTATAACCGGTAGATCACTACTACCGGTTT
>Ga0209467_1000612_pt1 | contig 44602 bp, 53 predicted proteins | sample Higcelwee11metaG_FD_187175 | JGI IMG/M metagenome (GOLD analysis project Ga0209467, IMG submission 187175) | Freshwater pond sediment microbial communities from the University of Edinburgh, under environmental carbon perturbations - High... | ecosystem: Environmental > Aquatic > Freshwater >... | reverse complement strand
TTAGATGGATGATTTTCGCAGAACGCGAAAATAAATAGACAATCCTCGTGATCCAACACCTAGAGCCGCTCCGTTGGCAGTAGTGCCGAGAGGAACGAGCGTTTTTGGATCGCGGTATGCTCTTTTGCTACTTTTTGGCTAAACAGAAAAGTAGGGAGAAAGTTTGAAATGTGGGGTGAGGGAAGGAAACTTGGTCTCTTTTTTTATTTTTTTAATTATTTTTGGCTTCCAATTTTTCGATCATTGCGTTGATTTCTTTTAGTTTAGTGGAAGGATCAACGTCATCGTCTGTATCCCGGACTGCATGGGATGCTAGGAAAAAATAGTATATCGCCATTAAGTATCCAACAGTTGCAAGTACTGGAAGTACAGAACCAAAGATAAGCCCAAGAACGAGCATTATAAGACCACGAGTTATGTTGTAAAGAGATGTGTAAATAAGAGCTGTAATTGCAAGATTGGCTGATGTATGGTCGGTATTAGCTTCGAGAGCCATATAGCGAAGTCTTTCAGATCGAAGTTTTTCTAACTGATGATTTGTCGAGAACTTCCCAAATGCTAATCCAAGTCTACGAACTAACTTTTCTCCTAGATATGCAATCAGCCAAAAAAGTGCAGATCCAAGAGCGCCTTGGACAATAACGTTCAGTTTTAAAATTTCATCTAGCAAGATAGACCCTCATATAATATAACAATGTATGATAAATAGAAAAGAAAGTTTATCATAAAAGTTTGTGAATATAAAAAGGAAATTTTAAATTAACGAGAAATAATTTTAGGTGGATTCCCGCTTTCGCGGGAATGAGGGAAGAATAGGGGAATGGATTCCCGATCAAGTCGGGAATGACGGAGAAATTATAGCGCCTTAGCCATAATGCGGTTAAGACGTGCAATAAACCCTGCGGTATCGGCAAGTGTCTCACCCTCATACAGTTTCGCTTGATCGAGCAACACATGCGCCGCATCGTCGATGAGGTTCATATCTGCGCTATCGCTGAGTTTTTTGATCAACTCATGGTTCGGGTTGATTTGTAGGATCGGTTTCGGAGCCGGGAAATCCCCGCCCATGTTTCCGAACTGTTTCATCATCTGAGCCATCATGTACCCTTGGTCTTCTTTATCGACTTTTAGACATACGGCAGACTCGGTGAGATCAAACGTCGTTTCGACTTTGGATACATTTTCACCCAATGCGTTTTGGAGCTGACCTACGAAAGACTCTAGCCCTTTGGCTTTTTCTTCGTGCTCTTTTTTCTCCTCTTCGGACTCTTCGAGCGCAGCATCGCTTACATTGACGAATTTATAGTCGTTGTACTCGGTTACCATTGGGAATACGATCGTGTCGATCTCTTCGTTCAATACAAGAACATCGATCCCTTTGGATTTGAAACGTTCAAGCGCAGGGGAGTTTTTGAGCATTTGGAGAGACATTTTCGCAGAGATGTAATAAATCTCTTTTTTCTCTTCGTCGACATTTTTCACGAACTCGCTGAACATGACCGGCTCGGCAGCGTTGAGCGTGTTGAGTTTGAGAAGCTCTAGGATACGTTCACGGTTGCCCATGTCGCTATACAATCCCTCTTTGAGGACGTTTCCGAACTCTTTGTAGAATGCGTCGTATTTATCCGCGTCGTTTTCAGCTACTTTTGCAAGTTCGCCCAACACTTTTTTAACCGATGCGTTTTTGATTTTCGCCATAACGCGGTTGCTTTGGAGGATTTCACGGCTGACGTTCAATGGAAGATCGGCAGAGTCGATCACCCCGCGCAAGAAGCGCAAGTACGTCGGCATAAGCTCTTTTTCATCGTCGGTGATGAAGACACGGTTGATGTAGAGTTTGATACCGCTTTGGTAATCGACGCGGTACAAGTCCATCGGTGCTTTTGCAGGGACGTAGAAGAGGGTGGTGTATTCGAGTGTCCCCTCGGCACGGTTGTGCATCCATAGTAACGGCTCGGATGAGTCGTGAGCGATACTGGAGTAGAAATCTTTGTACTCTTCGTCGGTAATCTCTGATTTGCTGATTGTCCACAATGCGTTTGCTTTGTTGATTTGTTTGTTAACAGTCTCGTTGTGACCTTTTTCCTCACCCTCGGCTGGGGCTACCCACTCCTCTTTGTCCATGTAGATCGGGAAAGGGATGTGGTTTGAGTATTTTTTAACGATACTATCGATACGGTGAGCCTCTAGGAACTCGCTCTCATCGTCTTTGAGGTGCATGATGATGGTTGTACCGTGGCTGTCACGTTCTGCTGGCTCTAGGTCATATTCTGATCCAGCCATTGAACTCCATTTATAGGCTTGCTCTTCTCCGGCTTTACGTGAAATAACTTCCACTTTGTCCGCTACCATAAACGACGCATAGAAACCGACACCAAATTGACCGATAAGGTTCGAATCTTTTTTCTGGTCGCCTGAGAGTTTTTCGAGGAACGCTTTGGTTCCTGATTTCGCGATGGTTCCGAGGTTCTCTACGAGATCCGCTTCGTTCATCCCGATACCTGTGTCACTGATCGTGAGGGTTTTGCCCTCTTTGTCGATGATGATATCGATACGAGGGGCGAAGTTGACCCCTTTGTACGCTTCGTCGGTGAGGACGAGCATGTTGAGTTTATCGAGTGCGTCGGAGCTGTTGGAAACCAACTCGCGGACGAAAATCTCTTTGTTAGAGTACAAAGAGTGGATCATGAGATGTAAGATTTGTGAGACTTCAGTCTGGAACTGATGTTTTGCCATATGACTATCCTTGGAGGTTAAATTTTAGGCTGTGATTGTAACGAAATAACATTAATAATGCAAGAGGTATCAAATATGTTGAGTGTATAAGACTAAGATATTGCAGTTCGTCATACCGAACTTGATTCGGTATCTATTTTATGAGATTCCGTTTCGGAGCACGGAATGACGAGATGGCTCATTACGAACGGGAATTTAGTATTTTATGTGTGTTAAATACAAACCGTTGTGCGGTGCGATATCCGTAGAATATCGCTTGACACAGTTCAACTGCTCAATCAACTGTTCTTTTGTCGCTTTCCCCGCCGAGATACGGAGCAAAAATCCGACCATAAGACGGATTTGGGAGCGTAAAAATCCATTCCCCTCGAACACGAGGACAAAATACCCTTTGTGCGAGTAGGCGTAGGCGCGGTAGATGATACGGGTAAAGTGATCCATATCGTTACCGCTTTTTTTAAAAAGCTCAAAGCTATGGGTCCCCTCAAAACATTTGATCGCATCGGTAATGAGTTCACGGTTCACATGGGGGACGAACGTGATGAAGTTATCCTCGAAAGGGTTAGTCGTCCCCTCTTTGATAATGTAGCGGTAGACACGGCGTTTGGCACTGTACCTAGCATGAAAATCATTCTCTACAAACTCGATTTTTAAAATGCGCATTGAAGCGGGGAGTTGGAGGTTGAGCATCTCTAGTAGACGTTGTAAGTCGATCCAGAACAGCGGTAGATCAATATGCATCACCTGATGCGTCGCGTGAACGCCCCGATCCGTTCTCCCTGAGCCTTTGGGGGCAGAGTTTATTTTGAGCCGTTTGAGGGCGATGATGAGGGTTCCGATAACGGTTTCATGGGTGGTGGGTTGTTGTTGGGAACCCATAAACGCTGAGCCGTTGTAGCTCATTGTGATCTTGGCACGGTTCAAAAGCGCGTTCCTACTAAACGTTTATAGAAACCATAGGAGAGGAGAAACCATCCGAGCGCCACGACCAAAATCGCATCAAAACCGATCCATTTTTGAGTGATAATGGCAGCGGAATAATAGCCGACAATCGAAAGGAACAGCCACAGATAAATCCAACGTTTTTGATGGCGAGCGTGAACGACCCCCAATGCGATCATCAGAAAAACCGAAAGGAGAGGGAAAAGACTCAAAAGAGAGTTGGTGATCAACAACCTATTTTTTTTCTCCCGTTCAAAATCATTACTCCAAAAATCGAGCGTATTGCGGTAAAAAGTTGGATCGCTACTGAGTTTGTCGTTGATATATGCGGTTTTAAAGAGCATGGTTTTAAGAAGTTTATCGCTGTAGCTGTAACTGGATCCTTCATCGAGTTTGAGCGTTAGTACCCCTTTTTTGTTGATGAGTTCGGCTTTATCGGCTTTGATTATAATCTCCTCTTTCATTGCTTTATTAAAAAGGACAACTTCTTCAAATGCGTGTGAATCTTGACTGCTTTTATTGATGAAAAGCATCCAGTCGCCAAAATTATGCCCAAACTCCGAAGCGGTCAGATTGAACTTTGCTTCAGCCCTTTTCTTCTCGATAAAATTACCTGAAATAACTTTGATGTAGGGGATCACTACGATAAAGTTGATCAACATTAATAGCGTAAGCATGAGGGCAGGGAGTGCTAAAACGCGTGCTACAAAGGAGGGAGATATTCCGAGAGAGAAAACAACAACCATCTCATTATCATTGGAGAGGCGATAGAGTGCTAAGGCTCCGCCGACGACAAAAGCGATAGGGAGCGTGTAAAACAGCAATTCAGGGACAACGAACAGATAAAGTTTACCCATTTCGGCAATACTAAGCTGAATGACCGCCGTATAGGTGGCGAGTTTGATCAAAAATATGACCGACGCAATCGCAAAGAGGGGGAGAAAAATCGAGAAAAAGAGAATCGATAAATGCGATAAAATATACTGACGTAATTTACCCATATATGCCCACCAAATAATTGTTAACGTAGCTATCAAACATCAAAACAATCCAGCACGCAATCGCTAAAAAGGGGATAAACGGAAGCTCTTTGGACTCATCGCTCTCATCTCGGGTGAGAAGAAGTGCGGGGAGTGCTAACACGGCACCGATAAAGATCGCAACGAGTCCCAGTTTGACTCCGAGCAGTGCTCCCATCGTGGCGGCGATCATAATATCGGCTTCCCCCATTGCCTCTTTTTTGAGGATATAAGAGATGTAAAAGCGCAACAGCGAAAATCCTCCGGCGAACAAAAGAGCATTGGTGACGTTGTAGCCGAATTGTTCCAAGGAGGCTACGCTGAAAATAGCGACAGTGAGAGCAGCGAGGTTGAGGCTATCGGGTACCATTTTGTAGCGATAATCGATGGCAGAGAGGGCGAGGAGGAGATCAAAGGTGAGTGCAATGCCGAATGCTTGGAAAGAAATACCGAATTTCATCGCGCTAAAGAGGAAAATAAGACCGCTGAAAAGTTCAACCAGAGGGTATTGAATCGAAATTTTTTCACCGCAGAATGAACATTTGCCTTTTAGAAACAGCCAAGAGAAAAGAGGGATATTGTGCCATGCACGAAGCGGAGTATTACAGCTCATGCAGTGCGATGCTGGGAAAGCAACACTTTCATCAAGCGGAATGCGCAAGATAACAACATTCAAAAAAGAACCGAACAGAACCCCAAAAATTGCTATAAAAACTAGTTCCATCAGTTTAATCCTCCGAATCGTCTTTCAACGGTTTTAAATTTTTTGATAATTGACTCTAACTCATCAGCGCTGAATTCCGGCCAAAGGGTTTTGGTAAAGAAGAGTTCCGCATACGCCGCTTGCCACAATAGAAAATTGGAGAGGCGCTGGTCTCCCCCTGTGCGTATGAGTAAATCGACATCATGGGTACAATCGAGGGCATTCGTCAGGGATTCCACCGTGATCTCTCCCCTCTCACGTAGTCCGTTTGCCGCGCGGACAATCTCATCGCGCCCTCCGTAGTTGAGTGCCAGACATTGCGTCAGGGCGTTACACCCCTCGGTTGCCCTCTGGACATCATCGATAACACTGCGGAGTGATTTGGAAAATAGGGATAGATCACCGATCGGCTCAAAACGGATGTTGTTATCCAGATAGGTGGCACGTTCGCTTTTGAGGTATTTTTCTAAAAGCTTCATCAAAAATTCGACTTCGAGTTTCGGACGTTTCCAGTTTTCGGTGCTGAACGCATAGAGGGTGAGGCGATCAATCTCGCTATGCTCACCGCAGTAGGTGGTGATAGAGCGTACGATCTCCGCCCCCTTTTCATGTCCATAGGTGCGACTTTTCCCCTGAGCCTCTGCCCAGCGTCCGTTTCCGTCCATGATGATCGCGATGTGGCGAGGCTGATTGCTCATGCGCTGCACGCTTGTGCGTAGTGGAGTATTTTTTCGGCAAGCTCAAACTTGCTATGGCGACCCAAATCGATTTGATTCTCTTTAGTAATAAAGGTAATGCTATTTTGCTCTCCGCCAAAACTTTTGGCATCTTCGAGAAGGTTGTAACATACTGCATCGATCTCTTTTGCTACTAAAAGCGATTTGGCATTATTAAGCCCCTCTTCACTATCCATTTCCGCTTTAAAAGCGATGGTGGTAACGCCGTCTCGATCTTTGGCAAGTGTACTTAAAATATCCGATGTTTGGGTGAGTTCAATCTCCCAATTTTCCCCTAACATCGATTTTTTGAGTTTCCCTTGTTGGGGGAATTTAGGGGTAAAATCGGCTACTGCGCCAACCATAAACAAAAAGGGGCGTTTTTGTATGAGTTTAATCGATTCGGCGGTGTTGAGTGAGGGTTTAGACATTTTCCCTTTTTTCGCGATACGGAGTGCATCTTGGGTGTATTCTAACATCTCCTTGGCATCGTCTACGTCTATCGTGTAGATGCTTTTTGGGAGTCCTTCGTTGCCCTTGGTCGTAATGTAGCACACATCCGCACCTTTGAGATAGAGTGACAGAGCAATCGCTTTTGCCATTTTTCCCGAAGAGAAGTTAGAGATATAACGTACTTCATCAATCTTTTCTCTCGTCCCTCCGCCAGTAATAACCACACGGCGATCTTCCCAATACGTCTCTTTAAGCAACACTTTTGCCGTTTCAAAAAAGATATCGATGGGTTCTGCCATCGCACCGTCCCCAACGACCTGACACGCCAGCTCTTTGGTCTGGGTTTCGATGATCTCATAATTGGCGATAGCGAGCATCTTCTGGGATGCTTGAATCATCGGGTTTTGGATCATGTTGGTGTTGGCTGAGGGGGCGATAAGTTTGATACCGGGATAGGCGAGGGCGCACTGGGTGAGGATCGTATCGGCGATACCGTTGGCGAGTTTGGCGATAGTGTTGGCAGTAACGGGGGCGATGACAAGTATATCTGCCCACCCTGCGATCTTAATGTGGTTGAAATCGTCTGCCCACGATTCGTTCGTATCGTCTAAAACACGGTTACGGCTGAGTGCTTCAAAGCTCAGAGGTGCGACAAACTTTTTGGCGGAGGGGGTCATTACAACCCGTACTTCAGCACCTGCTTTGATGTAGAGGCGGAGGAGCTCAAGTGATTTGTACGCCGCAATCGACCCCGTGACACCGAGGAGGATTTTTTTACCTTCTAAAAGATTGGAAGGGATGTTCATCATTTCCCTTTGCCGAAAAATTTGGTGAAAAATCCCGCTACTTTGCGAATCGGGGTGCGGCTGAGGATGAGGATGTCGCTCTCGTATTTCCCCGCCGTAACAGTGGTACCTGCGGCGATCATGACATTATCGGCTATCTCTACGGGGGCGACGAGCTGGGTATCGCTTCCGACGAAAACATTTTTGCCGATAATCGTTTGGTATTTTTTAACCCCGTCGTAGTTGCAGGTGATGGTTCCCGCACCGATGTTGGTTCCCGAATCGATGGTCGCGTCACCTAAATAACTCAAGTGTCCCGCTTTAACTCCCGTGAGGGTCGATTTTTTCACCTCGACGAAGTTCCCGATATGGGTGCCTTCGAGAACACTCAAAGGACGAAGATGTGCCAAAGGTCCTACGTCGGAATTTTTTACCGTACTCTCTTCGATAACACTATGGGCTTTGATATGGGAGTTAGATATAAGGGTATTTCCGCAGAGACGGACACCGTTTTCGATAATACACTCTCCCTCAAATGTAACCCCCTCTTCGAGGTATATAGTTTCAGGAAGCTGCATAATCACCCCTGCATCCATCCATGAACGGCGGAGGCGATCCATCATAATCATCTCAGCTTGGGTGAGATGATTTTTGGAGTTGACCCCTTTGAACTCTACCTCTTCGACATAAAGAGGTGAAATAGATAGACCGTCATTGCGAGCCATCTCGATAACGTCGGTGAGGTAGTATTCCCCTTGGGCATTAGCGTTGGAAAGACGGGGGATATAGGTTTGCAATACATGGTGTTTGAACGCATAAACCCCCGCATTGACCGTGTTGATCGCTTTTTCGCTTTCCGAGGCATCTTTCTCTTCGACGATGCGTAACACTTGGTTGTTTTCGATAACGACACGACCGTAACCCGATGGATTATCGAGGGGGATAACGGACATCACGATGTCGGCGGGATTGGCGAGGAATTTTTCGATAGAGGTACGTGCAACTAAGGGCATGTCGCCATTTAGTACCAAAACATCCTCATAGCGAGGTTTTACCCCCATCATCGCTCCCCCTGTTCCGGGGAAGTTTTCGGCATCTTGAGTGACAAATGTCAAGTTGCTGAAATGTTTTTCCATCGCCGCGATGACAGCTTCTTTTTGGTGGGCAACGACGACGATGACATCATCGGTGATCTCACGTGCGGCCTTGATACTATAGTAGAGCATCTCACGTCCGCAAATCTCATGCAGTACTTTAGCTTTCGGTGATTTCATCCGAGATCCCTTACCGGCGGCTAAAATGACAATAGAGAGAGAGTTGGACATGGAGGCTCCTAGTAGTTATTCGCGATATTTTATCAGATTTTAACGAGAACCACCCTTAGTCTATGGTATTATCACCTCTTTATTTCGGGAGTGTCGATTTGGGTCGTTTTTTCTTTTTACTTCTTTTAATTCCCTTTGCCCTTTGGGGCGCAGATGCACAGATACCTGCGATGAATTTTAATCTCACCGCACCCGAATCACCGGCTGAGGTAGTCAGTTCTCTCAATGTTTTATTGGTTCTTACCGTCCTCTTTTTGGCTCCGAGTTTAGTTCTTGTGATGACCACCTTCACTCGATTTGTCATCGTTTTTGGATTTTTGCGTCAGGCGCTAGGGACACAACAAGTTCCCCCGACACAGCTCCTCGTTATGCTCGCCCTTATTTTGACCATATTTATTATGGAACCCGTGGCGACCAAAGCATATGATGAGGGTATTAAACCCTACAGTGAAGAGAAAATAACCTACGATGAGGCGTTTGAAAAGACCACCGATCCGTTTAAAAACTTTATGGTGCGTAATACTCGTGAGAAAGATTTAGCTCTCTTTTTACGAATACGTCATATGGAAAACCCTCAATCGATTAAAGAGGTTCCTCTCACTATTGTCATCCCTGCGTTTATGATAAGCGAGCTGAAAACGGCGTTTGAAATCGGATTTTTGCTCTTCTTGCCGTTTTTGGTCATCGATATGGTTGTTGCGTCGATTTTGATGTCAATGGGGATGATGATGCTCCCTCCTGTCATGATCTCGATGCCGTTTAAAATTCTTGTCTTTGTCATGGTGGATGGGTGGAATTTGCTCATCGGAAACCTGATCGCCAGTGTCAAGTAAATGAATAGTGAAATAAAAACACGCAAGCGTGTTTGGGCTCTCTGCCGAAGAGAACACAGCGTTAGCGTAGACAACAGGGGCTTTACTCCTGTGTCGTATTAGGAATAAAAATGCAGTGTGAATATTTCGGGATGTGCGGCAGTTGTCGTGATTATGAAGAGGGATATGAGGGGCAATTGAGCCATAAAGTATCCGCCGTCAAAGAGATGTTTTCTCCTCTTTACACGGGTGAGATTACGGTGTGTTCTTCACCGAGTGAGCGGTATCGTTCCCGTGCTGAATTTAAAATCTATCACGATGAGAACGGAATCTCCTATGCGATGAGCCGACTGGATCGGCAGGGGGCGTTGAAGATTGAACGCTGTTCGATTGTCTCCCCCGCTATTGCATCGGTGATGGATAAACTGCTGGTCGAAATCAGTGATCTGGAAATTTCCCATAAGCTGTTCGGAGTTGACTTTTTAGCCTCAGGATCGGGGGAGATCACCCTGAGCATGCTTTATCACAAACCGCTCGATGAGCTGTGGCAAAGCAGGGCGCGTGAACTTGAAAAACGGCTTGGAGTCTACGTCATCGGACGGAGCCGTAAACAAAAACTGATCTTGAGCCAAGATTATGTGACCGAAACACTTCGCATTCAAGGCAGAACGTATCGCTATATCCATATCGAAAATAGTTTTACCCAACCTAATCCGAGAGTCAACGAGCAGATGATTGAATGGTCACTCACTCAATTGGATAACATTGGCGGCGATTTACTGGAACTTTATTGTGGGGCAGGGAACTTTACAATACCGTTTTCGACAGCGTTTGATCGGGTTCTTGCTACAGAGATATCCAAATCCTCCATTCATGCGGCAAAGCAAAATATGGGGCTCAACGGTGTAGACAATATCGAGTTCGTTCGTCTGTCGGCCGAAGAATTTACCCAAGCATTGGACGGCGTACGAGAATTTCGTCGCCTTGAGGGATTGAATATGAACGATTATCATTTTAAAACCCTCTTTGTTGATCCTCCGCGTGCCGGTTTGGGTGAAGAGCCGTGTACATTCGCCGCACGGTTTGATCATCTCCTCTATATCTCCTGCAATCCTGAAACCCTTTACCGTGATTTAGAGATACTCTCTCATACCTATACGATTGAGGCGATGGCAGCGTTTGACCAATTCCCTTATACCCACCATTTAGAGATGGGTGTGAAGCTAACCAAAAAAGGATTGGTGTGAGAGCTATTGTTTTAAGTGTGCTCTGTTGTGTCTATCTTTTTGGTGCTAATGATCCTCAGGGGATTATTACGGAAGTGGCAAAATTGCGTCAAAAATACGAAGAATGTCGTCAAGAACAAGTAACCAATGGTAACGATAAAATCAAGGGATATCAAACACGGATTACTAATCTAGAAAATCAGATTAAAGAAAATAATAGCGAACTTCAAAAACTGAAACAAGATAATACAGAGTTGGAGCGTGAACTTTTTCAAAAAAAAAGGGTCATCCAAAGTCTTGAAAAAAACCTCACTTCCAAAGATCAAAAGTACCGTGATACGATAGCTCTTAATGAACGGTTAAATAAAGAGAGCAATAAGGACAACGTGAGTAAAGTTGAACGAGAAAATCTTAAACGAGCACTCATTAAAGCAAAAACTGAGTTAGAACAGCTCGAAAAATCGATGGGGAAAACCGATAAAGAAGCAATGGATTTACGAGTCTCTCTTACCAATGCTAAAGCAGAGATTGAGAAGCTTCGAACTCATTCAAACCAAGTACAATCCAATACAAAAGCCTCAAAGAATACCGTTTCTATAAGTGACGAAAGTTCAAAAATCAAAGCCCTTCAGAACGAGTTAGCTAAAGCAAATAGTGTGATTATTCAAATGCAAAAAGTTCCTGTATCGACCGTTGTACAGGAGAAGATTGTAACTAAGGTGGTTGAACCGACGGAAAAAATCGTAGCACTTCAGCGCGAACTTTCTGCTGCACAGGCGACTATTGTCAATTTAAAAAAAGGCTCCAAGACAATTATCCAAGAGAAAGTCGTGACCAAAGTTGTTGAACCAACCGAAAAAATCATAGCACTTCAACGCGAACTTTCATCAGCCCAAACGACCATTGCTAATCTGAAAAAAAGCTCTAAAGTGATTACTCAAGAGAAAATTGTCGAAAAAATAGTCTACAAAGATCGTCCTGTAATCCAAGAAAAAATTGTTGAAAAAGTGGTGTATAAAGAACATCCGATTGTGAAAGAGAAAGTTGTTGCTAAAACCATCACGCCAACCGAACAGCTCAATAAAGCACTAAGCCAAAAATTAGCGCAACCGCAAAAGCTGACTCCGCCGAAAGAAACGAAACTGAGTGCTACTGCGGTTCCTGCAAAAGTTCAAAAAGTTTTACAAGCACCAAAACCTCCTGTGGTTGCTGTATCCGAGACTCCAAAAAAATCAGCACCATCTGCGTATCGTATGGCTACCAACGCACCGGTATACAACGCACCGAGCGGACGTGTTGTAGATACATGGGAAGCACGTCGATCCTTTACGTCGGGAACAGCGAACAATGGATGGATTAAAATTACTGGATATTTTGTGAATCGTGTTTGGCAAAGAGCTGATGAAGAGTTGTGGGTAAAAGAGAGCGACGTTATCCGAAGATAACGTATTAATAGCCATCATATGGCAATTTTGCCTCTTTCCATCCGAACATAAATCCGTTTTCAAGATTATAAGCTTTGATCCCCTCTTTGGCGAGGAGATTTGCCGCTGCACTGGAGCGTGGTCCGCTACGGCATACGAGGATTACAGCATTGACGTTACGTAGTTTCATTGCTTTCATCACATCAGCCACAAAGTTTTTATTAAATACCTCTTTGGCATCATAGAGCTTTTGGATGTCGACGTGCCCTTTTGTTTTATCGGTTTTGAGTTCAAATTCAGCACTTTTAACCCGTTCTTCTACTGATTTAGGGATATAGCTCCACTCGAATGCGGGGATATTAATAAATCCTTCTCCATGGCCAGTATAGATAAATTCGAGTGTCGTTCGGACATCGACTATAATCGCTTCACCTTTTTTTTGCATCTGATGGGCTTCGTGGGCACTGAGGTCTCCTTCGTAGATATCATCTCCATTTAGAGCCACACATGCTAGCAATACAAAAAGTAGTCTTTTCATTCTTTAGAATCCTCTTGAAAAATATGTGTGACTATTGTATCTTAAGAAGATTATACTCAGATGAAAAAAATTAATGGTATATTATGAAAAAAGAATGATGGAACAATGATTGAAACTATTAAGATCGTTTATGTAACTGACTGGGGCATTGAAAAACACGACATATCGCATAATGATCCTTTTGGGGAAGTTTTATTAGGACTTGATGCAGAGGTTAGTGTTCAAAATGCTCTACCTGAAAATTTTGAAGATATTGATCTTTTAGTTCTTCATCCGATGCAAATGAATAGCACTATTTTTGAAACGATAAATCGGAGTAAAATTGACAATCCTTCCATTAAAACGGTGGTTATTTCAAGCGCTCACGGAAGTGATCTATTTTTACAGGCGATAGATATCGGGGTAGATAAATATCTTCTCAAACCATTGCTCCCCAGTGCAGTAAAAAAAGTAGCTGAGCGTTTAATGCGTCAATCTCTTGAATCAAAACAGGCACAAAAAGCGTACAAACAGATCAATTTGATGTTTGGAGCTATTTCTAAAACATCTCTTTTAATTCGTATGGAAGAGAATGGGCTTATTATCGAAGTAAATGACCTTTTGTGTCGTTTGCTCGAGTTTCAAAGCGATGCGATGATCGGAAGTCATTGGATGCGTTTTGTGGAGCGTCGTTTTTGGATATTTTTGCGTTCATTAGTGCGCGAACGGCTAAAAGCAGGAGAAATTTATCGGGGAATTATTGAACTTGTCAGTGCGAAGGGTGAGCTTAAAACGGTTGATAGTACTATTTACGCAATTCGTAATCAAAGCGGTGAGATTGAAGAGATCGTTTGTATAGCACAGGATGTAAGTGAGGTTAACCGCGCTATCTTAGCCAGTATGGAGCAGTTGATTGATGATGAATCTTCGTTAACGGTTCTCTTTAATCATCGTTATGAAGCGATTGTAGTCAATAAACAGTGCTTGAATGCAAATGGATATGAGCGTAATGAAGATTTTTTTGCAGCATGTACATTATGGAAATGGATGGCTGAAACTTCTGAAGGGCTTGAACCAATAACGTATGCGGGATGCACACGAAAAGAGATTTTAGAGTCTATTTTTCAAAAAGTTTATAAGGGAGAGTTACTCGGGCGCATCATTATGATCGACCTTCAGCAAAATAAGAAATATTTTACCGTTCATATCAGTTCCATGCCTAATCCGATGATTCGCAATGAAGAGTATCATATCCTCTATTTTATCGATGTAACTCCATTGGAACGCTTGAAAGAGGATAAAATTAATGATGCTAAGTTGATGAGTGTTGGACGCCTTGCTGCGGCAATTACCCATGAAATTAATACCCCGATTACCTATATTAAAGGAAATTTGGAGTTATTGGAGTGGGAGTGTCAAGATAAACTTCCTGAAGTGCTCTCGTTGTTTGAGCCGATACATGAGGGGATTGGACGTATTGAATCTATTGTGAGTTCTATGTACGAGTATGCTGGTACGGGCAAAGAGGAGATGAAGCCGTGTAACGTCTATATGACACTATTTTATGCACTTCGAATAGTTATGAACCGTTCAAAACATATCTCTCCGATTCATATTAACGACGAGTTGTTTACCCTTGCGAGCACGTATAATTTCACAGGATGTATGACGATAGGAATATCGAATCGTCTTGAACAAGTGTGGATAATAATCTTAAATAATGCGTTAGATGAGTTTGAAAAGGGTACAATACCGTATGAAAATCGTCATATTGATATTCGTTTCTTTTGTAACAAAGAATTTATTACAATCACGATTACAGATAATGCGGGGGGGATCCCTGAATCGATGTTGGCAGGGATCTTTGATTTTGCCATCAGCGGTGATAAAAAGAAAAGTATGGGAATTGGTTTGAACGTAGCTAAAGCGATTATAGATAAACATGGAGGAAATGTTATCGTGAGTAATGAAAATCAGGGTGCAGTATTCGAAATTACTCTAAAAACATATGAGGAGAGACAGGATGTGGTTTGATGGGGAAGCACAAAAACTAAGTGAAGAGAAAAAACTCTTAGAAGAAGAATGTACAGCGTTAAAAGCAGAGTTAGAACTCTATAAAGAGATAGCGGCACTTAGTGATAAAGAGGTACTTATAGTATTAAACGCGCGGGGCGAATTGGTTTTTTTCAATACGAGAGGAGAATCAATTACGAATAAAGATAGTGTTATTCGTGAATTGTCCAAAGGCTCTAAGGAGATCATTGTCGGAGAGTGTGAAGCTTCTGTTATCAGCCAAAATCTCTCCAACGGGATGAAAGGGTTTATTCTCACTAAATCATCGATTGTAGGCGGTGAAGAGAGTGGAGGATTGCTCGAGATGCATCAACATAGTATTAAAGAGGCACTTAACGCAACTCAAAAAGTATTTATGGATATTCTTGAAAAACTCAAAGATATGGTTGAGCAGTCTCGTGAAACGGCTGAAGGGTCTGTTCAAGGGTTGAAAATTTCTAATCATGTTCATGAATATATGAACAAACTTGCTGAACTTATGGAGGGGTCACTCTCAACAACGGCGAGTCTCGTAACCCGTTCCCATGAAGTCTCGAACGTCATAGCATTGATTAAAGATATTGCCGATCAAACGAATTTGCTTGCATTGAATGCCGCTATCGAAGCAGCACGTGCGGGTGAACATGGTCGCGGATTTGCGGTGGTTGCCGATGAAGTGCGTAAACTTGCCGAACGGACACAAAAAGCGACCAAAGAGATAGAGATCGTTATTCAGTCGATGCAACAAGATACCAATGATATTGCGAGTGCAACCGAAGAACTTTCTGGAATCGTTTCTAGTACCAATGGGGAAGTTTCCGAACTCAGTAGCCGAATGGGGACATTTCAGCGTAATTCATCACGTAGTGTTTATGAAATTATGGATATTAGTAACTATATTTTCAGTAATTTGGCAAAAATCGATCACGTTATTTTCAAAAACAATGTGTACGCTTTCTTATTTGGACAAGAAAACAGCTTTAAAGCGGTTGATCATCATTCGTGCCGATTAGGTAAATGGTATGAGACGGGTATAGGTAAAGAACAATTTGGTCATCTTAAATCTTATAGAATGTTGGAACAACCTCATGCTACGGTTCATACTCAGGCAAATGCTTTGATTGCAGATTGCGGTGATAGTAAAAAATTGTGTTCACGTACCCAAATCGAACAGCGAATTAAAACGATTGAAGAGGCAAGTCGCGGTGTTTTTAATGCATTAGATACTTTGGTTGCCGAAAAAACGGAAGATCTGATGGGAAGTGCAATTGATAAACTGTTTGGAGGGGTAAAATGATACGTGTATTGATTATTGATGATGAGCAATCGATAGGGAGAATGCTCGAAAAAGCGTTAGGGCGTTCAGGCGATTTTAAAGTTACCTATATGGAAAATCCGATTAATGCTCTCAGCCGTTTCCGAAAAGGGGATTATGATGGAGTATTGCTCGATATTATGATGCCTCAAAAAGATGGATTGAGTGTTCTAGAAGAGATAAAAGTAAAGGATCCTGAATGCGTAGTCGTAATGATGACAGCGTATTCAACATTGGATAAAGTGCTGCAAAGTCATAAGGTAGGAGCTGACCATTATTTACTTAAACCTTTTGATTCACTGGCCGCTGTTGAGAAAAAAGTGCGAGAACTTATACAAGCACGTTCCTAAGTATTAAAGTGGGAGATTTATCCCGCTTTTTTTTATCTCAAAATTTTATACCTTAGTATTTAAGTATGAATACTTTGTTTTAAGAGGTTTTTGTATTAAGATGGTGAAAAATTTAGGAGAATACAGATGGCTCAGCAATGTCCTTTAATATTTCGTCAAGTTGATACGACAGTTACTAGAATCAATACTTCATTTGTCATTATGGGGATTATTGTATTTTTAGTGACGCAAAATTCTTTTGTACTAATCGTGTTGATTATTGACTTTATCTTTCGACTGTATGGCTATAAATATCTAAGTTTGATTAATATCAGCTCGTTATTTATTCAAAAAAAATTGGGATTGCCATCTAAAATGGAAGATGCTGGTGCCAAACGTCTTGCTGCATTTTTTGGGGTAGGTTTTACGATTGCTTTACTAATTACTTCGTGGATAGGGACTGATTTAGCGGTAGCCTTTATAGCTGGAGTATTCCTTATCTGTGGTTTTTTGGAACTCTTTTTCGGATACTGTATCGCATGTAAGATTTATACTATTAGTAAGAAATTTCACCCTAAGGCTTTTGGATAATGGCAGCACTCTCTTCTAAAGCGATTTACGGTTTGGCTGCAATGCATGTTTTGTCTCATGCACCTCATGCACGTGCAATGCAAGTACGTGAGATTTCTGCTATGACACAAATTTCACATGGGTATCTCGAACAGCTACTTTCAATCTTGCGACGTAATAAGTTAGTGAGCAGCATTCGTGGCGCTTCTGGGGGGTATAAACTCTCCAAAGCGAGCCATGAAATCGAGGTGATAGAGATCATTGAAGCGTTGGAAGGACCGTTCTATAAAATCGAGGGGAATACAGGATCCAGTTTGATTTTAGAATACTTTTGGGGAGACATTGAAGAAAAAATGCGCTCACTGTTTGATATGAAACTTTCTGAACTCGATCAAGCGTATCAACCCCATTATTATGAAATTTAAGATTAGTACTGAGCTTTATGATTACTTTCGATCAATTTACGGTTTTGCATCATCATTGATTCAATCTCTTTGGCATTTTTCCCAGTATAAACCTGTTCTATGAAATAATGACTTTTAGAGTGTAATTCATCGTAGAAATCTTGAAGGGATCCCCCTTTTTTCATTTCAGATTGAGTTTTATAAAAAGGTTCTATTTTGAACTTTTGTTTCGGAGAGGAATATTTTGCTAAAATAGCCTCACTTGCTTTATTAATACGCATCATTGACTCTTATCGGATTAGATTTTTTAGTTAAGAAGCAAAAACCGTACCCAATAATTAGCTATTTTTAGACGGTTAAAAATAATTTTTAGTGTAAAATTATGCCATGAATATTTCAACGCTCATTCTCATTGGTGCTTCTTCGGGAGGACCGGGTCGAATTTATTCGATCCTTTTAGCTTTAAATGCTAATTATCAAGGGACTATTATTATCGCTCAGCATATGTGTGCCTCATTTATCCCCAGTTTTATCCATCAGTTACAAAGTATTGTCTCGCTTCCAATTTCTTCGGTTGAACGTCCTCTTAAATTAGAGAAGGGGACTATTTATGTATGTTCGTTAACCTCTCATTTGTTTCTAAAAGAGGGAGCAATTTGGCTTGAACCTATGGAAGAGGGGGATTATCCTTATAATCCTCAAATTGATAAGCTCTTTTCTTCGGCATCGCAGCTTCCCTCTACCTTAAAGCGTTTAGGAGTTATCCTCACTGGAATTGGTGATGATGGTGCAAGCGGATCGTTAGCACTATATGAATCAGGAGGTGATTGCCTCTTTGAGAGTGAACAAAGTGCCATAGTTTATGGGATGCCGCGACGTGCAAAAGAGTTAGTATGTAATGGAAATGTGGGGGGAATCGATGAGATTATTGAACGGATTAAGGAATATGGAGAATTAAATGTTCGGATGGTTTAAGGCTAAAAAACTCTCTAATACGGATATATTGACTGAAAAAAAGGTGGAAAATTTTATTGATCCAAGTGCTGTACTCAATAAATTTACCGCGATTACTGGTATACATTTTAATCAAAAAGAGTCAATTACCAGTTCAAAATTGATCAATTTTTGTCGAAATCGTCAACTTTATTCATTTGAAGAACTATACGCTTCTCTTGATGCGAATCAAAATATTTTAGAAGCGCTTATTAATATGTTAACGGTCAATGAAACCTATTTTTTCAGAGAGTCACGTCAAATCTATTTTGTAACCGAAAAAATTGTTCAACGTAGAGAAAGTATACGTATTTTATGCGCTCCTGGTTCTACGGGAGAGGAGCCTTATTCGATTGCAATTTCTTTATTGGATCGGGGAATTTCACCGCAAAATATTGAGATTATCTCTTTGGATATCAACAGTGATGTTATCGCAATAGCTAAAGAAGGGTGCTACAGTGAACGCTCATTGCATAAAACACCGCTCCCTCTGCGGGAAAGATATTTTACAAAAAGTGATGATAAATTTAATATTAGTGAAGATGTAAAACGGTTAGTTACTTTTTATGCCCTTAATATTTTTGATGATAAGCTTTTCGAATTGGGAAAATTTGATACGGTTTTTTCACGCAATATGTTGATCTATTTTGATGAAGCTACCGTGATACGGGCAGTTGAACGTTTAGGAAAACTGGCTCGCAATAGCGACTCGTTGTTCTTTTTCGGTCATGCAGATTTTGTTAAAACTCCCCCTTCATTGGAAGAACACTATCAAGAAGGGATTAAATTTTATACGACCCGTTAGAACCCCTCATTGAGAACATACCATAGTCTATCACACTCTTTGTCATCTAAAAAAAGGGTTGATCCATTCGAATAAAGCCACTCAAGCCCTTTGGAACTTATCGTGAGGGTATGTGAGCACTCCGTATGTGCGGGTAAAAAAGCGCGTATCAATGAAATATCCTCCTCGATAGGAAGATCACAGAAAAAGCAATTAAGCTCTCGATGCAATCTCCCCTCGTAATCGAGCATTTTGACATAAGATTCGATGGCTACTCGTTTGGGATTTTGATCACTCCATAGCATAGATGCATCATGAAGAAGGGTAAAGTAAAACTCTCCAATTGATTCAGAATCTTTGAGATGGGGATAAAAGAGGGTGATGAACTGTTGCCACAAACGAAGCCGCTCATACTGGTTCATCCAATCAAATCCGAGATGGATAACATCTTTCATCCGTGGAATCGAGGATTTTAGTGAATATTCTGCTTCATAATCAATTTTAAATCCTATGTTGATAGGGCTATGGCGAGCCCCATAGAATCGATAAAGGGTCTGTAAGCTTCCCTCTCTTATGATAGTAACAATCATATCTTCGTCGCGTACACGAGTGAGTTTGATGATGAAGCCTTGCATCCCTTGTTGACTCCTTTTTATTATTCTAGTATATCTACACAAAATCAGTTTCAGTAGAGTTTTTCTAAACAGTTTTAATAGAGGTATCTCAAAAACTTTTTAATATTTTCTCTTTTTCCATTTCGTACTCTTCTGGTGTGAGGATACCCTCATCCAAAAGGGATTTTATTTTTGTTAAATGATCGTATTTAGTGCTTGGATTTTGCTCTTCAGGTGGAATTCGTTTCATATTTCTTCCGAGCAATAGATAGAGTAAAACACCTATAAACGGTAAAAAGAAGACGACGAGGAGCCACACGATTTGCATCAGATCCTCTTTAAACTTGGAGGTAATAATATCGACCAATGCCCATATCCATATTGCGAACATTCCGACAATAATAAAGAGAAAAAACAGATTTAATCCTAATAATATTTCCATCATGGTAACCTCAGTTGTATTGTAATGGTGACATCCTAACGTAGATATGACAACAAGGTATAAACTCTTTTGGCTATACTTGGGTTAAAATTTATTTTTAAGTGAACCGATATGAATTTAGCCTCCAAAAACGCTCCCGTCGAAGTCTCTATCAAACGTATGCAAAGTATATTGAGCGATATGGGATGTGATGTCACCTATTCAAGCGAAAAACACCCCCTCAGTCACTGCTATTCGGTGAATCTCGCCTCGATAGAAGCGCCGAAACATATCTACTCTAACGGCAAAGGGATCTACTCTGAGGCCTCTACCGCGAGTGCTCTTGGCGAATATATCGAACGGCTCCAAACGAACAACTTTTTTATCGATTTTCATCTGCCGGATCGGAAGTATTATCCCGATGAGGTGGAGTTTGATTTTGAGGGGGGGTATTTGAGCTCTGAGTTGATGGAACTGTATGATCCAAACCATGAACTGAGCATGGATGAGCTGATCGATTTTAGCAGCGATACCGAAGATAAAATCACTGCCTTGCCGTTTAAAAAGCTTAGTAATGCTGATGTGGTCTATTTTCCGATCAATATCCTGAGCAACCTCTACGTCAGCAACGGGCTTGCGACAGGAAATACCGCTGGGGAGGCGCAAGTACAGTCGATGAGCGAGATTTTGGAGCGGTATGCCAAAATTGAGATTATCAAAAACGGTTATGCTCTTCCTGCGTATAACGATGAGTTTTTAGTCCGATTTGAACGCTTCTACGGTGATCTGTCAAAGCTTCGGGAGTTAGGGTATATCGTAAATGTTTTGGATGCGTCACTGGGAGGGAAATACCCCGTCACGGCGATCTCGTTTATTAACCCCGCCAATGCAACCCTTTTCGTCTCTTTCGGTGCTCATCCGATCCTCGAAGTGTCGCTGGAGCGGACGATGACGGAGCTGATGCAAGGGCGTGATTTGAGCAATCTGGAGAGCTTCGAAGTGCCGACGTTTGATATGTCGCTCGTCTCCGAGAGCTTCAATCTCGAGTCCCATTTTATCGATTCCAACGGCAAGATGGGGATCCAGTTTTTGAGTGCCAAAAAAAGTTTTGAGTTCTCATCGTGGAACTACAACGGCAGCACTACCGAGGATGAGTTTGCGTATCTTAGCGGTATATTTGAGTCGATGGGACGTGAACTCTATATCCGAGATTATAACTATCTGGATTTCTATTCATGTCAGATTATCGTCCCCGGTGTCTCCGAAGTTTATCCGATCGATGATTTGATCTACAATAACCGTAATCGCGGGAAAATGTATCGGGAGATCATTTTAAACTTTGCCGAGTATGATCCTGAGACAGTTCTAGATGAGATCGAAGCGCTCGAAGATCATCTGAATGTCGAGAAATTCATCGGGGTGATTTTCGAGGAGAATTTTACGATCGGGGAACTCAAAGCACAGCTTCATCTCTCAGCTGGAAATATCGACGAAGCGGTGAGCTATTTGGAATTTGGTAGCAATATCATGGGGAATCTCATTATCGAGCTTATACGCCTCGAAGAGCTGGGATTAGACCTCTGTAACTACAGCCAAGCACTCTATGATCTCTATACCCCTCAAAGAGTTGATAAAGCATTAGAGATACTTAACAAAGAAGCATTATTGGTTAATACGGCATTGCACCGCGATTATCTGAATATGCTCGAATTGTATGATCGGCTCGAAGTGAAAAAAGCTCAGGGATTTTAAAACCCCTCTGACTCGCCGGTAAATAGGTTGAGGATTTTGGAGTATTCGCCGAATGCCTGTTTATAGAGGTGTTGGGTGTGGTTGTTACTCTCATACAGCTCACTGGCACTCATTCCGCTTTCTAGTGCATTTTTGAGCAGTTTCGTCCGTCGCAGATAGGTAAAGGCGAGGTTTGGGAAATGCTCATGAATCTTCTCTCGGATCATCACTGCATCACTGGGATTATCGATCATATTGGCGAATACGAGGATCGTATTCTCTCGAAACTTTTTAATAAAAATCAAACTTTTCATAATGGAATTGAGATCGTTCGTTGTCGGTAAGATAATAATATCCGATTGTTTTAATATTTCGTTTGCATGTGGATTTTCAAATCCACCGAAATCATAGACAGTATCGGGATAGAGAGGGATTTTATTCGGATAATAGCGGGCATTTTTGTATTTATTCAAAACGACCGACATATCGTTAGTCGCATAGCGATAGCGAAGGTCTTTAGCTAGGGAAAATGCGAGGGAGGTTTTACCTACTCCCCCTTTAGTTGAAGCGATAGAGATAATTGCCATAGAGTCCTCTTATTCGGTATCTTTTGGTGATTTAAACGATTTCACATCTATTCGGCGAGGTGCACGTTTCGATGCAGCAGGGGTATCGGATGGTTTACGATCCTGATACGGTTTTTTGTCGCCATATGGTTTTTTCTCACCGAAAGCGGGTTTATCACCATAAGGTTTTTTGTCTCCAAACGGTTTCTTATCACCGTACGGCTTTTTCTCACCGAAAGCGGGTTTATCACCGTAAGGCTTTTTATCCCCAAAAGGTTTCTTATCGCCATAAGGTTTCTTATCGCCATAAGGTTTTTTCTCACCGAAAGCGGGTTTGTCACCATAAGGCTTTTTGTCCCCAAACGGTTTTTTCTCATCCGAACTTTTTTCCTTATCGCCAAAGAATTTTGGTTTGCTGCTGTAAGGGGTTCGAGTCGCTTTTTCGGCATCTGAACGTGGTGTACCGTCGATGTAATGGTTACGCTCGCGGGTTTTTCCTTCGAAAATCGGTTTACCGCTTTCATCTTTACCGACAAATCGAGATTTAGAAGTATGCTGTTTTTTCGACATAAATCCATCATCCTGACCACGTGCAGCTCTTCGATCTTCTCGTGGTGCATCATCGCGTTTACGTTCAGGTCTAGTGTCACGAACGGGCTTTTTATCACGATTTCTCGGATCCGCAGCATCACGAGCTTCGCGCTCATCTCGTCGTGCTTTGGCTTCGGCTTTTTGCTGATTATCAACGGCGATACCGAAATCAGGTTCGAATCCTTTTACTACCTCTTGGGTGATGGTGCGTCCGTTTAGAAGTTCGATAGGGTAGAGCTGTTTTTGATCCTCTTCATCGAGGGTAATGAGGGCGTATTCGCTCGCACGGGCGAAACGTGACATATAGACGATTGCTTTTTCGGGAAGATCGTAGCTGATGAGTACTTCACAGCGTAAATCAGGTGCTTTTGCTAACTCGGTATCACTAAGAACGGTGATATCTTTGCCTGCGAAAATTGTTGGAAGCTCTAGGGAATCAGTGGAAGTGACGATAAGAATCTTTTTTCCGGCATTGCGTTCGATTAAAAAATGGATAAGTTCATTTTTGCGTGGGCGGTTACACGGGTGGATACGGTGGTTCTGACGTTTGATTGGTGTCGATGACATAAAAAGTCCTTGGGTACATAGGCCTCATTAAAGAGGGGGATAAGCGGTCGGTGAAGAGTCTCAAGCGTAGACCGAAGACGCAAATGATTATACAATTATAGCGTAATTATGAATTGAAAATTTAGGTGACTTAAAGAAAAAGAGTATAATTAGCAAATATTTTAATCCTTATACCGATTTTGGTTTCAAGAAGTTGTTTGGGGAAGAGGGGAATAAAGATAGTGATGATAGAGACAAGTTTCTTAAAGGATCTGTCACACCTAAAGATAAGATGGCTTGAAAAGCCCTAAAACAGGAGGTTTTATGATGCAGATAAGGGTATACTATGAAAATACCGTATATACTCTAATTTTCTAACAAATACACAAAACAGGGAGTTTCTTCACGCACAAAACTCGCTAATTTTCACAAAATTCCTAAATCTAGTCATACTTTTGTCACACTTGTCACACCATAATTTTTTTATATTAGCGGAGCCATTTTTCATCATCCACCACTATCAAACGTGCTGAAGCTATCCGAAGAGGAAAACGAATCACTTTCCAAAAAATCACAAATTCCATTTCCGTTGAGATCAATCCCGCATCCTACCGGATCGTTCGAAAACATACTCGTTGAAGACTCCGTGGCACTGGAACAATATATTTCGCGCTTCACTGTGTCGGCGCAATCAACTCCAGCGATTCCAAACCATTTATTGAAGATGTCAAACATGGGAACTCCTTGCAGTTTATTTTACCTCATTCAAAATGAGGATTTAACTAAAATAAGTTATTTAATCCTATTGACTTAAATAACTTATTTAACTATAATAACATATCTAACTTATTAATGCTTAGGGGCAGATATGGAAATCTCAATTATGAATTTCAAAGGCGGGCAGGGTAAAACTACTATCGCTTTAAATCTCGCGTACACACTTGATTATGGTGTTGTGGCGAATGAAAGCTATACAGTGCTTAAAAATCATTTGGATGAAGATCATCTACTGATTGCAACCGGACAAATTACTGATGAGTTTGATGATGTAATTTATGATTTTGGAGGTGGGATTACACCACATATGGCTACAGTCCTAAAACGTTCAAAAGTTGTCATTATTCCGTTTATTGTAGAACAGGCAAATGTCGAAGTAACTATTGAAGCGATCAATAGTGTTGTTGCCCTAAACGATAATATAATCCTAGTGCCTAATAAGATCAAAGAAGATGATAAGGATTATGCAGTCATGCTTGAGACATTGCAAGAATTTGGATTTGACAAATTACCAATTAGTCCTCTTCGCACGTCAACGGCATTGCAGAATATCTTTATTGATCACAAGACGATCTCAGCAATGCAAGCAGAGGGTGGATTAAATGGCTTTAATTATCGTAAGATTAACGATGACTTTAATAAGTTAATAGAGTTAATTAAGTCATATAAGTGAGGAAATGAATCATGGGTAAATTTAAAGGCTTTAAGAAGTCAGATGAAGCTGTGCAGGTTAATCATTTTGAGGAAGTTGCAAAAACGGCCGAAAAAACTGGACCCGGTACATTCGGTCGCCCCGTTGTTGATGAATACAAAAAACAAGACAAGCGCTGTCAGTTCTATATCTCACAAGAGATGATCGACACTCTGACACCGATTGCTTTCTCTAACGGCTGCAAAGATGTGACGGCATACGCTAAAAAGATATTTGTTGACGAATTTGAAAGAGTTAAAAAAGATAAATAAGTTATTTAACATTAATAAGAGTAAAAATACCTACTAGCGTCCCCTCCGGGCACGTGGCTCTGTTCGCTCCTATGGTCGTAACAGAGCAGGAGGCTATCCTCTACGAGTCCGCATTTAAAATCATTTAATCATTTCCCAAAACCTCTTTTCCGCTATTTTTTGAGAAGATAGATCCCTCTGAAACTTTAAAGTCTTAACCCGTGTCAAACCTGCTCTCTCCTTAACACTATGCCACACCCCGCTCGCGTATCAAGGGACGGGGCTCTTATCCTCGCTATGGCTCCGGTATTCCCCTTTTCGACTCTTCGCGTCTCAACCATTGACACACTTCTCTAATGGGGTGATGACATAGCACAGTCAAGGCGCAGGATGACTCGGGAGAAAGACTTTAAAGGGTGCAGATCCTTCTTCTCAAAAGCTACAAAGAGGTTTTTGGAAGGGGAATCAGGCGAGAACCCTCAAGAGAAAGGGTTTTTCTCAAAGTCAAAATAAACACAAAAAAGGATTTACTAATGGCATACATCGAAAAAGAGAGAGTTGCGGAAATCAGAGCAGAGCTTAAAAAGCTTTTTCCAACATTTAAGTTTTCAGTAACACGTCAAAACTACTCAGAGGTTAACGTCAAGATTTTAAAAGGCGATATCGACTTCTTTGATGATGCAATGCGTCCGGATGGGATGGATCACTTTGGAGACAGCCGGAAATTAACCGACTATGCAAAAGTCAATAGGTACACCTCAGTCAACGAATTTCATATTGAATGGAATTGGGAGGGGGAAGCGCAAAAAATGCTTTTAAAGGTCAAAGAAATCATTTGTAAGGGCAACTATAATCGAAATGCCGGGGATATGGGTGCAGATTATCCGGATTGGAACTTTTTCACACGGATTTCGATTGGATCGTATGACAAACCATACGAGTTGACACAAGTTGTTCTAGCGGCTTGAGAGATAAAAATGGCAATTTATGAATAGTTGATGATAAAACACATCAAGGAGTTCATATGCCGCAGAACAGAATCCAAGACGAAATTACAGGGGTGAAAGCCAAAATTAAAGAATTTAAAAAGATCGGCTGCTGCCGCTCTTTGACGCTAGAGGAGGAACTTGATCTTGAAGAGCTTGAAATGGATCTCGATGATCTTTATGAGCTTGTTAAAACATTGAAACATATTCCGGGAGAGTAATCGCGCCCCTTTCCGGAGCGCTTGCCTCGTTGCTCCTTGGGTCGCACCGTGGAAAGGTATGGGAATTAAAAACCATTTTTTTAATGGCTTACCTCTTTAAGCCGAAAAACGCCTAAAAATCTTTTTATCCATCGCTTACTTAACAGGCTATCAAATCGCCCGTTGAAAGCTCAAGGGGTGAGCATATCCTCATTTCATTCCGGTATCCCTCCCCTGATCCTTGACTTTCCACTTTACGCGATTTGATTAACGCCAGTCAAGCGATGAACAAAAAGCTTCTTAGGCTCCTCTTGCAGCAATGTGAGAGGGAGAGCCTTTAAGAGGAAAAAGGTTCATTCAAAATGACTCAAGGAGTTTGAAATGTTTGAGATTCTCTTCGGAAATGTGATCGACATGGGTTTGATCTTGGCAGGATTAGCGTTAAAAGGGTTGTTGGTTTTCGCAGCGGCGAAATTTGTTGAATTGCAATTGATCAAAATGGCGTAAGGGGTTAAAAATGGAAAAGTCATTCGCGGAAAATATCTCAGCATTGTTTGAAACTCGAATACAGGTGTTTCCTGAAGCTCTTAACGGCTTTTGGGCAGAGGAGGTTACTTTCTCTTGCCTAGGAAGAGAATACGTCGTTAAAACGTCAGCAAGAAGCGTTTGTGAAATAAAAGTGTTCGATGTAAAAAAGAGACTCATTGTAATTCAAAAGATTTTGAAGAACGTAACTGAACTTTTACAGCTCTTGAAAAGCGAAATTTATAGTGAGCAATGTCGTTTCAATTATGAGCTCAGGGTTTTGCAAAACGCTTGGAGAATAGCGTGATAAATTATCGCTCCATTCTTTTTTTGAATATAGATTAAGACACACACAAAGGAGTCAAAATGAGTCAAAAAAGTTCCGGGATGTTATCAAGCCCGATCCACACTATATTATTTTTCGGATTCGCAATTTATGCGTGGTATGCAATGGGCGATGATATTGTTTTTTTATGGAAGATGGGAAGTTTGTATGTTGATGCTTTTCTTACTGATCCGGTTGGAACAATAAAATTTTTTATGGACGGCGGCGGGCAATGAATTGCGAAATTATGAATAGAGATGTACAAACACAAAAAGGAGTTAAAATGAAAAAATCAATGGTCGCGGCAATGGCCGCATTGGCAATTATCGGGAGCTCAAACGCTCATGCTGATATTAAACTGATTGATGAGCGGAGCGATGGGTTTAGTGCGATTTATTTTCCGGAAGATTTTCCAGAAAATTCAGCAAGTGTAATTGGAAATGCAGGTGGATGTATGGTAACCGGTGTTGCTGGTGGGTCGGCTGGAAATGATTATATGCAAATCATGATGCAAACATCACTGAATCGCGATAAATTGAATCAAGACTTGGCCACTGAGGCAGCAAAAAAAGCTATTTGTCCGATGATCACAAAAAACGGTGTCACAATACAGGTACATCGGGCGACTACAAAATTTCCGGCTTCAATCACCGGGTTATCATTGGATCTTTCAAAAACGCTTAGTAGAGATGGGTTGACGAAGCTTTCGAAGATTAGCAGCCAAATCAAACTTGAACAAAATTTGGTTTTCGTTAAATGGCTGATTTACCAAGGTACAAAATCAAAATTAAATGACGCAGTCGGAGAGTTTGTGAGTAATGAAGAAGCATTGGATGAAAATGATTTAGCGATGAGAGCAGTATCGTGGATGCAAGATCTCGCACTTACCAGTGATCCACGTTTGCAGGAGCTAACTTCAGCATTTTCTAGAGATATTGCAAAAGGGTGGTCTCCGAATAAACAACGAGATGCTGAAGAGAAAATCAAACAAGAGCCTTCATGGTTCGCTTGCGAAGCTAAAGGAGGAAAAATAAAAGCAGCGGCTGACGTGAGTTCAGGGGAGATTTTAAAACATATGCAGAGAGATAAAGAAAAGAAATTTTACCTTTCTCTTGCGGTTAAAGAGGGGAAGAATATTCCAATCAAAAAAGGTGATTTATTTGAGGGCTACACTCTTGATGATTCATATTATAACTCTGAAATATCACAAAAATATGATTACAAAACACAAAGATTATATACGCCGGAAAAAACTATCGTGATGAATAGTTTTACTATTGTTCCCGAAGATCCAACGCTCATTTGGCACGGCAAAAACACATTCGCGAATGATCCTGCAAGATGCGAAGAACTTTCGATTGTAAAAGAAGGTTTATACGCAGATCCAAAGATGATTACAAAAAAGGAAAGCTTAGATGGAGAATGGCTATTTGATCCAAACCAGGGGTGTGGGGTAATAGAAGAAAAGATGAGAGTCAATAAAAAAGAAAGTTCTATGTCTTATAAAACAATGAGCGTTGTCAGAGGTGAGGATCTTACATCTCGCGGGATCGTTGCTTATGGCGATGGTATTCAGCCGAAAGTCTTTTATGCTACAAATGAAAAAGTTTGTCATATCCTTAAAAAAGATGGCGGTGTAAAAATCGGGAAAAATATTTTTAAAAATAGAACTGACGATTCTATGAAAAAAGAAGTAGATGATATTAAACAAAATCTTATTGATCGTTTTTTTCCGACTGGACTATGGATGTCTAGTAAAAACAACGTTGAGTGCTCGCCGGTTCCACAAAATGAATTATTCGAGATTTCTAAAGAAATTGATCAATCGTTAGCAGCAAAAAAAGAAGTGGATGAGTGTAATGTCGGATTCAACATTGGAGGAAAAAAAGCGGCTAATTCAATACCGGTTGCTGAACTATCTTATGGGAAATCATTCGCAATGGGGCTTGCTTCAATTGCTACTGGTGGGATGGCTCTGCTTAAAACTGATAAAAAAGATTTTTACGATGAAACACGACATGTGTTGCGTGATTGTGCGCGGGTAATTCGAAATGATGACGGGGGAAATAACGTTCCAGTTAAAGAGCGTCAGTTAACGTTCGTGTCAAAAACAAAGCTTCAATGCGAAGAACTCTCGAACGCATACAAAGCAAAAGAAGTGGATCAATTTCTTGGGGAGAATACACGGGTAGAAAAGGGTGGTCGCAAATGAAAAAAATAATACTCATGAGTTTCATCCTTTTTGGGGTGATTTTTTTTGCAGGATGTTCAACAAAAACCTACGAGCCAAATATCCATTATGAAAAATATACCAAACCTTCGGATCTCTTTAGAGAGATCGGAATGAAAAAGAAGGGTGATGAAGAATGGAGAGGGCGGCTTGATGAGATTGAAAAGTATTTAAAAAAATATTGTGAACACAATTCTGCTACATGGCAGACAAAAGAAAGGCTTGCAAAAAGTTTTGGCTTTAGGCATTCACTAACTACAGGGGAGATTGGCACTGCAGAAGGTTTAGGTTATGCAAAAGACGGATACTGCAAAAACAAGAATGACGAAGTTTTATTTCGAATGCACTGTAAAAGAGGTGAAGAGATTGATCGATCTAGCGGTAAGCCGCGTTGGGGTGCAATGGGTGACAATTGTTATGTTGTTGATACAGATGCTGATAAACGTAGAATGGAAAATATAAAAGTGGGGCAATCATGGTATTTTCAAGAACAATAATTTTAGTCCTTTTTATGGGCTCATGTCTCTTTGGCGTCGATTCATCATATTCGACCGGGAATGATTCATCTATGAAAAATGATGAAACATTTTCAATTAAAAAAGGGAAAACGAAATCTGATTCAACACGACATACAAATTCATCGTCGCGGTCGAGTTCAGTTTCAAATGATTTGACATTTGATACCTATCCGATTTATTTTTCCATGGCTTCAGATTGTGTCAAAAGACCAAAAACCGCTTTTGATTTTGATCTAAGTGCAATCAACGAAGAGGGCGTTGTCAATCTTACTCTTACTGAGTATTATGATGCTATTGCAAAAAACAATCAGCCAATCTCTAAAGCGGATATGGATGAGAATAAATTTAAAAAATATATAGGGTGTCTCGCATACAATGGGGCGCGAATGGCACAGGCTAATATCGATTTTTCTAAAATTGTTAAAGGTACCTCTTCGCTTGCTATCTCTCAGGTTGAGAACGCAGCGCGCTCCGCTTTTGTAAAATCTTCTAAAATTTCCGACTCTGTTTTGCGGGTGCAGCTTAAGCAAATTTCGGATTCGCTAAATGCGAAATGTGTATTTGTCGGAACGAGCGATAAGATCAAATGCGGAGGTCTTGATTATACGTTTTCACAAAATCAGTTGCAACTTGGAAATTCTATTGTCTACGGTTACAACACAATGTTCGGCGTGACTTCACAATTTAAAGTTGCGGTTAGTGATGCTAAGACTCGTTCGGTCGATGTTACACATGAAGAGGGCAAAACATTTTCAAAAGATTTTGGGGCTAATGGTGATACCTCAGATAGTTCTTCATCGTCTTCGAAGCAAGATGTTTCCATCGGCAAGTTCATACCTGCTGTTCAGTGAGTTTGAGTTTTTTATTCTGACTCGATTTTTTTATTGGCCACCTCTTTTTTTAGGGGGAGGCTCTTTTTATTTTTGAGCTTTTTCTCGCTTTCCATTTTAATCTCTTCGCTTTGCTTAGAGGATTCCATTTCAATCGAGGCTATTCTTTTTTATTGGGGATTTTTGGCGCATCGTTCTAGACGATGCGTGATTTTGACTCATCGATTTTTTTGATCGATGAGGGAGATCGTTCGCTCTTTGGAGCTCACTTTTTACCCCCGCCCCGGAGGGGAGCTTATAGAGATACAGACAACACGCCCACCGTGCGGTTGTAAAGACTGCTAAAACTAACTGCTATCAATGTGTGAAAACCTCACTTTTTCTGTACCCGATAACCCCCCACAAAAATGGATGCTATTTTCGCACAAACGCGAAATTATGAATAGAGATGAAGTTTCAAAAAATAAGGAGAAAAAATGCCGCGAGCATTTACAAGTTTGAGTGATGCACAAATAGCCAAAATAAAAGAGTCAGGAATATCAATTTATCAATTTCTCCAAAATGCCGTTGATGAAAAAATCAAAAATGATGCGGAGAAAATTGAGATCAATCGTTACGAAGAATTTCTCAAATATCACTTCGTGCAGATCAACCAAAAGATTGAAGAGAAGATTTTAAAAGCCGTTGAAATTCATCTTGGTGAACGTCGAACTATTGAGAATAAATTTGACGAAATGATTGAGCGATATGAAAATTCACGAGAGGTAGCAAAATCTATTTTGCAAGATATTTCAACACAATTAAAAAGAATAGAAGGAAAACCAAGATGAAAAGAGTTGAAGCCCAAATCACAGACAGCGCCTATTCCAAAATCAAAGAGTCCGGAAAGTCTGTTTATCAATTCGTGCAGGATGCCATCGCGGATCAGATCAACGCGATTGAGCGAAAGGAAGAGATTGAACTGATGCAAAAATCACTCAATGCTCAGTACCAAGATTTTCAAAAATTCATCGACAAGAATATACAGAGGATCGAAGAGCAGCACACGCAAAATCAATTCAAAATCAATGAGCGAATTAACCAAGCTTTCAATCACCTTGAAGGCTCAAACAAAGAGTATAACCGCATTCTAAATATTCTTAATCAAAACATTGAGGAGATTCGAAATCAGATGCAAAGATCGTGAAATTATGAATAGAGATAGAGCTACCAAATCAAGACATAAGGAGTCTAAAAATGTTTGAACAGTTAAAACAAAAAATCCTTTTCGCCCTATACAAATATTGCGAAAAAAAGATTGACGTGCAAGTGTCTGAAGTCGAAATTGTTACACAGCAAATGGCACGTCTGTATGATGAAAGAATGCAAAGGATGGAAGCGGAGTTTGACGAAAAGATGATCCGCGTTGTTGAAATTATGATGGAGACAAAGCTTGAAGTTGTTGGGAAAGTAAATGATCTAATTATCAATAATGAGAACTGGATCACCAACTATTATTTTAAAGATGTAAAAGAAATTGGGGGCAATCATGAATGATCAAAAATTAGGTTGGTTTGTTTGGCTAGAGATAGCAATAAATCAATTAGCAATGTCTGTTAAGTCCTTCATGATAGTTATATTTGTTGGGCTATTTTTTCAACTTGCAACGGTTGGTGTGATGTTGCTCACCGGATTAATCAGTTTTCAAAATCAAACATTGAACTTCGGTGTTTTGAAATTATATATCTCAAATTTTCCAGATATTTTATTTGGGGATCAAGTTGCGAAAGTAATGATTCGTGCCTATGCAGAGAGAGCCCTTGTAAGTATCAGTGATGATTTATTCAAGATGTTTATTTATTCATCGCCGATTTTATTAGCCGTGGTAATTATCGCGCATAGATATATCAAGGGGAAAACTGACGGATTCGGAAAATCGGAATTTTTACGTGGGTCAAAATTGATCAATGAGGTGGAGATGATCAAGAAAATGAAAGGTGTTGAACACAACTTTAAACTCGGAAATATTCCGGTACCTAAATCGGTTGAGACGTCTCACCTTATGGTGATTGGATCAGCGGGATCTGGGAAAACACAGATTGCAAAACCAAACATTAAACTTGCGGTCGAAAATATAAAATTCAAGAATGTCGTCCATGATATTAAAGGGGATTGGACTTCGGAGCTATTCAATAAAGCGCGAGGAGACATGATTTTTAATCCGATGGATTCTCGTTCAATGAAGTGGACTTTATGGAATGATCTTGAGGATATTACCGACATAAAGAATTTTTGTCTTTGGCTGATCCCGGAAGCGGGCGGGAAAGCAGATCCGTTTTGGAATAATTCAGCTCGAATGATTTTAGAATCTATAATGCTCTACTTGTGGCAAAAAGAGATGAAATTGAACAGTGATTTGCGGCAGATGCTCAATATGGGTGCTGAAGAATTGGCGGCTAAAATTGAAGGTTACGGTAAAGGTGCAGAGTTTGCACAAAAGAAAGATTCATTTTTGACTCTTCAAGCCCAAATGGCGTTTATTGATTTTCTCGAAGATGGACCGTTTTCAATTCGACAATGGATCAGAGATGAGGAAAACGGTGGAACGATCTTTCTTTTAAATAGTGAAAAAACCGATGCAATCATGCGGCCGGTACTCTCTTTGTTTGTTAACTTTATGGCGTCAGAGGTTTTATCTCTCCCGGATGATTTGGCTCGACGAATCTATTTTTGGCTCGATGAATTCACGGCACTCCAAAAACTTCAAAAGGTAATCGATCTATTAAAACTCGGTCGCTCCAAAGGTGCAAGTGTTTGGCTTTTATTTCAAGATTTTCAGCAGGTTGAAAAGATTTATTCTAAAGAAGATATGCGTACAGTGATTAACAACACTGCATCAATTGCAGTATTACAACTCAAAGAGCCAACAGCGGCGAAATTCTTCGCCGACCGTTTCGGTAAACAGGAACATCGAATTAAATCAAACACGACTTCAATGGGGGTGGCGAACAATCGTGATGGACTTTCCCTTGCGGATCAGATCCGTGACGATTACATTGTTAAAGATTCAGAGATCCTGAACCTTCAGTCGCTTCATGCGTATGTGATGATTAAGGATATTGACGGTATTGCTAAAACGACGATTCCGGTTACACAACTACCGATAGTTAATTCAACTTTCATGCAACGCTCTTTGTCAAAAGCGGCTCAAATTGAACTTTTAAAACGACAGCAAGCGGCAGCAGCTCTTGAGTCTCAGATTGCGACCGATAATCAACTCAGCAACATTGAAGAGGAACATCTTAAAGGTGATGAAAATGCTCACAGTGACTATGTGCAGGATTTTGAAAACAAAGAATTCTAATTCTATCTCTTCTCACCCCTCTTTGGGGTGCCTCCTATTTCACAAAACCTAAAAATTATGAATAGATAGAGCTGCCAAAACAAACAAAAAGGACACATTAATGGTTTCAATGTCAGGAGCAATGGGCGCGGGAAGCGCAGCTTCATATTTCGAAAAAGACAATTACTACTTAAAAGATGGGCTCACCGAAAAAGGGCAATGGTTTGGTGATGGAGCAGAGCGCATGAATCTAAAGGGTGAAGTGTCTATGGATCAATTCAAGGCGTTGGCAAATGGGTATGATCATACCAAACTAGATGCTAATCACCTCAAGACGCTTGATCAATTTTCAAAAACCGAAGCATCTCTCGCACATCAAATGGACAAAGCGTTGAAAGCGGGGGATGATAAAAAAGCGGGAGAACTTCAGGAGAAGATCAAAGAATTCAATGGGATGCGTGCTGAATTCGACAAATCTCTTCCAGAGGGAGCAAAGCTAATCCGTGATGGTAAAGACGAAAACGGAATGACTACGCACCGGGGCGGATTCGATATTACATTCTCAGCACCGAAGAGCGTTTCGGTTATGGCACTGGTGGGTGACGATAAAAGATTAATCAGTGCGCACCAAGATGCCGCAAATAAGGCAATGAGCTACATCCAAGAGAGCTTCGCACAGACGCGAGAGCGAAACGGTGACGGGACACGGGATAGAGTCAATACGGGCGAATTGTCGGTTGCTCAATTCACTCACTATACAAGCAGAGGCGTGGATGGACAAACGCCAGATCCGCAACTACATACCCATAATTTCGTCTTTAATGTAACACACACGCAAGATGGAAAGGCGATGAGCCTAGAACCGCAACAAATCTATGCTCATCAAAAACTTGCAGACCAAATCTATCAAAACGAGCTTACACGCAATGTTGAAAAGCTTGGTTACGGCGTAACATGGGAAAAACACGGGCAAAACTATACTATGCAGATCAAAGGGGTAGATCGTGAAGTGATGGATCACTTTTCAAAGCGTGATGATCAAATCAATGTGTATCTTGAAGCAAAAGAAAAAGAACTTGGTAGAGCTTTGACAGCTGAAGAAATAGCCGTTTTGAAACTCGAAACTCGTTCAGATAAAGAAGTTGGCAATATGGAGCAAATCAAAGAAAATTGGTCAACTCAACTTAATGAACGCGGATATAGTGCGGAATCAATCAAAGAAGCTACCAACAATCAAGTGAGTGACAAAAACAATATTGCAGATGCAAAAGAGGTGGTAAATCAAGGTATAAAAACATTGGATGATCAAAAATCTGTTTTTAATCAGCATGAAATCGTTTTTGAGTCACTCAAAGCAGGGCGGGGGACGGTGAGTCTTGATGAGATTAAGTCTTCGATTAAAAAAGGCTCAGACGCTGTTTCTCTCAACCATACAGCGACACGAAACGATCGAACAGAGCTCTACACCTCTAAAGACATACAGGCCGCCGAGAATCGAATCATGGAGGGGCTTGAAAAAGGCAAGGGGGCGACGAATACTCTTTTATCTAAAGAAGCCTTCAATCAAGCAACCGGCGAGAGGGAGAGTTTTACCAAACTTACAGACGGGCAAAAGGAAGCGGTTGAATTAATAGCAACCAGCGGAGATCGTTTTGTGGCGGTACAAGGTGCGGCAGGTTCTGGAAAAACTTCGATGCTTGTTGAATTAAAAGGTTTATTAGATGAAAAACTACAAGGAAAAGTAGAAATCACCGGCTTGGCTGCAACGGGGAAAGCAGCAGCCGAGATTCAAGAAAAAGGGATTGAATCAAAAACACTTGATTCATTTTTTTCAAAACCGACAGATCAAATGCCCTCAACCGACGGGAAGCAGCAAGTTTGGATTGTTGACGAAGCTTCAATGCTTGACACAAAAAAATTCGAACAAATCATAGAGCGTGCCGAGGCACTTGATGCAAAAGTTGTATTTATCGGGGACACAAAACAATTAAAAGCCATTGGGGCGGGGGATATGTTCTCAAAAGCTCAGGAGACTGGCGCAATAGTATCTGCAAAGATGGAAGAATCGGTTCGGCAAAATTACGCTGCCGATGGAATCAAAGATATTGTTTCAACATTTCGAGATATCGAACGGGTGAAAGAGGGAATGGATAAACTTCATGAATCTGGGCGGATTGTTGAAGCGGAGAAAAAGATCGATGAGAACGGGAAAGAAACCCGTGATATACAACCGGTCAAAGATCAGCTGATAGATAATGCAAGCAAAGATTACATGAATAAGGGATTGAACTCAACGATCGTTCTCGTTAATACCAATTCTGAACGCTCAGAGTTCAACGGGCAAATTCGCGAGGGTCTCAAAGAAGCCGGAGTAATCGGGAAAGAGGATCATTCATTAAAAACTCTCGAATCCAAATCACTCAATCGCACGGATTCAAAGCTTGCAATGAGCTATGACAAAGGGGACGTACTCATATCGAAGCAGATGCAAGGTGACATCAAAGCAGGAATGAGAGCGGAAGTCACAGGAATTGACAAAGACAACAATCGAATTCAAATCAGCTACGAACGTGCAAACGGAACAACTGCCGAAAAGTGGATTGATGCCGAGAACGGAGAACGATTCAATGCGTATCGCGAGACAGAGAAACAATTCAGCGACGGCGAAAAGATTACGTTCACCAAAAACGATAATAATTTAGGAGTGAAAAACGGCGAAACAGCAATAATCAAATCAATCGGAGAGGATGGGACAATTACCGCAGAGAAAGGTGGGAAAGAGATGACTTTTGATTCTAAAGAATATGAGCATTTTGATCATGCTTATGCTATGACAACCCATAAATCGCAGGGACAGTCAGTAGAAAATGTGCACGTCTACGCAACTTCTGACCAAGGAATGAACAATCATAATGCCGGATATGTCCAAGTTTCTCGAACGACGTATGATTTAAAAGTTTATACCGATAATAAAGAGGCACTTGCAGAAAAATATTCAGATGCACAACTCAAGGAAAATGCGATGGATTACAGTAAGGCTGATCTGAAAGAGATCTCTGATGCTGCCAAAGGTATGGATGCAGAAAAAGTCGCTGATATGAAATCATTCGACGATAAAATCTCTGATCTTAGAGATGATCTGGAAAAATCGATAGAGTCGGCAAAAGATGATTTTTCAGCAAAACTTGATGCTCTGATGGATAATAAAGAAATTAGCAGTGCCACTGAAGTAAAAATTGAAGAAATGGAAAAAATCGGAGCGACTGAGCGGGAGCTTTTGAACACTTTGGATGAGACAAAAGATGAAGCAAAAGAGGTCGAAAAGGAGGTGGAACGAGGCGAATGATGATAGGGGCTATCTGCCCCTAGATTCTGCTTTTTCCTCCTTTAGCTCATTATCAGAGTTTTTTTGGTTCTCTTTTTCCTCCCCTTTTTCTTTTGGACGATATTTTTCAGCCTCTTTGATTAATCCATCGTATTTATCATTCAAAGCTGTGAGCTCTTTGTTGTACTCGGTTTTGATAGATTCAAGTTTTTTGGTAAATTGAGCAGTTGTCATTTTTTGGGAATGATTTGGATTTTTTGATTCTTCAATCTTCTGCTTGCCTTCTTGAGTATTCCATACTGATCCACCTTTTTCAAATTTGTCCTGAGCCGCTTCTTCACGCGTCATACCCTTAGAGGATTTTTGCGCCTCTTTGAATTCGTCTTTTGCTTTAGATTGTTCGGACAATAATTGTTGATGCGCTTCCTTTTGATCGATCCTGTCCGTAATTTTGTTCTTCATAGCTGTATATGTGGATTTCATTAATCCGGGTTGTTTTTGTTGAATTACTGAGGAATTGTTTTGTGATGATTTGCCAAATATGCTTTTAGACATGTTGTAAGCAGATCGACCAATATTCTTTGCTCCCCATTTTGCAGTTACGGCTGCTGCTGCATAGGTAGCCGCAAGAATCTCGGTTGCAATTTGATCAAGTGCCGCAAATTCTTTGGAATGTTTGTCATAGAATTGGTTTGAGTGCTCTTTCGCTGCATTGGTAATGTTGCTGTAAGTTGATTTAAAATCGTCCCAACCGGTTCCCATCGCTTTTGCATCGGTTTTTTCCATAATCCAACTGTCGGCGCGAGACAAGAACCCATCTTTTAGTTCTGCGGCGGCATTTTTAGCCACGAGTGAATCCATATTAGTTTCCACTTTAATGTCATCGAGCTTTGCGGCAGCTTCCTCAGGAGAAAGCTTTTCGTTGATTTTATACCCATCTTTTGATTCGGTCACCACCCCTTCTTTTTTGAGCTCCTGCAAATGTGCTTTTATAAGTCCAATCCCGTTTCCGATTTTTTCGGTCATAGTCCCGTTTTTGTAGGAGTCCTCAAAAGCTTTTTCTGGCGAGATGGTTCCTCCGGATTTCAATTGTTCGTTAATCTCTTTTAAAAGAGATTTTCCGACCTCTTTATTGACTTGAGTGCGATTTACAACCTGATCGACTGGAAAAACCTTTTCCCGTGTTGAGTCTTTGCCGTTGAACTTTTGAGTAAATTCAATCGTCACTGTCTTATTAACGAGATCCGCACCGATAACTCGTCCCATCTCTGTCCCTGTTGATCGGGGGAAAACTTTATCGCCGACGGTAAATTTTTGACCGTCGATATCAAACTCTTTTGCCATTTTTTATCTCCTTAAAATAGTGTTACAACACTATTCATAATTTTTGATTTTTCCGCGAAACGCGAAATTATGAATAGAGATGTACAAACACAAAAAGGAAACACACGATGGCAAAATCAAAAATTCAGTCGCTTCGAGAGCAAGCCAAAAAATTGCTTGAGCAAGCAAAAAGAGAAGAAGAGAAAGCGGTCGCTGATCTCGGAAAAAATGCGGTTGATTATCTTAAAGGGACAATCACAAAAGATGAGTTGAAATCTAAAGCCATTGATCTTGGCTTGATTGAGGAGTAAAAAATGCCGTTTGGAGGAATGTGGAAAGTGCTTTTTTGGCTTGCACCAACAATCGCATTTATCTTTTGGTATGTCTCTCAAAAACAAGAGCAACATGATGTTAAGCAAGAAGTTCGACATAATAACTTTGAGCGGGATTTCGCTCAGATGAATGCAGAGTTTGAAGGTGATAGTGATAACGGAAAATACTGGAAGGAGAAAGCCAAAAGGCTAGATATAGAGGCAGAAGCCAAAAAAGCAAAAGCAGCGGAAGTCGAGGAACGTACTGAAAAAATGATGAAATCGGCAGCACAGGCACAAGATGAAATCACCGAAGCGGATCTCAAATCACTTCAAAACATGGGAATGAATGACGGGCAATGAATCGTGAAATTATGAATAGAGATAGAGCTACCAAAACAAACAAAAAGGACACAAGAATGAAAAAAATCGTAGTGGCGGCAATGGCTGCAAGTATTTTAACGAGTGGTGCAATTGCTGGAGATGAAATTGAGCAATTCAAAAGTATTACAGGATTTAACAAATCCGAATTTACACTTGGAATCGGTGCATCTACAATGGATGGAGAAGAAATCGCAGGAATGGCGGAATTAAATGCCTTTGGTGTGGATGGTTTCAAGGTAATGGGTTGTGCTGAGTTTGATAGCAATTATAAAGCATACAGTGTAAAGCTAGGTTCGACTCATGGATTCAATCCATTCTATGCCGGTGCAGGTTATATCAATGCAGAAGATTACGATCGACAGCATAAAGGATATTTTGGAACCGTCGGCATTGCTGAAAATATCCCATTCGGTTTTTTCAGTGGGGGGTTAGAAGTTGGATATCGCTTTGGCGAAGCGAAAGGAGTGATAGCGGAAATGAACTTTAAAAATATAACTCCGGGTAGTGGGGTATCTATTCGTTATGACAATGCAGACGGCTTTGATCGCGGTGCCGTTTACGCAACTATCAATTTTTAAGGGGACACAATGCGAAAGATTATGATTGCAGGGATGCTCGTGAGTATATTAGTAAATGGCGCGATGGCTGAAGACATTTGTAAAGACGGCCTCTGTGTCTCATTAATTACCAATGATCCCGGCTTGCAAAAGTTTGAAGAATTTTGCAAAACCGAGAACGGGGAAATAATCAAGGGTGAAAAGGATTTTCGCATTTATGCGTGCCAGAAGACCAAGGAGCAATTAGTGGGGGTTTATGTTCCAGAACATTCGTTCACTCTTAAATCCGGAACACCTCAAGAATTAGCAAAACATTTTAACTTCTAAGGAATTATTGTGTTTTATGCAGAAATAAAGAAAGCAAGCCGACACGCTTCGCAGCGAAGCTATCACTTAGATGAAAAAGGGAAGTTTATCCCTTTTCCGGTTGAAGTAACCTCTTTTGGAGTTGCATGTGGACAGGGTGCAGTTAAGGGTGGAGTAGGTGGTAACTATGACCTTAATGAAGTCATTTTATACGTCAAAAACGATTTTGACGCATTTGTAAAGGTGAAATAAACATGGAATGTAAAAATGATTCACGTTTAGGACATATTCTGAATAACACAGAGCTCAACATTTTAAAAATGATCGATCCGGTCGAAGCGGCGACATTAAACAATTCCGACCCGATTGATGTTCTTCATGGGTCGCGAAAAATCGATGAATTTTTAGTTTGGAGTGCGGGAATTAAAGCTTTTTTGAATGTATTAGGGACAACCGGAAAGATCAATGGAGAGGGAATTGACCAACTCAGAGAATGGGCTGATCATGCAGAGTATTACTACAATGCAGAGTATCTCGACATCTTTCCTGAAGTTCAAGATTAAAAAGGATGCTAAGGATGATCACTTATAAAAAACAACGTGAAAAGGTTGAAGAGGCATTGAACTACATTCCAAATAATGACGAGTATGCACAAGTGCATTCGATGTTGATTTATTTTGGATCGATGATCGTTTTTACGGTATTGACATTGTGGGGAGCTTTTTACATGGCTGAAATGACCAATTCGCTTCTAATGGCAGGTATGTTTGTAGTAATCGGCGTTTACGTCTCAGAGATTCTGGCAATGATCCTGAAGGAGCATTTTTATGTCAAGTTTTGCGAACGTGAAGAATATCTCTTGTGAAGTGGAGTGTGGGAGCCGCGCGGCTTGCACTTCGGGGATTCTCCGAATCAATCCACTTTCTTGTGGGGTGCGAAAAGAATATTTTTCAACCCTAAATTTTAAAAATCAAAATCGAAAGGGAAAAAGGGTCATGTCTGAATCTTATGAACTTCATGAATTGAAAAAATATCACGGTGCTGATCCCCGTGGTGAATACATCTGTCCGCATTGCGGAGGCGTACTGTATTGTGTTGATGAAACGAAAGTTGGAGATCCGATCTACCAATGCCAAAAATGCTTTAAAGAGAGCGTCGTTTCCCTATGAAACAGAGTACTTCACAATTCGATGCGCAAATCGTCGATTCAATAGCTCATTTGAGATATTGGCTTATCCGGAGAGACGTCGATCGTTCTATTTTTGAACTGCTTGAAAAGATCGAGAGCGACTACCCGAAGAGTATCGTTGCCGCACCTATTCCAAATGCTACGGCTGGCGAATGGGTTGAAACAAGCGGCGGAAAAGAAATCACATGGCAAGAAGGAGCCTGAAAATGTCAGTAATCATCGTAGAGTCACCAAACAAAATCAAGAAGATCCGTGAAATCACCGGTTCACAAGTTTTCGCTACCGTCGGTCATTTTGCCGACCTTCCAAGCAACGCAATGGGGATTGATATGTCTTCATATCAACCAGAGTTTATCGTCAATCCGGATAAAGCCGATAATGTCGAAAACATCATTTCCGCGTGTGATGGTCAAAAAGTATATATCGCGAGCGATGCTGACCGTGAGGGTTATGCTATCGGGATGATGATCTATGATCGGATCAAAGACACGGCCGCCGAATGTTGGCGCTTAGAGCTTCGGGAGATTACCGAAAAAGGGATTGAAGAAGCAATGGCTGCTGCCACGCTTTGGGAAGAAACGAATTTCAAGTTTTATGATGCGTTTCTAGGGCGTAGAGTTGTGGATCGACTTTCGGGATTTATCCTCTCCCCTCAAGCGTCTCAAACACTAAAAGGCAAATTCAGCGTTGGACGTGTTCAATCACCCGGCGTTCGTCTCGTCGTTGATCGTGAACGTGAAATTCGTAATTTCAAATCTACCCCTTACTTCACTATCTCAGCGAAGCTCACAGGGGAAGAAAAGACGTTTGCTGCACAATTTGACGGCTACGAAGGAGAAACGAAGTCATTTAAGACAAAGGAAGAAGCGGAAGCAGCTATCGAAGCGGCAAAGCTTTCCAAATACACAACCGTCGAATCGGTAGAGAAAAAAGTGACCAATCGCGCTCCTCGACCTCCGTTTACAACTGTAGATCTTCAAGCGGCCGCATCGATTTCGCTATCACTTGCCCCCGAAAAAGCGATGCAACTAGCCCAAGGATTATTTGAAGCAGGTTTTATTACCTATCATCGTACCGATACGGTACGTCTAAGCGACGAATTCCTCCAAGAGGCGTCAGAGTTCGTTATCGGCTCTTTTGGTTCTGAATACGTCCCAGAGAAACCGAAAAAGCATACTTCGAAAAACAGTCAAGCGGATGCACACGAAGCGATCCGCCCAACGCACTTGCACCGTTTTGATCAAACAGATGCAAAGATGAAAGAGGCGAACCTTTCGCCGGATCATCACAAGCTTTATATCTTGATCTTCAAAAGAGCAGTTGCATCGATGATGGCAGATGCAACGCTTGATTCGACTCAGTATAAATTCGATATCGGCGGATTACCGTTTAAGGCATCCGGATCAGTACCGAAGTTTGCCGGATGGATGGCTCTTTATACTGAGGACACAGAAGACGAAAAAGAGGCGGAACAAACTCTTCCGGATCTCGCTGAAGCGGATCATTGCGAGAAGCAATCCATCGACGTCGAATCTAAAATGACAAAAGCACCGGGGCGATTCACTGAAGCATCGCTAATCAAGACACTTGAGAAGTTGGGTATCGGTCGCCCATCTACCTATGCGGCGATTATCGGGCGTATTAAATCAGCCGGTTATGTCGAAATCGAAAAGAAAAAGCTCAAAGCAATGGCAACAGGTGAACAGTTGATTGATTTTTTGAACGACGACGGTCATTCGTGGATCATCGACTACGATACCACGGCGAACATGGAAGAGTATCTTGATAAAGTCGCTGACGGCGTAGGCGGTGCCACATGGCAAACACTAGCCAAAGAGACGCACGAAAAAATGGGCTTTTTCATTCCTGAAGTACGAGAGCCACGCGAAGATCGAGCACCGAGCGAAAAGCAGATCGATCTAGCAAAATCAATCTCCGAGAAAAAAGGGATTAAGCTGCCGGATTCTGTTTTACAAAGCGGTTTTGAAATGTCAAAGTGGCTTGATAAGAACATGACAAAACCGACCGAGCCGGTGGGAAAATGCAAATGCGGTGGAGATGTCAAAGAGTGGGATAAATCGTTCCAATGCTCCGGATGCAAGGCAACCGTCTGGAAAGAGTTTTTGGGCAAGAAAATTACCAAAACACAGGCAGTTAACCTTCTTAATGGTAAAACTATCGCTCTATCAGGGCTCAAAAGCAAAGCGGGTAAAGAGTTTGATGCAAAGGGAAAATTGACAGACGGGAAGATCGAGTTAGTTTTCGATCAAAAGAAGAAATAGAACCAACGGACTCGGGCGGAGCCTCGCCGCCCACATCACGTTTCTGCGAACTTTCGCGATCGTGGTTAATATTCAAAACAGAAAAGAAATGTTTATTGGACAACTTGGTTTAAAGGTTACCATGATGTAAAATACCAAGGATCTTCATATTTTATAAAATAGCCGGCTTTTTTTAGTTGGAAAAATATTGCATCTTTTGGGCATTCAGTTAGGTATGTTGCTGAATGAGGGTTACTAGAATAATTTGTATTTATTCTTCTCTCAAATTTACCCATATTCAAGAACCCCATTCTCAGCGTGCTCAATTGTTTTGACACTGATCTGTTGATATCCTGATCAATCAATGTTAATACATTATCACATTGAATTTTATGATTATTGTAATCTTCAGATTCAGAGATCATACCTGCTCTTGCGGCATTAGCACTCATTATTTCTGCATTTAATAAGGTAAATAAACCAAAAGTTATACAAATGACTATATATTTCACAGTTAATTCCTAATTTGTTATTGTTGATGGGGCTTATGCTATTGAAATTAAACTTTTAAAGAACTTTTACATTCTTAACTGACCTTACGCAGTAAAAACTATCAAGGCACACAATATGCTTTTATAGAGCATGAAAACAGACTACCTTGAACTTTATACGGACTATTTGATCAGTAACAGTGGTTTCGCTACGGCGACAGGACTA
>Ga0209467_1000609_pt1 | contig 44845 bp, 36 predicted proteins | sample Higcelwee11metaG_FD_187175 | JGI IMG/M metagenome (GOLD analysis project Ga0209467, IMG submission 187175) | Freshwater pond sediment microbial communities from the University of Edinburgh, under environmental carbon perturbations - High... | ecosystem: Environmental > Aquatic > Freshwater >... | reverse complement strand
CTTTTCAGCCACTGCAGTTTCCTGTACTTTAAAATAATCACGCTGTATTTTATATGCGAAAATTTGTACCGCCGCCCGAAAGCTGATTTATGGGCTTCCGGTATTTTTTATTAAAATATCACTTTCGCCTAAATCATAAATCACTTTATGGTCAGCTTATTCAAACTTTTCGCATTTTCCTTCCTCTCTTTAATCTTCTATCTTCCCCGCATAAAATCAGTTCAGAGAATTGCGGAATTATAGTGTCATGCAAAATTCGCCTTAAATTTTCATCAGGCCTGACTTTCTCCAAATCTAAATGACAGGCAGCTCTGAACTGGATATTTTATGCTGTCTTTTTCTTTGTTACTTTCATTTTGGACAAGCAAAAGAAAGTAAGTAAATTCCTTCATTTACTTCATATTATCATTTTCATTAAGGCGGAACGCTCATTAATTTTCAATATTTTTACGCCTTTTCCTATCAAATAAAAAGAGCGGATAAACCGCTCTATTATTCTCTTAATATTTGAATTTCCTGCTTACTTCTCTGCCGCAGCCTTTTCAAGCGCGGCTTTTTTAGCCGCTTCAGAAGCTTTTGCCTCTTCAGCTTTAAAATCTTCTTTCTCTTTTGCTATCTGATCCTCTGATTTTGATTCATCGCCTTTATCATAAAAACATCCCTTCGGACATTTATATTTTGCGCCTGTCAAAGTATCTTCGATGTCGTAGTTGACGACAGGAAGATCACCGTTCATCTTTATCGCGCCTGACGGTGTCGTTTTCGGCAAAGAGCAGATCTTGCACCCGATACATCCGACGATGCAGGCATCGGTAACTTCCTTGCCCTTTGCTTTGGAATTACATGCAAGGTAAACTTTTGCGCCTTTCGGCATCATCTTCATAATACCTTTAGGGCAAGCCTTGACACACGCTCCGCAGCCGACGCATTTGCCGTCATCTACGAACGGCAGGCCGTCCTCACCCATTCCCATAGCTCCGAACAGACAGGCTTCAACGCAATCTCCGAAACCCAGGCATCCGTAATCGCACATTTTATGTCCGCCCGAAACAAATACTGCGCTCGAACAGCTTTTCGGTCCGTAATATTCAAACCTGTTCTTCGCATTCTCTTTTGTTCCGTTGCACGCGCAATAAGCGACCATAGCTACAGAATCCTTTGCGGCAACGCCCATTATTTCCGCTATTTTATCAACGACATCCTTACCTCCCGGCGAACACAGATTTATCTCGGCTCCGGATGATACGATCCCGTTGGCATAACCTGAGCATCCCGGATACCCGCAGGCTCCGCAGTTTGCCTGAGGAAGTATCCCGCTGATCTTCTCGACTTTCGGGTCAACCTCTACCGCAAAAACTTTTGAGGCATAGGCAAGAATTGCTCCGAAAACCGCTCCGAGTAATCCTATCCAGACTAATGCAATTAAAATTTGTCCTATATCCATTTAATACTCCGAAAACTTAAATTATTATTACATTATTTTCATGCCGCTGAATCCCAAAAATGCCATAGCGATCAATGCGGATGTAACGAATGCTATCGGCAGACCTTTCATGCTTTCAGGCAGATCGGCGAATTCAAGTTTTTCTCTTATCCCGGCCATGATCACAAGCGCGATCGTAAAACCGACGCCTCCGGTAAACCCGTTCCATATCGATTCAATGAAAGTATAGTGTGTGCCGTCGTCAGCCCATACGGAATCAATATTCAGTATCGCAACGCCGAGAACTGCGCAGTTGGTAGTGATAAGCGGAAGAAATATCCCGAGTGCGGAATATAGCGCAGGCATATTCTTTTTCATGAACATTTCGATGAACTGAACCAGCGCGGCAATAGTCAGAATGAACGCGATCGTGTTCAGGTACTCAAGACTGTAGGGAACCAGAACATAATAATAAACCAGATAGGTAACGAAGGAAGCCAGGGTCATCACGAAAATGACCGCCATTCCCATTCCCACTGCGCTGTCAAGTTTTTTTGAAACACCTACGAAAGGACAAATTCCCAAAAATCTGCTTAGAACAAAGTTATTAAGAAATATCGATCCTATCGCGATCATCACCAGATGAGTTATATTCATTTAGCACCTCCGCTCTTATTGCTTTTACGCAGTCTGTTCCAGTTTATGAAAGCAAGGATCAGTCCCAGCATCAAAAACCCTCCGGGAGGCAGGATCATCATTAATGGGCCTTTGTATCCGGAACCGAACAAAGGAAAACCAAAAAAAGTTCCGCTTCCTATTATTTCTCTGAATCCCGACATAAGACTTAAAGCTATAGTGAAACCTACTCCCATACCTAAAGCATCCACGGCGGAATCCCAGATACTGTTCTTAAACGCGTAAGCCTCAGCTCTACCAAGTATTATGCAGTTCACAACTATCAGCGGTATGAAAATACCTAATGAAGAACTGAGCGCGGGGAACCATGCTTTCATGCTCAGATCTACAATGGTGGTGAAAGTAGCGATCATTACGACGAAAATCGGTATTCTGATGTCATTCGGTGTTACTTTTTTTACTATTGACACGAGAACGGATGATCCTATCAGCACAAATGTAGTCGCCGCTCCCATTCCGATCGCGTTAATCAGGCTTGTAGTCACGGCAAGAGTAGCACAAAGACCGAGACCGATCACGAACACAGGGTTCTCTTTAAAAAAACCTTTTGTAAAATTCTGTATAAAATTCATTATTTGCCCCCTTCGGTGACCTGAGCATTGGCTTTTCTGATCGAATCCTGCTGAGCCATTGCCTTTTCATGATCGTAGCTTACAACGGTGTCAGCATCGCCTATATAAACTACCGGAACTGAGTTCTCTACATTTTTCTTTACAAGTTCAGTATAAGCGTTGATGCTCTTGCAGATAGCTCTGGTCGTAATAGTCGCGCCTGTAAGGGACTGCACCTTGTCGGGTGAGCTTGAATCATCTTTCTCAACGACTACTTTTAAAGAATTTTTCTCCTTGAACCATGTTTCAAAGAAAGGTTCTTTGTCGCCGTATTTAATCGTCTGCGCTTCAGCCCCGAGTCCGGGAGTTTCGGTATGTTTAAGAACTTTGATCCTGTTGATCTTGAACTGCGCGTCCGTACACACCATTGTTTCTACAACTCCGGAAAAACCCGAACCCTTAGCCAGGAAAATATAGGCTATATGATTCGATGCTGACTCATTTTCTTTTACTTTGTAGAAGAATTCATACGAACCTTTCTGAATTTCCAGACTGTCTTTTTCGTAGATCACGCTTTTTATCTTGTCTTCCGGAACAAGTCCGTTAAGAACGTATTCTCTTGCTTTAGTTTCGCTTTCGAGTTTTAATTTCTCGATAGCCGGCTTTGTAAAACTGTTGAAGAAAGCCAGTGACCCTGCGGCTATACCGCCGACTAGAAAGAGAATTGCTGCGAGTTTGAAAATGTTTCCCATACTTCTCTCCTTTTTTATGCTTTCTTTGGTTTGACAAAACCGAATTTTTTCGGAACTGAGAATTTATTTATAAGCGGAACAAGGCAGTTCATTATTAATATGGAATAAGAGACGCCTTCCGGATAACCTCCCCATACGCGGATCGATACTGTAAGAAATCCCAGTCCCAGAGCGAATATTATGTTCCCGTTATTAGAGATCGGCGAAGTGACCATATCCGTTGCCATATAGAAAGCTCCGAGTGCAAGTCCGCCCGCGAGAACGTGGAATATAGGGTCGTAACCCATAAGCCATGTCATAATAAAAACCGTGCCGATGTAAAAGAACGGAACTCTCCAGTTTACTAATCCGAGAATTATCAGCGCGATAACTCCGATCAATAGTGCAAGGAATGAAGTCTCTCCGATACAGCCTGAAACATTACCGATAAAAAGCTCCCAGTAACCTATGCCTTTTTCAGCAAGTATTTCAACGGTTTCTTTTGTGCTTCCGTCCTTTAATGCTGTTTTTACCAGATTCAACGGAGTGGCTGAAGATATCGCGTCCATCGTTTCACCCGTATAAGGCTGAGTCCAGAACTTGTTGGATGTCATCTCGACAGGCCACGAAGCCAGCATGAAAGCCCTTCCGATAAGCGCCGGATTGAATATATTGTAACCAAGTCCGCCGAAAGCCTGTTTGGCGATAGCGATAGCGAATACTGACCCCAGCATGACTATCCACCATGGAATATTCGCCGGAACATTGAACGCAAGCAGAATACCTGTTAAAATAGCGCTGCCGTCGTAAACCGTGACCGGCTTTTTTCTGAATTTCTGAATAGCGGCTTCGGTGACCACGCAGGATACCATCGCGATCAGGATCAGTATGATCGCTCTGAATCCGAAAAACCAGTATGAAGCGAAGATCGCAGGCACAAGTGACAGAATCACTATATACATTATCTTTGCGATCGAGCTTTTATCCCTGATATGCGGATTAGCCGATACTATTAGCATTTTATCCATCTATAAACCTTCTTAAATTTATTTTTTTCTCTTCATTTCGGCTATTTTAGCTCTTCCGATTTTGAAATAATGAACCAGATTTCTTTTCGCCGGGCAGACATAAGCGCATGTTCCGCACAGCATACAGTCCATGATACCCAGTTTTTCAGCTTGTTCGTATTTTTTATACTGAACATTCATCTGAATTTCTGTAGGAACCAGCCTTAGCGGACAGACCGAAACGCATTTGCCGCATGAAATACACGGCTGTTCTTCATAAACGGCAGCGTTCTCTTTACTCAGGCACAGTATTCCTGAAGTTCCTTTGTGTACCGGAGCTTCCATGGAATACATCGCTGCGCCCATCATAGGTCCGCCGTTTATCACTTTAAAAACATCCTCTTTAACCCCGCCGCAAAATTCAATAAGTTCTGAAGTCGGAGTTCCTATCCTGACAAGAAGATTTTTCGGACTTGCTATAGATTCACCTGTTACGGAAACGACTCTTTCGTAAAACGGCTTATTCATAGCAACGGCTTCATAAACGGCATTTGCAGTTCCGACATTGGATACGACAACTCCCACATCCATCGGCAGTCCGCCAGAGGGTACTTCTTTTCCTATAGAAGCGAATATAAGCTGTTTCTCGCCGCCCTGAGGGTATTTTACTTCAAGATCGATCACTTTTATATCGTGCATTGAAGCTGTTTTTTCTTTCATTATCCTGATTGATTCGGGCTTGTTCTTCTCGATCCCGATAATGCCCTTTTCGGCACCTGTGACCTTCATCATCAGTTTCAGTCCTTCAATAATTGTATCGGGACTTTCCTGCATAAGCCTGTCATCGGCCGTAAGATAAGGTTCGCACTCTACCCCGTTCAGAATGATATAGTTTATCTTTTTTTCAGCCGGAGGCGATAGCTTTACATGGGTCGGAAATCTTGCTCCCCCCATTCCTGTTATTCCTGCAGCCGCTATCTTTTTCTTTATCTCATCAGCTGTAAATTGAGAATAATCTGACTTCTCTCCCACTCCGGGGAACATCTCATCCTTTCCGTCGCTTTCGATTATCACGGCGTCGGATTTATTTCCCGCTGCGGCATCCGTTATCTTAGCGATGGCTTTTACTTTTCCGGAAATTGAAGAGTGAACCGGCGCAGATACGAATCCGCCCGCTTCGGAGATCGGTTGTCCGACCTTGACTTCATCTCCGATATTGACTATCGCTTTTGAAGGCGCACCGAATTGCTGATGAAGATGTATCGCCGCTATTTTCGGGCTCGGCATTTTCTCTATGGGCATCTTTTCCGAATAACTTTTACCGTCCGGAGGATGGTACCCGCCACTGAAAGTGTATTTCATCGAAAACCCTCTCCTTGATTTATTTCAACGCGGGAAAAATAAAACTCATTTCCTTATTAGTCAATTCCTTTTGTTATTAAATTAACGGACCGTTTTCCGAAATAATGACTTCGATTTTGAAAATAAAAGTGTTTTAAATTCAGATAAATATTCTTATAATTCCCAAATCGTTGAACTAAAAATAATAAAGGACGATGTAATGAAAGTCGCAATATACCCCGGAACATTCGACCCTCTGACGCACGGACATCTTGATCTGATCGAACGGGCATCCAAACTTTTCAGCAAACTGATAGTGGTTGTCGGAGAAAACACGGCAAAGAAACCTCTCTTTGATGTAAAGGAAAGGGTTTATATGATCGAACAGTCCATAAAGCATCTTAAAAATGTATCTGTTGATTCCAATTCGGAACTGACCGTTGAATATGCAAAGAAACATAATGTAAATATTTTAGTAAGAGGTGTCAGGGCGTTTGCGGATTTCGAATATGAAATGCAGATGGCCCTTATGAACAGAAAGCTGGACGAGAACATAGAGACCGTGTTCCTTATGCCTAAGAACGAATATTCATATCTGAACTCATCACTAATTAAAGGCATAGCCGATTTCGACGCCGATATAAAGAATTTCGTACCGCCGATAGTTATAAAAATGTTTAAAAAGAAAAGAAAAGATAAATAATTCAGGAATTAGATAATCAGCTACAAAAAAAACATATCAAATGATTTTCTGACGAAAATTATTAAGATATTTATAACTTTTCTGGCAAGTATAATAATTGCGCGTTCTTTGGGGCCGACTGGCTACGGTTATGCGAAATATCTGCTGCTGACTCTAATGACTATAGCGCAGTTCGGGCATCTTGGAATAACCGATGCAACTGCTTATTTTCAGAGGAAAACAAAATATACTACAAATGAAGTTTATTACACTAATTTCGTTTTCCTTTGCGGAATTTTTATTATTTTCTTTTCTGTGATAATAGCACTCAAATCGCAAAACCTTTTTTTACAGGAATATGATTTCCTTTTAGTTTTGTTTGCATCCGTTTCGATCATTTTGTTCACTTTCATCAACGATCTTATGACTGCAACCTATATAAGCTCAGAAAAAATAATTCAGCTCAACAACAGGATATTACTGTCCAGCATTGCAGTTAATCTTTTTTACTTCATTCTTTGGCTGACAGGACACCTGGATAGTTCCAATTACATTATAATCTTCGCTCTGAATTCCATTCTGGCATACATATTACTCACATCTGGACTTGATATCCCCTTTAAGATCCGTTTTGATAAAACTCTACTTGCCGATCAGTTCAAATATGGTATAATCGTTTACTTCGGTGTTCTTTTTTTATATTTTAGTTTCAGGATCGATCAATGGATGATCAAACATTATCTTTCAAATGCAGATCTCGGAATTTACGCTATAGGTGTCACGATCTCAGAGTTGATGCTTATTTTACCGACCAGCTTTGTAAACCCGTTCCGGGCAAGGCTCTACAATATCAGCAGTCATAATGACGAATATAAAAATATAACTGTAAAGACCATAAAATTCACTTTTTATGCAGTTGCTTTAATATCTGTAATAGTATTTTTCGCAGCCGAACTTATCCCGAGTTCTTTTCTTTACGGAAATAAATATAGCGGATCTGTTATACTTGTACAGATTATGGTCGCAGGGATTGTATTCACTGTGTTCGGGACGATCGGTATCCATTACTTCATTATAAAAGGAAATCCTTTCGTTCTGTTTTTTATTAATCTCTTTGTTTTAGTTTTCAATTTTTCAATTAATTTATATGCGATACCTAAGTACGGATTGATCGGAGCTGCTGTCGCTTCATCCGTTTCTCATTTTATTTACGGAGCTGTTTATATTTCAGTATTCGCATATAAAGAAAATATCAAACCTTTTAAGTTTTTTATTGTAGAAAAACAGGAATTGGATATTTTGAAAAATAGTCTTAAATTATATCTTGGTAAATTTATTAAACCCAAAAGGAGCTGAAATGACCGAAAACAACAAAAATATGCTTGAAGAGTTCAACATTTACTATCTGTTAAAAAATTTGTGGGTAAACAGGAAAGCATTCCTGCTTTTAATATGTATTTTTGCAATTTCTAGCATAATATACTCGTTAGCGGCACATGAGAAATATGAAGTTTCTGCAGTTCTGAAACCTGCAGATGCGAATGAGGAAACCACTCTTAATGATAACGCTCCGATCATGGGCTTCGGAGTTGGCGGATATACAACATATCCTGTAATAAATGATATCATGATTACATTAAAATCAGATACATTTCTGGAAATAATGCTGGCGAAATACAAAGATGAAGTGAAGATATTTGAAGACCGTTTATCAAAATATGATTCTCAAATAAAAGATCCTGAAGAGCTTAAAATAATGAAAAGATACGTAGGCTTAAAAATATTAAGAAAGGCTTTAGATTTCAACGTAGATTCTGATCATAATACTATTAATATTTCTGTTACCCTTAAAGATAAAATTGTAGCTTACCGTTTTATGAACGATCTGATTGAAGCTCTCAGAACATATATTCGAGACCAGAATATTACCAACCTTGAAAGTGATATAGAATTCTTTAAAGTGCTTACAGATAAAGCAGACGACCCAAGAATAGTCGAAGTTCTAAATAAGAAACTATCTGAGAAGATAGAACGGAAATTTAATCTTTCATCCAATGTATTCACAGTAGCATTAAAACCTGTAGTACCTGCTAAGCGTATTTATCCTAAGAGATCGTTCATCGTTATTGTTACAACGGTGATCGGATTCTTTGTTTCTGTCGCCGCAGTAAGTATTTATCCTCAAATTAAGAAACTATATGTTTTTATTAAAGAAGAATAGTAATAGATGAGCGATTTAATCTACTTATTTTTATTCTCTGTGATTATCCTCGCCGTGCTGTTTTCATGGATAAAATCAGAGAGAATAATAAACCCCGTTTCTGTTTTTGTTATCTGGTGGGGCGGATTTATTTATCTTTCAACCTTTAAAATAGCTGGAATGCGCCTGCCTTCAGAAAGCACTTACAATCTTCTGATTACTTCAGTTGCTCTTTTCTCTATAGGAGCGATCACTTTTATCAAAACAAGAACAAAATTAAATTCAGAATCAAAAACAAATGAAAGTAACATTTTTATAATGCCTAATAAAATGAGGACTTTTTTTTGGGCACAAATAGTGATAACTGTTATACTTCTCTTTTTTCTTACAAAATCAGTTGCCTTACTTGCAACAATGAATCCTGGTGTTTACAGAAATCTGCTCTACAGCGAACATAGCATTTTTGGAGGATTTAAAGCTTTTATCACATATTTTATCGAACCGTCACTTTATATAAGCGCTCTAGTTTCAATTTGCGGAGTTTTCTTATACAAATTTCCGAAAAGGTTTGTAGTCTTAGCTGTTTTTAACCTCGGACTTTTCAGCGGAGTAACAATCGGCCGCGCTCCAATTTTTATACTCATCATATGTATTTTTATAATAATAACCTTCTCAGTAAGCGAAAATATTATCCGCTTGAAGGTTAAGTACTTGTTAGTAACATTAATTCCTATAGCTTTTATAATCTGGATCAGCCTTTTAAGACGAAAAAATTACGGTATGGACGCTTTTCTTATACTTAGAAATTATTTTATTTGGTATCTTACAGGTCCCTTTACTGCTTTAGAATTGTTTCTTGACAACTTTCATCTTAACTATGATTACGATTATTCGTATATTCGCGGTCTGTTTGCCGGAATCGAAGATATTCTGAGACCGTTAACAATAAAACTCTTTCCGGGTTACACGCCCATAAACGATGATTTCCATACTATAACAAAAGTTTACAGAAGTCTGGGAGGTATAGCTACAGGACACAACTCGCATTATACTATGCTTTATTCATTTATGAGGGACGCTGGTATTTACGGAGTTATAGTTTTCTCATATATTCTGGGCGCGGTTAATGCGTTATTTTATAACAATTTTAGAAATAAAACCAACATTACAAATTTTTCTTTAATGGTTATCATGTTATACCTGAGCTTGATGGGCATTACCCGTTGGGAGCTGAGATACACATGGTCATGGCTTACAATAATAGGAATAATCCTGATCGGCAACAAATTTATCCTGTCAAAACCCAAGAGATCTGTATAATGCCGCTGATAAGCGTAATAATGTCCGTTTATAATGATGAAAAGAACCTGCCGGAGGCAGTTGAGAGTATTTTAAATCAGACTTTCGGTGATTTTGAATTCATCATAACTGAAGATTGTTCTAAGGATAACTCTCTGAAGCTGCTCAGAGATTACGCCTCTAAAGACAAACGGATCGTGCTTATCGAGAATAAAGAAAACCTGAAGCTGACAAAAAACCTTAACAGCATGCTTGGAATTGCAAAAGGCGATCTTATCGCGAGAATGGATTCAGACGACATAAGTCTGCCGGAAAGGTTTGAAAAACAGGTTAAAATATTTAAAGATAATCCTGAAATTGATTTTGTTTTTACATCTTCTATGCTTATGGATAATGAAGGTAATGATCTCTGCGAGTCATGGAGGCCAAACGACATCCAGAAAATACTTGATCACATGAAATATGATACCTACATTCCTCATCCGACGGTAATGGCAAAAAAAGAAATATTCGCAAAAGCAGGTAATTATACGGAAATAAAAGGATACGGTCAGGAAGATAAAGAATTATGGGAGAAATTTATTGGTATAGGTGTAAAATTTTATTATTTAAATGAAATACTTCTCAGATACAGACTGAATCCTTCGGGGATCAGCTTTAATGTCAGAAATTACAGTAAAGATGAAATATACAACTATAAGAAGGTAAATATCTGCATAGATAATTATCAGAGGGCCAGAGCTGTTCAAATCTATAAACAGATTTCAGGTAACATTCCTTTAAAATACAAGCTGATGCTTCTTATAAAATTTTTTACGCCCAACAAATTGAGATTTTATAAATCAGTGCTCGTTAAGAAATTACACTCAAAAAAGGCATAGAAAATGAACAAGAAGAAAATAAATATTGCCTTTATTTTACCTTCACTCGACAGAGGAGGAGTGTCGTCTGCAGCTTTGAATCTGATAAATGAGCTTGATGCAGCAAAATATAATAAGTTTATAGTTCTGTACGACGGGAAAATTATAGAGTATAAAACCGATATTGAAATAATCGACATGAAAACTCCAAAAGCAGATTCAGTGCCGGCTATATTTATAACTCAATTCAAAAGATATTATAGGTTAAAAAGAATAAAATCAGATAAGAAGATAGATATTAGCATCAGCTTCAAAGATAATCCGAATATTACAAGCCTTTTCGCAAAAAGAAATGATAAAATAATTATGACCGTACATACTACTCCGTCAAGAGATTATAAAGGATTAAAAGGAAAGATATATAAATATCTCATCGGCAGATACTTTAACAGAGCAGACAAGATCATAGCTGTCTCTGATGGTATAAAAAACGACCTTGAGAAAAATTATCAGGTGCAAAAAAATAAAATTCAAACTATATATAATTTCATTGACATAAAACATATTGCCGGATTGTCAGAAGAACATATCGAAAATAATCTTGAACATATATTTAATACAGGCAGAAAAGTAATAACAGTAGGAAGATTATCTGATGCGAAAGGTCACTGGCATCTCATAAGGGCGTTTAAGCAGGTTTCAACAGAAATGCCTGATGCAAAATTGATCATCGTCGGCGATGGTGAACTCAGACCGTTCCTGACAAACCTGATTGACGAACTCAGCCTGAAGAATAGTGTTCATCTGATCGGAAATCGTGACAACCCATACAAATATATGAAGAATTCAGACCTGTTCGTTCTGTCATCGGTTTATGAAGGCTTCGGAATAGTCTTGATCGAAGCTATGGCCTGCGGAATTCCTGTAATTTCTACAAATTGTTTATCAGGCCCGGAAGAAATTCTGAAAAATACTGAAAAATCGTACGGTATTCTAATACCTGTCTGCGACGGGAAAAAACATTCATCCGGCGAACCGCTGACAATTGAAGAGAAAACGATAGCAGAAAATATTACCCGAATTCTAAAAAACAAATTGGTAGCTGATGAATTTAAAGTCTTATCTTTAAAAAGAGCTTTCGATTTTTCTTCAGATAAAATCATTCCTCAATGGGAATCACTGATCGACGAATTGTATAAAGGAAACAACCTGTGATAAAAGATCTTGTTAGCGTTATTATACCCACCCACAAAAGACCCGAACTTCTTAAGAAAGCGATAGCAAGCGCTTTAGATCAAACATACGAAAAAATCGAAATTATTGTTGTTGACGATAATTCTTGCGACAATACTGAACAGGTCGTAATTGAATTCATGAACGGCAATATCCGGCATATTAAAAATGAAACCTCTCTCGGCGGAGCAGGCGCGCGAAATAAGGGTATAGAAAACTCTAACGGCGAATTTGTTGCCTTCCTTGATGACGATGATACCTGGTATAAAGATAAGATCGAGCTTCAGGTCAAAAAGATTAAATTAAATGAAAATAATGTGCTCTGTACCTGCGGTCTTCAGGTCGTTTATTCGGGAACGGATTTGAAATATTTTAATTTCCCCAAGCTGGACGAAGTTACTTTTGAAAAAATGCTACTGAATAATAAAGTAGGAATCACATCTACTGTGCTTGTGAGAAAATCATCTCTGATTAAAGCCGGGTTATTTGATGTTTCCCTGCCTGCACGTGAAGAATATGAATTATGGATCAGGCTTAGCAAGATAGGAAATTTTGTATCCGTGAATAAACCTCTTCTCGATTATTTCATGCATCCGTCACGACAGCAGATATCGGCAAGTATAGAAAAATTCATTACAGCTAACGATCTGATACAAAAAAAATATTCAGATCAATTTTCAAAAATGTCAGGAAAACAGCTTAAGCAATTAAAAGCCGATAATTATTTTCAGTATTCAACAATAGCTATAAACAATAAGAATAATTTCACCGCAGTCAAATACGTTCTGAGATCTATTCAAGAAAATTTCTCAGCTGAAAAAATAATTATCCTGATTACGTACATATTCGGATTCAGAGCTTACATACTTCTTAAGCAAATCTACGGTAAAAAACTAATGAAGAAAAATAATGAGTAAATTTAATCCGGTCGAAAAATATTTCGCTGATCTGCTTTCAAAATTTCCGAAAGCAAAAAACGGAATAAAGAAACTTTATACAGTCATAAATTATTACTCTCATAGGAAAGAATACTTTTTCAAATCGGAATTCCAAATTAAACCTGTTATTTCTGATGATAAGAATGAATCTTTCTTCGGCTACTACGATAAGTCTCCGGTTAATTCAACCGGGAGATACATCGTATTTCACGAAACAGGCGGAATTATTTCAAACAAAGCTTCAGATCCGAAAAAACCTGTCAACATCATGCTTTTTGATAGTAAGAATAATAACTATCGTAAAATAGCTGAAACAAGCGCTTACAATTGGCAGCAGGGAAGTAAACTTCAATGGCTGAATGAAAACAAATTCATATTCAACGATTTTGACGGTTCAAATTACATATCTAAAATTTATAATATCGAAAGCCTATCATTCAATATCTTAAATTTACCTGTTTATGACTGTTATAAAGACGAATTTGCCTTAAGCGTAAATTTCTCAAGATTAAATTCTACTGACAAAGATTACGGTTATAAAAACATTAAAAATCTGAACGATACAAAAAATGACGGAATATACTTAGTTGATTTACAAAATAACTCATCAAGATTAATCATAGATTTCGAAAAAGTTATCACTCTTCATCCTAAAGACAGCATGAAGAACGCTCAACATTGCTTTAATCACATAATAATCAGCCCTGACGGAAAATATTTCATATTTATCCACAGGTGGTATCAGGCTGGAAGAAGATATGATTCTCTGATATTGAGCAACTTCGAAGGAACAAAAATAAAAGTACTCGCGGATCAGGATTTCGTCAGCCATTGCTGCTGGTACGATAATGAAACTGTGGTTGGTTATTTAAGTCATAACAGTTATGGGAAATCTTATTATAGGATAGTTATCAAAACTGGACAAACAGAACTTCTGTCAGATAAGCTCAAATCATACGGCGACGGGCATCCTTCATTTTTCGGAAATAAAATGCTCTTAGATTCGTACCCCGACAGATCAAGAATGCAACATTTATATATTTTTGATATAGAAAAAAATGAAGTTAAAGAGATCGGATCTTTTTTATCACCGTTAAAATACTTTGCAGAAACACGCTGCGACCTTCATCCAAGATGGTCACCTGACGGAAAAAGTATTTACTTCGATTCTACGCACGAAGGAAAGAGGAAATTTTTATTTATAAAAAGAGGTAATCATGAACTGGAAAACTAAAGCGCTGATCCAAAATGCTATTTCATTATTGCCATCGGAGTTATCCTATGAAATTTACTATAGACTTCAGAGAAATTTTGGAACTTTAAAAAATTTTAATCCTGAAGGAAGATTGTGTTCGGGGATCAACACGGCAAAATTTATAAATGGTCTTGGAAGGCAAGTTAATAATAAAGTTTTTTTTGAACTTGGTACGGGGCGCGCTCCTGTTGCACCATTAGCTTTATGGCTGATGGGAGCTGAAAAAGTAATTACTGCTGATTTGAACCCTTATGTAAAACCCGGGCTTTTTCTTGAAAGCGTAAAATATATATCTTCTAACAAAAATAAAATGTCAATTCTTTTTGGAGATATGCTTGTTATTGATAGGCTTAACGACCTTATAAACTTTTCTTCAGGCAAAAACTGTTCATTTAACAAGTTAATGAATTTTTGCTCAATTGATTATCTTGCTCCGTGCGATGCTTCTTCAACACAGTTAAATCCCGGGTCGATTGATTATTTTATATCGTGTGCTGTTCTTGAACACATAGAAAGTGAAACGATCTTAAGAATATTGGCTGAGGGAAATAGAATCACAAAGTCTGACGGAATATTTATCAACTACATAGATTACAGGGATCATTTTTCGACAAAGGATAAAAATATAACTGCAATTAACTTTCTTCAATATTCTGACGAAAAGTGGAATAAATATGCCGGAAATAAATATATGTACATGAATCGTTTGCGTCATGACGATTATCTCCGGATTTTTGAGCTTTCCGGACATCATATATTGAAGCAGACTCCAACAACAGATACCAGATCATTGGAACTGCTTAAATCCGGTGATTTTGTCCTTGATCCAAAATTCCGCAGCAAAACTATTGAAATACTTGCAATAAAAGACGCAGTTATCGGTACAGGGAAAAAAGTATAAATTCAAAGATAAAACAAATCATTTTTCTTCTTTACAAAGAAAAAAAAAAAAATTATAATTCAGAACTTAATTTAATTATAAATTGGTTAGTTAATGAAAATTAAAGTGTTGCTGCCGGTGTCTTCCGGTGACAGATTAAAATATTTTAAGCTGGCTTTAAACAGCATACTTACTCAGACTTTTTCTGAATTTGAAGTAGTGATATGTATCGACGGTATAATCAGCGAAGATATAGATTTGTACATTAAATCTATTGAGGATAAGAGGATCCGTCTGATGCGTAATGACACCAATTTAGGTCTGGCCGCGACTTTGAACAAAGCCATACGCAGCTTTCCGGCGGATATTTATTTCAGGATGGACTCTGACGATATCTGCCACAGGCGGAGATTCCAAAGGACCCTTGAGGAGTTCGAGAAGGACGATGAACTTATGATAGTCGGAACGGAATGTATCGAGATCGATGACGAAGGTATGGAGATATTCTATAAAAAAATGCCTTTTCAGGCAGAGATAAAAAGATGGGCGATCTCCAGAAATCCGTTCATACATCCTTCAGTGGCTATAAGAAGAAAATTCTTCGATATTGTCGGCTACTATAACGAAGATTTTAAAAAGAGCCAGGATTACGAGCTGTGGTCAAGGGCTATAACTAAAAATGTTAAAATGAATAACATCCATGAACCGCTTATATGGTTCAGGGTATCGAATAAATTCTGGAAGAACAGGACGCTTAAAAGCAATGTCAGGAACGAATTAAAAGTTTCATTTTATCTGATAAAACATCTGAACGGTTATGTTTTTATCCCTAAGATCCTGTTAAAAGCTCTTTTAAGATTTATGCCTGTATGGGTAAATAAAGTTATGTATAAATACGGCCGCTGATCAGTTACCCAGCTTAGACCTTCTCGGTTTGAACTTCAGTTCGACTTCTTTTCCAGTTTCAGCCGATTCATATATCGCGTTGATAAGTTCTAATGATTTTCTGCCCTCAAGTCCGTCAACCAGCGCTTGTTTATTGTTCCTGATGCAGTCTATTACATGCTCAATATATCTGATATGCCCGAAACCGTAAACATTCGGCGGATTCTCTGCGTATTCTTTCAGGACTTTGTCCCTGTCCTCTTTTGACTGGTCAGCAAAATTCCATGTTTCCATCTTGTTTACCGCAAAACCGCCAATGACTACTGAGCCTTTTTCTCCAAGTATGCTGATAGATCCTTCAAGATCGACCGGTCTTGTGGCTGTTGTCGCCTCGACTATGCCCATTGCGCCGTTCTCGAACTTGATAATCGCGGCGGCAGTGTCGTCAACCTCCACATCAGCGAGATATGTTTCGGTTTTCGCCATTACCGACACCGGCGTCCCCAGCATCCATTCGAGTAGGTCTATATGATGTGATGCCTGATTTGCCAGAACTCCGCCGTCAAGCTTCCAGGTTCCTCTCCACGCGTCCTGATCGTAATACTTCTGATCCCTTGCCCACCTGACGCGCACTGACCCCATGAATATTCTTCCGAATTCTCCGTTCTCCACTGCCGATCTAAGTTTCATTACCGGAAGGTTGTACCTGTTCTGTTTTACGACGAACAGCCTTACGGAGTTCAGGTCGCAGGTCTTTATCATGGTATCGGCATCCGATAATTTTAGAGCCATCGGTTTTTCGACTATTATGTGTTTTTTATATTTTTTTACAATGTCTATTGTATGTTCGGGATGAAGTCCCGACGGTGTCAGAATATTAACAATATCGACTTCTTCGTTCTTAAGCATTTCATCATAAGACAGATAATATTTGTTCAATCCCGCCTTCTCGCTGCATGATCTTGCCCTTTCTTCGATCACATCGCATACGGCTGTCAGCTCCGCATCCGGTATGTTCTTTATTGCGTCAATATGCTTTGATGATATTCTGCCGCATCCTACTAGCGCAAATCTGAATTTTTTCATTTCTCATTCCTTAAAAAAATATGCTCTAAGATAACGATAATCAGAATAAAAATAAAGCAAATAATATTTCTTGAATATACTGATTTATTTAATTAGATTACTTTCTGCGGAGTAAAAATTATGAACGGAGGTTTTAATGTTGTACCTCGTGTATGCTACTCTTACCGCCTGGCTGATAATGCTTATAGTAAATAACAGATCCCACAAAAAATATATTGTCGAACATAAGGATAAATTCATAAAGATCCTCGATGACAATTACCGCAAAAAAGGTAAGATCAAAGTGGATGACAAACTGCTCTTCTCATTTACACCTGAAAATATCGAAAAGAGAGAGTTTACAAGATATCTGAATATGGGCAGGATCAAATACATTTTTATGGACACGGCGCAGATCATGTTCTCGTTTATTTTTCTTTTCGCACTTGCTTACAGCCTCGAATACCTTCCTTATGCTCAAACCGAAAGTAATTTTATAGACCTGAGCAATGTATGGAGACTGCTTCTGGCCGGTTATCTTATATGCGTGGCTGATGTTTATTCAAAAACTATAAAATATGATCAGATAATAAAATGCTGGAAAGCGAAACATCCCGAAACCGTTTAATGGTTATTTCTTGAATATTCATAAAGAAAAATTGATACTGCATTAGATACATTCAGCGAGTTCTTCATGCCTCTCATTTCAACGGAAATTATCTTGTCGCATAATTTCAGGGTTTCTTCCGTTATTCCTATCTCCTCATTGCCGAATATGACCGCGGCTTTTTCGGGTATTTTCAGGTCTCTAATATCGGTGCTTCCCGTTCCGGTTTCAGCTCCGTATATGGAGTAGCCGCGGTTTCTAAGTTCATTAACTGTTTCGGCTATGTCTAAAGTTCTGGTGACCTGAACATAGTTTTCTGTGCCTTTTGCGGTTTTTATCGTTTTTGAGTTTTCTGTGCCTGGTGTTATGCCTGACAGTATGAGTTCTCGCGCGCCGAAACACTCGCACGATCTGATAATGGATCCCACGTTAAATGCAGACCGGAGATTTTCAAGAATTATAACAAGACCGGTCTTCGGCCTAATGTTCGCGGAAGAGTCGCGGGAGAAACTGATGAACCTGCTTTCAGGTTCGGGATATCCGAAATCTTCTTTTATCAAGTGATATAAAAAATGAATCTTTTCAAACATTTTCCTTTTATCGGGTTCGCCAAGAATTTCATCAAGTTCTTTTATGTATTCTGCGTCAGGTTCTGCTGCCAGATACAGCCTGAATTCTTTTATATTTTCAAGATCAGCCGTTCCGGAAAGTAAATATCCGTCTCTGAGGCTTTTTAGTTCTTCCGCTATTTTAAAATATTTAGTAATTTTTCTCAGTTGCGAAAATTTTGAAGGGGTTATCATTCTATCAATGCCCCGCTTAACTATTCGTCATCCTTTTCATTAGCTTCACCGCCTTCATCGCCCACATAATAACCTATCTTATCTATAGGATTTGTGATGGAAGTGGCTACGTTCATCAAATGGGAGCTGATCCTCTTAAGGTACCTTAAAAACAACGCATATGCAGCATAATTTACGGTTGCGGACGGATCTTTGGTAGCTACAGTAATAATATCATCGTTTATTTTACTTTTTATTTCATAATGCCTGTCGATAATTTTCTTTGCAAGCTCGGCATCGCCGTTCTTGAACGCATTAAGCGAATCCTGGAATACTTCTCTGATCATTTCAGAATAACTGAGAAGTTTTTTGTTCCATTCCTCATCTTTGAGCATATGTTTTATTTCTGCGACTTCGCAAATATTTTTTGTATAGTCTCCGATCCTTTCAAAATTGTTTATTATCGTCGTAAGAATAAATGCGGTATAAAGCTGCTGTTCCTCCTTGTCATTCACAGCAAGATGCTCGAACACTTTTTTTCTGATGGATTTTTCAAAATGATTCAGTAAATAATCCTTTTTTCTCACCTGCTCTATCTCATCAGGTGTAACTGTCCTTTTCAGATCATCGAAAGTGATCTTTAATACATAATTATACTGTCTGTTGGCTATCTCAGCCATTTCATAGGTATCATTCAGTGCCTGTGTCAGAAGATCCTGGCGTGATAGCATTTTAAAGAATTGATTTAGTATCATTTTCTACTCCGCTGTTTTTAAAGTTAATTTATAAAAAAATTATCAAAATCGGAATGATAAAGAACAGCACAACCGTAAAACCTACCGCCCACATTCTGTTCTGATAACATTTATTCGAGAACCACTTTGCCGCTGCAATCGGAATGAACCTGAGCGGAAGAAACAGTATAGCTCCGAAAGTATTGAAAATGGTATGCACTAATGCTATTGTAATTGCGTTGGCATTCCCGGATACCAGGGCTGCAAGGATACCTGTAATAGTTGTTCCGATATTTGCGCCGACGGCGTAGGGAAATATCTGTTCGAGTGTAAATATGCCCGCGCCTACGAGAGGTACTATCAGAGAAATCGTTACTGACGATGACTGAACAAGCAATGTGAACACAAGCCCGAACAGAAACGCTGTAACGGTGTGGTTGAAAATAAATTTATGAATTATTTTTTCGAATTTCCCAATGAGTATTTTTTTCATAATTACCGAAATGTATATCAGAGATGTGAAAAGAAGCACGAGGCTTATTATGATCATTACCGTTAACAGCCAGCCGTTATAGTGACATTTCCCGTCTGAAACACAACCGAATACACCTGCTATGGAAAGTTCGATCCAATTCGATGCTGACTTTACCAGAGCATCGAGAGGTGAGTCGAATGTCATAGACGAAGTTCCGATCAGTACATCTGTCAGATATTTCGCGCTTTTACTGAGAATGCCGGTGTAAAGCTCTAGTGGTAAAAAGATAATCACACTGAAAAGGTTGAAGAAGTCGTGAACAATCGCAGCTGAAAATGACCTTTTAAATTCAAGCTTATTCCTTACCTGACCGAAAGCTACGATAATACCGGTTACTGAAGTTCCGATATTTGCTCCGAGGACCATAGGTATCGCGTTCATGTATGTCATCGATCCTGAAGCAACGAATGCAACTATGATTGATGTGGTTGAAGAAGAAGATTGAATTATAGCAGTTGCAAGAATTCCTATAAAAAGAGACACGAACGGATCATCGGTTGCGTTCGCAATAAGATTCTGCGCCTGCTCAGAAAAAAAATGTTTAAAAACTTCACCGAGAAGTTTGATGCTTAATAAAAATATCCACAGAAAAATGAGTAAAGCCATAACTCTGTTAAATGTTTCATATTTATTCTTTTTAGCCCTCTTACCGTCGTTCATAGATCTTTCCGTATTCAATTATCAGCCGTGGAAATCTAAATAATCAAAATGTTAAATGCAATTATAAAATCAGTAATTAATCATTATAAAAATTTGGTTGACTAAGCATAGTGATTTCGATTATATTAACGGACGCTTTTTATTAAGGTAAAAAGTGAACAAATGCAGTATAAAAAAGTTTACAGACCTGAAGAAATAAAACCGGAAAAACAGCATGACAATAAAAAACATCAGGATCGCAATCTTCACAGCAGTTATTGCTTTTATGATCTCCTGCTCTCAAAAATACGACAGTACAGGTATTTTTGACCCTCAGGACCCGAATTTTTATGCCGATACCGCATCGGTAATTTTAAACAACGATACTGTATTGTACGCAAAAAAAAGCATAAATGACGGTTATATTTATATCGGAAGGGATATTGTCGCGGGGGACACTACTGCCTGGGCAGAATCGGTTTTCAAAGCAGATCTGCCTCTGGCTACAGACAGTCTCGATTCTGCATTTATCGTTTATGAAATAAACTCTTCCGACCCGCTTATAATAGGCAAAAGAATAGATGTTTTTAAAACTGAAGCGGTATGGGCGGATTCTACAGCTGAACAGACTGATTTTGACCTGCCGGCATTACCGTTCGCTGTCTGCGATATAGCATTTGTTGACTCCTCGTTATACAGGATCAGAATACCCATAGACAGCCTTTCACTGACCCAGTGGGCAGCTGACGATACTGTAAGCACCCAAACCGAAAGCTTTTATTTAAAGGATACTGCGGGAAATAATATCTCTCCGGTAATGAAAATGTACTCTTCAAAGTGGGCTTATAATTCTCTGCGGCCGAAAATATACTCTTTTTACTCATATCCCGACACTCTGTCGGCAACCGACGGAACAGACTCCATTGTTACAGTCTCTGTTGTTGACAGCGCGTATGTTCCCGAGGATTTTTCCCTTGTTGCAAAAAAGCACTCTTTTCTTGATCTTGGTCAGGATAAAATAAAACTCGGCGGAGTTTCCGGAGAAAATTACGCCTGCAGAATCGACCTGAGCGGTATCGATACTTCAGCGGTTGTAATCACAGGAAGGATAGATCTGACGGCTGTCACCGGTGAATTTGATCCTGTTTACGGATCCATTTCGAATAACATATCAACGAACGAAGAGATCTCGATATATATTATGACTGATTCGCTTTGGTACTCCGACGAAAAAATAATTAATTATGACAGCCTTAACCCATGGAATTATAAAATCAACCTGAGCGATTCAGCCAATTATCTGGTTATGGATACAGTCATACAGAACTGGATTAAAAATCCGGAAAGTAATTTCGGGTTCCTCATAACGACCAAAAACTGGGGTTCGTCCTTCGGATACAGCGTATTCAGGAAACCCAAAATCAATGTTTCATATATCATTGTCGGGGAATAAAAAATGGAATTTAAAAAAATGACAAAAAATACTCTGATACTCACTTTAATTTCCATATCGTGCCTGTTTTCCGACACTTCATCTTTCTCGTCACTGTCGCTTGGAGATATTGAACCCACGCTCAATAATTCAACAGGGATTGCTTTCTCGGATTCGCTGATCCTGAAAAATCATAATTACGCATCATGGACTTATTTGTCCAACACGAGTTTTTCATTATCGGCATCCTACTATGCCCACAGTACCGAAAACTCAGAAGGTATTAAATCGGACTATGACAGGTTTACTTTTGAAGACATAAGTTTTGCTCTTCCTTTCGGTGACAGACATTTTTTCGGATTTTCATATTATCCCGTTTCCGTAACTGATATTACCAGTGTTTCAGAAAGTGAAGTTGCTATACCTGAAAGCTTTGAAAATACGAGCGTAATAACTCTTGAAAACAAGAAAGGGAGTATTTCAAACGTATCTCTTATTTACGGTAAGGGCTTTAATAGCGGACTCTCAGCCGCTTTAAATGCATCTTTCAAGCTGGGCAATTATGATGATGTGAGAAAATATAAATATACCACATATGCTTGGGATCCTACGGATTCGGTCTGGGTAACGGACTGGGAAAAGTACTTTGAGAGCAGCGAAAAAACTCAACTGTTCCACTTTACCGTGGGAGGGGGATTTTTGTACAATTCTCCTCTTGGTTTAAAAATAGGCGGACAATTCTCGGTTCCGCTCTATTCGTACGTAAACAAAATCACCGGTTTTGAAAGGACGACGTCCTATGGTACTCAGGTGGAGGAGTTTTCACTAAACGAATATGAAGTAAATAACTCTGATTGGCCGGCCGAGTTCGGCATCGGTTTTGCATATGCATATTCAAAATTTGTTTTCTCTTATGATTATTCGGCCAAACAGTTTTCGGGACTTGATCTGGGCATTGACGAAATAGCCCTTTCGGATTATTCGAGAAATATTTTCGGCGTCAGCTATGATCCCCGCCACAGAAAATATGATCCGTACTACAAGAGAATGGTATATTCGGCTTTTTTCACTGCTGAAAAACGTCCTTATGAATATGGTGATGAAGCCATTTATGACTACGCTGGAACTCTCGGTTTAAATTTTCCTTTCAATAGCGATAAAACAAATATAGAGATAAAATTCAGCTTAACACAGTCCGGATCGGCAGAGGATAACGGACTTGAAGATAATATTTTAAAACTCCAGTTCAATCTGATCTCATCCGACAGCTGGAGACTTAAAAAAGAGAAATATGACGACTAAGATAATTGGAGGAACGAATGAAAAAACTGACCGTAATTGTATTTGCGCTGTGCGCAGTTTTCTCAGTGATAAGCTGCGGCTCTCAGACTCAGACGGTAAAAGCAGACAATACAGCTGTGACTGAAAATAATTCCGGCGGAAGCGTAAAAGACATCTCTTTTGCCGAGGCAGAAACACCTGCTGAAGAACCTGCCGCGCCTGAAGTGAAAAAGGAGAAAATACCGATTACAGATTCTCAGAAGAACGATATAAATAAATTCTCAAGCTTTGCGCAGACAAAAAAACAGCAGAAAAAATTCAGAGATATGGTTGAATATATAAATCAGATTATCGCAGTTGATCCCGATTTTGATCACGCTAAAAACATTCTTCTTTTCTGGCGCGGCCAGGGATATGAAGAATTGGGGCTCAGAGATTCTGCTAAAGCCGACTATGAACGATTTTCCCTTTTAAAGCCGGACCATCCCCAGGTGCTGATCCAGCTTGATTACATATATGTTACCGAAGGTAAAATTGATAAGGCGATAGGTATTGCAGAAAGAATGATCGAACTCGACAGAGCGGATACTACTAAAGAACGTGATTTCACTCTACTTAAAAAAGCCGGAAAATATCACTACCAGCTGGCTGAAAACTTAAAAATTGAAGATCCCGACGATCCTGAGATCGAAGAAAATGCCGTTGCCGCGATCGAGTACTTCGAAGAATATATCGAATCGAATCCAGAAGACGATGAGATAAACAATCTGCTTACATTCCTGATCTCAAAATTTCTTGACCAGCAGGCTCTAAAAGTAAAACTGGAAAACAATCTAAGATCCAATCCCAATGATTCCAGAACGATCGAACGGCTGGCTTCAATATATTACGATGAGGGAAACACTAACAAAGCATCGGATATGCTTGAAAAAGTTCTTGAATCAAATCCGAACGACCTGAAAGCCGTCAAGAAGCTGATAAAGATCAATAAGAACAACATTGAAAGATCCATATTCTACAATCAGAAAGCTATTAAACTGGATCCGGCCAACGAACTTTACAATATCAATTTGGCTAAGCTTTATACCGAAAAGAAAAGATTCTCAGACGCAAGAACTGAATGCACAAGAGCGCTCTCTAAAAATTCAAGAAATATCAACATTTATAAAACATGGGCCGCGATCTACAGCGAATCAATAGGAGCCTGCGAAACAGGTATCGATTATCAGGATAAACTTGTTTTTGTAATTTCTTACGGATTATTTGAAAAGTCTGGCGATACAAGAAGGACGCATGCAATGAAAGAAAGCGGTCAGGTTCCTTCAAAATCGGATTACTTCACCAACAATAAAGTAAGACTTCCTTCAAGAGAATGTTATAAATGGATCAATGTCGAATGGGAAGAAGTGAAATACATAGAAACATACCTGAAATCCTTATAGGCACAGGCTATTATGGACAGAATGATTCATATCGGTTCCGATCACGGCGGATTTGACCTTAAAGGCAAACTTTCGGCGGCCCTGGTCAAAAAAGAATGGAAAGTTAATGATCTCGGAACCTTTTCTGAGGACTCCGTAGATTATCCCGAATACGGAGAAAAAGTCGCACGCGCAGTTTTGAAAGACGGAAATTTCGGTATAATAATCTGCGGAACAGGAATTGGAATATCGATCGCCGCGAACAGATTTAAAGGAATAAGAGCTGCGCTGTGCCACTGTCCGGAGTATGCGAAACTTGCAAGAGAGCACAATGACGCGAATATTCTGGCCCTGGGGGGAAGATTTATTGGCTTTAAAACCGCTGAAGAGATCACGGATATTTTCTTAAGCACTGAATTTTTGGGCGGCAGGCATAAAAGAAGAGTGGATCTACTGGATAATATTTAAACCCGTTAGGAGAGTAAAAAATGAGTATTTTAAAAGATTTCGATCCTGAAATTTATCAGACTATAGAGAATGAAAAAAGAAGACAGTGCGATAAGATCGAACTTATAGCTTCGGAAAATTTCGTTTCAAAAGCAGTCTTGGAAGCTCTCGGTTCGGTCATGACGAATAAATATGCCGAAGGATATCCCGGTAAAAGATATTACGGCGGCTGTGCAAATGTTGACGAAGCGGAAACTATCGCAATAGAAAGGGCTAAAAAACTTTTCAAGTGCAGATGGGCGAATGTTCAGCCCCACAGCGGGTCGCAGGCGAATATGGCTGTTTACATGGCGCTCGCAGAACCCGGTGATACAATTATGGGAATGAACCTTTCCATGGGAGGGCATCTTACACACGGTTCACCTGTAAATTTCACGGGAAGATTATATAATATCGTTCCTTACGGTGTGACTGAGAACGGGTTTATTGACTATGACGAACTTGAAAGGCTGGCATTAGAGTGCAAACCGAAAATAATAATAGCAGGTGCTTCCGCCTATCCCAGATTTATTGATTTTAAAAAATTCAGAGAAATTGCGGACAAAGTAGGAGCGTGGTTCGTTACAGATATGGCTCATATAGCAGGGCTTGTGGCTGCCGGTCTGCATCCTTCCCCTATTCCCTACTCTCATGTCGTGACAACTACAACGCACAAGACACTGAGGGGACCGAGAGGCGGGATGATACTTTCCGACTTTGAAGGCGGCGAAATAATGCTGAAGAATATGACAACTCCAAAGACTCTGACCGAAGCGCTTGACTTTGTAATATTCCCCGGCATTCAGGGCGGCCCGCTGGAGCATGTTATAGCTTCAAAAGCGGTGGCTTTTAAAGAAGCTCTTCAGCCTGATTTCATAACTTATCAGCAGCGGGTGCTCGATAACGCTCAGGCTCTTGCGAAAGAACTTATGGCTCAGGGATTTAAAGTCGTTTCCGGAGGTACGGACAACCACATAGTGCTTCTTGACCTGAGCGACAAGGAAGTTTCCGGAAAAGGCCTTGAAGGCGCGCTTGAAAAAGCGGGGATCACAACGAACAAAAATATGGTTCCTTACGACAAACGAAAGCCGATGATCACAAGCGGTGTAAGGCTCGGAACGCCTGCGGCTACAACGAAAGGTTTCACCACTGAAGATATGAAGACTATCGCAAAAATGATCGCAAGAGTGGCCAACGATTACAAAAACGAAGTACTTCTTGAGGATATAAAAAAGGAAGTTATCGCTTTAAGCACAAAATATCCTCTTTACGATTAAGATAAAGTAAAATTTAGAATTATTACTAAGGCTAACGAAATGAACAGAATAACACAGCATCCTGTACTTGAAACAAAATCAGGTAAGGAAGTAGTTTTTTATTTTGACGGACGGGAAATGAAAGGTTTTGAAAACGAACCTGTGAGTTCCGCGCTGTTTGCGAACGGGATCAAAAAGTTCTCGATCCACAAAAAGGACGATTCTCCGCAGGGCATTTTCTGCGCCAACGGACAGTGCTCCCAGTGTACCGTAATAATAGACGGAATGCCTCTAAAATCATGCGTAACACCTTTAAAGAACGGAATGGATGTGAGAACCCTGAATCACGTACCTGAACTTCCGCACGACGATAAGGCTGATTTTAAACAGCGGATAGAAGAGATAATAACCGATGTGCTCATAATCGGAGGAGGCCCTTCGGGTTTGACTTCCGCCCTCGAACTGGCTAAACTCGGCTTCAACATAGTGATCGTTGAAGATAAAGACAAACTTGGCGGAAAACTTCTTCTGCAGACCCATAAATTTTTCGGCTCCCAGGAAGACAGTTATGCCGGAACCAGAGGATTCGAGATCGCCGCGCTTTTGGAAAAACAGATCCTTGAGAGCAAGAATATCACCGCATTGTACGAAACAAGCGTTGTCGGTATATATAAAGATAAAAAAGCCGGTGTTTATAAAAGCAACGGAAAATATTCGCTGATAGATTTTCAGGGCGTTATCGTTTCGGGAGGCGCGAGAGAGAGAAGCCTCGTGTTTCCAGGCAATGATCTGCCGGGAGTTTACGGTGCCGGCGCATTCCAGACGCTTGTCAACCGCGATCTGATTAAATCGTCTGAGAAAGTATTTATTGTCGGAAGCGGAAATGTCGGGCTGATAGCGGCATACCATGCACTTCAGGCAGGCATTGGAGTAGTGGGCATCGTTGACATAATGGATAAAGTATCCGGATATAAAGTTCATGCCGATAAGATAAAGAGGATGGGCGTACCTGTTCATTTAAAAACTACTGTCATTGCGGCATTCGGTCATGAAAAAGTCGAGAAAGTCACAGTTGCCGAAGTGGATAAAGACTGGAACCCGATCCTCAGCACCGCGAGAACCTATGAAACGGACACCCTTCTTATTGCTGCCGGACTTACTCCTGTTGATGAATTTTATAATCTTGCTGACAGATACGGCTTTAAGGTTATAAAGACCGGAGACGCGGACGAGATCGCGGAAGCGAGCTCGGCAATGTTCGGAGGCAGGATCGCCGGACTCAAGATGGCTAAACTTCTTGGTAAAGAGATAGAAATAGACCCGTTATTTTATGAAAAAGCCGAAGTTTTAAAATCAAAGCCCGGGCAGGTAAGCGAACCGAAACCTGTCGTTATAAAAGGAAGCTTCGCTCCTGTATTTCAGTGCTTTCAGGAGATCCCGTGCAACCCCTGTACTACAGTATGCCCCAAAGGCTGTATTTCACTTGTCGGGGGTATGAAGAACATTATGGATATACCCGACTATACTCTTGATCAGTGCACAGGCTGCGGTCTATGCGTGGCGATCTGTCCGGGCCTGGCAGTTTCGCTTGTAAGAAAGCTCGAAACCGAAACAGCTGAAGTGATTCTTCCGCACGAATACATTCTTAATTTCGCGCCCGGTGATAAGATAGATGTAACAGACATAGACGGGAATTTTCTTGAAAAAGCCGAGGTTATCGGCATTAGACTCAATAAAAAGTTCAAGACGCATCTTGTAACAGCTAAAATGTCTTTAAAGAACGCCCATAAAGCCATAGGCATAAGAGTTCAGGATAAGGCAATAACCGAACCTTATCATGAAACGATTTTAAAATTTCTGCCTGAAAATGCTATCGTGTGCAGATGCGAAAGAGTTACGGTAAAAGAGATCATAGACTTTATAAAAGAATTCAAAGTAAATGATGTGAATCAGCTTAAACAGATCAGAGTGGGAATGGGCGCTTGCGGTTCAAAAACATGCTCAGTGCTTCTGCCGAGAATATTCAAACAGGCCGGCGTCGATTACTGTAATGTTTCGCCCGGAACGGTTAGGCCTTTAACTGTGGAAGTGCCTATGAATTCTTTAATTGAAAAACAGGGAAATTAAAAATGAAACACTTTGATACGATCATCATAGGAGCAGGCAGCGTAGGCCTTCCTCTCAGTTATTATCTGTCGGTAAAAGGGCAGGATGTAGCTGTTATTGAAAAGGAGCATTCATACGGCAGAGGGCAGAATAGAGCCGCAATAGGCGGAATAAGGGCCACTCACTCCGATCCCGCCAAGATAAAAATATGTCAGATGAGCATAGAGATATTAAAGGACCTGGAAGAGAATCACGGGATCGACATCGACTTTCTTGAAGGCGGTTACCTTTACCCCATATTTGAAGAAGAAAAAGAGAAAGCTTTGAAGGATCTTCTGATAAAACAGAAAAGTTACGGTTTGAATATTGACTGGGTCAGCCCTGAAAAAATAAAAGAACTTGTACCCGGGATTAAAACTGAAGGACTTCGCGGAGGAACATTTTCGCCTAAAGACGGATCGGCTTCTCCCTTAAAAACAGCCGGAGCTTACTATAAAATATCTACCAAAGCGGGATCTACTTTCTATTTTGACGAAGAGATTGTCTCTTTTGAAAAAGAAGACGGTAAAATTAAATCAGTTAAGACGAATAAAAGAGAGATTTCAGCCGACACATTTATCCTGGCATCAGGCGCAGAAGCAAAAGAAGTGGGAGCGATGTGCGGGCTCGATCTTCCCGTAAATCCGGACTGCCATGAAGGCGGTGTTACCGAACCTGTAAAATACTTTTTCAGACCCATGGTCGTTGACCTGAGAAGCGATATGCAGAGCGCGAACTTCTATTACTATCAGAATGAGGGCGGCCAGATAATTTTCTGCGTAACCCCGAAACCTCAGATATTTGGTAAAGATACGGACAGCACTTCCGAATTTCTTCCGCTCATTTCAAGAAGAATAATCGAGCTTCATCCAAGGCTTAAGAACATCAGGGTGAGAAGAACATGGAGAGGATTATACCCTATGACTCCGGACGGATTCCCGATAGTGGGAAGAACTAAAGAATTGTCAAACATGTTCCTGGCGGTTGGAATGTGCGGGCAGGGTTTTATGCTGGGTCCCGGACTGGGCAAGATCATCTCCGAGATACTAGTAAACAAAACTGACAAATACGATTTCATCTTAGATCAGCTAAGCCTGTACAGACAATTCGCGGGGACTGAGATGCTTAAATAAAAAAAGGGGCTTTAAGTCCCTTTTTTTTATGTCTTCTGTTTCTTTTTGTTCGTCGCGGGAAATAAAATATTATTCAGTATCAGTCTGAAGCCCGGCGAATTTTTATGCAGTTCAAGTTCGGTGGGCGGGTCCATTACAAAATGTTTATAGTCCTCAGGATCGTGTCCGCCGTAAAAAGTAAAGAATCCTCTTCCTACAGGAGCGTAAAGATATTTTACCACTTCTGAATTCTGGACTTCGCCCAAAATAATCGAGCTCGGTTTGATAAGCGATCTTTTAAAAGCGGTAGCCTGACCCATAAAACCTTTGACTAACCTTGTATGATTCTGCGTAAGAATACATGGTATCGGATCGAATTTAGCGGAAAAATCGAAAAGAGTAAAATAATCGTTGTTTTCATCGGCGGTCATACTGATCTCATCCGAAAGATCGATATCGGAATGCTCATAAACGAACGGATTCATTTCAAGTCTGAAGTCTTTGAAAGCTATACAATGATCATATTTAAGCTTAGACTGGGCATCCGGATCGGCGGGATCGCCGTCAAAAATCGACTCGCAGATGTCTGTGCCTGCTGCTGCAAGCGCTATATCGAATGTGTCCGTAGCGCTGCACATGGCGAACATGAACCCTCCGTCCAAAACGAACTGCTTGATCTTTATAGCAACGGCAAGTTTAAGTTTAGATACCTTCCCGTATCCTAGGTCCCTCGCCTCCTTTTCCTGCCTGATCATCTGATCTATGTACCATTCGCTTGACCCGTGCGAAGCGTAGAATTTTCCGTACTGGCCTGTAAAATCCTCGTGATGAAGATGGAGCCAGTCGTATTTAGCCAGATCGCCTCTCAAAACTTCTTTATCCCACACGGTCTCATATGGTATCTCTGCATAAGTAAGTGCGAGAGTTACGGCATCGTCCCACGGGAATTTTCCCTGAGGAGTATAGACAGCTACTTTCGGAGCTTTCTCAAGCTTAACGACATCTGTGTTGGAACCACTCATTTCATTAAGGATCCCGGCATAATCCGCATCGGATATTATTTCGTAGCTGACACCCCTGACAAGCGCTTCGTTGATAATGTTCTCGAATCCCTCTATTCTGAATGAACCGCCTCTGTAATTTAAAAGCCAGTCAACCTCTGCTTTCTTCTCTATCGCCCAGTACGCCATTCCGTACGCTTTGAGATGGTCGGTCTGACTGTAATCCATGGGAATTAAAATGTCGTCAGCTTTTGCGAAACTGACTAAAATCAGTGTAAACAACATCAAAATATTTTTCAAACTGATCACCTTACCGTAACAATATAGTAGAATTTTCTTTTTTCAGTTGCATCATAGATAGTGAAACTGGCATTAGAAGTCTCTCCGACATAAGCAAAAACTCCATAAGGGTCCGATGATGAATAAACTTTATATTTAAGCGCTCCGTTAACGGGAAACCATGAAAGCACTGCTTCAGTTCCGGAGTAAGCGATTGAAACATTTGAAGGCGCTGAAGGCACGAGAGGATAAAACAACCCGCTGTTATAAGTATCTCCCCTGTATTTGTCAAAAACCGGTCTTTCCGATGACTGATAAGGATAATCGTAAACGACCATCATACCGTCGTTAGCCCCGAAAGAAAATTCAAGATCCCCGTCATTATCCAGATCTGCTACCGCCATCGCAGGAATCTCGTTCCTGTCAACTCCTTCACCAAGCAAGGGAAATCCTGATAGAATTGCGCCTGTACTGCCTGAATAACACCATACACGGTAATTCGCATCCATAAATAATACATCGAGCCTGCCGTCCCCGTTAAAATCAGCCATTGAAGGAGCGGACATATTATTGCGGGTTACACGCGGATCAAGTGTGACAGGGAAATTACTAAAAACGGTGAAATCGTTGTTGAATACATATAGTTTTGAAGCTGTAAGCACTATTATTTCGATAGTCCCGTTGTCATCTATGTCTGCAAAAGAAACTGGCGGAGTAAGATCATACAGGCTGTATGGTTTCATGTCAACATTGATCCCGCCTATAGTTCCGGCTTTCTCGACAAGAGTCGTTCCGTTAAAATTGTAGCAGAACATCTTTCCGTAAGTTCCGTAACTGTTCGTCAAAACAAATACTTCAGGAATATTGTCGGCGTTTATATCGCAGTATGATATGGAAGACTGGATCGTTTTCGGAAGCGCGTAATCTATTATTTTTGTCAGATTACCGGCGTTGTAAATAACTACCCTTGAGGAACAGTCGAAAACGATCTCCTTTGTTCCGTTGATATCCATGTCAACGAGAGACGGAGAATGCACATTATAAGCATCATAATGCGAATACAGCGGAAACCCGCTTACGATATTTAAACTGCTTCCATTAAGATCGAGCATATAAACATAAGATCCTTCATCAGGCAAACCACCTATATCTCCATTAAAAACCGAGATCATGATCTCAAGCTGAGAATCTGCGTCGCCGTTAACCAGCACCGGAGAAGTTTCCATTATTTTACCGTATATCTTTCTCTGGGCAACGATCGTTCCAGAAGTCAGATCCACGATTTTAACCAGCGTGCTGTCTCCGACATTATTGAATGAGTAATTTACCATATCATTTGAGCCGTCGGCATTTACATCCCCGACCGCAAAACCCTGCTGTGCAGTTCCGGAAAATCCGAGTATTTCAGCTTCATGTATCAGCCCGGTGCCGTTCACCGGAATTCCGTTCTGATAGATCCCGGCTATTGATGAATTCTGGCTGTTAGAGATAAGTTTTCCATCGATAAAAACCGGATTATACAGCTGGAAAGGAGCAAGTTTGTATTTGGTATCCTTGTACAGCCGTATCGGTTCGATTCTGACAGGATCAGACAAGGCAAATTCATACCCGGCAGAGTCCACGAGGGCAACTTTGACCCATACTGGATCATAGCCGTCATAATTAAATGAGAACTTGTCCGCATATATTTTCTCAATATTACGCTGAACTTTACTGGAAAAATTTTCTGTCGCTGATGAATAAACATTGTAAGAAAGATCACCTGTATAAGAATGAGCCCATTCCATGTTTATTTGTCCGGGAGAGTGATCACCGTAAAGCGTTACCGGCTGAATTGCGTAGCTGGTGAAATTAAATTCCTCGGAATAGTAGATCCCCGTTCCGTTCATAGTCATCTTCAGCCTGTATGTTTTTGCCGAATCTATGCTGAAATTTACTGAATCCGTTACGAGCTTGTAACCGTATATATCCTCGATTTCAACTATTGACTTGTATGAAAATACTTTCCTTTCGTCGGGCAAAAAAGATTTGGTAATTTCAAGCAGCTCTATCTTTGCATGGTCTATCGTACCCTTAGAAGGATTAATTAACACAGGCTGTATTACATTGGCCGTTCTTTTTACAGATTGAAGTTTCAGATGTGGAACCGCGACGGGAATGTATATCTTTTCATCGTACAGCTTCGTTCCGTCCTTTTTTCTTATTTCCATATTGACAACTGCCAAAGAATCGGCCGCTGCGGAATCGGGAGACGAGTAACTCATCGTAAAAGCGCTTATATTAAAATATGATCCCGCATTCGGCAGCTTGAACCTTTTTGTGCCGTTTATTACTGACAAATTTGAATTATCGACCGCTGTTATAACAGCAACAAGGCTGTCTATCGCTGCCGGATTCGAATTTACCGAAAATTTAAAACTCAGTCCGAAACTTTCACCGTGTTCGGCTACGCCTGATCTGTTCGCTTCATTTAGCGACATGCCTGACAGCTGAAATGCTATAACATCTGCCGCTGTTGTTGCATAGCCGTATGTTTTCAGGAAAAGTTCCTGGGAGTAATAGCTTATAAACACGCTGTCAGAAGCCAGATTATCATAAGTAAGCGAAAAATTGCCCGTTAGTGTTTTGGTTTTTGAGACAACTCTATTACCATCTGTAAGCGTGACAAAAACCGTATCGTTCGGCGCAGAACTGAAACTACCGCTCACGCTTCCGCCTCCCCTTTTTATCGGGGTTACAGAACTGATATTTATCGAAACCGGTTCTCTTAAGAAAGGCCTGTTGGAAGGGTCGCCCTGAAAAGCGTATCCGAAGTTAAGGTAACGGGCTGTGCTGTTCGTGGTAATGTTCCCGTGCATGATCGCGGCATCCGTGAAACTTTGTCCATAGGTTTTATTGTTAAATATCCCGTTAAAAAAATAGGCATTCATGTTGCTCGAAATTCCGGGCCATTCGCTGCCGGACATTCCGATATAATTTACGCACCCGCCATCCGGACTTGTCATGGCTTTTCTTGAAAAACTGTCTTCTCCGAGTTCGCCAGGATCGCATGAAGCTATAAAATACAAACCTGAAACAGCATCTGTGTTCATTATCTGATCGCTCCAGATCTTAAACTGATTGTATCTCTGCCGTATAAGATGGATAGCTCCGTGAGACTGGCTGTACACAAAATTGTATCCCGCATTAAACTTGCTTATCATGTTCTGATAACTGAAATCCGGTGTGACTCCTTCGTACATTGAATCCACGGTGAAAGTAACCGGATTCTCTGTCCTAATATTGTTGCATAATCTTCTTCCGTCACCGGGCTCATCAACATCAAATCCAAGCAAAAGCGATGATGTGTTGAATCCTGTCCTGAAATTTCTATCCGATGAATAATATTTTACAGTTTTATGTATAAGCGCATCTATTTCAGCTTCATTATTACCCGGAAAACGACCTACATAAACATCAGCATAATAATCGGGATCATCCTCGAGTTCAAAATATATACCGTTCCTGTTTCCGTCCGGCTCATTGTCAAGATGGGAATAAAAAGTATCCGCATGAATCAGGCCTGTATCACTTGAAATATAGGGTGTTGCGACTCCGACCGGAATAATTTCATAGCCTCCGCCAATTATAACGAACTCAAGATCATTCTGTACATATTTATCTTTTATAAAATTTCTGATCTTTATAACATTATTCTCGCCGGGGTATTCCGCATATATTTCTTCGATAGTTTTAATGATAGTATTTAATCCTTGTTTTGTCTTAAAAATTTTATAGATCTCAAAATTGTCAGAAACCTGCTCAGAAGTTATTATAGCAAGATCGATCTTTTCGTAGATCTGAGCTTTTGTATCTTTCGTTTCCAATATATTTAAATAGTAGCTGAAATCTATTGAGTTTATAAAAAATAAAGAGTCAAGTCTTATAAAAAAAGGGCTTTCTTCAAGAACCGAAAATCCACCATGCCTTTTTACTCCCCTTGCTCCTATCGTTAATACCATTCTAGGAAGTACCGGCCCGGCAATCATTGGTCCGTCAAAATAAGTCAAATTTAAATCCGGTTTAATGAGTGTTGTTGAAATAGAATTTATTCTAACACTATCCGCATACTGTCCGTTAAATCTGACCTCGTTATGTATTACAGGAAGTACATATCCCGAATAGTTGTACTTTTTATAAACTTTTTCTTTATAACTGATAGTTAGAGAATCATCAGAAAAGGTATAATCATTGATATTGAAGTTAATAGTCTCGGAATACAGGCACGTCATGACCGCTGCCGTAAGTAATATAAAAATAATTTTCTTCATAATGTTCCCTGTTATTTTATATCGCTTTTGCTTCTTCTGCCCGTGTTCCTGATCCTTGTGTTCTTCTGCCAGTTCTCATTATCCTTATGAGGATGAGTTATGTTGTAGTGAAGACCCCTCGATTCTTTTCTGAAACTTGCGAATCTGACCATTAAGGAAGCAACATCGGCAATATTTCTGAGCTCAATAGTCTCTTTAGACAGTTTTGTCTGCATATAGTAATCCCTTGCCTGCCATGTTATAAGATCTATCATTTTCTGAGCTATCTTCAACCTTTCGTCGCTCCTCACTATTCCTACGAATTCGCTTACCAGCCTCTTTATTGTGTTCCTTAAGTAACTGACCACAACTTTTTCAAGAGGTCTCTCTGTATGATAATACTCCCATTCCTTAATTCCTGTGAAGTCTATCATATTTTTTGAAATATATTTCTGTACCGATACCGAGCTTATTTTCGCGAACACGAGCGCATCGAGCAGCGAATTTGATGCCAGCCTGTTGGCCCCGTGAACTCCGTTCTGAGCAACCTCTCCGATCGCATAAAGACCTTTTATGTCGGTTTTCCCGTGAAGATCGGTTTCTATCCCGCCGCACTGATAATGCGCAGCCGGAACTACAGGTATCATCTCTTTTGTGATGTCAATTCCTTCTTCAAGGCATTTGTGATATATGTTCGGAAATGAGTTTATGATCTTTTTTGCCGGGAAATTGCTTACGTCAAGATAAACATGATCTTCGCCTCTTTTTTTCATCTCCGTATCTATAGCTCTTGCAACAATATCCCTCGGAGCAAGTGATTTTAAAGGGTGATATTTCTGCATGAACTTTTTGCCGTCTTTTGTCTTGAGCTCGGCTCCGAATCCTCTAACCGCTTCCGAAATCAGAAACGAGCTTTCCTTTTCCTTCTCCGTGTAAAGTGTCGTCGGATGGAACTGGTAGAACTCTAAGTTGGAAATGGTCGCGCCTGCTCTGTAAGCCATAGCAAGTCCGTCCCCTGTCGCTACTGCCGGATTGGATGTATGAAGATATACCTGCCCCGATCCCCCTGTAGCCAGAATAGTTGACTTTGAAAGTATTTTGTGTATTTTATTTCTTTTGAGATCATAAGCGTAAACGCCATAGCATGTCGGATTTTTTTCATCTTCAGGCTGCCTGATCTTCTGATGTTCCGTAAGCAGATCCACGCTCATCATATTTTCAAAGATCGTAATGTTCTTATTTTCTTTTACACTCTTAGTCAGCGCTCTGATAAGCTCTTTGCCTGTAATATCTTTAAAATGGAACACTCTGCTTTCAGAATGTCCGCCTTCCCTGTGCAGTGAATACTCTTCTTTTCCCTCGTCCTTTGTGAACTTCACTCCCCTTTTTATCAGATCGTGTATTATATCAGGCCCTTCATTGACTATTATCTCTACAGCTTTAGGATTGCAAAGCTCGTCTCCGGCTGTTAAAGTGTCTTTTATATGCTCTTCGAACGAATCTGATTCCCTGTCAACCGCCGCTATCCCGCCCTGAGCGTAATAAGTATTCGAGTCCTTAAGCGAGTTCTTCGTCATCAAAAGTACTTTGCCGCGTTCCGAAGCCAGGATAGAAAAATATAATCCCGCCGCGCCGCTGCCGATCACAAGATAATCGTAAACCTTATTTTCCATTCTTTACGATTTCCTTAAGGTTCAATATTTCTCTTTTTAATTCCGAACTCTCCAGATTGAGTTTGGCTTCAAGCTCTTTGATATTTGTTTTCAGGTCTTTGACAGTCTTTTTATTATCCCGCACAATTTTCCATTCTTTAAGCGCAGAAAAGAATGCTGAGATCAGAGCTCCGGAAATAAGAGCGGTAAAAACTACGAATACGACAGAAGTATCTTTTATTTCATAACCGAACACCATCAGCCCAGACACTTTTACGGTATAATTCTCTATGCTCAGCCATATGATGGCCAAAAGCAGCGCAAGCTCGACAACTTTTTTAAAGTAATACATTATTTACTCCCTTCTCCGTTGTTTACGATTTTCCCGAACAGCGATAAGCCTTCTGCGCGGGTGATAAGGACATTCACATAATCCCCTTCGGCAACTTCATTCGTTTTTTCGAATATCACGATCCTGTTCTGCTCAGTTCTGCCCATCAGTTCGCTTTTTCTTTTTTTACTTACCGATTCGACCAAAACCACTTTGGTTTTACCTGCATCTCTGCCGATTTGTTCAATTGAAAGTGATTTCTGAAGTTCTATGACTTTTTTTTGTCTTTCAGCTTTTACTTTTTTAGGCACATTATCTCTAAAATTCTTCTTTGCGTGAGTGAGCTCCCTTTCGGAATATATGAACATAAAAGAGTTGTCGAATCCTGATCTTCTCATTACATCGAGCGTCTGTTCAAAATCCTCATCTGATTCATCAGGGAAACCGACTATGATATCGGTCGTTATAGCTATGTCGGGAATTATTTTCCTGATCTTTTCAATATTAGAAAGGTATTCTTCCCTTGTGTAGCCTCTGTTCATCCGTTTAAGAACTTCATTGCTTCCGGCCTGAAAAGGAAGATGCAGATGCTTGCACACTTTCGGGTTTACCGCCATGACCTGAATAAGCTCATCCGAGATGTCTTTGGGATGAGAAGTCGCAAACCTTAACCTTTTTAGTCCTTCAACTTCCGAAACTTTATTTAACAGCTGCGCGAAATTCATTCCTTCAGAGCTGTATGAATTTACATTCTGGCCTAATAAATTTACTTCGGTGACGCCGTTTGAAACGGCATTTTTAACTTCGGTTAAAATCGATTTTACGCTTCTGCTTCTTTCTCTGCCTCTTACATAGGGAACCACGCAGTACGAGCAGTAATTATTGCATCCCCGCATGACAGTAACGAAAACTGAATGCTTGTTCTCTGTGAAAGGCAGGATATCTTCGTAATTCTGTTCCTTGTCCAATACCAGTTTTTCCTGCATTTTCTTACTCTTCAGGCAGTCATTTATCATCTGAGGAAGCTTGTCGTAATTATCAGGACCTGATAGTATATCTATAAACGGAAGCTCTTTCTTTAACCGTTCCGATGAATATTGCGGAATACATCCCAGGATCCCTGCGACCTTTACCTTTCCTTTCTTTACTTTGAGATGAGCATACTGATGCATCTTGTTGATAACCCTTTCTACAGCCTTCTCTCTGATCGCGCAGGTGTTCACGAAAAGTACCTCAGCCTTGTGAATGTTCAAAGACTGTTCATAACCGGCAGTTTTCAGAATGCTTGCGACAAGCTCGGAATCATACACATTCATCTGGCAGCCGAAAGTCTCTATATAAAATTTTAAACCCAAAGCAGAATCCTTACATTACTTAACTAAGTAATATACAGAATATCAGCTTTTAAAACAATGACATTAAATTTGTAAGGAAAATAATTTCTTTTTTTTGCTATTGACATCGCTCTTAAAATTTAGGTATATTGAAGACAGTAAAATACTGTAACGCAAACGTGGTAAGATCCATGCTAATGTTATTTTTAAAAAATATTTTTTTTATAACTAAGATAGAGACACCTCTACTCTACTCTACTCTACTCTACTCTACTCTACTCTACTCTACTCTACTCTAACAAAAATGAATCCGAAAAAAAACAAACTTTAGGAATTCCAAATGAAAAATAAAATTCTAATCTACACTTTACTCATATTCTCTCTTTTACTCCCGATCCATGCCCAAACCGGTTGGAGTAATCCGGTCACCGTTTCAGGCTTATACTGGTGTACTGATCCAGCGATCAGCGTTGACAACAACGGAATTCTATCCGCATTTTGGCTTAAACACATTAAACTTGATGTTGGGTATTATAGCACCGTATACTTTTCTCAATCTTCGAACGGCGGATTGAACTGGACTGCTCCGATTAGTATCACTCCTGAAAACACAGTGGATGTCTATTGGGAAACCCGATCTGTTACAGACTCAAAAAATAATATTCATGTCATCTATGCGAAAGGACTTGAAAATAAAGTACTGATATATAAAAAATATGAAGACGCGACATGGACTGATGATTATGTAATCAATGTCAGTTTAGATGCAAATATGCGGTTCGACATTGACAACACTGACAATCTTTTTGCTGCATGGACTTTGGGCGGTACTACATATTATTCATTTTGTGACACAAATATTAATCCTATAGCTTGGTCAGTTCCAAAAAAAATACATCCCTCTGAGGATTATATTTTAGAAGGTTTAACTTTAGATAAGGAAAATAATTTACATGCGGTAGGAGCTTATGGGGAAGTTGATAGTTATAAACCTTATTACTATTTTTATAATAAGAAAATTGAACAATGGTCTATTTTTGACGAAATTTCAAACTATCAAGAAAAGACTCTAGGGTGTGCTGTTGCTCTATCACAAAACGATTCATTATACACAAATACAGCTGTTGGATACTCCTCTTTTGATAATACAGATAATAGTCTATATAAAAATTTGATTGATTCTGTTTGGTCAACTCCTGTCGTAACTGGTAGTTGCAACAATGATTGGAATCGTAAACTTTTCGTTGATTCAAAAAATATAATCCACCTTTTTGAAAGAAATAGAAGTACGGAAGGTATCCATAGCCTAAATCATATTTACGGAAAAGGCACTTCGTGGCAAACAGAAACAATTCATTGTGATCCTGATTATTATATTCCTTTGTTTGATGTTAAACGAAAAGTATTCAACGATTATGACGAATACTATATGCTGTACTGTAAAAGTGGCACATATAGCCGGATAAATTTCCAAACCAAGCGAATTTCAACGGGAATTGAGAATTCAGAAAACATGCCTGAACCTTCTTTACTTTATCAGAATTATCCAAATCCATTTAACAATACGACTGAAATCTCCTATTCAATAAATAAATCTTCAATAGTCAAAGTAAGCATCTTCAACACTAAAGGAGAATTCGTCCAAAGTCTTGTTAATAAAAAGCAAAATAAAGGACAGCATTCAATCGTATTTAACGCAGAAAATCTCAACAGCGGAATTTACTACTACCAGCTTGAGTTTGACGGAGTGGTTAAAGAAACTAAAAAAATGCTGTTCCTGAAATGACAATACTAAAACTAAATAAAAAGTGGGAGGCGCCTAAAGACAAAATCCATCGTATAACCCGCAATTATCAGGCCATGACAAGCTTTAATTACGGTTATATAAGCTGACAGAGTGCCGTCAGCTCCTCCCTAAAGTAAATATACGGGAAGTTGGCGGTAACTCAAATAACAAAAATCATCAAAAAGGAGAAACGCCATGATGAAAAAACTAATCGCAGTCTTAGTGATTGCAGCCTCAATGTCTCTCTACTCGGCAGAGAAGTACGCCGTCTTAATTGCCGGCGATTATAACGCGACCGGAATTACAAACACTACTCACCTTTGGAACCAGGGTGTGGGTGACAGATCTGAATTCTGGAACGACCTTTATTTACAGTGGGAAATGCTAACACAAGAAAAGGGTTACAAACCCGAAAATGTTATAGTTTTATTTGCAAATGGAATAGACCATAGCATTACTAACCCAGAAATTAACATTCGTTACAGCCCAACGCGCTACGAAGGATTTGACCACATCACCAACAACGCAGCTACGGAAGCGAATGTGCAGGCTGTGTGTGCCGACTTGGGCAGTAAAATGGTTAACGGCGACGATTTCCTGTATGTCTGGGTAATGAGTCACAGCAGCTCTAGTTCGATCTTCCTTTTGGATGATGAGCTTACGGAAAATGTTGATGTGCCTTTCACAAGGTTCGATGATTATTTCAAAGGATTGACTGCACTGAATAAAGTTTACCAACTCTCTATGAATTATGCTGAGAACCTAAAAATTCAACTACAAGAAACAAATGCGTCATTCTTGAACACAAAAGAATCCCTTGGTATCAAAGCAAACAATAAGTAAATTACTAAAAACAACTGAGAATAAAAAATGATATTACAAACAGCAATCCTTAAATACGAATATAACGATTTTACATATAATACTTACTTAATAAGGAATTACAAATGAAAAATAAAATTCTAATCTTCGCGTTTCTAATTTTCTCTCTTTTACTCCCTACCTACGCCCAAACCGGCTGGAGCGTACCAATGCAACTCTCCCGCAATGGGGTGTGGCCTGATCTCATGATCGGAGAACCGGCAGTGACGGTTGACAGTAACGGTGCGATCTATGCTTTTTGGGCTATAAGTTTAGAAATAGACGGCGATTGGGCAAATGGCTGGTACTCTCAGATAGAATACAGAAAATCAACCAACGGCGGACTGAATTGGACAGCTACGCAAAACATCACTCCCGAATATACAGATCAACGAATATATGCAATTGAAGCCGTCTGTGACTCTGAAAATAATGTGCATTTAGTTTATATGAGAGGCATTGAAAATTGTGCCGTTATGTATAAAAAATATGATGGAGCTACTTGGACGGAACCTTTTGAAGTTTATCCTTATTCGAGCTCATATTTAAGACTTGGGATTGATTTTGAAGACAGAATTTATGCTACATGGATGGTAGGTACAAGCGCATATTCCTCATACTATGAAAATAGCACATGGTATCCACTAAACAAAGTCGGAGATAAACAATTTGGAATTGCTGATATTAAATTCGATAAAAACAATAATTTATATGCGATCGGTACATGTTATGATACCGTAAGACCTTACTTATTTAACTATAATAAAGAGCTGGAAAAATGGACATCAATAGAAGATATGCAATTCTATCCCGATCTTACAATTTTAGGTCGAACTTTGGCAATTTCCGATAACGATTCAATATATGCAAATACAGGTGATGGCCCCACTATAGATGTTAATGTAGATTATCAATTACAAAAATTGTTACAAGACTCATTATGGTCTAGCCCAACCCTATTCGGAGACAATAATGCATGGGACAGAGAAATGTTTATAGACAAAAATGGAAGTTTGCACTTGTTTGAATTGCATTTCTACGAAGGCGATATAAGTGGAGATATGGGACAAATTCACAGCGAATATAAGAATGGCGTTTGGGCTGTAGAATCAATAGACTCCTTGCATAATTTCAGCTATTCAGAACCTAATGTTGCCTTTGATAAAGCCAATGGAAAATGTTATTTAACATACGCAAAATCCGATAGACTGAGATCAATCACACGAATCTTTTTCCAATCCAAACAAATTACAACAGGAATTAATAATCCATGTGAAAACATACCCGAATCTGCTGTTCTTTCTCAAAATTACCCTAACCCCTTCAATAATACGACTGAAATTACTTATTCAATTAATCAACCTTCAATCGTCAAAGTAAGCATCTTCAACACTAAGGGAGAATTCGTACAAAGTCTTGTTAATAAAAAGCAAAATAAAGGACAGCATTCTTTCATATTCAACGCGGATAATCTTAACAGCGGGATATATTATTATCAGCTTGAAATTGACGGAATGGCTAAAGAAACAAAAAAGATGCTGTACCTGAAATGACAATACCAAACCTAAATAAATATGGGAGGCGCCTCAAGACAAAATCCATCGTAACACCCGTAATTATCAGGCCATGACAAGCTTTAATTACGGTCATTTTAACTGACAGAGTGCCGTCAGCTCCTCCCAAATGCAAATATACGGAAAGTTGGCGGTAACTCAAATAACAAAAATCATCAAAAAGGAGAAACGCCATGATGAAAAAACTAATCGCAATCTTATTGATTGCAGTCTCAATGTCTCTCTTCTCTGCGGAAAAGTACGCCGTCTTAATTGCCGGTGATTACGAAGCTACCGGAGTGCCATCTACAGCTCTTTGGAATACCGAACCTTATTCTCCCAACATGGAATTCTGGAACGATCTTTACCTTCAATGGGAAATGCTCTATGAAGCAGGTTACAAAAAAGAAAACATTAAAGTTCTCTTCGCTTCAGGCTTAGATTTGTGGATGGAGGAAAACTACGATTATATAGCTGACCGATATCGTGCGACTAACGCTACTGGTACTCTTTTAGAAACCATCACCAACTACGCGGCTACAGAATTAAATGTGCAGGCTGTGTGTGCCGACTTGGGCAGTAAAATGGTCTATGGAGACGATTTTCTGTATGTCTGGGTTATGGATCACAGCAGCTCTAGTTCGATTTACCTTATGAATGATGCACTTACGGAAAATGTTGCTGTGCCTTTCGACAGGCTCGCGAACTACTTCAAACCTCTGTATGCTCTGAATAAAGTTTATCAACTTTCGATGAATTATGCTGAGAACCTAAAAATCCAACTACAAGAAACAAATGCTGTAATTATCGGTTCATCAGATGTAATACATCCAAAATCTTACAGAGCAGACGGAAGAATACTTGACCAGCCTTCTCTGACTTGGACAATTGAAAACGAAGATATTGACGACAACAGATACTATCATGGGGAAGTAAACTTCCACATGTACTCAGCTACAGTAGGTCACAGACCGGACGAAGTTTTATATTATTATGAAGATACCGGCGGCAATAAATATGATTATTTTTCCGATGCGGATATTGATACCGACAATCAGATCAGTATAAAAGAAGCATATGACTGGATGCAGCCGAGAGAGTCAACCGCTGATTATGCAGTGTGTTATGACACAGGAACAGATGGAAATAAAAGAGGAAATTACATCAGCTTGAAATATCCTACGCTTGTTGTGAACAATCCTGAATCAGGTTGGTATGACGGTGTTCCATTTTCAATTTGCGGTAATGTCGGCATATTAAGTGATGTCTGGGGTGGATTTAGAGTGGAACCTTTTTCCGATGTGACTTTCTTAAGAAAACCTTCGATACCGACAGAATTTTGGCCTTGGATAGATTTTGATCATGAATGTACAATTATAGCTGAATCGCCTGAAAATCCGCTTGATGTAATAAGCGGATTTTCTATGATAAGCAGTCGAATAGAAAACATGAAACTAAATTTTCTGGATGGCAGCCAACTGGATCTTTTCGGGAGATGCACATTTTCCGGAGTTGATTTGAATATGAATGCAGGTAGTACGGTAAACATGAATCAGGCAACGCTCAACACTTCTGGGAACACAACAATAACAGGGAATATAACTTTTCTTGAAAGTTCAGATTTAAGCGTCACGATCGGCACAAAATTGATTGTAAAATCAGGTTCGTACTTAAAATTTCTCACCGGTTCAAAGATATGGCTGGGACAGGGTTCGGAACTTGTTATTGATGTCGGTGCGACATTGGATGTTAACAATATACCAGTTGTAGTATCTCCTGGCTCAAAATTGACTATAAACGGTACATTAATAGGGGAGTATTACGAAGCTTCAGATCTTGGAATTTATCCAGAGGATAAAGACGCTGAGCCATGGCTTGGGATCTTTGCCGGAGTAGGCAGTGTTATTGATCTGTCGAATGTTAAAATTTCAGGCGCAGAATGCGCCATCAGCGGAACTCCTGCTTCATTGAGTGTAACAAACTGTACTTTCACAGATTGCACAAACGGAATTAATATCGTAGGGTGTAACAATTACACTTTAGAAGATAATACTCTTACAGGTGTTGATGAAGGTTTTGGAATTATTATCACCAGCTCAGACGGGACATTCAGCAGGAATATTATTAACCATTTCAAAATAGGTGCGTATTTTGTTATGAGTTCGCCAGTAGTTTCAAAATGTGAGATCAGCTACAATAAATACTTCGGAGTAGTTTCATCCGGGCATGATGCTATACCTCAACTTATAAATACAGAAGATAATCAGCCTTTCGGAGCAGTAA
>Ga0209467_1000606_pt1 | contig 44926 bp, 33 predicted proteins | sample Higcelwee11metaG_FD_187175 | JGI IMG/M metagenome (GOLD analysis project Ga0209467, IMG submission 187175) | Freshwater pond sediment microbial communities from the University of Edinburgh, under environmental carbon perturbations - High... | ecosystem: Environmental > Aquatic > Freshwater >... | reverse complement strand
CTCTTCTTCGGTCCACTCGGGGGGTTTGGGCTGGAAAACGTCTATGTCCACTTTCTGGGAGGTGGCGGACAGGGGATTCGCGGCCACTACTATGACAAATCCCTGCAAAGGATGGCCCCCCTGTCCCTGGACACCCCCTACCGCCTGTCCGACATCGTAAGCCCCGTTCCCGTGGGCAGGGGAGCCCCGGCCAACATGCCCTCGGTATTCATTGAGCATTTCATTTCCGGCCGCGTCTACATCAGCATCGGCTCTCCCTTGAAAAACCTCGGCAACGGCTACCAGCCGGCCTCCGCCAATCCGGCGGACCCCAACTACCGCATCCGCTACCAGTACTTCGAGCCGACCTTCGACGATTCCGGCGTGCATGTGAACCTGTCGTACATCGATTGCCTGGCGTTGGGGTTCATCCTGATGGCCGTGAACTCCACCCACTTCAGGAACAGCCCCCTGGCCACCCTCGTCAACACGAAGACGCTGGCCACGGCGGCCGCGAACGCGGCGACCCCGCCGGGGGCCAACGTCGTTCCCTCGGCCCAGTCCCTGCCGCCCGCGCCGGATTTCGCCCGGGTTCTGCCGCCGATGGCCTACCATGACGCCCACAACGCGAACCCCCTGTACCACGACTGGTCCGACTATCTGCAAAAGATCCTGCCCCACGGCAGCGTGCGCATCGCGGGCTGCTTCGCCGGTTCCCAGGCCGTGAACATCTCGCCGCCGGAGCGGCTGACGTCGCAAAGCTACGACTACATCGCCGTATTCGACGCCACGGGCAACGTGACCATGACCGCGCAAAAGGGCTCCGGCACGGCCAACGCAAAATGCGGCGGGATCTCGGGCCACGGCGTCGGCGACCAGAGCACCGTCACCATCACCTTTGAGGCCTTAAACGCCACCAACGGCATCTACGGCTGCGACCCGGGGTACGGCTGGTCCTATGTCGATCCCCAGGGGAAGCCGCAACGCGGCAAAACCGCCGCGATCACCAACGACTTTTTCGGATGGGTGGTCGGCGACCTGCTGGCCGGGCTCAATTTCGGGTTCCCGGGAAGCATCGTTGGCTTTAACGGCAGCCTCATCCGCGATCTGCCCAGCACGAAATGGTGGGGCGGAACGATGCCGGACGGCGCCGTCGTCGACCCGGCGGACACCCCGGCAGGCAGGGGCGTGCTGTTCCAGAAGGCGCAACCGGGGCAGCCGTGGAACTACAACGCCTACGCCGCCAGCATCCAGGATATGGTCACGGCGTACGGCTTCTCCCTGCAGGATCGGCTGGGAACGGTGCTCATGGAGTTTGATAGAAAGGCCGATCCGGACAGCTTCCTCATGGTCCAGATCAGCAACGACCAGTAACCCTCGCTACATTCCTTCCGGTCGCGACGCGTCGCCGGGCGGCGCTTCGCGACCGGGCCCGCCTCATCGGCCGCCCTTCGGCATACGCCCCAGGCCTCGGTCCGCTTTGGACGGTGGGCGCCGCCAAAGCCCACGGGGCGGCCGATCTCCCCAGGGCCGCAGCCCGCCCTGGCCTTCCCTCCCGGTTCACGCCCGCTTGCGCCCGTTTGCGCCCGCTTGCGCCTGTTATATTGACAGGCAACAGACAATGTGATCAGTAATAATCAATGCAAGTCAGCCCCCGTCAGGGATGATTTGCCTCAATCAGGCCATGTTGCGCCGTTCTCGCCTCATTCGGGCTGGTATCGCCAACAGGCGTGATGCAGCGACGGCCGCATGCAGGCACTTTTTATTATTTCCAAGTATTTCAGAATGATCTGGAGAAAGACATGACTTTCACAACAAGGCTCCCTGGGCGCGTCCTGTCTATCCTTTTGGTGGCCCTCATTTTCCCTGCGGCGTCGTTTGCGCAACAATGCCAGACCTTCACCACGAACGGCGACCCCCAATGGGGCATCAACCCCAACCAGACCTTCAGCTACACGCAGCGCGTCAACGTCATCAACAACTGCGCCGACTCAGCCCAGGTGCTTCTGACCACCTCCGCCGATCCCCTGTCCCGGGCGCTGCTCTCCAATTCCTACACGACCACGGGCCCTGGCGACACCAAGCAGTTCATGGTCAGCCTGACCGACGCCAACACCTTCGTCCTGGTGGCCGACGTCGTCAGCGGCACGCCCACGGCCTACACCGTGGCCTCCGGGGCCACGGAGCAGTTCTGCCTGCCGGACGCCGGCGCGGGCAGCGGCAGTCTGAAGTTCGTCTTCGGCTGCACCGGGTTCGACTCCGGCAACACCGGCCTGCCCAATAACTGCCTGATCGGCTCCGACCCCGGCACGAACAACAACGGCATGGACACCCTTTTCGAATACAGCCCGGGTTGCGAATACTGGGGCGCCGCACGCCAAAGCGAATGCACCTACAACCCCTCCGCGCCCACGCAACGACTCCAGGGCGTGGACTATTTCGACACCAGCGCGGTGACTGCCTTCAGCATCCCCATGGGCATCACCATCGCCAATTGGCAGTCCTTCAACTGCTCGTATCCCGGACGGACACTGATCGCAGACCTGGCCAGTTGCCCCTCGGAGGATACGACCACCATCTCCACCGAATACACGAGCGTGTGCACCCCTCCGGGCGCCAACGCCTTCAACCTGCGCCTCGCCAACCAGAACTCGGGATGGGAAAGTTACTCCACGGCCTGCATCGCCTTTGACAAATGGATGGCGCTGTTTGGTTCGCAACCCGGCTACACCGGCTGCAACGTGGCCTTGTCCACCACCCCGGCGGGCACGGCCAGCCCCACGCCCAACGTCGCGGACTATTACGCCTGCTCGCTTCTCCCGTTTGCAGGCTGGGACGCCTACGCCAAGAAGTGCCTGACGCCCGGGTGCGGCGGGCCGCAGTGCGCCGTGGGACCGGACGGCACGGAAGGCGTGTACGCCACGTCCCTGGTGGCGCAGGGCAAGGGCGTGCCGTACATGAATTTCGTAAAGATGCTCAAGGCCACGGGAAACGAGGTGTACACCTGGATGTTCGACGACGGAGTGGGGACATTGCAGTGCGACACGTGGGGCTCCACGGTCACGGTGACCCTGTGCCCGGGACAGGCCGGACAGAAGCCGTATGACACAGCCAATCAGAAGTGGTCCTACAACGCCACGACCAACAGATGCGCGGTGGACTCGGGCGGTTCGTATGCGACGCAAATTTCCTGCATGGCGGCCAACGGCAAGTACGGCTGCGGCACGGAGTCCGTTTCGAAGTATGATACGGACAATCCTGGCTATATCGCATTGGCCAATCTCAACTACTGCAAGCCGCTCGATCCCGCCTCGGTGACGCCGGACCAATTGGCCGCCGGGGTGACCCTGGCCGCCTGCCAAAGCTCGCAGTGCCAGCAGACGGGCAGGCTCAACACGGGTGATACGCCTGCGGCGAGTCTGCTTCTGCTTGGCGAATAGCCCTTCCTGCCGTCTCCCCGCAGACGCCACGCCGCCCTCCTGACGGGGGGCGGCGTTTTTTTTGCGTAACGTCACGTCCTCATGTCTGCGCCTACCCTTCTCCCGCCCCAAAGATCGCCCCACCCCGCCTTTCCGGGCGTGAGGCCGACGGCTTGGCCGTCGGCCTCACGCCCGGGAACGGGGGGTCCGGGGGGACATGGTCCCCCCGGGCGGGGTACGGGGCGGCAGCCCCGATTGCCGGACTATCGGGGTTCGGGGCGGCAGCCCCGATTAGATAAACCGTTGCGGCACGTCGGTGATGATGCCCGCCCTAGGGGGGTAGGCGCGGGCGACATCCGGGTCGTTGATGGTCCAGAGGTTGACGCGAAGTCCGTCGTCCAGGAGTGCCCGGGCCAGGTCGGGGGGGGTGATATGGTGATCGGGATGGCAGGCGGCCACGTCGAGGAACATGAGGTAGTCCAGGATATTTCCGGGGTGCGCGGTCTCGATCAGGGCGGCCCGGGGGATATCCGGGTCGAAGACGGCGGCCTGGGTGAGGTAGCGGTGGTTGAAGGAGGAGAGAAGCGCCAGATCCCGGGTTTCGGTATCAGCCACGAGTTCCAAGACGGCGGCGGTGATGGCGGCATCGCCGGAGCGTCCGGCGTGATCCTTGATCTCCACATTTATGGGGAAGGCGTGGTCGCGGCAGAAATCGAGCACCTGGCGCAGGGTGGGGATGGCGACGGCGGAGAAAGACGCGGCCTCCTGGGAAGTGACCTCGCCGGTCTTGACGGTTCCATGGGGATCTGCGGCTGCGAACCAGGAACCGGCGTCGAGGCTTTGCAGCTCGGCCAGGGTGAAGGTGTCGATGTGGTGCGTGGCGCGCGCGGCCAGGGGGGAGACGGCGATGTTCGTGGTGCGGGCCGGGGTGTCGTCGTGGAAGACGACCAGATGGCCGTCAGCGGTCAGGCGCACGTCGATTTCCAGGAAATGCGCGCCGCAGTGATGGGCCTTGGCGATGGCCGGGAGGGTGTTTTCCGGGGCCAGGGAGCGAGCCCCCCGGTGTGCGCCGATGGCCTGGGAGTCGGGAATGTGGTGGAAGAACACGGCTCAGGATTCCTTGCGATTGAGGTACAGGTTGACCAGGGCCAGGCCGGAGGTGCCGACGATGAGCAGAAACGAGATGGCGTTTATGACCGGGGTGCTGCCGTCGCGGACCTGGAGGTAGAGGTTGATGGGCAGGGTGGGCTGGGAGCCGACCAGAAACAAGGTGGTGTTGAAGTTCTCGAAGCTCATGAGAAAGGCCACGGCCCCGGCCCCGATGATGGAGGGCCGAAGAAAACGCAGGGTGATGAGCCTGATGACCTCGAAGCGGGTGGCCCCCAGGTTCAGGGCGGCCTCTTCCAGGGAGCGGTCGAACTTGCGCAACCGGGCCGAGACCACCAGGGCCACGAAGGTGGTGATGAACGAAAACTGTCCCAGGACCACCAGCCAGAAGCTTGGCCGGAAAAAGGGCACATCGACGCCGAGGTATTTTTCCACAAACATCCCGGCGGTGGTGGCCCCGAGAAGCTGGGAGATGCCCAGGATGACGCCGGGGATGACCAGGGGGGCCAGCATGAGAAAATAGAGGACATTTTTGAATGGAAATTTTTCCTGTTCGAAGGCGAAGGCGGTGCAGACGCCGACCACGACGCACAGGATGGAGACGATGACGGCGGTCTCGAAGCTGACCATGATGGAGCGCAGGTTCTGGGCGTCGTGGAAGATGCCCACGCGCTTTGGCCCGGGTGAGAAAAACCAGTCCAGGGTGCCGCCGTTCCAGGGCAGGGACGGGAAGTTGGAGTCGTTGAAGGCCAGCACGCAGGTGACCAGAAGCGGTGCAAAGAGAAAGACGAAATAGAGGATCACGAAGACGTGAAAGGACCAGGTGTAGGCCTTGGAATTGGGCAGCGAGCGGATCATGAGGCCACCTCCCCGAGCTTCTGGCGGCTTATTTTGAGGCCTGCCCAGATGATGAGGGAGCTTAGGAGCAGAAGCAGGAAGCCGAAGGCCGCGCCCTGGTTCCAGTTGAAGCTGGCGATGAACTGGTTGTAGATCTGCTCCGTGAACCACAGGGAGTTCTTGCCGCCCATGAGGTTGGGGGTGAGGTAGTTGCCAAGCGACAGCATGAAGACCACGATGGCCCCGGAGGTGATGCCCGGCTTGCAGTGGGGCAGGATGATCTCCCGCCAGATGCTGATTTTGGAGCCTCCCAGGTCGCTTGCGGCCTCGATCAGGCTGTCGTCCAGGCTTTCCAGGACCGAGATGACGGGCACGACCATGAAAAGCATGGAGGTGTAGACCAGTCCCATGATCATGGTGGCGTCGGTGTAGAGCATGTGCAGCGGCGCATCCACGATGCCGAGTTTGAGGAGGAAGAAATTGACGACCCCGGATTCGCGCAAAAGGATCATCCAGCCGTAGACCCGCACCAGTTCGCTGACCCAAAACGGCAGAAGCAGAAGCACCATGAGAAAGCCCTTGTATTTCGGGCGCACCACCTTGACGATGTAAAAGGCCACGGGCATGGCCAAAAGGAAGGTGAAGACGGTGGTGATGACGGAATAGAGCGCGGTGCGCACGAAGGTCAGCCAATAGATGGGCTCGACGAAGAAGTTGGTGTAGTTTTGCAGGGAAAATCCCATCTGGCCGTATTCATCCTTGGCCCGGAAGCTCATGATGAACAGATCGAGGTGCGGCAGGACGATCAGCAAAAAAAGCCACATGAGCACGGGACTTAAAAAGATCCACAGGGAAAGCCTGGAGGTTTTCACGGCCTATGCCTCCCCCGTGGCCGCCATGGCGGCGGGGGTCGTGGCCGGGAAGCAGACGCCGGATTCGGGATGCCAGCCCACGGCGATGGTCTGGCCGGGGACGATGTGGTCGAAACGGCGGTTCTGGGGCAGGGCCACCATAAGCTCGTGGCCGCTGTCCGTGGCCGTGAGCAGGCGGCTGGCGGCTCCATCGAAGAGGATGGCCCGCACGGCCACGGTGAAGGTGTTCAGCCCGGCGGGATCCCGGGGTTCGATGCGCATGGCCTCGGGGCGCAAAAACAGGTCGGCCCGGTCGCCGGTGGTGAGCGGGCAATGGCTTTTGGCCGAAAAAACGAAGCCCTCGTCGGTCTTGATGGTGACCTCGTCGCCGCCGCCCTTTTCCACCCGGCCGGCCCAGATGTTGTTTTCGCCCACGAACCGGGCCACGAAGGGCGACTGCGGGGCGCGGTACAGCTCCTGGGGGCTTCCCATCTGCTCGAAGCGGCCCTTGTTCATGACCGCCACCACGTCGGACATGACCAGGGCCTCGGACTGGTCGTGGGTGATGTAGACGAAGGTGGTGCCCACTTTGGCCTGGAGCTTTTTCAACTCGACCTTCATCTGCTCGCGCAGCTTCAGGTCAAGCGCCCCCAGGGGCTCGTCCAAAAGCAGCACCAGCGGCTCCAGGACCAGACACCGGGCGATGGCCACCCGCTGCTTCTGGCCGCCGGAGAGCTGGTCCACGCGTTTGAGGCCGTAGCCGGGCAGTCCCACGCGCTCCAGAATGTCCTCGGTGCGCCGGGCGATCTCCGGGGCCGCCACCTTGCGGCGCCGAAGGCCAAAGGCGATGTTTTCGGCCACGGTCATCATGGGAAAAAGGGCCAGGTGTTGGAACACCAGATTGGCCGGACGGCGGTTGGGCAACACCCCACGCATGTCACGGCCCCGGATCATGATGGCGCCGGAGGTGGGTTCCTCGAACCCGGCCACCATGCGCAACAGCGTGGTCTTGCCGCAGCCCGAGGGGCCGAGGATGGAAAAAAACGACCCTTGCGGGACATCGAAGGTGACATTGTCCACGGCCAGAAAGGAGCCGAAGGACTTGACGCAATTTTTGACGCTGAGATCGATTTCCATGGGCTCACATCACCGGGGAAAAATGGGAGGGAAAGGCGTCGGGGGCGGCCCCGGCGCACATGGCGGCCGCAGCATGCTGCGGCCGCCATGTCGGCGTGCCTCGTGTTGCGTTCGGTACTTTCCGTTCTGCTTGATCAAACGGCAACACACTGAATTAGTGAGCTTTATTCACAAAAAAACAAAAATGTCTTTGTGTGAACGCCGCACTAGTTGGCGGCCTTGATCTTGTCCAGAATCTTGCCTTCCATCTCCTCCAGCGCGGCCGGAACCGGCGGATACCACTTGATGTTGTCGATGGTCGCGGTGGGGAAGGAACGGTCGAAGTCGGCCTGCACGGCCTTGTCCACAAACTGCCCAGCACCCTTGGAGGCCGTGGGGGTCTTTTCCTGGTTGGTGAAAAGGGCCGCGTTCTCGGGCTTGAGCATGAAGTTGATCCACTTGTAGGCGGCGTCCACGTTTTCGGCCTTGGCCGGGATGGCGAAGGTGTCGATCCAGCCCAGGCAGCCTTCGACCGGGGCCACGAAGTCGATGGCGGGATTCTCGGCGTGCAGCTTCCAGGCGCCGTTGTCCCAGGCCTCGGCCACGGTGACCTCGCCCGAACGCACGGATTCGAGCAGGGCGTCGCCGTTGGACCAGTAGTTCTGGACCAGGGGCTTGCCCGCGATCATGGCCTCGGCCACCTTGTCCAGCATCTCCTTGTAGGCCTTGGGGTCGCCGTAGAGGTCAAAGGGCTTGTAGCCCAGGGCGAAGCCCAGGCCGATGAGCGCCACGCGCTTTAGGCGGTAGCTGATGCGGCCCTTGTAGGCCGGGTCGATCAGCGCCTTCCAACTCTTGGCGCCCGGGGCCTTCTCGGCGTTCACCACCAGGCCCGAGGTGCCCCAGCAGAAGGGAGCGGCGTGAGACTTGCCGCCGACCAGGGTGTTTTTCTTGACCGCGTCGAGAAGCGACGGGATGAAAAGGGCCGCCTCGATCTTGGAGTAGTCCATGGGCTGATAGATCTTGAACTCTTCCTGCACGGCGGAGATGCGGTCCTGGCTGGGCTGGGCCAGATCGAAACCGGCGCCGCGCGTGGCCCGCAGCTTGGCGACCATTTCCTCGTTGTTGGAATAGGTGACTTCGACCTTGATGCCGGTCTCCTTCTCGAACTTGTCCACCAACTCCTTGGGGGCGTAGCCCTTCCAGGTGAGCAGTTTGAACGTTCCCGCAGCCTGGGCCGTTCCAACGAAGGCGAACAGACAAATCGCCACAAGCGCCACGATCCGTTTCATGCCAAACCCCCTTGTCTCTCGTGTTTTTTCTGTCCGGGCGGACGTGTTTTCAAAATCTGTCAAAAAATAGCCGGGCGTTTGGATTTAGGCAACCGGGAAACCATGACGGACGGGTGACGAATGCCTGAAGAATCCGCCGCAGGAGCCCAATCCGGAAGCGGCAACCCCCTTATGTTACAGATCATCCTGCTCCTTCTCCGAAACCCTCGAATGTTACGAATTTTCGTTTCCGAAAAAAATTTCATCCTTCCCTTTCGATCCTCCACGTCTTCGCCGTCCTCGGGCGTGACCCCGATTGCCTGGCCCGACCCTTCGTGGTAACCGACCGGCGACCCTCTTCCCACACAGGAGCCCCGTTCATGTCCGAACACGCCGCAAAGCCCGGCCCGGCAAACCCGGATTTTTTCCGGAACCACATCCAGGCTGCCGTCCTGGCCCGCATCTCCACCACGCCGCAGCGCCGCCACGAGGCCCTGCGCGAGCTTTTCCGGGTCACCCGGCCGGACCTTGGCGACGACGCGGCCATGGCCCTGGCCGAGAACATCCCGCCGCTGGTTCCGGAATTGCACGAAAAATGGGCGGCCATGTTCGCCGCACGCCTGGTGGAGACCGTTCCCGGCAACCAGGTGGCCCTTTTATGCGACGGCGCCCCGGAAAACGGCGCGGCCCTGACCCTGGCCTACCTCATGTTTCTGGAATCCGAGCGTATGGAGAAGCAGACCGCCGAGGATCTGGAGGCCTACCGCCGGGAACATCCCGAACTGACCGAGAAAGGCCGCGAACTGACGGACGAGGTGCTTGCCCGGCGAAACGCCGCGCGTCAGGACAAGGCCGCACGCTACGCCGCCGGGAAAACGCCGCGCCAATAAACCCGAACGGGCAGGATTGGAGACTCCGAAGCGCCTGCGCCTTATGGCTTCCGAGCGTGCAGGCGGCTCGGACAGAGTTCGCCGCTGTCCAGCACCGCAATCATGCGCTCCCAGTTGCGGATGTTGTCGTCGACGATTTTCCAGCCAAAGACGGCGGCCACATCACTCCCCACCGATCCCTTGAGTCGCGCGAGTTCCGTGCGGGCCAGGTTGCGATACCATGCATTGCGGGAGTCGATGCAGATATCGGTAAACCCTGCCTTGTCCATGGCGTCACGATACCGCGCCGGACTGGCCATCTCGAACCCCAGTCCCTCGGCTGCTATATACTCCGACATGGCCTGGGACGGCTCCTCGGTTCCAAGCAGCCAGTCCGAGGCCATGAACCTCCCGCCCGGCTTGAGAACCCGGAACACCTCGGCCATGAGCGCGTGCTTGTCCTTTATGTGGATGATTGAGTCCTTTGAGAAGACCGCGTCGAAGCCTTCGTCAGGAAAGGGCAGCCTCCCCGGAGCGACCTTGACCAGTTCGATCCTGCCGTCGAGGCCTCGCTTCCGGACGAGGGCCCGCGCGCGGGCGAGCACGCCCTCCTCCACATCAATGCCGGTCACCTTCGCGGCGTCGTGGATTTCCACCAGGGCGATGTCGACGCCCCCGGCCCCGCAGCCGATGTCGAGCAGACATTTGCCCCTGAGGTTATGGCCTTCCAAAATTCGGGCGACCTCTTCGGATCCTCCAGGCGAGAGATAGCCTTCGCCCCAAAGGGCCTCCAGCATGACGATCATGTCGTCGGGGTATACATCCATGCCGGGTGGGTCCATTTCCCGTATCCTCCTGTGGATGACATTTCCCGCTGCGTCCCAGTCGCCCGGACACACCGCGGGATGGACGAATTTTTCCGCATTTGCGACAGCAACGCCCTCGTCGCGAGGCCTTCCGGGACGCATGACCTGCATACCTCATCCAGCTTGAGGGAGTCCAGATCGAACAGCACTCGCACTATCACGCGCCATCCTCGTGGCATGGACCGGGAATTGTGAAAAAAGACTCGCGGCCCTGGGGCTGTCCCGGGCGTCAGTTATCCGATAGGCTCTTTCTTTGGCCCATGCGGACGGATCTGCGCCGCCGCGTCGTCGCCCTCCCGGCGAACGACTGCGGCCAGACGCCCCGGCCAGAGGATTCGCCATGCCTGCGTCCGTGTTTCACCCCGCCCCTTCCGGCCCAGGGGGCTTTCGCCCGGCACACCGGGGTTCTCCCGCGCGACCGGCCGAAAAAACAGCCGACCATGCAGCGCGCCTGCGTTCCCCTTGAGCGCCGTTGCCTGTGTGGGGTGCGGCTGGTGCTGCATAAACGACCAGTGCCGGGAGTCGCACATTTTGCACGGCTACCAGAAACGCTGTCCCGAACTGTATTGGGATGATGCCGCCTCCCGCTATGCGTGCAGGCTGGCCGCCGACCCGGTGCGCGGTGAGGAGTTCCGGTTTCTGCTGGCCATCGGCGAGGGCTGCTGCGCCAAGCTCAATTCCTGGCGCGACAATGTGAAATACCGGGGATGAATTCGGTGGAATAACCTCCGGAACGTCCGGTTAGGCCGAGGCGCCGGAATCGCCGGGCGTCTCCTCCAGTGCGAAGGCCCCGGGATCGGCCACGATCCTGCGCACCACCGCCTCCACCCGGAGCATTTCCGCGTCAAGCTCGGCCAGGGACGCTCTGGCCTGCTCCAGGCCGCCGCTTCGGGCCGCTTTTTCCGTGCGCGTCGCCAACGCCAGACACCCCCAGGCCCCAATGGCCCCGCAGGAATTCTTGCAGGAATGGGCCAGGCGGAACACTTCGTCGGCCGTCCCTTCCATGCGCAACCGGGCCAGTTGGTCGCGACGCGGGGCAAGCTCGTCCAGGTAGAGCCGACACAACTCCAGATACAAGTCCACATCGCCGCCGAGCTTTTCCAGGGCCTCGGCCACGTTGACCGCATCGTCCGCCAAAGCCGCTGGCGCCGCCTGCGCCGGGGATGGTTGTCCAGGCGAGGCCGACAGCTCCAGGATGCCGGGGGGGATCGGCTGGTCGCGCCCACCCGCCGTAGCGGGAGCCACCTCGCTGAGAACCCGGGCCAATTCCCCGAAATCGACGGGTTTGGGCACAAATCCGTTCATGCCCGCCGCGCGGCATGCCCCCTCCATGCCATCCACGGCATGGGCGGTCATGGCCACCACCGGGATGGCCATGGCGGCCTGTCCGGCCTGCCCCTGCCGGATGGCCCGGGCGGCGGTCAGGCCGTCCATCCCCGGCATCTCCAGGTCCATGAGCACCACGTCAAAGGACTCCCGGGAGAGCAGATCCAAGGCCTCCCGGCCGTTTTGGGCCGTGTGCGCGACATGCCCCAACCGGCTGAGCAGGGCCGTGGCCAGCTTGATGTTCATGGGATTGTCTTCGGCCAGGAGAACGCGCAGGGGGCGCGATGCGGCGCGCAGGGCCGCCATGGACGTCGCAGGGGGCCTTTTCTTGCGCACCCTGGCCGGATCGCCCGGCAAAAGGGGCAGGGTGAAAAAAAACGTGCTTCCCGCGCCGGGCGTGCTTTTCACCCCGATCTCACCGCCCATGCGCGCAACCAGTTGCCTGCAGATGGCCAAGCCCAGGCCCGTGCCGCCGTATTTGCGGGTGATGGAGCCGTCGGCCTGCCGGAAGGGATCGAAGATCACCTCCATCTTTTCCGGTGAAACGCCGATGCCGGTGTCGCGCACGAAAAATTTCACCCACACGGGGGCATCCGCCCCGGCCACATCCTTGTGCGCGACGTCGCCCCCGGGCCACGGCTCGGCCCAGAACTCCACCTCGCCGTGCTCCGTGAATTTGACCGCGTTGCCCACCAGGTTGAAGAGGATCTGGCGCAGTCGATCCGGGTCGCCCCGGCTGGCCATGGGGCAGCCCTTTTTCATGCGCGCCCGAAGTCCCACGCCCTTGGCCCGGGCCTGGACCCGAAGCGTGCGGGCCACGGAGGAAATGACCCGGGGCAGGGAGAAATGTTCGTCGTGCAGTTCAAGTCCCTGGCTGTCCAGGCGGGAGAAATCCAGGATGTCGTTGACCAGGGCCAGAAGGGCCGTGCCCGCCTCGCGCACGGTCTGCAAATGGTCGCGTTGCTCCGGGTCAAGGCCGGTCTGCAGGGTGATGTCGGTCAAACCGATGATGGAGTTGAGCGGGGTGCGGATCTCATGGCTCATGCCCGCCAAAAACGCGCCCTTGACCCGGGCCGCCTCCTCGGCCAGCTCCTTGGCCTGCACCAGCTCCCGTTCCACGACCCTAAGCTGGGTGATGTCCATGAGGCATTCGATAAAGCCCCACACCTCCCCGGCCTCATCGAGCACCGGCGCGGAATAGACCATGAAGGCCATGCCCTGGCGGGCCTCCTCCTCGGGGGTGGAGGGCCGGGTATGAATATGCGTCGCCGCGTCGGGGTCGACCACGGGACACGAGTCGCACACGGCCGGAAGATCCCGAAAAACCTCGTAACACAGCCGCCCCACCACCTCCTGGCGCGTTTTGCCCATGGCCCGCAGCATCTTGTCCCCCACGTCCACCACCCGGAAATCCCGGTCGATGACGTGGATATGCCCGGGGATGGCGTCGAAGATGGCCCGCAGGCGGTTGTTTAAGCGGCCCAGTTCCTGGGTGCGCCGGGCCACCCGGTCCTCCAGGGTGCGGTTCTGCTCGGCGATGGTGGCGCTTCGGGCCTCAAGCTCGGCGAATGACTCCCGCAACTGACGGCGCATATCCTCGAAGGCCAGGGCCAGCTGCCGCATTTCCCGGCCGTGCCCGGTGGGCCTGATGGCAAAGGCGGGGTGGTCAAAGCGGCCTTCGGACAAGGCCGTGGCGGCGCGGCTCAGATCCTCCACCGGGGCCGACAGGCGGCCGGCGATGAAAAGCCCCGCCCCGGCGGCCAACCCAACGACCAAAAGCAGCATGCCCACGGTGCGTGTCGCCTGGCTGCCCACCCTGGCCATGAAATCCGACTCCGGGACCACGGCGGCCATGATCCAGTCCAGGCCCATGCCGTCGCGAAACGGCGCGGCCTGGAGAAAATACCGTTCCCCCTCAAGGGAGAATTCCAGCAGGATTTCCCGGTCGATCCCGGCCAACCCGCCCAAATGTCCAGCCATGGCCCCGGCGGCGGCCTCCACCATGGGCAGGCCGCAGGCCGCCGCCCGAATGCGGAGATAGGCATCGCCCTGGAGGGTAAAAAGCCCGGCCTCGGGCGGCATGCCCGACGCCGCCACCAGATCGCCCGACCGCTCCAGAAGAAACACCCCGCCATGCTCGCCCACCCGGATGGTGCGCAAAAAATCGCGTATCTGCCCCAGCACGTAGTCCACGCCAAACACGCCCACAAGCCGCCCCGAGGCGTCGTAGGCCGGCAGCGCGGCCGTGATGGCCATATCCTTGAGGGCGAAATGCCGGTAGACGGGGGTCCATACCGGCCCCCGGGCCGACTCGCCCGATTTGTACCAGGGCCGGGTACGGGGATCGAAACCGGGATAGACCTGCCTGAGTTCCCCAGCCAAACCGGAGGGGGTGACGGAAAAATTGCGGGAATCGCCATTGGTGTCCGGTCCCGCCCGCACGATCTGCACTTCGCCGCCCGGCAGCCGCCGGGCTCCGCAGAATGCGCCGTCAGGGGCGCCGAAAAAGCTGTAGGCGATGGAGGGCCTGGAGGCCACGGCCCCGTAGAAGTACCGCTGGCGATTGCCGGGATCGTCCGGATCGAGGAGGCCCAGGGACAGGGCCATGGCGTTGGCGGCGTTGACCGCCGGGGGGATGGACAGATACTCGCGCAGTTGCACGTCCACCCGGGCCAGCACCTCGGCCCGGAGCTTCGCGGCCACGTCGCCAACGGCGATCTTGCTGTCGAACAGGGCGAAGCCGCCCACGATCCCTGCCGCCAAAATGGTCAGGAGCACCATCGGGACCGTGAGCAAAAACCTCAGGGGACGCCCGTCGGCCCGTTCCTCTTTGCGTGGCGGCAGCTTTTCGTTCATAGATGCGTCCGGCCCCCGGCGTGCGATCCGGACGGCCAGCCCGCCGGACGCCCTGGTTCGGGAGGGCCAGGGTCACAAGTCGCCCATGGGTGTCCCGATGTCAACGCCAAAGCCCCCAGGCAGGAAAAAGAGCGCCTGACGCACGGCGTGCCCCGGCGACGCCCGCAGGGGGCCGATTGGGACACCGCCCCAGGCGGCCCGCCGGGCATGGCGGGCCTGTGGACCATGGCGGCGCTCCTTGACGCCGGAGGGCAACCATTGGCATAATCTCGTGAAGAATCGGACGCTGTTGTTACGAATATGTGGCGAAACGAACCCACCTCCGCTCTCCCCGGGCCGTCGCCTGAGACCGGCTCCCCATACGCACCCGAGGGCGGTCTTTTGTCACGCCTGTTGTTCGACCGCGAAGACTACGCCCTTTTGAAAATCGTAACCGATGTCCTGGGCCGCAAAAAGTATCCCGGCCTGCGGCGCCTGTTGACCCCCTACCTGCATCCCCACGGCATCAAGGAGATGGCCGCGCCGCGCGAATTGCGCATGGCCTACGCCATCATCCATCTGCTGGGGTCGCTGGAGGCGGGCATGGCCGGGGACCGCATCAAGGCCCTGCGGTCGCTTCGCGACGAGGTGCTTTTTTCAGCCGAAAGCGACCTGCAAAAAAATACGGCCCGGCTTTTGTTGCAGATCATAAAGGAATTGGTGCGGGCCAAGGACGACCCCCTGCGCCAGCTTGAACTGGCCCACGACTTCCGGGCGGCCTCCTCCGGAAAGCCGCGCATCGTGCGCCGGGGCCTGGCTGAGCACCATCTTCTGGAGATGCCCGAGGAGTGGAACCAGCTGGCCTTTGACGACCACGTCCACGACGCCAATACCAAGGGCCGCAAATCCCCCACCCACCTGATCATGGACGCCTGGATCAAGGGCATCCGCAAGCTCACGGTCATCCACAACAATTTCGTGCGCCCCGAGGTGGCCTCGGAGCTGTACCAGGCCGCCCGGATCATGGGCATCGCCGTGCGCATCGGCCTGGAATACCGCACCCGCCATGCCGGGGGCTACCTCAAGATGATCTGGATTCCCCGGGGGTTCCATGAACTGGGGGAATTCCTGGAATTTTTGACCAAGCCCGAGGTGGGGACGTTTCTGCGCCGGGGACGCGAGGCCGCCCAGTTCCAAAAGCGGTACGTCATGGAGGCGCTTTCGGCCTTCAACGCCGCGCACCGCCAGGCCATCGGCGAGATCTGCGGCGTGGACGTCCCGGCCCTGGACCCCGAGGCCTTCACGGCCTTCGTGGGGTCCGGACAGGCCTCGCTCATGCATCTGGGGCGCTTCGCCCAAAACGCCGTGCAGGAGGCCCTGACCCGCAAGGCCGACAGCCTGCTCGCGGCCGGGGCCGCTCCCCAGGGGCCGGAGCTTTCGACGGTCTTCGCCCACATGGACCGCTTCAGTCCCGAATACCTCATTGAGGCCCATCTCTCCCCGGAACACAATCCCGGGCTGAAAAATCCGGACATCCCCTGCAACGACGCCGACTGCCCGGACATCCTGCGCCTGACGCCGTGCGAGCTCATCGAGACCATCCACGAGTTCCACTCCCTGAACCGTTTCGTCCTGACCCTGGACGGACACGGCCCCGAAGACGTGCTCATGATCTTAAGCGAATGCCGGGGGGCCGTGACCCATGTGGAGATCTTCAACCTCCACGATTTCGAGGTCGATCCCTCCAAGGATAACGCCGAGATCATCGAGCTCATCGCCGTGGTCAACTCCGGCAACCCGGTCAAGATCAAAAAGTTCGTGCGCCGCATCATGCGCCGCCTGGAAGACCGGGGCGGCCCCGGGAGCGCGGAGAAGCACAACCGCCTCTCAAACGTCCTGGACAACATGGCCGGGCTCATGGACTATTACAAGACCACCCCGCTTCGGGCCTGCATCGGCACCGACTCCACGGGCCAGTCCTGCCGCCACCACGGCATGGGCCTGGTGGTCAAGGACACCCTGCCCGCCCAGGCCGCGCGCCACCTGGAGCGCGGCCACAGCCACCAGCGCAAGGCCCTGCCGGTCGGCGTGGAGGTGGTTCCCTCCCTGCAATACCACACGGCAGCCGGGGCCTCGCCCATGACCCTTCGGGCGGCCCGGCTGGCGCTTTTTTCTCCGGTGTTCCGCCACGCGGCGCTTCGGCCCAGCCTCAAGTGGTCCAGAACCCGCTACTTCCACGCCTCGGAAAAAACCGCCAACATCTACACCCTGGGCGGCATCCAGCCCCCCAGCGGCGAGGCGTACAAAAGCAACATCCTGGCCGGGCCGCGCACCCCGAAATTTTGTTTCCGCTACGCCAACAGCGCCGTCAAAAACTCCCTCAAGATCCTGGCCGGATTCATCCCGGCCGCCCTGTCGTTCGGCCTGACCAAGGACTGGTGGGTGCTGTGCTGGTTCGGCCCGCTTATCTGGTTCGGCATCACCGGGCTTCGCAACGTCATCCAGTCGGTGTTCGGTTCCGGAGGCCTTCGCCGGTCGCCGGTGCTCAAATGGAACGAATACGTGAGCTTCTCGCGGCTGGCCGATTCCCTGCTCTATACGGGCTTTTCGGTGCCGCTTCTGGACTATGTGGTCAAGACCCTGGTGATGGACCAGGGCTTCCAGATCACCGCCCAAAGCAACCCCGTGGCCCTGTACACGGTCATGGCCGTGGTCAACGGCGTCTATATCGCCACCCACAACGCCTTCCGGGGCCTGCCGCGCCGGGCCGTCACCGGAAACCTCTTTCGCAGCGCCGTGTCCATCCCCCTGGCCATCGGCGTCAACGCCCTGATCTCGGGCCTTTTGTCCCTGGCCGGGGCGCCCGACGCCGGGGCCGTCATGCAGCAATGGGCGGCGATCATCTCCAAGCTGTGCTCGGACGGCGTGGCCGGGGTCATCGAAGGCCTGGCCGACCGCTCCAAATACATCGCCATGCGGCTGCGCGACTACAAGGCCAAGTCCAAGAAGCTCTACGACACCTATTCCACCCTGGAGGTGCGCTTTCCCCAAAAGGATGTGGAGGATCTCCTCGAATCGCCCCAGGAGCTTTCCGAGGCCCTGTCCACGGACAAGTCCGACCTGGAAAAGATCCTCTACGTCAACGCCCTTGATCTGCTCTATTTCTGGATGTACCAACCCCGGGCCCGCACGGTTTTGCGCCTGCTCATCCCGGGCATGTCCCAGGACGAACGGCGGGCCTTTCTGCTCTCGCAATATGTGCTGCGCCGGGAATACGAGATCAGCCGCCTGTTCCTGGACGGCCTGGTGGGAAAAAACTTCGCCCGGGCCCTGTCTTTTTATTTGAGCCACTATCAGGAGTACCTGGACGAACTGCAAAAGCTGGCCGGGCGATGTCCGGCCGCAGAACCGCCGCAGTGGGACGCCCCGCCTCCCGTCGATGATGCTGCGGAGCGGGCTGCATGACCGGCCGACCGGCCCGACGCGACACACCGATGGCGGGCCTGCGGCCCTTGCGGCGTAAACGAACCCCAACCTCCCGGACAATCCCCTGATGCAACGGCCCTCCCTGCAGGTACGCACCCTGTTTCTCAGCCTGACCGCCTTTTTTATCCTTTTGTGTCTGGTCTTTTGGTTTTTCATCCGGCAGACCGAGGGACTTCTGGTCGAGGACGCCAGGAATCAGGCCAAAAACAAGCTGGAACTGGTGCTGTGGCTTTTGCGCGAGGCCCCGGATCGGCCTGGGTTGGCCGACGGCGCGACCCCGGCGGACCAGCCCGACCCGCCGCAGCGGGTCACCCTGGAGGGCCTGCCGGACTGGGCCGCCGACATGGGCCGCCACCTGGGGGCCCGGATCACCTACATCGCAGGCGGCAAGGTGCTGGCCGATACCGAGGTGCCCGGCCCCGACACCGCCGAGCTTGAAGACCATGCCGGACGCCCCGAGGTGGCGGCCGCCCTGGCCTCGGGTTTCGGCACGGACGTGCGCAAAAGCCGCACCACGGGCAGACAGACGGTCTATGCCGCCATGCGCGCCGACACGCTCCCGGGCCTGCCCGACGGGGTCTTGCGGGTGGCCGTGCCCTATCACGCCGTCACCAGGGATCTGGCCCGTTTCCGGGGCGTCATCCTGGGGGCGCTTGGCATCGTGCTCTTGTGCGGGGGCTTTTTGTCACTTTTGCCCGCCCGCAGCCTGACCGGAACCATCAAGGAGCTGACCCTGGCCTTAAAGGCCCTGGGCGACGGCGACTACAAGCGCCGCCTGTATCTCTCGGATCGGGAATTTTCCGGCCTGGCCGAGGCCTATAACGCCATGGCCGAGCGGGTGGGCAAAAACGTGGCCGCCATCGAGGGCCAGCGCAACCGCCATGCCGCCGTGCTGGACGGCCTGAACGAAGGGTTGGCGGTTCTGTGCCCGGACGGCCGCATCGTCTCCCACAACGCCCCCCTGACCCGACTGGTGGGATCGGGGGAGCTGGACGGCCGCCTGCCCATCGAAACCCCGCTGGGACCGGCCGTGCATGCCGAGGTGGCGGCCATGCTGCACGATCCCCAGGCCAAAGCCGCCACGCGCCGCTTCACCATTGCCGGGGACCGGGACGTGGAGGCGAATCTGGTGCCGTTTACGGACCAGGACGGGAACCGGCGGCTGATCCTGACGCTGCGCGACGTCACGGGGCAAAGCCGCATGGAGGCCAACATCCGCGACTTCGTGCGCGAGGCCTCGCATCGCCTGCGCACCCCCCTGACCAAGATCGCGGGCTACCTGGACATGGCCCGGGGCACGCTTTCCCGCGACCCGGCCCGGGCCGGCGCGTCCATTGACGCCGCAACGCGGTTTTCCAGGGAAATGGAAGACGCCGTAGCCGACCTCATGGCCATGGCGGCCGCGCGATTCTCCGCCAGCATGGACCGCCCGCCCCGAACCGACGTCCGGCGCATTCTGGAAAACGCCCTGCGCGAGGCCGCGTTGCGCCATCCGGAGGCCGAGCCGCCGCGCCTTACCGTCCAGGGGGACGGCGATTTTGCGGCCGAGGTGGAGCCAAACGGCCTGGGCCGGGTGTTCGTCCTGTGCCTGGAGCGCTCGGCGGCCGCAGGCGACGGCCGACCGGTGGTGTTGTCGCGCCGGGACGAGGGCCTCGGCATCGAATTTCCCGGGGCGCAGGGTCTGGCGTCCCCGGCGGCGGGCCGGGTCCAAGGCGATGGGACGGGACTTGCGGCGGATTTTCTGTCGGCCTATGGCGGCACGCTTGCCCCGGGTGAAAACGGAACGCTCCTGGTCCGCCTGCCCCTGGCCCCCGCGAGCGGTTCCGACCCCGCATAACCCGGATTTTGGCGCATCATTACCGAGACAAGGAGACGGCCATGGGTTTTAGCTTCTTTCCCCGCACGGTGAAATTCTTCAAGCTTTTCGAGGAGCAAAACCGCAAATTGCAACGTGCCGCCGGACATCTCTGTACGCTTTTCGAGGACGGGGCCGACACCGAGGAGGTGTGCAAGCAGGTGAACATCATCGAATCCGAGGGCAACGTCATCTCCCGGAACATCGCCCGGGAGTTGTCGCTGACGTTCATCACCCCCCTCGACCGGGAGGACATCCACGACATCAACGTCTCCCAGGAGGACATTCTCAACGCCATCAAGGCCGTCTCCACCCGCATGGAGGTCTACGAACCGTCGCGCATGCGCTATCCGGCCAAGAAGCTGGCCCACAACATCCGGGGCATGGTGGAGGAATCGGGCAAGATGCTGGCGTGCCTGGCCTGCAACAAGACGGGCGAGACGAGCATGGAACGCATTCGCTGGCTGAAATACGAAAGCGAGACCCTGCTTTTGGTGGGCATCGGTGAAATGTACGACTGTGAGGTCAAGGACTACGGCACGATCCTGGAAATCGTCAAATGGAGCCATATCTACGACCGCATCGAAAGCGCCGTGGACCGGGTGGACACCCTGGGAGACATTTTGGAAGGAGTCATGCTGAAAAATGCTTGAGATCCCTTTCCTGCTCATCGCCGTGGTGGTCATCGCGCTGATCTTCGACTTCACCAACGGGGCCCACGACAGCGCCAACGCCATCGCCACCATCGTCTCCACCAAGGTGCTCTCGCCCCAGGTGGCGGTGGTCATGGCCGCCTCCCTGAACCTGGCGGGGGCGTTTCTGGGCACGGCCGTGGCCCACACCATCGGCAGCGGCATCGTCAGCCCCGAAATGGTGGCGGGCAGCCAGGGGCTGGTGCTCTCGGCCCTGTTCGGGGCCATCGTCTGGAACCTGCTGACCTGGTATCTGGGGCTTCCCTCATCCTCCTCCCACGCGCTCATCGGCGGGCTCATCGGCGCCGCCATCGCCTATGGCGGCTTTGACGCCCCCAACTATCCGAGCATCGCGGAGAAGATCCTTTTGCCCCTGGTTTTGTCGCCCCTGGCCGGTTTTTTGTGCGGCTACCTGCTCATGGTGTCCCTGTCCTGGATGCTGATCAGGGCCCATCCCACCAAGGTCAACCACGCCTTCAAGAAACTGCAGATCGTGTCCTCGGCGTTCATGGCCACCAGCCACGGCTTAAACGACGCCCAGAAAACCATGGGCATCATCACCCTGGCCCTTTTCACCTTCCATCAGATCCCGGAGATGACCGTGCCGCTGTGGGTCAAGCTGTCCTGCGCCCTGGCCATGGGCCTGGGCACGGCCACGGGGGGCTGGAAGATCGTCAAGACCATGGGGCACAAGATATTTAAGCTCGAACCCATCCACGGCTTTGCGGCCGAGACCGCGGCCGCCCTGGTCATCACCGGGGCCTCGGCCTTCGGCGCGCCCATCAGCACCACGCACACCATCTCCACGGCGGTCATCGGCGTGGGGGCCTCAAAGCGGCTGTCCGCCGTGCGTTGGGGCGTGGCCGGAAACCTGGTCATGGCCTGGGTGCTGACCATCCCGGCGGCGGCGGTCATGGGGGCCATCTGCTTCGAGGTGCTGGCCCTTTTGGGCCTGTCCTGAGGGATGCGGCTGGCCGTCACGCCGCCATCACGCGCGCCGCATATCCTGCGCCCGCGTGAAGCGCCGGGAGGCCCGGCAGGGCGCCCTTCTGCGTTGTCCTTTAAACCGGCCCAACCGCACGGCGACATGGGGACGCGCCAAGGTCCGCAGCCGATGCCCGCCCCGGCGGCCCCATTCGCATGGCGACATGCCGAAGAAAGAGTCCTTTTCAAAAATGACGGGGGTGTTTTCCATGAGAGGCGCCAGGAGGGAGGCAGACATGCCCGGCGCGGCATCCATTCCGGAGATTGCGGCCCTGGCCGACGGGGCCGACCATGTGGACGTGAAAACCGTGGCCTGCGACAAGGATCTGGACCGGTTCGCGGCGGACTTTCTGTCCTACAGCCCGGGATGGATTAGCGCGCTTGTCCGGCTGTACGGGGTGCTGGGCAGGGTCATGGGGCTGCCGCATGAGGCGCACATGGAAAGGCAAGCGTCGCGCGACGTCCCGTTTAGGCCCGGGGAGAGGGTGAGTTTTTTCACGGTGCGCAAGGTTGCGCCGGGGAGGTACTGGATCGGGGAGGCGCTGGACAAGCACCTCTCCTGCCATCTGGCGATGTACACCGGCACGGACGACGCCGGGCGAAGCCTGCGCCACGTAGCGACCATCGTGCACTTCAGGCGCTGGACCGGCCGGGTCTATTTCAACCTCATCCGCCCCTTCCACCACCTGATCGCGGGGGCCTCGGCCCGGCACGCGGCGAAAGGCTGACGGCCGGATTCGGGGCCTGCGACACGGCGTTACGGCAATCCTGCTCCCTCTAGCAGGATTCCAAGGGGGGCGCTGCTCCCTTTGGCCGCCAAAGTCCTCTCCCCGACTCCCCCCACCGCGCCGCCCTACCGGGCGATCATGGCCCGCAGGGTGTCGGCGCAGGCCTCGGCCTCGTGGCTCATGTGCTCCAGGCATTCCAGGACACGCAACAGCCGGTAGACGTCCCGAAAATCGCCCGTGGTCGCGAAAAGCGAGGCCAAAAGGTCGCGACGCACCCGCTCCGCCTTCAGGTGGCGCTGGCGCACCTCGTGGTGGCGGCGTTTGACCGCCGTCCGGTCAAGGGTTCCGTCCAGGACGAGGGCGATGGTGTCGACCAGGGCGGGTTTCAGGCGGCGCACGGTCTTTTTCACCCGGGCCAGGTATTCCGTGAAAAGATCGAGCACGTCCGGCGGCACGTCCGGGTCGCCCATGCCAAGCCACGTCAGGGCCTCCTGGGCGGCGTCCAGGATGTTGTCCTGGTGGCGCGTGTAGGAGAGGAACAGGGTTTTGTCCACGACCATGAGCCCGGCCGGCGGCAGATGGTTGCGCACCCGGCGCTTGATGCGGTCGGCCTCGCCCTCCAGGGCGTCGATGCGTCCGGCCAGCATTTGATATCCCCGGTCGGCGCTTTTTCGCACGTAGCGGCCGAACGCCTCCTCCACCACGGCCAGGCTCCGGGCCACGGGGGCGTAATGTTCCAGAAGGCCGGTCATATAGACGCGCCTGCGGGGTGCGAAACGGCGCAACAGGGCAAGCATGGGATCTCCTTTCACGGCATGCGGGTGCGGGGGACTGCCGTTGTCAGAACGGACTGCCGCCGAACTCCTTTTGCTTGCGCGCGGGGGTGCGGGGCCGGTTTGGCGCGCCGATATGGCGCCCTGGCTCGCCGCGAAAGGCTTCCGGGGGCGCCCGCACCGTAGACGCCTGAACTCGCGCGTTTTTTCGGCTTTTTAGCAGATTTCGCCGGGAAGCGCCATGCCCCGGCGGCCCCTTTCGCGCCTTGATTCACAAGATTGTTACAGCCAACGCCGCCACGCCCCCCGGACGAGCGGGCCTCACAGGCATCCGCCCCCAACCCCGGGCCAGGCCCCAAAACAATGGCAGGCCGCCCCGGGACCATCCCGGGGCAGCCTGCCATATGAGGAGGGGTGCGGGTTGCCTGATTAATACGCCTCTTCGTAGTCCAGATCGTCCTTGGTCACCGGATGGCGGAAGGTTCTAAAGTTCCAGATCTGGTAGGCGATGACCACGGGAACGAACACCAAGGCCACGCCCAACATGATGGACAGGGTAAGCGGCGATGAGGACGAATTCTCGATGGTCATGCTGAAGGCGGGGTTTATGCTCGACGGCAGAAGGGCCGGAAAGATGCCCATGACCCCGAAAAGGGCCGTGCCGCCGATCACCGCCGCCGACGCGGCCCAGGCCGCCCAGGCCCGGGCCTTGGCGGCGTAGACCTTGGTCAGGACCAGCCCGCCCACGGGGATGAGCAGGATGGCCAGAAGCAGCGGCCAGCGCAGGTAGTTGGAGAACAGGTTGGTGGCGAACATGCTGAAGACCAGGAAGAGCACGATCCACCCGGCCATGATCGGCCACAGCTTGGCGGCCATGGCGAAGGCCCGCTCCCGCAGGCTGCCTTCGGACTTGATGGCCAGCCACAGGGCGCCGTGATGGGCGAAAAGCAGCACGAAGAGGATGCCCCCGGCCAGGCCGTAGGGGTTGAGCAGGGTAAAAAGGGTGCCCTGGAAGATGTGGTCCTGGTCGATGGGGATGCCCTTGAAGATGTTGGCGAAGGCCACGCCAAGAAGCAGGGCCGGGGCGAAGCTGCCGATGAAAAGACAGGTGTCCCACAACTTCTTCCAGCCCGGGCTCTCCACCTTGCTGCGGAATTCAAAGCATACTCCCCGGATGATCAGGGAGAACAGGAGCAGCATCAGGGCCGAATACAGGCCCGAGAACATGACCGCATAGGTCGTCGGAAAGGCCGCGAAGGTCACGCCGCCAGCCGTAATCAACCACACCTCGTTGCCGTCCCAAAACGGCCCCATGGCGTTGTAGAAGGTGCGTTTCTCGTCCTCGCCTTTGGCCAGGAAGGGAAGCAGCGTCCCCAGACCCAGGTCGAAGCCGTCCAATATGAAGTACACGGCCCACAAAACACCCCACAAGATGAACCAGATGGTACCGAGATCCATGGCCTTCTCCTTTTGCTTCGGCCATCCTGCCCGCAGTCCCGGGCAAAACGGCCGCGTGCGGCATTGGTCAACGCGTTACAGGCAACCTACGCCGGGACTTTGCGGGCGTACTTGGCCAGAAGGTAGATGTCCAGGGAGGCCAGGAGCAGATAGACCACCACGAACGCCGCCAGACTCACGGCCACCTGGGAGGTGGCGATGGGCGACACCGCGTCCTTGGTGCGCATCAGCCCATAGACGATCCACGGCTGCCTCCCCACCTCGGCCACGGCCCATCCGGCCTGAAGCGCCAGATACGGCACCGGGATGGCCCAGACCATGAACTGGAGGTAGCGCGGATTGTCGAGGAGGTTGTTGCGCTTGAGAAAGCCCCAGACCGTCAGGAGGATCATGAGCGTTCCAAACCCCACCATGAGCCTGAAGGACAAAAAGGTCAGGGTCACGGGCGGCCGGTCCTCGGGGGCGAAGGCCTTTAAGCCCTTGACCTCGGCGGCCGGGTCGTTGAAGGCCAGGATGCTCAGCATGCTGGGGATGCCGAAGGCCTCCACGCTGTTTTTCTCGTTTTTCTCGTCAGGGATGGAAAGCAGATACATGGGGACGTGCGTGCCGGTCTCCCAGTGGGCCTCCATGGCCGCCAGCTTGGCCGGCTGAACCCGGGCCACTTCGTTGCCGTGGGTATGGCCCTGGATGGCCACGACCAGCGAGGCGACCAGGGCGAACCCCAGGCCGATGCGGAACGACTTGCCGAAAAAGTCGATGTTCTGCTTGCGCAAGAGATGCCAGGCCGATACGCCCATGACGAAAAATCCGGCCAGGACATAGGAGCCAACGACCGTGTGGATGTACTGGCTCCAGGCGAATCCGTTGGTGATGACCGCAGAGAAACTGTCGAGCTCGGCCCGGCCATTGCGGATCACGTAGCCCACGGGATTCTGCATGAACCCGTTGGCCAGGATGATCCACAGGGCCGAGAGGTTGGCGGCAAAGGCGACGATCCAGATACAGACCGCATGAAACGTTTTGGAGAGTTTTTTCCAGCCGAAGACCCACACGGCCACGAACGTGGACTCCAGAAAAAAGGCCGCCGTGGCCTCGATGGCCAGAAGCGACCCGAAAATATCACCCACATACATCGAATAGCGCGACCAGTTGGTGCCGAACTGGAATTCCAGGGTGAGGCCCGTGACCACGCCCAGGGCGAAGTTGATCAGAAACAGTTTTCCCCAGAACTTGGCCATTTTTTTGTACGTTTCATCGCCCGTGCGCACATACTTGGTCTCCATGTAGGCCACCAAGATAGAGAGCCCCAGGGTCAACGGCACAAAGATGAAATGGATGAACGTGGCAAAGGCGAACTGCAATCGTGAAAGCATGAGCGTGTCCATCTTACTCTCCTTTCCCCTCCAGGGTTTGGCCGCGTGTGGCCGGGCATTCCCCACACACCTTCCCGGCTGTGCGCGACTCCTCTTCCACCAGTGCGGCAAGACTGATCCCGCCAAGCATGTCCCGCAACTGTTTGCGGGCCCGGCCCCATACCCGATGCACCGCGCACACCGGCCGACGTTCGCAGACGTCGATCTGGTGCAAACAGTCGTTTAAATAGATTTCCCCATCCACTGCCTCAACCACCTGCAAAAGCGATATCTCTCCCGGCGCCCTGGCCAGTTCGTAACCGCCCCGGGCTCCCTGGCGGATGGCGATGAGCCCGGCCCGGGCCAGGGTCTGGGCCACCTTTCCCAGGTATTGTGCAGGGATGTTCATGACTTCCGCTATCTCCTTGCGTCCCACCACGCCGCGCCCTGCATGCAGGGCCAAATATAATAAACATCGGACCCCATAGTCTCCGGACCTTGTCAGGCGCATGTCTCTTTCCTTGTAACGGTTTTGGAGAGGAGTTCACGCAGTATTTTTCACCGCGCCCCTGCCCGCCATTCCCCGCGCGGCCGTCTCTTCCGAAATCCGTTGCCGGACGGCCGCCCGGGCCTCGGAGATATAACGCCTTTCGAATCCGCATCGCAAGAAAAAAGACATATCGGACTCGATTTGTCCTATATCGACCCGGACCAGCCGTGTCAACGGATTTCGTGAAAAATATATCGAGGTTTTGCCCATTGCGTGCCGGGCCACCTTTGGGTAAGGCAACGATGGATCGTGCCCGGCCCATTTTTCCGGGCAATCGGTCGAGGGCGGAACTCCGCCACCATACGGACGCAGCGCGACAGCCGCCGCGTTCGCACAAGGACGCCCATGAACGCCATGAACTTCAATTTCCTCTGCGGCGACCCGCCACAGGCCTTTGCGCGCAACGTGGGCATCATCGGGGCCGGCCCCTCGGGCCTGGCCGCCGCCGGATACCTGTCCTGCCTGGGCTATCAGGTGGAGATATACGACAAGCTGCCCAAGGCCGGGGGGCTGATGCTGTTCGGCATCCCCGGGCACCGCATTCCCAAGGAGCGGGTGGAGGCCGGGGTGCGGCGCATGGCCAAGAAATACGGCGTGGTCTTCCACCCGCGCACCAAGATCTGTTGCAGCGCCCCCCTGCACGACGAGGAAGGGGACCATTTCTGCTCGGATGTGCGGGGCCTTGGCGACCTGGTCAAAAAGCACGACGCCATCATCATCTGCACCGGCTCCTGGCGCTCGCGCCGTCTGGGCATCCCGGGCGAGAACCTGCCCGGGGTCATGGCCGGCCTGGAATTCCTCTTCCCCATCCGGGCCGCCGGATATGCCGGGCCGGGCATCAAGGCCCCGGACGTGGCCGGAAAGACCGTGGCGGTCATCGGCGCGGGACATTCCGCCGTGGACGTGGTGCATAGCGCCCTATTCCTGGGCGCGGCCAAGGTGCATCTGCTCTACCGGCGCACCAAAAACGAGGCCCCCTGCGGCTCGTACGAGATCGACCGCCTGGAGGCGGCGGGCGCCTCATGGCACGAGTCGGTCACCCCCCTGCGGTTCACCGGCGAAGATCAGGTTACGGGCGTGGAGATTCGGGAAAAGACCCTGGGCCAGCCCGGCCCCGACGGCACACGCTGCGCCCTGCCGGACAGCGACCGGGTGACGGTCATTGACGCCGACCTGGCGGTCACGGCCGTCGGCGAAACGGCCACCCCGCCCTTCGCCAAGGAGCTGGGACTGGAAAACGTGCGAAAAGGCGAGGTGCGCTGGCTGCACATGACCGACATCGAAAACGTGTTCGTGGCCGGCGACGCCCTAACCGGCCCCTCGAAGATCGGCAAGGCCGTCTACAGCGGCCTGCGCGCGGCCCGCTCCCTGGCCAACTGGCTGGATTTGAAAGACCAGGACCGCCTGGCCGACTACCCCTACGACGACCTCGTGGCCCGGGAGGCCGACCGCTTCCCCGGCGGCCGCCTGCACAGGTAACGCCCCATGCCGCATAAGCAAAAAGTCCTGTACATCGACTATTCCACCTGCATCGGGTGCGAGACCTGCGAATACGTGTGCCGGTTCGTCCACGACACCCCGCGCATCCACATGATGCGCACGGCCTCAGGGGTCATGGCCCCCCTGTACTGCCGCCACTGCGAGAGTCCCAACTGCGCCAAGGTCTGCAAGCGCGGGGCCATCGTGCGCGACGTCGACGGGGCCATGATCCTGCAACCCCAGTTGTGCCGGGGCTGCGAGACCAGGCAGTGTCTTCTGGCCTGCCCCTATGCGGCCATGTTCGAGACCGACACCGGGGTCATGCTCTCCAAGTGCGACCTGTGCGCCGGACGGCGGCAGATCGGCCTTCCGCCTGCCTGCGCGGAGATGTGTCCCTGCGGGGCCATCCATTTCATCGCCCGGGAAGACATCCCGGGCATCGAGACCGACAAGTCCCGGGAGGCCTTCGAGCGGGTCATGGGGCATCTGCGGCCGGGCAAGGGCGGGGAATAGGGGCAAAGGGCCGGTTGGGGGAGAGGCCTTTGGCGGCCAAAGGCCGCAGCCCTTTGGCATCCCGCCGCAGGAAAGCGCCGTCAGCGTTCCCGGGGCCACACCCCAAGCCCCTCCCGGGCGTCGATCTCCCGAAGCTTCGCATACTGCGGCGCAGCGGCCGTGCCGAACAGTTCGCAGGCATATTTGACGTATCTCCCCACCGCTGCCGCCGCCTGCCGCTCCCCAAGCTCCAGAAGCACCTGGAAATGCAGGAAATGGGAGCGCACCGAGGGTTCGCGAACGAGCAGCTCCCGGCACAGGTCCACGGCCCGCTCCCGCATCCCAAGCGTCGCGCAGGCCAGGGCCAAAAGTCCCGTCGTCGTCCATCCGCCATCCCCGGCGCACCGTCTGGACAAAAGCGACACCGCCGCGACAGCGGCCTTTTTTTCGGCCAAAAGCCGCCCCACCGCCCGGGACAAACCCGCCTCGTCAGTCGCCGCACAGCAGGCCGCATCCGTCCCGATTCCGCAAAAAGGCGCCCCCGTGTCCACGGCCCGCTTGATCCGGGCGGCCATCCGGCGCGACAGGACCGGGGCCGACACGACCGGCGCGGCGGCCTGGGCATAGAACTGGTCCATGGTGCGCGTGCCGCGCAGGGCAGCGGCGTCGGCCCGCCCCCGGTCCATTTTGGCCTCGTAATCCTCCTGCGACTTGAAGCTGTAGTGGTTCACCTGGACCACGTCGGCGCAAAACGGCGACAGGGCGCTGGTCACGGGCATGCCCCGCTCGTCCACGCAGCACATGCCGGGCTCGCGGAACACGAACTGGTGCGGATCGCGGGCGGCCACGGCGGACGCCGTCTTCACGATGCTTTTGACATGAAGGTTGTTTTGGACGTTTCCGGCCAGGGCCTGCGTATAGGCGTCCAGGACCAGGCCGCCCGGACGTCCCAGATGCCGCGACGAACCGTAGGTCACCCAGTGCATGGCCAGACCGGGGTGCTTCTCGTAGTCCAAGACGCAAAGCCGTGCGTCGGCGTGCTTTTTGAGAACCACGAATTCGTCCGCATCCAGGAAGGCCAGAAATTCCACCTTGTCCCGAAAGGTCTCCAGGCAGTGGGTATAGCACGGCATCTGCATGCTTTGGCCCCGAACCGGAACGACCCTCACCAGCCCCCGCTCCACCTGGGCGCGCAGGGTGTGCGCCACGGGGACGGCGCTTTCGTTGTCGTAGAGGATAAACGTCTCGAAACCGATGGCCTGGTGGTAGGCCACGAACTCCTCCAAAAAGAGGTGCTCGTCCTTGACGATGGCGCACAGCCCCAGATAGTTCCTGCCTGACATTCGTGACTCCGTTTGCCGCCCGCGCCGCCCGCACCGCCCGCACCAGGAAAAGGACGCCGCGCGCGACGCCTGCGGCACACTGCGGTTCTCCACAGGGGACGCTTTCCGGCACACTAGCCGGACCCGCCAAAAAATCAACGACATACGGGAGGCCCCCATGGCCGACGACATCGACTATCGCATTTTGGGCGACGACATGCAGATCGTGGAGATCATCCTGGACCCGGGCGAGGGCGTGCGGGCCGAAACCGGAGCCATGCTCTACCTCGAAGGCGGCATCGAGATGGCCACGGGCGCCGGCGGCGGCCTCTTAAGCGGCCTCAAACGCATGGTCTCGGGCGAGAACTTCTTCATCACCACCTTTGAAAACGCCGGGTCCGGCACGGCCATGGCCGCCTTCGGGGCGCCCTACCCGGGCAAGATCGTGCCCATCGAACTGGCCGACCACGGCGGCGTCTTTTTGTGCCAAAAAGACGCCTACCTGTGCTCGGCCGTGGGCGTGGACATTACCGTGGCCTTCACCAAGCGTCTGGGGGCGGGGCTGTTCGGCGGAGAGGGATTCATCCTGCAAAAGCTCACCGGCGACGGCCTGGCGTTTATCCACGCCGGGGGCACGGTCATCGAAAAGGTGCTGGCCGCCGGGGAGGTTCTGCGGGTGGACACGGGCTGTCTGGCTGGATTCGAGGAGAGCGTGGACTACGACATCGGGTTCGTGGGCGGCTTCACCAACGCGCTTTTCGGGGGCGAGGGCATGTTTTTGGCCTCCATGACCGGTCCCGGCCGGGTCTATCTGCAAAGCCTGCCGTTTTCCCGGCTGGCCGACCGCATCCATTCGGCCAAGTATGCAGGCCGCGAAGAGAAAACGGGCGTGGCCGGGGTGGGCGGATCGGTCCTGGGAGGCCTCCTGGGCGGCGACAAATAGTCCGGACCCCGGCTATCGCAAAGACGGTGCGGCCCGCTCCCGGATGACCGCCGTAAACGACAGGATGTCGTCGCCCATGACCAAAAGGGTCAGGTACCGGCGCCAGCGCGAGGGATTTTTCCGGGCCACGGTATACATCTGCCGCCAGAACTGTCCCCGGTGCCGCGAGACGATCCCGAACCGCCACACCAGCCGCGCCAAAAGCCGCAACTCGCTGCACGTATCGGCCAGGGCCGTGGCCTGGGGCCTTTTTTCCCGCGAAGGCGGCTTTTTTCCCGTGCCCGGCTCGGACCTGACCGGACGCATGGCCAAAATATTGCCCAGCACCCGTTCCATGTGATGGGACACGTCGTACAGGCGGTCCCAGGCCGCGATCTGCTCCGTGAGGATGTCGCGCATGGGCCGGGTGGGCGTAAAGTTCATCGGACCCGTGGCCAAGTCCCCCACGTCGCCGTCCACCAGCCGCCCCTCGTCGCGAAGCCGCCGCCACAGCTCGGTCTGGGGCACGGCCTGGAGGGTGTTGACCATCACCAGGGGGATGTGCGCCGCCTCGGCAAAGGCCGTGACGCGCGTTCCCGCCCCGGCGGCCTCGTTGTCGAACCCCAGGATGAAACTGCCCACCACCGTCAACCCCCCGGCCCCGATGGCCCGGATGGATTCCAGCAGCGGATGGCGGATGTTCTGGTATTTATGGGTGGCGGCCAGAACATCCGTATCCGGGGACTCAATGCCCACGAACACGTAGCCGAAATTGGCCGCCGTCATGAGGTCGATGAGCTCGGGGCTGCTTCCCAGGTTCACCGAGGCCTGGGTGATGAACCAGAACGGCTCCCCGCACCCCCGGTTCCAGTCGGCGATGGATTGCAAAAGCTCCTTGGCCCGCTTGGGGTTGCCTATGAAATTGTCGTCGGTGAAAAAGACCGCGCCCCGGTGCCCCGTCTTAAGGATCGCCGCCAGTTCGGCCACCACCTGCCGGGCTGACTTATAGCGGGGGGTGCGGCCGAACAGGTTGATGACGTCGCAAAATTCGCAGGCGAACGGGCAGCCCCGGGAGGTCTGCACGGGCATGGCGTCGTAGTCCCGGGGATTGATCAGATCGAACCGGGGCAGGGGAACAAGCTCCATGTCGGTCCTTTCCTCAACGGCGATGACGCCGCCCGGCTGGCCTTCTTCAATGGCCCGCACCAACAGGGGGATGGTCGCCTCCCCCTCTCCGACCACCACGAAATCGCAGCCCCCGGCCAGCATCTCGTCCGGCGCGGAGGTGGCGTAGGGACCGCCCGCGACCACGACCTTGCCCATGGCCTTGGCCCGCGCGGCGCAGGCGAACAGGCCGTCGCGCTGCACCAGCATGGCCGAAATCATGACCACATCGGCAAAGCGCAGATCCGCATCGGACACGGGACGCACGTTTTCGTCGGCCAGACGCACATTCCAGTCCGGCGGCAAAAGCCCGGCCACGGTCAACAGTCCAAGCGACGGCAGAAGGGCCTTTTTCCCGGTCACCTGCATGATGTCCGGAAAACTCCAAAAGGAACGCGGCAGGCGCGGATTGACCAGCAGGATATTTTTCATGGCCCTCCAGGCCGGGGAAGAAGGCGGGTTTGTGTTTCCGGCCACGGCCGGGGGAGGTGGGGTATCTCGGGCGAGTCGCAACGACGGGAGAAGACATGATACGCCACAATACGGGGGAAGAAAACAGCCGCTCCGGGACGGCTGCCGCCCGGCGGCCGCCTCGTGTGGCGTTCACAAAAAAACATTTATGTTTTTTTGTGAATAAAAATCATAACTTCAAGGCGTTGCTGATTGCCAACCCATAACGGAAATTACCGAAGGCAACTCTAGATATCCTCTCGGGGTTCCTGAACGCAGGCCCGCAAAAGGGTGCGGCCAAGCTCCAGATCTTCGGGCAGATAGGCCGGGTCCGTGGCCACGGCCACCACCCGGCCAAGCACCCCGCCCCGCTCCACCTGGCAGTCGCTGGCCGGATGCTCCAGGACGATCATGCCGTGGTCGGCCCCACGCGACAGGATGCGCCGAAAAAGCGCCCGGACATCGGCATGGGCGGCGGGTGCGGCGTCGATCCGCAGGGTCCGGTCGGCGCGGATCGTGCAGGTTCTCCAGAAAAGGCCTTCCAGGGCCCGGGCCAATTCCCGGGCGTTTTCCGGCAGGCGCCCGTCGAACACGGCCCCAAGCTCCAGGTCGGCCAGGGTGGGCGCTCCGGCTGGCAGGGCGCTTTCCAGGGTGCAGCACATTTCCAGGGCCGCCCCGTGCTTTCGGGCGTTGACTTCCACGAAATGGACCGTGCCGTCCCGGTCCACGATAAAATCGCAGCCGAACACGCCGCGATATCCGCTGTCGCCCAAAACCCGGCCGGCCGTGCGGGTGTGTTCGCGCAGCTCCCGCAGGATGTGGGCCGGCAGAACCGACGGATACGACGCCCCCCATCCTCCGTTGGCCTCTTTCCGGCGATCCGCCACGGCCGCGATGAACACATCGTCCTCTCCGGCCGTGATGCCGAGAACCGTGGGCGCGTGGACGGCCGGGACATGGCGAAACAGAAACGCCTCGCCGCCTCCCCCAAGACGCGCGGCGGCATCCCGGGGGTCCGTGACCACAAAAGGATCGCCTGCCTCGCGGGAGCCCTCCGTCAGCACGCCCACCCCGTCGCCCCAGACAGGCAGCAGCCCGGCCACGACCTGGGCGATCTCCTCGTCGGCCCGGCACTGGCGGTGATCCAGCACGGGAACCAGATCGCGCAGCATGCGCGACTGGTAGAGGCGGTTGTTCCACATGGCCGCCGTCTCCCCGTCCGGGCCGATGAACTTCACGCCCGGCAGGTGGCAAAGCGTCAGTTCCGGAACGGATTCCGCCACATGCACGTAGACCTCGCCCTGGCGGCGCACCAGGGAACGGACAAGGCCCAAAATGGTCTCCGAGGCGGAAACCGCTGCGGCGAATTTGCGGGGGGCGAGGGGATAGCGCGACATGACCCCTGTTTTGGCGAAATGGCGCTTGGCCCTGGGGTTCAAGACGATGGTGTTGCGGTGCAGGCTGCACCCTGACACATCGGGGATGATCCGGACGTAATCCATGCGCTGTCCGGTCCTGCGTTCCAGGGCCTCACGCATGAACTGGTTCAGGGAATCATGCCTGGCTTCGCCCACATACAGAAAATATCGGACCTGCGGGTCAAGGACCAGATCATAGGGAAAGAGTCCGTCGTCTTCGTCTGCGTTGCCCATATCGTCCGCCTGCGTCTGTTGCATCCGCTTTTTCCTGATTGTTCAGTCTCGCCCCGCTTGGCATCCTTGTCAAGAACCTGCGGCGGCAGCGGGACACTGTCGGCGACCTGCCGGGAACCGGATGCGGAAGCCGCAACGCCCCGATCCTTTCATAATGCCCTCTCGTTTTCCCAGACCGGGGATATGGGCCGGGTCCGGCCGATTCCGGGAAACGCTCCGCCGGACAACGGCCGACCGAATCCCGGAGTCTGGACGCATTTCCAGTGGGTGCGTATGAGGGCTTATGCCAAATACCCTTACGACCCAGTTGCGCATCCCGGCCGACAGCCGCTTCCTGACCATGATCCAGGGCCACGTCCGGGATCTGGCGACCATCGCAGGGCTGTCTCCGAAAGAGATTCTGGCTTTGGAGCTGGCCACCGAAGAGATTTTCCTCAATATTCGCGATCATGCCTATCCGGGCGACATCCCCGGGGATGTACTCGTCAACGGCGAAATCGGAGACAGGGAACTGCGCCTGGACTTTCATGACCAGGGGTTGCCCTTTGATCCATCCCTGCTCCCCCGGACGGAGGATCCCGCCGGACCTTACGCCTCGGGCGGTCTGGGCCTGAAGCTCATCCACCATGCCGCCGACGAGGTCCACTGGATCAATCGCGGCCGACAGGGCAAGGGGCTGTGTCTGGTCAAGCGGCTGCCCCGCGCGGCAGAGGCGATGCCTCAGGAAGCCCGGGCGGAGATTGCCCAGGCCCCGGCCCACACCTACGCCATCCGCCCCATGCGCCCGGACGAGGCCCTGCAGGTGACCCGGATATTCTGGCTGGCATACGGCTATTCCTACAAAAATGAGGCCTTTTACCGTCCCGAGGGGCTCGTCGAACTGGTCGGCAGCGGACGACTCATAAGCTACGTGGCCGTGACCGAAACCGGCGAGGTGGCGGCCCATGTCGGGTTGCTGCGTCCGGAGCCCGTGCCCATGGCCGAGATGGCGGTACTGGTGGTCTCGCCAGCCCATCGCGGCCGTGGGCTCATGGACGGCCTGCTCACGGCTCTGACAGAAAATGCAAAAGAAATCGGGCTGTTAGGCATTGCGCTCAATCCAGTCACGAGCCATGCCGCCAGCCAGCGGCAAGTGATGGATTTAGGCGCCAAACCCTGCGGCCTGGAACTGGCGGCCTGCCCGCCCCGGCTGTTCAAGGCCATGGGCCTGGACAACGCCGTGACGCAACGGGAATCCTATCTGCACTGTTTTTTGTACCTGAAGCCCCCGGCGGCGGCCGTGGTCCATGTTCCGGCGCGTCACCAGGAGATGGCGGGCCGCATCTACGCGCAGTTCGACCGCTCCCTGACCCTGGCGTCCCCGGGCGAAGGCGCGGGCCTCGGGGATTACAAGGTGTCCTTTGATCGCGGGCTGCTTAAGGGCTCCATCCGGATCGTGCGCGCCGAGGCGCGGCAATGGCCGGAAATTCTTCGGGCGGCCATCGATCTGCTGGACATCGCCGGGGCCGAGGCGGTTTCGCTCGATCTTCCCCTGGCCCAGTCGGCCACGCCCCTGCTTTGCGAGCGGGCCGAGGCGGAGGGCTTTTTCTTTGTCGGCATCTGGCCTCACGGCGCCCCGGATGGCGACATGCTCCGCCTGATGCGGCTTTCGGTCCCCCTGGACCTGGAGCAGGTGCGCATCCGTCCCGGGTTCGGGCGAGCGCTGCTTGACTATGTGAAGGCCGAAATGACGCGTGCCGCCACGGCCGTCGCCCCCCGGCCGCACACCCCGTAAGACAACCGGAAATTTTTCAATAATAACAGCCAGATTGGCGTGACGCCCTGGCGATCCCAAGGCCTGGATCACGCGGCCCCCCCTCATGCCGTCAGCGGCCCGTCCGGTTTCCGGCCGTTTCCTTTATTCCCCTTCGCCGCGCGTCGAAGCGGCAGAGCAGCCGCGCCACCAGGGGGCCGATGAGCACCACCGCGAAAAGGCGCAGGGTCTGCTGGGCCATGACGAAGGGGACATCGCAGCCGCTGCCTGCGGCGATGACCACCACCGAGTCGAGGCCTCCCGGGGTGGTGGCCAGGTAGGCGCTTACGGGGTCCACGCCGAGCCAGGCGGTCAGCATCCAGGCCGCGACGCCGCACAGGGCGATGAGCAGGAATGTGGCCAGAACCAACTGGGGAATGGCCCGCAAGGCGTGGCGCACCGTGCCGCGCGTGAAGCGCATGCCGATGTACCAGCCCAGGCAGGCGTACGTGATCCACAGCAGCCAGGCGGGCAGGGTGATGCGCAAAAGACCGCTGGCGTTGAGCGCTGCGGCGAGAAGCATGGGCAGCAGCATGTTCCCGGCCGGTACGCGCAACCGGCTGGCCAGGAGCATGCCGCAGGCGATGACGAGCACGGTCAGGGCCAGGGGGAGCACAGGCGCATCCAGGCCAAGCGACAGGACGCGGCCGGCGGGAGGCGCGACCGCGTGGCCAAGCAGCAGGCGTGAGACGCCCGAGGCGGTCAGCACCACCACGAACATCCGCAGGTACTGCATAAATGCCACCATGCGCATGTCCGCGCCGTAGGACTCGGCCATGATCGACATGGCTGCGGCGCCCCCGGGAGAGGCCCCCCAGGCGGCTGTGGAGCCGGGCACGACGCCCCGGAGGATGAGCACAAGCCCCACCAGAGCCCCGGAAACGATGATGTGGACGATGGTCACGAGCATCGGCAGCCACTGCTGGCCCAGGGCGGCCAGGGTGGCGGGGGTGACGGTCGCGGCCACCAGACAGCCGACGACGGCCTGGGCGGCGGAAAAGGACCAGCGGGGCGCCGCCAGGGGAACGCCGCCCAGGGCGAAGGCCATGGCGGCGAGCATGGGACCGAGCAGCACGGCGGCCGGGAAGGCGGCCCAGGCCAAAAGCCCGGCCAGAAGGCCGGAAACCAGGACAAGCGCGGCCCACAGCCAGGCACGTCGGGACAGGGACATAGACGCTCCATATCCCGGGCAGCCCCAGGGAATCATTCAGGGAGACCGGTGCGGCCCATCCTACGTGCGGCCGACCCGGATAGGCAAGCATGGGCCGGGGCATGGGCGGACGTCACGGATTCTGGGAGAGCATGACCCGGGCCGGTTCGGCCAGGACGGCCAGACAGGCGTCGGCCAGACGCGCGGCCCCGGCCGGGGCCAGATGCACGCCGTCGGGGGTGCGCAGGCGGGTTCCAGGGTCGAGAAATTCCGCATATCGCCCCCCGGGACCGGCCAACACCGGCCAGACGTCGACGAACCGGCATCCGGGCAGGCGGCGCATCTCCTCGGCCAATGCGGCATTGACCACCGGCATGTCCCGAAAAAGCCCGGGATCGGCCATCACCGGCGCGCCGAGCCAGACGATCCGCACCTCCGGATTGGAGGCCCTGGCGATCTCCACCAGACGGGCGGCCCGGCGGCGGTATTCGACACTCCAGGCCGCCGTGCCGAAGGCCGCTGTCCTGCCCGAGGCCAGGGGCAGGGATTTGTTGTCGTTGGCCCCGATCATGACCACCATCGTGTCCGGCCGGTTTGCCTGCACCATCTCGGCCAAATGTTTTTCCCAGTCGAAAAACCCGGGGCGGGCCAGGCCGCTGGAGACCTTGCCCAGCCGGGCGAAGGCCAGTTCGGGGGTCTTGGCCAGCCGCCGCTCCAGGACATCGGCCAGGGAGATGGACAGGGAGTCGCCCACGACCAGAAGGCGCGACCCGGTAAGGGCCCGGCCCGCCGCCTTGGCGGGGTCGCCCGGGGCGGGGGTCGGCGGGGCCGCGCGGGGGGCGGACTGGACGGCGACCTCCCGGGGCGCGGGCACGGGCTGGACGGAGGCCATGCCGGGCGCGGGAGGCTGGTTCGATACGCCGGGTCTGGCGACTGCCGCCCGGGGCGGCGCCTCGCCCGCCACGCGCGGATCGACGGCCGGAGTCGGTTCGTTGACGGCATAGACGCGCGCCTGACGACGGGCCTGGGTCCGGCCGGGAAGCCGTCCCTCGCGGCGCACGTCCAGGGGATGGTCCAGGGGATGATGCGCGTTTTTGTCCACGGCCAGACGCACCGCGTTGGCCTGCACCGGCTGCCGCAGGACATGGCTTTGGCCGCCAGGGGCCTTGGCCGGGGGCTGGGCCAGGCTTTGCGGGAAGGGGAAATCGGCAATCGGCGAGGCTGGTGCGGCGGCGGAGGTCTCGGCCGGGGGCCGCATGGACAAAAGCTCCCGGGGAAAGGCCGCCAGGACGAAACCGGCGCACAGCGTCAGAAAGAGCCGCAGGACGGCCGAGGTATGGCGGCGAGGTGCATTCATGGCGTTCCCGAACGCCCGCAGCCGGTCAAAACCGCCGGGAGCGAGGCGTTTGCAGAAACGAATGCAAAGGCCGGGCCGCTACGAAAAACAAAAATTTATCCCAGAAATACAACGCCTTAGAGACTCAAGCTCCCGGCGGCAGGACCAAGGCGCCGGAAGTTTGGCGCTGGTTGCGGTTGTCATTTTCCCAGCCCCGTTTTACCATCCTCTTGTGCAATAAATTGCGTCAAAGGATGGCATCACAGCCCGCATGAATCCCACGAGCCTCGAATTCGCGCTTTTTTTCCTGATCGTTTTTCCGCTGAACTGGCTGTTGCGGCCCTATGATCTCGGCTATCGGCTGTTCCTTCTGGCGGCGTCCTATGTGTTTTACGCCTCCTTCAATCTGAAGTTTTTTCTGATCCTTTTCATCTTCAGCTTTCTGACCTGGTTTTTCGCCATCATCTTCCGCGAATCCGGGGAACGCTGGTTCCGAAAATTCTGCCTCATTCTCTATTTGAGCATCTCCCTGGGCATCCTGATCTTTTTCAAATACTACGAGATGCTCTATCTCTCTCTGGACCATCTGCTGGGGTGGGTGAACGTGGCCAATCCGGTGCCGTTTATGGACGTGTTTTTGCCCATCGGCATCTCCTTTTTCACCTTCCAGGGCCTGTCCTACGCCATCGACGTGTACCGCGACGATAAAAACGTGGTCAAAAACCCCCTGGACGTCTTCATCTTCATCGCCTTTTTCCCGACCATCCTCTCCGGTCCCATCCTGCGGGCCAAGGACTTCGTTCCCCAACTGCGCCGGGCCACGGCGAACCAGGTGGACATGGGCTCGGGATTTTATCTGCTGCTGCGCGGCCTGTTCAAAAAGCTGGTCATCTCCAGCTACCTCTCCGAGCACATCGTGCGCCAGGTCTTCGCCGCCCCCGAGGGATTCAGCTCCCTGGCCGTGCTGGTCGGCGTGGTGTCCTATTCCATACAGATCTATTGCGACTTTTCCGGATATACCGATCTGGCCCGGGGCATCGGTCGGCTTCTGGGCTTTTCCCTGCCCGACAACTTCAACCTGCCCTATGCCGCCTGCAACCTGCGCGACTTCTGGCGTCGCTGGCACATCACCTTCTCCACCTGGCTGCGCGACTACCTGTACATTCCCCTGGGCGGCAACCGCAAAGGCCAGTTCCGCAAATACGCCAACCTGGTCGTGACCATGGCCCTGGGGGGCCTGTGGCACGGCGCGGCCTACAACTTCCTGGTGTGGGGGTTCATCCACGGCTTCGGGCTGGTGGCCGTCCACCTGTACATCGACCGCAAATCCCGCCGACGCGGCGACGCGCCGACTCCCGTGGCCGGATTTGGCCCGTTCGCCTCCCGGTTCGCGGGGCGCGTGGCCACTTTTTCCTACGTGACCCTGGCCTGGGTGTTTTTCGGGGCCGAGGACGCGGGCAAGGCCATGGACATCCTGGCCCGGGTGGCCGCCTTCGATCCCCAGGGGGCATCCGGCGGCCATCTTCCGCTGGTTCCAGTGGTCCTGGCGGTCCTGGTGCTGGCCGCCCAGATCTGGCGCTTCGACGCCCGGGGGCTTTACGACCGCATGATCCGGCCCCTGCCCGCGCCGATCCAGGGCGTGGCCCTGGGCCTTGCGGCCACGGCCATCCTCAAGCTCGGCCCCGACGGGGTGTTGCCCTTCATCTATTTCTCCTTTTGACGGAACAGTGGTCCGGTTCTTGCTGATCAAGGCCTTGGACGCCCCGGGCATTTTTTCCGTTCTCTCCCCTTGCAAAAAAAGCCCTTTTTTTGCTACATTGCGGGTTCAGAATGGATGTTTGGCCCCAATGCATCTGGGCCACAGTATAACATATTTAGATAGTTATACTTTTTATCGGGCGGTGGACCGGCCGACCAGGCCGTCGTCGTCCGTCGTGGCGTCCGTTTCGTGAAACTGCGGCAGCAGGAATCGCCATGGCGCAAAGATCACATGGATCTGGCGCGCCCTGCCGCATTATCAGTGCGCGTAAATATCGCGCCCGCATCGTCGAGGTGACGCATGCATCGAAAAGGACCGAATCTGCTTGTCCTGGCCCTCATGGTGGCCATGGCCCTGCCGCCTTTGCCCGGGCGCCTTCTGGCCTCGGTTTCGGCCGAGCCCGAAGCCTCTTCCGTGACCAGGACCGGCCCGGCCCACACCGTGGCCGTGATCGGCGATTCCCTGTCCATCGGCCTTGGCAAGGAGATGGAGCGCGTGTTCGCCGCGCGGCAGGACGTGGGTTTCACCCGCCTGGGCAAGGTCTCCAGCGGTCTGGCCAAGCCGGAGTTTTTCGACTGGGAGAAAAACGCGGCCAAGCTGGCCTCGGACCTTGAGCCCGACGTGGTTGTGGTCATGATCGGGGCCAACGACAATAAGAACATCCTCACCGAGGATGGCCGCACCATCTATTTCACCGATCCCGCCTGGGACGCGGCCTATGCCGCCCGGGCCGCGCTTTTGGCCGACGCCTGCCGGGCCCACGCCCCCCAGGCCAGAATCTTCTGGGTCGGCGCGCCGGTCATGGCCGACGCCGCGCTGAGCCGCGACCTCAAACGCATCAACGCCGCCTTGGCCGCCATGTGCGCTGGCAAAGAAGGCTGCACCTTCATCGACACCTGGAGCGTTTTAGCCGACGGCGAGGGACGTTTCGCGCCCCTGGCCGCCGCCGAAACGGGCGAAATGACCGCCATCCGCCTGGACGACGGGGTGCATGTCACCCCGGCCGGTTCCCGGCTTCTGGCCTCGCGCTGCCTGGAGACCATCCTGCCCGCCATGGGGCTGGACGCCTCGGTGATCGGGACGGTTTTCGCCGACGCCGCGCGTCTGCGTCCGGTGGCCGCCCGCGAGGTGGCCTCGGCCAAGCCCGACACCTCCGCCACGGCCGCCATCCCGGCCGAGAAAACCCCGGTCGACGCCCCCGGACGCCACACCGTGCGTTCCGGCGAAACCCTGTGGCTCGTCGCCAAGAATGCCGGAACCACCATGGCCGCCCTGGTCGCGTCCAATCCGGGCCTGCACCCCGACCGGCTGGCCGCCGGGCAGGTGTTGACCCTCCCGACGCCCGCCGCCGCGCCCCAGACGGAAACCATCACCGTGGAGGTTGCGGCCGCCGTACCTGCCGCCGTCCCGGCCGAACAACCAGCCGCACCTGAAACGCCCCCGGCCCTGACCGCCCTGGCCCTGGCCGCCGATGTCCCGGCCGCCGCGCCCCGCGCGGATGATCAGACGGAGCAGGCCGCCCAGGCGAGCCCCCTGGGAACCTATGCGGTCCTGCCCGGCGACTCCATCTGGACCGTGTCCAAAAAGCTCGGCGTGAACGCCCGCGAACTGGTGCGGGCCAACAGCTCCATCGATCCCGACCGGCTGTCCCTGGGACAGCTTTTACACGTCCCGGCCAAGACCCAGACGGCCGAGGCCGCCCCAAAGGCCGAAACCCCGGCCCGGACGGCCCAGGCCGCCGACGGCCCGTCCCATGTCCTGGCCCAGGGCGACAACTTCTGGAGCGTGGCCAAACGCCTGGGCGTGCGGGTGTCCGATCTGCGCGCGGCCAACCCCGGGTTCGATCCCAAAAGGCTTCAGCCCGGCCAGACCCTCGCCGTGCCCGCTCCCCCGGCCCAGACGGAGACGGCCGCCATGGCCGCCACGTCCGCCACATCTAATAATGACGGCGGCTACGCCGTGGCCGACGGCGACAACCTGTGGAGCATCGCCCGCCGCTTCGGCGTCAGCGTCTCGGATCTCAAAAAGGCCAACGCAGGCGTACGCCCGGATCGGCTTCAGCCCGGCCAACGTCTGGCCATCCCCGAACCGGCCGCACCGAGCCAGGCCCAGAGCGCCCCGACCCCGGGACAGGTCGTCCAGGGCCAGGACGGCGTCACCGCCTATGCCGTGGCCGGGGGCGACACCCCCTGGACCGTGGCCAAACGTTTCGGCGTGAGCGTGGAGCAGCTTTTGGCCGCCAACGACGGCGTCAACCCCAAACGCCTCCAGATCGGCCAGCTTCTGACCATCCCGTCCGAATCCGCCCCGGGCATGGCCAAGGGACGCGATCTGCGCCAGGACGCCGACGCCGTGCGCGTGCCCGTGGCCAAGGGCGACAACCTGTGGTCCCTGGCCCGCCGGTATGGCCTGCGCGTGGACGACCTTCTGGCCGTCAACCAGGGCATCGACCCCAGGCGCCTGGAGATCGGCAGCGAACTGGCCATTCCCTCCCACGAGGCCGCCAAGGCCGAACGGGAACGCCGCGACGCCTCCATTGAGGTCAGCGTGCGCCAGGAAGGTTCCGTGCGGGCCTACAGCGTGGCCGACGGCGACACCCTGTGGAACCTGTCGCGCCGTTTCGGCGTGAGCGTGACGCGCATCCTTGAGGCCAACGCCAGCGTGACCCCCGACCGGCTGGAGATCGGGCAGCCTCTGAACATCCCGGCCAGCGTGATGGCGGCCCGATAACACGTCGGCCGCGCGCGTCGTTGTCCCGTTTTTTACCGCGCGTTACGAGGGAACACGTTGTGAGTGATTTGTTGCGCCTGGAAATCTGCCTGCCCGGAGCGGCGCCGGTGGTGGGCGGGCTTGTCGAAGAGGCCCTGCCCGACCCCGTGGACCCCGTCCGGGAGGAGCTCACCGCCTGGCTCGCGCCGCGCTTGGCCCAGGGCTGGGAGGAGATGGACACCCCCGAGGGGGCCGTCTTCCGCATCCATGTGGACGACAACCCGGCCGGGCGCGAACTGGCCGACGCCCTGGCCGCCGCCTGGCCCCATCTGGCCATCCGGCGCGAATCCGTGGTCAGCGAGGATTGGGGCGCGGCCTGGAAGGCCTTTTTCACCCCCATCGCCGTGGGCGAGGTCTTCGAGGTGCTGCCGCCCTGGCTGGTCCATGAGGGACATGCCGACCGCACCCCCATCATCATCGAACCCAAGATGGCCTTCGGCACCGGCCACCACCCCACCACGGCCCTGTGCCTGGAACTCTTCGGCGAAATGTCCGGAACGGGCCGCATCGCCCCTGGCATGCGCTTTTTGGACCTGGGCACGGGTTCGGGCATCCTGGGCATCGGCCTGTGCCGCCTGGGACTTTCCGGGATCGGCCTGGACATCGACCCCCAGGCCGTGTTCTGCGCCGCTGAAAACGCGCAGGCCAACGGCGTGGCCAAAGCCCTGCGCACGGCCGTCGGCAGCCTGGACTGCCTGGCCCCGGGGGAACGCTTCGACGTGGTTGTAGCCAACATCCTGGCCCAGCCGCTGACGGCCATGGCCCCGCATCTCGCGGCGCGCGTGGCCCCTGGCGGCGCGCTCATCCTGTCGGGCATCCTGGCCGAGCAGGCCGACGCCGTGGCGGCGGCCTATCGCCGCACCGGCCTGCCGGAACCTGTCATCCGCCTGTCCGGGGAATGGGCGGCCCTGGCCTGGTCCTGACCCTGTTTTTTCCTCTTCCCTTTCCCTGAAACCGCTGTAAAAGGGATTTGCGATTCCCCTGTTTACAAAGCGCAGAATCGGCATTATGTGCGACACCGGGATTTTCCCCACCACCTTTCAAACACATCTGGATAAACGGCCATGCATCTGAAAAAACGTGTTTTGGTCACCGGCGGCGCGGGCTTTTTGGGCTCCCACCTGTGCGAACGGCTCCTTGCCGACAACTGCGAAGTCGTGTGCCTGGACAATTGTTTCACCGGCTCCAAGCAGAACATCCTGCATCTTTTCAGCAACCCGAATTTCGAGTTCCTGCGGCACGACATCACCTTTCCGTTGTTTATTGAGGTGGACGAAATCTACAACCTGGCCTGCCCGGCCTCGCCCATCCACTACCAGCACGACCCCGTGCAGACCACCAAGACCAGCGTGCATGGCGCCATCAACATGCTTGGCTTGGCCAAACGCCTCAAAGCAAAAATCATGCAGGCCTCGACATCCGAGGTCTACGGCGATCCGGCCGTGCATCCCCAGCCCGAGTCCTATTGGGGCAACGTCAACCCCATCGGGTTCCGTTCCTGCTACGACGAAGGCAAACGCTGCGCCGAGACGCTTTTCTTCGACTACCGCCGTCAGCACAAGCTGCGCATCAAGGTGGCCCGCATTTTCAACACCTACGGCCCCAACATGCACCCCAACGACGGCCGGGTGGTCTCCAACTTCATCATCCAGGCCCTGCAGGGCAAGCCGCTGACCGTCTATGGCAAAGGCCAGCAGACCCGGTCGTTCTGCTACGTGGACGACCTCGTCGAGGGTTTTGTGCGGCTCATGAACAACACCGATGACGATTTCACCGGGCCCGCCAACCTCGGCAACCCCGGCGAATTCACCATCCTGGAGCTGGCCGAACTGGTGCTCAAGCACACCGGCTCGAAATCCAAGATCGACTTCAAACCCCTGCCGGAAGACGATCCCAAGCAGCGTCGCCCGGATATCACCCTGGCCAAGTCGGCCTTCGGTTGGGAACCCGGCATCAAGCTCGAAGAGGGCCTGGAAAAAACCATCCCCTACTTCAAGAAAATACTCGAATCGGCCTAGGGCCGCCTGTCGCTGCGGGGAGAGGGCTTCGCCCCTTGCCGCACAGACACCAAAGCCCCGGTTTCAAAGAAACCGGGGCTTTGTGCCGTCTGCGGCGGCTACACCGCCGGACGGAAAGGCACAAAAATCACTCGCTTACGGCGCGACTAGGCCGCGACCTGCTTGTGATTTTCGCAACCGTCGGCATGCCGACGGCGGGGAGGGGCGAAGCCCCCTCCCCGCACCCCTCCCTTGCCCGGGGGGAATCATTCCCCCCGGCCCCCCCGGATA
>Ga0209467_1000605_pt1 | contig 45009 bp, 34 predicted proteins | sample Higcelwee11metaG_FD_187175 | JGI IMG/M metagenome (GOLD analysis project Ga0209467, IMG submission 187175) | Freshwater pond sediment microbial communities from the University of Edinburgh, under environmental carbon perturbations - High... | ecosystem: Environmental > Aquatic > Freshwater >... | reverse complement strand
TTGGTTATTGATAAACCAATTATGGAGCTTTTAAATATTGAGCAAAGTACTCCTCTTGAAATTGTAACAGATGGTAAAAATATTCACTGCTGTCCCATTGTTTTACCATTGAAAGCCGAGTTGTTCGCAGTCTTGTTGTTTTCTAAAATCCAGAGGTGAATACTTGCCTGGATTCAGCAGCTGCACTAAGGTCCTGACTCCGAAAATATTTTCCCCGATAATCCGGATCACTTCCATTGACGAGTAAGCCGTTCGGCTTCTGAACTTCATGTACTCGACTAGCAGCACACCAATCATGCAAATCCAAATCTGGGTCCGAACAGCATTTACACTTCTTCCGTAAAATCTGGTTATCTTCAAATTCTGCTTAATATGTTTGAAGAACAATTCTATATCCCAACGAGCCTTGTATATTGCGGCTACTTCTTCTGCTTTAAGATCAAAATTGTTCGTAATGAATTCGTATCTTAGTCCTGTCTTCTTATCTGTATATCTGACTACCCTTAAGCACTCAGAATATATCTTTCTCTTTTCTTCTCCTAAAACTATTCTCAAATCAACTATATCATTATCACCGCCGATCTTTTTTTTTGTGAGAACTTTATACTTGATATTGGTTTTTGTCCTTGTTAAGAAAAAAGCCTCGTTTTCCCTGAGTTTTTCAAAGAATTTCACATTGAAGTAGCCTCGATCCATTACATAAATTCCATTCTTCTCGATCGGAATTCGCGGAAGTTGCGTCGCATCATTTCTCGATGCCTTTGTAATTGTTAAAAATACCGGAAGCTGCTCCTTCACGTTTATCATTGTGTGTGCCTTTACTCCGCCTTTTGTTCTGCGGAATTTAGCCCACTTGTATATGCTCAAACATAGAGATATGACCGTGCTGTCTATTGCAAAGATTTTGCATTCTGTTTCAAAGCGCTTATCGTATCTATTATATCCTTCTCGAATCATCTTTGCATACAACGCATAAAAAGCTTTTTCAAACACGGCCGATGATCGTTTCATCAAAGAGTTTGACAGATTATTTCTCGATAACGATTTCAATCCTAAATGAGCCCAGTAATTTGATCTGCTTCGCAGTGATGTGACGATATCACGAATTCCTTTCTTCTGAGCGAACTGGGCAATAAGCAGTACTTTAAGCATATCCCATGTCCCAAAGGTGCGGACATTTTTGTCAGTATTTTCCTCTTTAACCAGCTTTTGAAAATCATACCTCGAAATTAATGATTGCAATTCATTGATGATGTTTCTTGTAGTATTCATGCTATTAATTCTCCGGAACCCTTTCGTTTATTGGTTTCTAGCAACTCCAATCTAAACAAAGGCCCGGGAATTAATAGCATTTTTCTTTTCTACCCTATTTCTATGGGACAGCAGTGAAAAATATTATAATTTCACCAATTCGAGATACAGATCGACTCGATAAATTGACTTTATCACTTAACAAAATTAACAGAAAGTTTTCAAAAACACTGAAAAAATTGGCTCAATAATGGGTAGAATCCAATTTCTAACATTAGCAGAAATTGTACAAATTCATAACAATCAGATATCTCTTTATGGGGGCAGTCAAGGTATTAGAGATATAACTCTATTACAATCTGCTCTTGCAATGCCAGAATCTACATTTGATAAAAGCTATTTGCATAAAGATCTCTTCGAAATGGCCGCAGCATATGCATTTCATATTTGCCAAAATCATCCATTTGTTGATGGTAATAAGCGTGTAGCACTAGTTTCTGCATTAGTATTTCTTGACTTTAATGAAATTGAAATAGATGATCCTGACGAAATTTTATATAAAGCAATGATGAATGTTGCTTCGAGTAAAATAAATAAAGAAAAACTTACAAACATTTTGAGATCATTAATCAAAAAGTAGATTCGCGGGCACTTCAGACAACTGAGAGTTGACGCGGCGCTCGCGAAAAGACTCGCTTGGGCTGCGCCACATTGCGGCGATGCGGCCGCCGCAACGTCGTCAACTCTCGTACGTTGTGCGAAATTGCTTAAATCTTTGGCGCGCCTTCCGTGGCGCGCATGTGAACTTTGCTAATGTAGGTCAAATTTCTGAAAGAGAATCAATTGTGACTGTTAGCCTAAGTTCAGTAATCAATCAAAATATTGAAAATGAATATGAATCTTCAATAAGTCAATAAAACTGCTGAACAGCGAGAATCTAAGAAACAAAAGTGAATTCGATATTAAAGACAATTGCAACGATTGATAACTGACAAAATTAAGTTTCTTCTATTGGCGCTTCAGGAAACCGTGTGGAAACTTGACAAATGTGATATAATCTGACTATGAAAGAGACACTTGAAGAATTTTACAATCATTTATTAGGCATAGAAAGCCCCTGGGAAGTGGAGAAAATTACGAGGGACAGCAACAGCCGGGAAGTAACGGCAGTCGTTCGTTATAATCAACTCAAGCCATTTGTGTGTCCAGAGTGTGGCAAAGAGGCAACCCTATACGATCATCGTCCTCGAAGATGGCGACACCTGGATTCGTGTAATCACAAGACGTTAATTGAGGCTCTGATCCCACGTGTAAAGTGCGAAGAGCACGGGGTAATACAAGTCCCGGTAAATTGGGCCGAAAAGAACAGCCGCTTTACCATGGAATTTGAATCAGCGGTCATAGTATGGCTAAGACAGGATTCAATCAAAGCAGTTGCGGAGAATTTTTCTATTAGCTGGGATCAGGTTGATGGAATAATGCAACGTGCAGTAGCAAGAGGGCTGAAACGAAGACAGCAGAGTATGCCTGAACAAATAGGAATAGATGAGACATCCTTTCAGAAAAGACACGAATATGTTACTGTCATACTGGACAAGCAAAGAAACGTAGTCATTGACATACTGGAGAACAGGAAGTCTGTAACACTAAGTGAATGGTTCAAACAGCAGAAAATATGCGATTTTTCAGCAGTTTCAAGCATAACAATGGATATGCGGGATCCTTTTATAAAGGCAGTGAAATCAACTTTTGATAATGCTGAAGATCTCATTTGTTTTGATAGATATCATGTATCACAATACTTCTGCAAGGCAGTAAACAAGGTTCGATCACAGGAAAGTAAGTCATATAAGAAGGGAGAATATAATCCGCTTCACAAAACGAAATATCAATGGCTAAAGAACTCATCGAAAACTGATAACCGGCAGTCGAAAAGAAGAGAGTTCATGCCGCTGACAAGAATGAATTTGAAGACAGCTCGGGCGTGGAGAATCAAAGAAACCGCATCAACATTATGGGATTATACAAATATTATGGTCGCAGAAAAGAATTGGGAAAAACTGCTGAGATGGATAAGTCGTTGTCGTCTTGATCCGATGAAAGAAGTAGGTAAAACCATTCGTAATTATTTCTACGGTATTTTGAATGCAATAAAACACAAGGTAACAAACGGAATGGTAGAAGGAAAGAATAGCTTCATTCAGAAAATAAAGAGTAAAGCATGCGGTTTTCGGAATAGAGAAAGATTCAAAACAGCAATTATGTTTCACTTGGGCGGCTTAGACCTGTTTCCGGAACCCACACGGTTTCCTGAAGCGCCCTATAAATTAACCTTTTCAACCCGGACCTAGATGAATTCCTACGGAAACCGCGGCAGAATCCAGGTTCAAGGTAATTTATCGAGGCCCCTATATTATACTTCCACCTGCGAGAGGAGGGCGGCAACACCCGATTGAAACTTATCTTACTCTTATTGCATCCCGTTTCAACATGAAGATACCGTATACATCCTTTGCATCCTTGTCCTTCTGAAGATCCTTCAAAAAGGGACGGTCACTAAGCAGCCGATTGATAAGGTGCTCGCTATTATCGAAGACAACCTCTCCGCCTACTCGAATCATTACATCATCAGATTCGCTCTTTTCGAAATAACAGAATTCTACCTTCGGGTTTTTTACCATCTGCTGGTATGCATTGCCGTTTTTCGGTGTATGGAAATAAATTCCATTATCATCGATAAACCATGTCCAGAACATGCGAACTCTGGGTTGATCCGCGTCTACTGTCGCAAAACTGCATACGGGCTGGCGTGTGACCAGATCCATCAAATTGTTATAATCCATTAAATTCTCCTGATGATGTGAAAATATCCTCATTTTGTTCACCCAATACTTTCTTCGTTTGATTTGTTAATGGGGGGAAATGAGTGCTAATAGCAAACGTTTGCGCAAACGTTTGCTATTAGCATCAGAGGCATTAAAATGTCAACCGCTTTTCATAACAGTGAAGCGATCCTGAAAAGTATGATCCCTTCTGCCGGGCCGGTTTGCAGATGCCGGATCAGGGGATTTCTTTGCCGGCCATGATTGTGCTCTTGTCAATCCGGCTTTTTTTCAAAAAGTTCGATTGCTTTTTCCAGCGACAAATCTCTTCCCCTCTCGAAGTCTTCAAGTTTCACCGGTACAAAAATATCAGGCTCGAATCCCTTCTGTTCATAGTCTATCCCGGCGGGGTCCAGATAGCGTTCATTCGAGAGCGTCAGCTCCCATCCGTTGGGAAGGACTCTGAAAAGCGCATCAGAAAACGCACCCTGTGTCTTTTCTCCGATCTGTCTGCAGCCGGGAACCGTCCGCATGCACATGAGCGCACACTCGGCTGCACTCACCGTCATCTCGCTTGTCAGAACGCACACTCTTTTATTTTTCAGAGTGAACGGGGAGGGCTCTAGATAATAGGGAACAGCGGCTGAAAACTCTTCGGGTCTGCCGGTTCTGTATTCTTTTGTATAGATGAGCACTCTGTTTTCAATAAACATTGAACTGAGCATCTGCGCGAAATAATCGTGTCCGCCGCCGTTGAAACGCAGGTCGACAACTATGTCGCTGCACTCTTTCAGATATTCGGCGGCGGAGCGAAGATCGCTTTTTACCGCTATGACCTCTTCATCAAAATTGTTGTTCCCGTTCTCGACCATTTCCATAAAACCGGTGACGACAATATATCCGTATGTTGTCCCGTTTAATTTCCCCCATCGTATGCGTTTGGTTTTTCCCTTCTGCAGCTGTACGTATTTCTGTTTCAATGTCTCTGAAAAACTCTTTAGTCCTCTTGTTTTTATGTCGCGCAGAATCCGGGGATCCGGTACAGAGAGCGCCTCATTTTCCGTTGAGGTGAGGGTTGTGTGCGCATCGTGCAGCGGCACAATCATCTCGCCCATAATCGAGAAGAGTTCATCTTCAGTTGTTTTAGAAGAGATCCTGCCGCGCATTTTTTTCTTCAGTGAGTCCCAGTCGAGTTCGGGGTGATGATTGAATGCGATGCTGTAAAGTTCCACCTCTCTGCAGAAGACATCAAAATTGATCAGGGGGTCTTCTGTGGGCAGTGTTACGTTTGCGGCGGGAAATTTTTCTATTTTTGATAACGCGTATTTATGGTTCTCCAGCTCGTAGCTCTCTTCATTGATTTTTACCGGAAACCCCTGACCGGTCAGCGTCGCGAGAAAACCCTGAGCGCCGACCGGGCGAAGATATCCCCTGTTATCCTTATCGAGTTTTGCGGACATGAAATGAATTCTGCTGATATCGGTGACATCATAAAATCTGCACTCCTGCCCTTTTCGCTCCATAATATATCCGTATCCGTCGGCCGAGTAATAGCTGACCTTTGATTCTGAAAGAATTTTCTGCGCGGCCAGGATGGTGATCAGTGCGATGATTATAAAAATAAGAGCTGTTCGTTTTTCCATATAATTGCCTTTTGTGATAATTTGATGGGTTTATCCCCCGTTGTGATGTGCGGTTGTCTTCGCCGGCGGGGGGATGGATAACTGACTTGTTGACGAACTGAAAATCAGCATAATTGCCCCGCCGCCGGCGCGGCAAATACATCGTTTTTGTGAGTTAAGCCGACAGTCCCTTATTTGAAACGGTACATAACACCAACAAGGGTCGTGCTGAGAAGATCACTCTTTGAGTAGGGACTTTTTGCGGCATCCCCCAGCAGCAGTTCACATGTCTGGGAAGAATAGAGCCATACATTCGGAAGGATCCCGAGCCAGACGTATTCAAGTTCGAATTCAACGCTCTTGATTCCCTGCTTCGCGGTGAATTTTTTTCTTTCAGCGGTCTCGTAATGAGCCGAGTAATATGCCTTTGCATAATCGCTGTTCATCAGGTTAAGGGTGAGGTTTCCCAGAAGAAACATTTTATCTTTGACCAGCGGCAGACCGCTCTCAATCTCGGGGGAAACAAGTACGGCGTTGCAGGTAAAGTCGCTGCCGATTGATTTTCTGTATTTCACTTCTGCCGGATAATAATGTGTTGAAGCAAGAACGGTCAGGTAGTCAAAATCACAGCCCGCCTCAATCTCGTACTGTATCGGATTATTAATCTGACCACTGTTTTTAAGCGCCGGGATGTCATCCGCTTCCTCTCGGGAATCACCGAAATTGATATCGCCCGATAGGTATAGTCCTGTCGGCTCATGCATCAGTGATCCCCCCGCGCCGTTGAGGGTTCCCAAATAGAGTTCGTACCATTTTTCTTCATAATTCAGTTCGATAAGGGGCACAAAACCGAAACTGTAATTTTTTGAACCGTCGTAATCGGGGCAGTAATTAACACCCGGTCCGAGATCAAGATACAACTTCGCCGGAATCGAATTGATGAAAAGAAAGATTATTGCAATCGAGCAGAAGATCTTGTTCACATGAGGGCATCGGATAAGCATCATGCGCCGGAATTCTGCCTCGTTCCTGCCCGTAATTTTTCGAGGAGTGAACCGAAAAAATTGTTGTTTTGAGATTCCCATAAATTATTACCCTTATGTAATTATTAATTACCAGTCTTGATGCAAATATGAAGCGGCAGGTGTCTGCCCCGCTGCGCTTGGATAAAGAATCAATCTTGTAATTTATGCAGCAAGTCTGCTGTTTTGTTTTCTGCATCGAATATAGCACACCTGAACAGATGCATCGTCCCGCTTTAAAAAAGCGGGATACTTTTTTTAAGGGCGGTGCCAAAAACCGCCTCCGGTAAGGATTTTATCTCATTTTCTATTTGGTTTTTGGGATCCGCGAAATGACGGCTGCGCCGCCAACTAATGACGGCTTCGCCGCCAACTAATGACGGCTTCGCCGCCAACTAATGACGGCTTCGCCGCCAACTGTTGAAAAGATTGATTTTTGCGACTCCCCGTATTTTTCAATTGTCAGAGACAGACCCGTAAATATTCTATTTACCTTACGCAGTGTGAAATTCAAAACTCCGGGCTGCACTGTGAACTTTTTAAAATTAGAACGATCAGGAATGACCGGGAACGATGAAATTGCATTTTGAACAGACTTTTACCTTGTTTATCCTCATGCTGCTTCTGCTTTTTGCGCAGGGGTGTACTGAAGCTGAGAAGCCCTTTGCGGTTCCCGACGGGGACTGGCAGATCTGTGCCGGCGGCGCGGATCCGCTTGCCGCATGCACGGGAGAGATCGTTCACTACTCGGATGAACTTCTTGCGAAGAGTCTGAAAGATACTAAGCGAGCCAGACTCTGTTTCACCGTTAATACTTCGACAGAAGGAAAATCTCTTCTGATCGGGATTCCTTATACCTATACTTATGTCAGGATATTTTATAACGGAGAAATTCTGTACACCGCGGGTTCGCCTGAGAGAAGGGCTCTCTGTGCTTCACGGAAATACCTGTTGGTGAATAGTGAGATCGGTGCGGGAGAAAAAATCATCTTCGAAATTGCCGCATCGGACAGCGGCCGCACTGAGCGGCCTTACGTTGCAATCGCAAGCGAGCGGCTCTTTTTTGAACGGCTTCTCTTCCGCGGATCGCAGAGTCTGGTCTACTCGCTTCTGTTCGTGATTATTTTTGCTGCGATATTCATCTATTCTCTATTACGTATAAACAATCTCAGGCCAAAGCTTGTGTGTTTCGGTGCACTTTCGCTTATCGTTTCAATTACGCTTTTGAGTGATCTTCCGATTCTGCTGCTCTATCTGCAGCCCTACCTCGCGGTCAGCATTGCAGAAGACATCTCATTTATTCTTTTCCCCCCGTTCTTTTTTCTTTTTATCTCATATCTGCTCAACGACAGAGGCCGCGAGATTCGCTGGTACCTGCGAATCTCCGCCGCGGCAGCAGCTGTGCTTTGTGCATGGACTTTCATTTTTCATCTCGGGAACCCCTCATCATTTTATTTTTATTTGTACGATGTATATACCTATCTCTTTCTAGCCGCGATTTTCAGGCTTGTTATCAGGTTTGTTCCGGCGATATTAACCAGTAAAAGTGATGAAAAAATATTGCTGCTCTCACTCGTTATTTTCGCGCTTTTTACGCTTTTTGATATTCTTGCTGAAGAGCTGAACGTTTTCAAATACGCCCGGCGTTTTCTGTCGGCGCAAACCGGGTTTCTGGCGATGACCCTTTTTCTCGGGTCTGCCATCGTTGGCAGATATGAGCGGATGAAAATCCGTATCGATGAGTCACTTTCAAAGAGAATAGCTGATGACGGATTCACAGAGGGGGGGGAAGGTACCAGAAACGAATCTTACAAAAAGCACCGGTCAAAAATCGCCGGCGACGCACTGCTGGCGGAAAAAATCCGCATTCTTCTTGAAGAGGAGAAGATCTGGAGCGATGAGTCACTCACTCTTTCAAAACTTGCCGAGGTAACCGGCAGCACGGCGAACGAACTCTCCATTTTCATTAACGAACACTATCAAATGAATTTCTTCAAGCTGCTCAACACCTATCGGCTTGCCGAATCGAAGCGGCTGCTGAAAACCACAGACTGGTCAGTCCTGCGGATTGCCCTGGACTCGGGATTTAATTCCAAGACCGCCTTTTACCGGTTTTTCACAAAAGAGCTCGGGATCTCACCGACTGAGTTTCGCGGCAGAAACACTGTTTAAGCTGCAGCAGAATTTTGTCCGGTGTGTCCGGTCAGAATTTCATCTCAAGACCCAGATTCGGGATCATGATGGGAAGTGCGCTGGAGTCTGAGCCGGTTTTTCGTTTTACGAAGGGGGCGTAGCAGTCGAGGATTTCGACAAAGTACTTTATGCTTCCCCATCTGTATCCGGCCATGTAGCTGTAGCGCAGATCTACCCGGTGGTAGAATTTATCCAGCTTCGCATTATCCACTTCACTATATGTCCATCTTTCCTCGTACGGGTTTAGTAAATTGAAATCCGATGGGGGGGCCACTGATACGAATCGAAATGAGGTGCAAAGTGTGTGGTTTCCGAAAATGAGTCCGCTCATGAGATTGAATTTATGCTCACGTTCATAGGGAGTGTCGGTCCACCCTGAAGCACTGTCACGCTTGAGTTTTGATCGGGCCCACGTATAGCCGACTGATCCGAAATAATCGAGACGGCTCTTCTTGAAATTACGCTCGAGCAGAATTTCGCAGCCGTAAGTGTTCATCTTGCCGGTGTTGCGCGCCCAGATGTATCTGCCGGCCTGATAGTAGCCGTCTCCTGTGAGAAGATCGTACGAGTGGTTGTAGTATCCCTCGATAGTGAAAGCGAAACGCCCGCTCAAAGGTTGTTGAACAGACAGCGTGTTATGCACGCTGTGTTCCGGGGCGATCTCGGTACCGTCGGCGGCACGCGAGGGAGAGGCCTGAAAAGAATGGGGGTTGATCTGACTGAACTCATGATATTTACCCGAAGCGGCAGAGATTGTCGTTTCTGTGGGAAAAGTATAGCTGATCACTCCTCTCGGATCGGCCTCAAAAAAGCCCGGCTTTTGCAGATAGTCAAGTGCGATCTGCGGAAAAAATGTCAGAGCACCGAAACTGATTCTGTTTTCAAAGCTTATATAGAGGGAGTGGTTTATGTAATTGCGGTCGAAGGTAATATTTTTGATATTACTTTTCAAACATTCATCGTAATCAGCTGCGTAGCTGTTATCGGTATCCGCAACCCAGTCATAATTTTCTGTAAAATCATTGATGGCGTCAGTATTGATATCATATTCATTGCTTTTTATTTTGAAATTATGAAGGGTGTAATCGGTTTTAAGGATGCTCTGAGCGGCGCCGTCAAGCCAGTTATACTCAAGAGTGTCGCTGATGCCGTACGCGTAGGGCGTGATCTCTTTTTTGATTACGAGATGTTTGTCAATAAACTCTTCAACCCGATCATTAACAATTGGATCACTCCATATTGTATAAATGTGTTCGTCGTAGTATCCGGGCAGTGTCGCGAATAACGAGCATCTGTTCGAGAATTTGCCCGTGCCATAAGTGTGGGTCATCGCAAGAGTATTGAACCAGTTGTGCATCTTGTCCCGGTTGGTGTAGCTTTCGGTGGTTTCTTTGCCGTCTTCATCGGTGCTGGTTGAGGAATCGGTGCCCTTGATGACATTAAGATAGTCCAGAGCCCCTATCGAGGTAAGTGTAATCGAGTTTTCAGTGTTCAGGTAGTATTTGAATTTGCTCTGATAGTTCATGAAGTCGACAACGAAATTGAGCTCTTTCGGCCAGCCTTCAGCGTTGCCGCTCCAGTCTGCAATTTTATAATTGAGCCGATAGATGAGCGGCATCGAGGCGACAAGATAGCTGATTCTTCCCGATACGATAACGTATCCCTTTCGGATCTCACGCATTTGTCCGTCGACAAGCTGCTTTTCGTTTATCGGCATGGCGACTGTCGCGGAGGTGTTCATCAGGTCGAGGTAAACTGATGATTCAAACTTTTGTATGTCATCCCTCGACCTGAAATCAATAATCCCCCCGATGCCGCCGCTGTAGCGTGAAGGGTACGACGAGAGATAGGTGTCAATCTCAGAGATGAAACCGCTCGATATGACTGAGTGTCCGAGTTGAAAATGCTGGGCGTACTGCATCGGAATGCCGTCGATGTAGTACCTGTTATGAAATGGATTTGTCCCCCGCATCGTCAGAAGCCCCGAGATCCCGCCCCAGCCGCTGAAATAATAGTGGCCCTGTTCTTCATAGAGGGCGACACCGGGTATGTTCTGCAGCGCTGCCAGGGGATCGCCGTAACTTGCGGGCACCTCGTTAATGTCATCGATCTTGAGTGTCCGGCGTGAGTTATCCTGTATCTTGGCCGAGCCGTGAATGACATATTTCCTGCCGTGAATTGAAACTGTCTCAAGTTCAAAATTCCGTTCGACTGCTCCATTGATGGTAATTGTCGTTCGCACTGAAGAATATCCCGAAGCGGAAATAACCAGCGTATAGCTGCCGCTGCCCGGGAACTCCAGGTAGTAGCGCCCGTTTTCATCGGTATATGTTTTGCTGTTTGTCTCGGTAACGGCGACCACCGCGGTGGTGATCGGATTGCCGCTTTGCGGAGACAGAATGGTTCCGCGAAGTGTTGATCCTGATTGCGCGCGGAGCAGAGAGAAAATGCAAAGCGATGTAAAGAAAATATAACGTTTCAATAAAGAACTCCAGTCGGGAAAAGCGGTAAAGTTTATTATAAATTTACTGATAACAAAAGAAATAAGTAATTTAACAGAACCAGCTATTTGGATGTTTCCTTTCGTGAGCATTCAGGGATAAATGTGCACGAATTCTTTGCAACCGGCTGACTAAAGTATTTGTGATTTCTCTTCGATAGTATCAATGCAATAATTACTTTTGAATAGAAATTATCGAGTAATTGAAGTGTCAATATTTTTTTGTGAATGCAGCAGAATTTTATTAGGATACACGGCAGGCCTCCCGGGTTGTGTTGCCGGGTTAGTTCGATTGATAAGCCTGTTAAGGATCTGTGAGTTTATTAGTAATTATCACAATTTCTCAGGCTGTTGCGAATCCGCATGGAGCCAGCCCTGCCGTTGGCCGGAATGTTCCTCTCACCATCAATTTGCTCAACAATTCCGATATTCATGATACTTTTTACTAAAAACATTTGACAGTAGCAACTAATATTGCTATATTGCCGGCGTGATAGCTCATCACTGTGAATAATCGGTGTGTGTCCTTGGCGTGAGCAATACAATAGACCCGGCATAAAGGATAAACCAAACAATGAAAAAATCCCACACTCTGATGTGCAGGCTCAAAGCGGTCTATCAGGAGATCTACCGCTTTGAACGCGATCTTCGTGAAGCGACAGGGCTTTCTGTAAACGAATCGATGATTCTGTGCACGATTTACGACTCGCCGTCGACATCAGGCGAGCTCGCCGCCGAACTCACTCTGTCTGCGGGAAGAATGTCGCGAATACTCGACGAGCTCGAAAAAAAAACCTATATTATGCGCGCGTTCGGCGAGAGTGACCGCCGTGTCATAACAGTAACGATCACCGCCCGGGGGCGTGAGTGTATCGAAACGGTGCGCGGCGCTGCACTTCGCGAACCTGATTTTCTGAAATATCTAAAAGCTGGAGAAAAAAAATGAAGATAGTGATTGTCGGGGGAGTTGCCGGAGGGGCAACCACAGCGGCCAGACTTAGGAGGCTCGACGAACATGCGGAGATAACAATTCTTGAAAGGGGCGATTACGTTTCGTACGCCAATTGCGGGCTGCCTTACTACATCGGCAACGTGATCAAGGAGCGTGAGAATCTCTTCGTCATGACAAAGGAGCGCCTTGAGAATCGTCTGGGAATAATTGTAAAAACGCGGCATGAGGTTCTGTCGGTCGACACGAAGAACAAGTGTGTAAAGGTGAAGGACCATTCGAGGGGAAGCGAGTTTGACATGTCCTACGACAAGCTCGTTCTCTCTCCGGGCGCCGAACCGATCCGTCCCCCCGTTGCCGGAATTAATTCGCCGAAGATTTTCACCCTTCGCAGCGTTCCCGATACTGACGCGATTCATTCGTTTATAGAAAAGAACAGGCCGCGCCGCGCGCTTATCGTCGGCGGCGGTTTTATCGGCCTTGAGATGGCCGAGAATCTTCACCATCTGGGCATGCAGCTTACGATAGTAGAGATGCTCGATCAGGTCATGGCTCCGGTCGATTTTGAAATTGCGGCTGCGGTGCATCAGCATCTGCACGCGAAGGGTGTCGCGCTTTACCTGAGCGACGGCGTCAGCTCGTTTGCCGATAAGGACGCAAGTGTCGTGGCGACGTTATCCTCCGGTCGTTCCGTTGAAGCCGACATTGTCATTCTCTCGATCGGTGTGCGTCCCGATACCGCCTTCGTGAAAGCGTCGGGCATCGCCTGCACCGAACGCGGCGCGGTAATCGTGAACAGCTTTCTTCAGACGAGTGATCCAGACGTCTATGCGGTGGGAGATGCGATCGCCTTCGAGAATCCCATCACTAATGAAAAAATGAATACTCTTCTCGCGGGCCCCGCGAACCGCCAGGGACGCATTGCCGCGGACAACATTGCCTGCGGCAATGTGCGGCGCTATCACGGCGCGATCAACAGTGCGGTCGCAAAAATATTCGATATCACCGTAGCGACAACGGGTATGGCCGAAAAATTTCTTAAAAAATCTGGCATCGCCGCTGCGTCTAATATCACTCATTCGGGAAGCCACGCCGGCTACTACCCCGGTGCTTTTCCCATGACATTAAAAATTGTATTTGACCGGGTTTCGGGTAAACTTTTCGGCGCCCAGGCTGTCGGCCATGACGGCGTTGACAAGCGTATCGATGTCATCGCCGCGATTATCGGTTCGGGGGGAACCATCTACGATCTTCAGGAGGCCGAGCTGTGCTACGCGCCGCCGTACTCATCGGCGAAGGATCCCGTCAACATCGCCGGCTACTCGGCGCAGAATATTATTGAAAAAAGGGTAAATGCGATCCATTGGCGCGAACTTGCCTCTTCTGATATGAGTGAGATCTTTCTGCTTGATGTGCGCACTCCCGACGAGTGCGCGCTGGGGATGATCGAAGGGGCGGTCAATATCGAGCTTGATACACTGCGAAACGAGATATCGCGCGTGCCGAAGGATAAAAAAACAGTTATATACTGCGCGGTTGGTCTGCGCGGGTACTTCGCCTCGCGCATCCTCATGCAGCGCGGCTACACAAATGTGTATAATCTCGTAGGCGGCTACAAAACATGGGAGAGCGCGACCGGCCGCTATGCGGGTACCGACGTCTTCTCATCCACACAGGTTGGCAGCGATGATTCGCTGACAGAAAAAGCCGCGTCCAGCGCGCCTGCGGCTCCCGATATCTGCATAGATGCCTGCGGCAGGCAGTGCCCCGGTCCGATCATTCAGCTCAAGAAGGGCATAGACAGCCTGGTACAGGGTAAAATTCTCGAGATCAAGGCGACCGATCCCGGCTTCAGAAAGGATGTCGCAAGCTGGTGCAACATAACCGGCAACCGCCTGATATCACTGGACGAGAGCGCGGGTGTCCTGAGTGCACTTGTGCAGAAGGGAACCGGTTCGCAGGTGAGTACGCGCGGCGGCGGATCCGGCAAAACACTCATTGTCTTTTCAGATGACTTTGACAGAGCCCTCGCCTCGTTCGTCATCGCAAACGGCGCCGCGTCTACGGGCAAAAAGGTGACGATGTTCTTCACCTTCTGGGGACTCAATCTTCTGAAAAGCGGCAAACGGGTCAGGGTGAAGAAGGATATCTTCGGCAAGATGTTCGGAATGATGCTGCCGAAAAGTTCAAAGAAGCTCGCCCTTTCAAAGTTCAACATGTCGGGGATGGGTGTGGCGATGATGCGCCACATCATGAAAAAGCATAATATCGATTCGCTTGAGGATATGCTGCGCGCAGCCGCCGCCTCGGGCATCGAAATGATTGCCTGCCAGATGTCCATGGATGTTATGGGAGTCAAAAAAGAGGAGCTTTACGATTTCGTCAAGATAGGCGGCGTGGCGGCCTATCTTGAGGCTGCAGAAGATTCAAATCTGAACCTTTTTATCTGAATGAATCTGCGGCACTCAGGACGATGACGCCCGTTTTTTCCGTTTGCGCGGAAGCAGTCAGGGCGGGGTGATCCCGCCCAGTAATTTCTTTACAGCGCCAGGCGGATCTGTTTGCCCTCGGTGTTGGTGATGGTGGATTTTATTATAAGCTCGTTCAGAGTCATGTGGCCGTTAAAGTAATCCTTCACATTCTGTTTTGAAAACCAGATTGTGACGAACTCTTTTTTAGAGGACTGCGTCCAGTACAGTGCGATTACAACACCCTCAATTTCGTCCTCAGAGAGAATATCCTCATAGCTTCGAAGCACGGACAAAACCGGCTGAACATAGATGGTTACCAACCCGCGCCCGTTTTCAATATAGGTAGCGCCGGTTGAGACCTCGTCGCTTTTGCTCTGAATATCGAGACCCAGGTAAAGTTTCTCTTTCTCGTTTTTAACTTTATCGTAGTAAAAGCCGATCGACTGCTCCGAGACATTGAAATGTTTCCCCACTGTAAGGATCTCCGCAATACCTCTGAGATACTTGATATGTTTCTCGTGGTAGACATTGCCCTTGGTAGTGTACGAATCGATCCTGACCAGATACTTCTCGTAGAGATCGCCGTTCGCTGACTGATAATTCAAAGTGGTATAACGGTCGACGGGCTGCTTCGGCGGTGCGGAGGGAAGGGTGACACTCTCTCTGGTTACGGTACCGCAGCTGGATAAAATGGCAAAGACAAAAATAATGAGTGTTCTGAAGTGTTTCATGAAGACCTCTTTTGATTAACCTCTGGCCACGGATACCGAACTGTGTACGATAACGAAATTCCGGCAAATTGCATACTGATCCTTGCTCATGCGATCCGAAAAAGAATAGGCGGCATCATCCGTCGAAGCGGAATTCAGGGTTTATCATACTCAGGAAACCGCCCGTTGCTTAAGGTGAGTAATCGGAAAAGAGAGAATCACCGTCGTATCCGACGCAGCTAGTATCTGAATCGTGTTGTACGGGTCAAGCCCGATACTTTTCAGAATGCTGTCGATCGTCGCGTATCCCAGGCCGAAGCCCGAATCGGAGGTATCCATATTGAAAATGAAGAATTCATGCTCACGGCCCTCTTCGAGATACTTTCGGAATTCATCGCGTTTCTCATGAATTCGTTTAAGGTCATTGGCGAGAATCGGGGCGGTGTTGGTGACCTCAATGAATACGAATTCGCCGTCGCTCTCGATTTTCAGAATAATCTTAATCCGGGCATTTTTCAGCTTTGTCTTGATGCCGGTAAGATAACGAAGCTGTTCGACAGAGGCGATCTCGTCATCGGTCATCGCACGGTGTTCCCGGTACATCTTGTCGCGGATCTTGATATGCGTTGACTCTTCGTTGAGAATGCGGCGTACTTCGGCCGAAAGGCTTTCCGCGGCGATAATCGGCCCTGCCATAGATTCAAAGCGGTTCTTGTCGTGAAGAATCGCGAGAATCTCTTTTGAAAGCTCCACCCCCTGCAGTGAAGGCTTCCCCTTCTTTACCTCGTCGCGGATCCTGTCCATGATAAGGATAAACTTGTAGTTCGCCTTGATCGCATTTTTTATCAGCTCGTCGATGCAGGGGAAGAGCTGTTCCGAGAGGGTGGGAAGCCCCTCGGACATAAAAAAATTATCGCCAACCTGCATGATCTGGTCTTTCACCTTTTTGCTGTAGATGTTGATGTATCCGGAAATCTTTCTTCTCTTCATCGCTGAGCCTCGTTACATTTGCAGGTAGTTGAGAAATTTCTCTATCTCGGGCGGGTATTTCCCGTCGGGTGCCTGGTATTTTTTGAATTTACGGTCAAAATTGCCGAATGTGCGCGCGCGGATATTTTTAAACCTGTTTGCACAATCCGCGAAGGCCGGTAATTTTGCAAGATTATCCCGGACTTCCTTCTTAAAAGGAACATAGCGGTAGAAGATATCACGGGCTATCGCGTTCATCTTCATGATTCCGTCGCGCTCGTATGTCTGCCATATAACGTAATCTTCGGCAAAAACCTCGCGCACGTTGTTGCGAAGGCTGCGCAGCCGTTCGGCAATCTTCTGCTTCGCCTCAACCGAGAGCTTCGAATTCTTTTTGAAGAACTGAATATAGTCATTGTAAGCGCCGGTAATCCCGCCCTCGACGGGATCGGACCAGAGCCCGCCTTTGGTCGTGCGGGTAAGCTCCCACCTGAAGACAGCGAGGGTGTGGGCGAGTGACTTCGTCAGGTCACCCGAGAAAAAAGCGGGGATGACGATTCTCGCGCGGCTGCGCTTGTTCGTTCCCACAATCTCCTGCCACATCATGGTCTTGGTTCCCGCAACCGGAAGAATTATAAGATAGGGCCATATCTCCTCTTCGATTACCTCCCGCGCCTCATTGATCTTAAAGACTGTTTCACGGTAGAAGGCCGAATAATCGCTTTCCACAAGCTCTGTGAAGGTCTTCTCAAGCTTTGACTTGGTGACGAGCAGCGCCGCCGGATCACCCTTGACGAGCTGCGAGCAGAGAATCGGAAATGCCGTTGAACGCGATCCGGAGACGATCGAGGTCGTTGAATGCAGCATGTTGTTGATCTCGTATTCAACCATGAAGTTGGGTTCGCGCGCATGCGCGCTCGGATCCTCACCCTTGCGGGCCGTCTTGGTCATCTCTCGCAGATTCTTCTCGTAGGTAAGGCCCATCTCATTGACCGAAGGCTCATCCTTTGCAGCATAGATGCGCGAGAGAAACTCGTATTCATAGACGATCGGCGCATTGGGCTTGTACTTGTCCTGCGCAAAGCGGTGCAGCACCGGCAGCTGCCCCTCTTCGAGCAGTTTTTCGTCGAGAAATCCGTACTGCAGCATGAGCTTTACCGGCATCGGCACCGTCTTGGCTTTTTTCGTGCGGATATAGACCTGGTTATAGAGCGTCCAGTAGAGGTTCGTAATCTGCCGGCGGAGTTTTCGCGAATCGTTCTCTCCGTCGAAGGGATTCTCCATTTTTTTGAAATCGTTCAGATGCGTCAGCAGCTCTTTTCTGAAGTCGTTCCCCATTACCGCGAATTCTAGAATCTGATTGAGCGAATTGTTGTACAGCGCCATCGCCTCGTTCGAAAGGGGGGGGGATGAAATTGTCGCGGATTCGCCCCCTGAAAACTGATCCTGCGCCTGTGTCGGACTCTGCGCGGGGACGGCGGAGAGATTGCGTATAAAGCCTTCAATCTGTGCCTTTCCGCTGAATTCTTTGACGGTCGTAAAATCTCTGCCGGTCAGTTCAGTCGCACTTGCGTAGAGCCGAGCGGTGAGCTGTGCCAGCTGCTGCAGCGTCTCAGCCTTCAGCCTTGAAGTGGAAACCAGATCGTTTGCGGCCCCCTCGTTGAAAAGGATTGCGTAAACACTGTTTTTTTCACCGAAAACTGAGGCGAAAAGCGAGGTGATTCTCTCAGTGGCTTTAAAATTGCCGCTAAACAGGGCGGATATGATTCCTGTCAGTTCTGAATAAATGTGCAGGGGGATCGCCGCATCGCTGTTGAAGAGGTGGCCCAGAATATTCGGCGTGACACGCGTGAGGCGCTTGTAAAAATCATAGTTTTTTTTATCGTAAAATTTGTCGACAGTGAGCGGTGCGGGCAGAGCGCCCTTTCCAAGAAGAGGGCCGTGATCGTCAGAGATGAAATTGCCGCTGATCTCCTGCGGAAGCTGTCCGCCGTTTTCGAAAAACAGACGGTGCGTGTTGTCGATCTTCGCCTGAAGATCGCCCGCGACAGAGCGGCCCGAGAGCTCTTTGAAGACAATCATCAGATTGTCGGCAATTGTTGCAAGAGTGCGCTCCAGTTTTGCCAGTTTGTCCGCCTCACCAAGGCATGATTCGATCAGGCGAAAGAGGCACACGAGCATGGTAATCGCCTTCGCGGGATTTGTCCTGACGTAATCGGGGATCCCCTCTCCGCCGAAGGGAACCCTCGTGCAGGAGCACTCGGATGCGGCAATAACAGTGACACCTTTCAGAGGCAGAATAACGCTTTTCTCGCTGAGTGAGTGAACGCGCAGGCTGTGAGAGAGTATCAGTTTGCCGTCAATACCGTCGTAATCGCTTCCCGCCATAAGAAACGAAACCCCGCCCTCAAGAAGGTGGTACAGGTAATCGTAACTCTCGCCCTGCAGGAATATCGGCTGGTTCTTCTGGAATTTCTCAATTTGCTGTGTCACAGGGGCACTGTTCCTTTTACTGCTGAGATTTTGCGATCCGGTCCAGATACTCGTCCCATTCGACGGGAAGCATATATTTTTTCTTGTTATTACACTCTTTGCAGCTGGGAACGATATTGATCTTATCCGAAGTGCCTCCCCTGGCAAGAGGGATAAGATGATCCATGGTCAGCTCTTCGGGGGGGAACTTCTGCCGGCAGTAATAACAGACTCCGTCGGCGGTCTTGCGCCGCCACCATGCGCTCGCGCGAAGCTTTCTCGCCCGCTGCTTCTCGTCGGTGACATCTGCAGGGGGAAGATCGGCAAAACCGAAGACAATCTCTTTTCTGTTTTCTTTATACCGTTTGCTGTCTTTTCTTCCCATCCGTGACCTGTTTTTCCTAACTTCCTTGTTATTTTTATCGGCACTCTTTATTCTGTCAATAAATTTCAGTCCGGCTATCCGGCTGTGTATAGATTCTTCCTTAATTTAACGGAGCGTGGGGATATGAGTACGCAGAATCTTCTCACTTTTGCGGCATCGCTTGCGAAGCAGTGCACTGTTTTTACAGAATTTGACCCGGAGGGAAGCGCCTTCATCGGTGAGGAGGAGTCACCCGTGCTGTGCGCCTTTCCGGCGGGGGATAAATGGACGATTCTGACGAAGGAAAAAGATCTGCTCGCGGCGGATACCCCTCCCGACGGCGAGGAGGGCCCCTTTGTGCGCCTGGCGGCGGAATCGGCGCTCTCGTATCCCCCCGCCTCGTTTCTCTCGAAAAAAATCGCTTCAGCTGAACCGCCGGTCACCGACGCCAGCGATTCGATGCTGGATCACTATCACGAGTGGTGGCTCGAAGCGCATCCCTTTTTCCGCAGCGAAGAGGGGCCGTATTTGCAGCTCGGGGGATACCCCCTGGAGTGGGATGAGGCGAACGCCGACGGTGAGCTGATCTTCATCTTTTTCGACGGCAATGAGACGATGGTCGAAGCCTATGATAAAGAGGGCGAGATCACGATATACATCAGCGATGATGAGTAGGGGGGGGAAGTCCCTGCCCGCGGGAGCTCCCGAGGGCTCATTTTTTTTTCTTCACTTTAACCTTCTTGACAAAAAAGTGCTCCGAATAAAGCTTTACAAGAAAGCGGAGAAATTATCATGAAAGTCATTAAAGAGGGCCTTACCTTCGATGACGTCCTCCTTGTCCCCCGCATGTCGGCGGTAACACCCGACAAAGTCTCGCTCTCCACCAGATTAACACAGTCAATACCCCTGAACATACCGCTGATGAGTGCGGGAATGGATACCGTAACCGAGTCGCGTATGGCGATCTCGATGGCCCGTGAGGGCGGCATCGGCATCATCCACAAGAATATGCCGCTTGAGAAACAGGCCGAAGAGGTCGACAAGGTCAAGCGGTCAGAGAACGGCGTCATCGTCGATCCCTTCTTTCTGCTTCCCGACAACAGTGTGCAGGAGGCGGTCAACCTCATGATGAAGCACCATATTTCGGGGGTGCCCATCACCGACGCGACGGGGCTTCTCGTCGGCATCGTCACCAACCGTGACGTGCGTTTCGAGACGGACTACGACCAGCCTATTAAAAATGTAATGACCAAATCCAATCTGGTCACCGCCTCTGAGGGCACCTCTCTTGAAGAGGCGCACGAGATACTTAAAAAAAGCAAATTTGAGAAACTTCCGATTGTCGACAGCCACTTTCATCTCAAGGGGCTTGTTACCATAAAGGATATCCAGAAGACCATCGAGTATCCCTTTTCTGCGAAAGACTCGCAGGGAAGGCTCCTCGTCGGCGCTGCCGTGGGCATATCCAATGATTCAAACGACAGAATCGCCGCCCTCGTTGAGGCAAAGGTGGATGTGATCGTCGTCGATACTGCGCACGGCCATTCACGCAATGTACTCGACGCGGTGTCAAAAATCCGCGCGAAATACCCCTTGCTGCAGATCGTTGCGGGTAACGTGGCAACCGCCGCGGGTACCGTCGCGCTGATCGAAGCCGGTGTTGACTGTGTAAAAGTCGGAATCGGGCCGGGGTCGATCTGTACGACCCGTGTGGTCGCGGGTATCGGCGTTCCGCAGATTACCGCGGTAAGCGACTGCGCCGAGGCTGCGGCAAAGTATAATATCCCCATCATCTCTGACGGCGGAATAAAATATTCGGGCGATATTACCAAGGCCATCGCCGCGGGCGCGTCGGTGGTGATGATCGGCTCGCTGCTCGCCGGCTGCGACGAGTCGCCCGGAACGACCGAGATTCTGCACGGACGCCGTTACAAGACCTATCGCGGCATGGGCTCCGAGGGGGCGATGCAGGCCGGGTCGAGCGACCGCTATTTTCAGTCAGGCAGCAAGAAATTCGTGCCAGAGGGTGTCGAGGGCTGGGTCTCCTATAAGGGTACTTTGAGTGAGGTCGTCTATCAGCTCATGGGCGGGCTGCGCTCCGGAATGGGATCAAGCGGCGCCCCCTCAATTGAAGTGCTGCAGCGCGAGGCCGAGTTCATCCGCATCACCGGCGCGGGACTTCGCGAGTCGCATCCCCACGATATAAAGATCACCAAAGAGGCCCCCAACTATACCAGAGAGGGAATGTAAGCATGATAGCAATTCTTGATTTCGGATCCCAGGTCTCGCAGCTGATCGCCCGCCGCGTGCGCGAGTGCCATGTCTATTCAGAGCTTCTTTCCAGCGACATTACGGCCTCTGAGCTCAGCAAGAAGAATCCATCGGGAATTATACTCAGCGGAAGCCCCTGGTCGGTATATGATGAGGGTGCTCCGCTTATCGACCGGGCGATTCTTGATCTGGGAATTCCCGTTCTGGGAATATGCTACGGCATGCAGCTTCTGGTGCATCTGTGCGGCGGGAAGGTCGAGCGGCATGTCGAAAAGCGCGAGTTCGGCACTTCATCGTTCACCGCCGATACCTCGAGCGATCTTTTTGTGAAGATCCCCGAAAGTTTTACCGCGTGGATGTCGCACGGTGATTCGTGCGCAACGCTTCCTGACCAGTTTTCGGTGATCGGCGAGACCGAGAGCCTTCCGCACGCGGCCTTCGAGTGCAGGGCAAAACGTTTCTACGGCGTGCAGTTTCACCCCGAGGTCGTGCATACCGAATACGGAAAAGATATTCTCAAAAATTTTGTGCTGAATATTTGTAATGCAAAACAGAATTGGACAATGTCGCGCTACATCGAGACCGAGTGCGCCCGCATCCGCGAGATTGTCGGTGACAGGCGAGTTCTTCTGGCGCTTTCGGGCGGTGTAGATTCGACAACGGTCGCCGCGCTTCTGCATCGCGCGATCGGCTCGCAGCTCACCTGCATGTTTATTGATCAGGGGTTCATGCGCAAAAATGAGGCGGTCGATATCGTCAACGAAATCGGCAAGTATATGAAGATCAATCTCGTGCATATCGATGCCTCCGAGCTTTTCTTCGAAAAGGTGCGGGGGATCGCGGATCCCGAACAGAAGCGCAAGGCCATCGGTCTTGAGTTCATCTCTACCTTCGAGCGTGAATCGGAGAAACTGGGCAATTTTGATTTTCTGGCTCAGGGCACACTGTACCCCGACGTGATCGAATCTGCTGTTGCGGGGGGAACGCAGTCCAAGAGTGCAGTAAAGATCAAGACCCATCACAATGTGGGCGGGCTTCCCGAGAACATGAAATTCAAGCTCATTGAGCCGCTGCGCATGCTTTTCAAGGATGAGGTGCGCATGCTCGCGCGCGAGCTCGGCGTTCATGAAGATCTTGTCGGCCGTCACCCCTTTCCGGGGCCGGGCCTCGCAATACGCATCATCGGCGAGGTAACCAGAGAGAAGGTCGCTATACTGCAGAATGCCGACGCGATTCTTATTCAGGAGCTTCGCCGCAGCGGCTGGTATCAGCAGTCGTGGCAGGCTCTTGCCGTACTTCTGCCGGTCAAGTCAGTCGGTGTCATGGGGGATGCCCGAACCTACGGCTTCACCTGCGCCCTGCGCGTCGTTTCAAGCGAGGATGCGATGACCGCAGTGTGGACGCGCCTGCCCTACGAGCTTCTCGATAAAGTATCGACCCGTATCGTCAACGAAGTCCCCGAAATTACCCGTGTTGTTTTTGACATAACCTCAAAGCCCCCCGCAACAATCGAGTGGGAATAATCCGAAATGAAAACAGCAGTGAACGGCCGCAGCCGCTTACTGCTGTTTTTTAAGACCCTGCGATGTGTATTCAAATTTAAGTTTTGCTGAAGCCGGCTTCTGTAGAATAAAATAACCTCAAGTTACGGAAGAACCCGCTCCGCCGCACTCCCGGATGGGATTTCACTCTCGTACAGGGTGAAATCCTCCTGATCGCTTTCAACGGTGATGACACAGCGCGAGATGACCGCATCGCCTGCCGAGAAGCGTATACGGTAGCTTCCGTCGGTACGCAGCAGAAGGGTGTTCCGCGTTTTTTCGCCCTCACCCAGAATTACGCGGGGAACGCTTTTCCACTCCGCACTGAAGTTGCGCGTGTACTCGACGTAGATCTTTTCGCTGCCGTCGGGCGAGAGTGCTGATTTTTCGACAATAAAAAAGATTTCCAGGGGTTCTTCGGCCGGCTCTCCCTGGGGATTTGTAGTGGCGGTAAAGGCCCGCACGCTGACTGCGTATCTTCCGTTTTCGGCAAGCTCGGCCCATGCGCAGAAGGTGGGGGTGCTGTCGATAAGCTCAGTGCATTTTACGGGGGATGTTATCTCGAGACTCTTTTCAAATCGGAATTCTTTTTTAACCGTCGCCCCCGAACAGTGCGTGAGCAGCACAAAAAAGAGAATAAGAGTTGTGTAATATGTAAGTTTCATAAAGAATTTTTCTTAATGTGGTTCTGTCGATTATTAGTCAATATTTTATATTGCCAATTTCGATTGTTTCAAACATGGTGTCCAGCACTTTTTGCAGCCCGCCCGTATCCCATGTATCTACTTTAATGCCGTCCCGTCGTGTGAAAGAGCAGCCGTTATAATAGACTACAGCCCAGAATCCGTTTTTTTCATGGTGAAAATAGCGCACATTGACGCGTCCCCTGATAGTAAGCCGATGCCAGGGAGTAACTTCCCGATAGACGCGTTCATCCGGAAGTCCGATATAGTTCCTGATCGAAGAGAACAGTTCCATTTTTGTCCTGGAGGTATCCGTCAGCGCCGCAATGGTATCATAGTCGCCGCTTATCCTGTACCATAATCTTTTTTCCCGGTCGGCAACGATCCCGGTTTTCAGAAGCGAGCCTTTCTTCTGATAAAAAAAGAATTCACTTTCAAAATCCCCCCATGAGTAATCACTCTGGTTTTGATGGGTAGACCAGAGAATTATTTTCTGATCCATCTCCGGCAGCAGGATGACTGATTCGATCCGGAAGTTATTGAAATCACAGGGATCCCCCCGGCTATCCTTCAGCATGAATTTACGCGAGTCCGCATCGTCAAAAATGATACACACCCCGAACCAGGTGTCTTTGAATCTGCTGGTGGGGTCGATAAAGTTTGTCACCCCCCGCATTGAACCGGCACTGTCCTTTTCGTAATTCCCGACAGTGTAGGTGTTATAGGCATCCAGCTTAATTTTGCCGCCTGAAAATGCGTCGAGAAAGGAGCCGAATGGTATTGTGAAGGGCTCTTTGTACATACCTTCGGGAATATTATGAAATTTCAGGCGAATGCCTCTATGTTCAAGATTTGCATTAAGAAAGATTCTCTCGATATCGGTTGTAGCGCATGAGGCGAACAGAAGCATGAACACCAGCGCCTTGATAGTTGCCCTATACATTTTTGCTCCATAATACATCGTTACGAACCGGCAATAAAACTGACTGCCCGATATGCTCCGCATACCTCGTGTGTGCAGGTGATACAAGAGAGTGACAGTGAATGATTAAAATCTGCAAGCGATAATAAGATAATAAGACGAAATTCATGCGACCTTCCCAATTCCCCAAATACCTTCAGATGCCTGCTGCTTTTTTAGAAAGGGTGTCGCAAAAACTGTTTTATGAATACACTGCGGTTTTAAGAAAGAATCATAAAAATCAATTGACGCCGGTTGTATGAAAGAACATGTAAGAGCCGCTTTCTGATCAGTGCATGCTCTTATGTCTTTTTCTTTTCCATTGTCCGGCGGCACTTTTTCGAGCAGAAAAATTCTACTAGAGCGGTTTACGAATTATTTAGAACACGCTTGTGAAAGTTTTGTCTTTTATATCATGCTTTCACAGCATAGAAGCGGGTTAATCATTTCGCAAACCGCTATAAGTAAAGTAAAGTTACCCGATATGAAAAATCACAATATACGTACCGGCGCCCTGGCACCCACGCTCATCAGGCTTTCACTGCCCATCCTCGCGGGTCAACTCTTCGGTCTGATGTACAATCTTGTCGATACTTTTTTTATCTCCAGAATCGATACCGCGAATCCGTGGCTGGTCGGGGCTACCGGGCTTGTCTGGCCGCTTTACTTCATATTCATGGCGACAAGTTTCGGAATATCGGGCGGTGTCGCATCCCTTGTCGCCCGGGCAATCGGAGCCAATCGTGAAAACGAACTGGACCGCACTGCGGAAAGCGGCCTTTTTCTGGCCGTGCTCACAAGTGTATTCTTTCTTCTCGTGATGTATCTCTTCGCCTCGCCGCTGCTCACCCTTTTCGGGGGATCCGGAGAGCTGCACGAATATGGAATGCAGTACCTGCTGTGGCTCCTGCCGACCATCCCCTTCATGCTGCTCTCCGCTGTTTTTATCGGGATCCTTCAGGGAGAGGGTCGTACAAAGCACATGATGGTGTCGATGATGATCGGCACAGTCGTGAACATCATTCTTGATCCTGTACTGATTTTCCCCGCGGGGATGGGGATCGGCGGAGCCGGTCTTGCCACCGCAATCGGGAATGCGTCGGGTTTTGTCTATCTTTTCGCGGTCTTTCTCAGGACTGAGTCAAAAGTGAAGATTCACTGGAAGATAAAGAATATCTCGTTTAAGGTAAGCGGTGAGATAATACGGGTCGGACTGCCGCAGAGCATGATGAATTTCCTCGCCTCGATAAGCTTTATTTTTTATAACCGGATGATGGTGGATATCAATCCCATGATAATTACCGCCTTCACTCTCTACTCTCGTCTGGAACAGCTGGCCCTGATTCCCATTTGGGCGCTTACCAGCGGTCTTTCCACCGTAGCCGGTCAGGCCGCCGGCGCGGGGGATTTCAAACGTATGAGAGACTCCTCCCGTGTATCGAGCCTGCTGGGGCTGGGCGTAAGCGGCACCCTTTTTATCATATATATCGCCGTCAGTCCCTGGCTGTTCAGAATTTTTCAAAGCGATGCGGATGTACTTGATCTTGCCGGGCGTATAGTCGTCTGGATGGCGGCAGCCTCCTTCGTGTCGGTGCCGGTATTCATGATCAATACAATTATGTCCGTCGCTGGATTCGCGGACCGCAGTCTTCTGTACACAGCATTCAGAATCTACGTGATAAATGTCCCCGCGTGTGCAGTCGGTGCGTATCTGATCGGAAAAAACATAACTTCGGTAATGATCGCTATTTTTATCTCGGCAGTCGTGTCTCTGCTGCTCTTCATTGCAGTGCAGAATCATTTCTTTGCCGCCCTGGAATCTGGCCGCTTGAGAATCAGAATCAGCGGGAGCGGGCAGGGGGGCATTGCTGACGGGGGGGAAGCCTGATTTACAGGATCCCGTCATCCACCGGGGCTTCCCCCCCCGCTTGCGCAACCTTCTGTCAAAAAAGAGTTGCGCTTGTTGATGCTCTGAAACGACTATACCTTTTGTTATTAGCAGCGAAGTTCCTCGTGTTTGTAAACGTCTTCGTTTTTTTGTGCATGTTTATCTGTGATTTTTCCCCTCCGGGGCAGGTTTTACGCTGAACACACAGATCGAAGCGGCTTTCGGGACTCTCGCACCCTCTTGTTGGGAGTAGGCATGTTTCTCAAATCAATGGAAATCTTCGGGTTCAAGTCCTTTGCCGACCGTACCACAATCCTCTTTGAGCAGGGTATCACCGTTGTTGTCGGCCCGAACGGCTGCGGAAAATCGAACATCGTGGACTCTGCGAAGTGGGTACTCGGCGAGAAGCAGGCGAAGAATATCCGCGGCGACAAGATGGAAGACGTCATCTTCACCGGAACCGAACACCGCAAGCCGCTGTCGCTTGCCGAAGTTTCGCTTACAATAGATAATACACAGCGGGTTCTTGATTTCGACTCTGAATCGGTCACCGTGACGCGGCGTGTCTTCCGTGACGGCGAATCCGAGTACCTTATAAACAAATCTCCCGTACGCCTCAAGGATATCGATCAGCTTTTCATGGATACCGGTATCGGAAAATCATCCTATTCGGTGATGGAGCAGGGGCGTATCGACATGATCCTCTCGTCACGGGCTGAAGACCGGCGCTATATATTTGAAGAGGCCGCGGGCATCTCCCGCTTTAAGGTGCAGAAGCGCGAGTCGCTGCGCAAACTTGAGGATACGGGTGAAAACCTCGAGCGCATCAACGATATCATTCATGAAATTGAGCGGGAGAAAGAACTCAAGGCAAAGCAGGCTGAAAAGACAAAAACCTACCTGAAGTTGAAATCAGAACTTGAGAAAAATGACATCCGCCTGTCGGCGCTGAAATACCGTGAACTCTCAAAACGCCTCGAGAAACTGAAGGCGACAAGAGAGAAGCTGCACTCGGACAGTGCGGAAATTTCCGCCCGCATCTCATCGGTCTCGCGTGAAAACGATGAGGATGAGAAGCTGAAAAACGAGATACAGCTCGCACTGCTTGAGCTCGAGAAAAAAATTCACACCTACCGTATCCGCGTAGAGGATATCGATGACAAGCGCGAAAAAAACCGCTCGATGATTGCCGAAAACCGCGAACACCGCGAGCGCCTTGTCGCGGAGATCGATGAGCGCCGCCGCCATTACGCCTCGATCATCACCGAGAAAGAGCGCCTCACCAAAAGCGGAGTTGAGATCGCCGCCAAAATCGAAGAGGACCGCCGTCAGTTAAAGAATTTTTTCGATCTTCGTAAACGCAAGATCGACACCATACACGCCAACCGCGACAGAATAGATGCGAATAAGTCGGCCATACATGATCGCGAGGGTGCGCTCAAAAAGCTGCGTGATGATCTTGAAAAGGTCATTAAAGAGCTTATCGAGGCAATCGATACCAGAAAAGAGGAGCTTCGCGAATCCGAGAATGAGCGCACGCAGGTGCGCGGCAGCATCCACCGCCGTCTCGAGCTGCTCGGCGATGTTCTTGCGAGTGCCCGTGAAGCAGTTTCGTCGGGCAATTTACCGCGGACGACTGAACTTCTTTCGTCGATTGAATATGATGCGCTCGTGACCGAGTTCAACCGTTTTGAGACCTTCGAAGACGGTTTCAGGTCTCTGCTGTTCGATGAGGGCGGGGTGCATGCGAAGAAAGAACATATCGACCGCGAGATCGAGGTGTGTACAAGTACCATCGAAAATATGCGCAAAGAAAACAGCGCCCTAGATGCCGAGATTGCGACGCTGCAATCCGAACTTGATGATGTAAATGAGATGATCACCCGCATCGAAAAAGACCTCTCCCGCAACGATAACGAAAAAGAGTGGATTGAAAAGCACGTGCAGTCGCTCGACCGCCAGATTGCCGATCTGGTGCGTAATATTGAAAATGTGCAGAATGACATCCGCCGCTCTGAAGAGAAGGCCGAAGCTCTTCAGAACGAAATCAAAGAGTGGGAGGATAGGCTCGTCGAATTTAACGAGCGCACCGAGGCGCTCAAGAAACGAATTGAAGAGAGCACCGCCCGCAGAAGCGAGATCGAGCAGAAGATGCTCTCCCGCCGCGAGTCCTCGCACAAGGATACCGCGCAGCTTCAGGAGCTCAACGACAAAATTACCGAAATCGAGAAGAAGTTCGTTGAGGCTGAGTTCAAGATTTCACAGATTGCCGAATACGTCTGGATCGAGTACGAAAAGAAAGCCGATGAGCTGGCCAGAACGAAGGTTGACGAGATAGAGCTCGACACGATTCAGTCGACTATTCAAAAAGTAAAATCTTCTGTTCAGTCTCTCGGCCCGATCAACAACCTCGCCATCGAAGAGTTCAACGACCTTAAAAAGCGTTTTGACTACTATATCAGTCAGAAAGAGGATATCGAAAAGGCTCGCGCCGACATCCTCGCCGTCATCGGTGATATCAATAAAACCTCTGTTGAGCTTTTCCTCGAAACCTTTCAGCAGATACGCATCAATTTTGCGGAAATTTTCCGCCAGCTTTTCGAGGGGGGAAGCGCCGAGATCGAGCTCTCCGAACCCGAGGCGATGCTCGAGAGCGGTATCGAGATCACCGTGCGCCCTCCGGGAAAGAAGCCCAAATCTATCAGCCTCTTATCGGGCGGTGAGCGGACAATGACCGCGATCGCGCTTCTTTTCGCGACCTATATGGTTAAGCCCTCGCCCTTCTGCTTTCTTGACGAGATCGACGCCGCGCTCGATGAGGAAAATGTGGGCCGATTTCTGAAGATGATGAAGCAGTTTTCGCAGAAGACGCAATTCATCATGATCACCCACAACAAGAAGACGATGTCGATCGGTTCGTCGATCTATGGTATTACCATGGAAGAGGCCGGCATCTCGAAGATCGTCTCGATGAAACTCGAGCGGACAACATCCGCCACATAGGGACTTCTGCCTCCTGCTGAATTTATCCGCCGCCCGCAGGCGGGATTTTTCGGGGGGATCACTGTTGCGGATCCCTCAGAGTTGTACAAATGCCCTCCGATGAAATACCGGCGTGTGTACAGAAGTGACCACTGTTATCAAATTTTGTACTCCATTCATTGTGTCGGGAACCGCAATCTTTTCAGCACACTCTTCTCAAATACGCGGTGTAAATGCGGAGAATCTATATTGAGAAGTGCTGTGAATTATATAGTGTATTCTTGTTGACAAAAAAACGGCTTTTGTGTATGTTGTAACGTCCAGAGTGCATTTATAGGAAATTCTTCTGGGATCATCGATTTTCTTTTTATGTAGATGGTAATATCAGGGATGGATGTGATTCTCACAAAGGAGTGTGCGTTATGAGTATATCGATTGATTCTCTTCTCGGACAGGCGCAGAAAATTAGCCAGCGCCGCACGGCGGAACCCCCCCTTTCAGCAGAGCGTAAAAGCGTGCAACCTGATCAGGTTGAAATCAGCACAAAGATGAATACGCGACTCTCCGCCATCGATGGCGATCTGCGCTCTGTTCAGGATACTATGACGAAAAATCAGATCCTCACAGAGGGACTGAAGTCGCTGATCGATGCCGAAAAACGCGGTGACACTGATTCAATGAACGAGACTGTTCGTACAACTACATACAAGAATCAGGCGGTGCTCGCCGATTTTCTCGGAGAAAATCAGCTGACGCAGAGTTTCCTGACTTCGCGTCTTCGTGATGCAAGTGAAATGCTGAACAAAAACTACGGCGAAGCGTCAAAACTGGCCGTCGAGTACGAGAATATCTCTGCCGCCAATCCTTCAGCGCTTGCTAATCCCTCTGACTTATTTGCCTCATCGTCGATTGAGGGTGTTGCGACACACAATCCTGATAACGTCTACCGCCTTACAAGATAGTAACGACGATGTGCAGACGCAGCCTCATCATTGCTCTTATTGGTGTCTTTTCATTTGCCCCTGCATCGGCGCGCCAGATTAATACGTCGGGGTATGCGCTTGTCATGCTGGGGGAGTCGACCGGTCTTGAGACTGGATGGACCAATCACTCGACCTACCAGGAACTTTCCCTCAACGCGAAATCCAATAATATGGTTCTTCTTGATGATAAGGCCCCGGCGGCAAACCGTAAGGCTTCCTACATCGCGGCTTCAGGAGTTTCGGTCGAGTTTACCGGCATGACCGCCTACAAGACCTATACCATGTGGATCGATTTTGTAACCTATTCCTTTGCGAAAAATCCGGGCATATACTCCCGGCTGCAGGTCTTTGCCGACGGCCGTCAGATTGATGAAATCACATGGGGTGAGTTCGATCAGAGTTCCCTTTACGCGGTTGAATTGCCGCTTGATTTGACCTATGATGGCCAGGTTGTGGTGACTTTTAAAGAGGCGAGCATGCAATACGGCAACTGGGGAGTGTGGGACATAGTCGTCGCTTCCGGTGAGCTTCCCAAAGGTACAGCTCTTGACATAGTCTCACCCGCAACTGTGACAGAGACAAAGGCACCTCTTGCGGAACAGCAAAAAGTGCCCGTTAAAGAGGTTCCATCGGCAGAAGTGAAGAAGGCGGCACCGACGAGCGAAAAGTCTTCGGTAAGTGCGGCACCTCCGTCTGTGCCAAAGGCAAAATCGACGAGGGGAAAGAAAACCGCTAAGGTGTCCGCGTCAAAAAACACGGTGAATGCGCCGGTAGAACCTGACATTCGCATGCCGGAGATGCCCGAAGTACAGACTCCGCAGATTCAAGGGCCGCAGCCCCCCGTTGTTCCCACGATGCCAGAGGCAAAAAACTGAGTGATAAAGATCATTTCGGCTGCAGTTCTGATAAGCTGACTCGTCGCGTCCCTTTTTTTTGTCCCTTCCTATTTTACTTTATCGTTGTTTTATCTATTTGACAAAAAAATAGCTTATTTCTCTATTGATTTGGTGCGGTACGCAGTATATTGATATTGTCCACCGCGTTTCGACGCGAAAAAGGGTGTAGTGCTTTTGTGCCGCCAAAGTGCCCTGTGGCAGAATCTTGACGAATCCAGGTGGATTTATGAGTCTTGAATTTGAAAAAGATTTTGATGATGAAGTTTACGAAGATAGCTTTTACGAAGATGACGAAGAGCTTGAGGATGATGATAGCGATACTCCCGATGCGGTTGGTGATACCGAGCTGGATGAGAATGAGCAGCGCATTGACGTCAGCCTTGTCTGTGATGATTGCGACTACCGCTGGGATGATACGGTAATTCAGAAGAAGAATGCGTTCGGCGAACCAGAAGAGCTTGGCGATGTTGTGTGCCCCATGTGCGGTTCGATGAATGTCACGCAGATCTGATAACTGTATCCATATTAAGGGAGCCCGAGAGCACAACCTCAAGAATGTCTCCCTTACTATCCCCCGCGACTCGCTTGTCGTTATAACCGGTCTTTCCGGTTCGGGTAAGTCGTCCCTTGCTTTTGATACGATTTATGCCGAAGGACAGCGTCGTTACGTCGAATCGCTTTCGGCATATGCTCGCCAGTTTCTCGGTATAATGGAGAAGCCCGATGTTGATTTTATTGACGGGCTCTCGCCTGCGATCTCTATCGAGCAGAAGACCTCTCACAGAAATCCCCGCTCAACTGTCGGAACAGTAACCGAGATTTACGATTATCTGCGCCTGCTGTACGCACGCATCGGTGTTCCGTACTGTCCGCAGTGCGATATTCAGATTTCATCCCGCTCTGTCGATCAGATTGTAGAGCAGGTGATGACGTACCCTGAGAAGACAAAGATTCAGGTTCTCGCGCCGGCCGTTCGCGGCCAGAAAGGCACGCACGTGGACATCTTTGACGGCCTGCGTAAGAAAGGCTTTCTGAGAGTCAGAGTAGACGGCGAGCAGAAGAGCCTTGATGAGGAGATGTCACTTCAGAAGAACCTGAAGCACTCGATCGATGTGATAATCGACCGTATCGTGATAAAAGACGGCATCCGCTCGCGTCTTGCCGAAAGTATCGAGACGGCGATTGCAATTGCCGACGGACTGATAATCCTTATAATAAATGATGAAGAGATGCTCTTTTCTTCAAAACTTGCCTGTCCTCACTGCGGTTTTTCCATAACCGAGCTTTCACCCCGTATGTTCTCTTTTAATACCCCTTACGGCGCCTGTCCCGAATGCAGCGGTCTCGGGGTCAAGCTTACCTTTGCTGAGCGGCTGATTGTTCCCGATGACAGTGTATCGATAGACGACGGGGCCGTGCACGCGTGGGGGAAGCAGTGGACCGGCGAGCAGGCGGCTTATCTGCGCCGTAATTTCTCGGTGGATACCGCACAGCCGTGGAGCGAACTTCCTGCGGCGGTGCGAAATCTTATTCTAAACGGCGCGAAGGCCTCTTCAAGCGAGCTGGCGGGGTTCCCTAAACGCAGTATTTACGAGGGCGTCATCCCCAATCTTGCGCGCCGTTACCGCGAGACAAAATCAGAAGACATGCGCCACTGGATGGAAGGCTTTATGGTCGACACCCCCTGCGAAACATGCGGCGGGCGTCGTCTTAAAAAAGAGAGCCTTGCGGTCAGAGTGGGGGGACACCCAATCTATGATATAACCGAAAAATCTGTCGACGGGGCGAAACTGCTTATTGCCTCGCTTGATCTCTCTGATACTGAGCGCAAGATTGCCGTGCAGGTTCTCAACGAAATTACCTCGCGCCTTACATTTCTTACCGACGTGGGACTCGACTATCTCACCCTTGACCGTGCCGCCGGCACCCTCTCGGGGGGTGAGGCGCAGCGCATCAGGCTGGCGACCCAGATAGGCGCGAGCCTTACCGGTGTTCTGTATGTTCTCGATGAACCCTCCATCGGTCTGCATCAGCGCGATAACAGAAAGCTTCTCGCCACTCTCAAACAGCTTCGTGACCTCGGCAACACGGTGATTGTGGTAGAACATGATGACGAGACGATGCTAGAGGCCGATTATATCGTCGACCTGGGCCCCGGTGCCGGTTTAAACGGCGGTCATATAATTGCACAGGGCACCCCGCAGCAGATCATGGCTGACGAGAACTCTCTGACCGGTGCCTTCCTGAGCAAAAAGAGGATTATCCCCCTTCCCCCCGCCAGAAGAGAGTCGAAGGGAACGATCACCCTTACCGGCGCAACCGAGAATAATCTCAAAAATGTTACTCTCAGCGTTCCGCTGGGGCAGCTCGTCTGTGTGACCGGCGTCTCTGGCTCGGGAAAATCTACCCTCATAATGGAAATTTTCTACAAGGTGCTCTCGAACCTGATCATGCGCTCGACGCACTTTCCCGGCGCGTTCAAGAAAATATCGGGCCATGAGCAGATTGATAAGGTCATCGATATCGACCAGTCTCCGATCGGGCGTACACCGCGCTCAAACGCCGCGACCTACACGGGAATCTTTACGACCGTTCGTGATCTGTTTGCCGGGACCGCTGAGTCGAGGGCTCGCGGGTACAAGGTCGGACGGTTCTCATTTAATGTACCCGGCGGCCGATGTGAAGCCTGCGAAGGTGACGGCATAAAAAAGATCGAGATGCATTTTCTCTCGGATGTCTATATCACCTGTGAGGTTTGTCACGGGCGGCGTTATAACCATGAGACTCTTGAGGTCCGCTACAAAGGAAAGAATATTCATGAAGTGCTTGAGATGACCGTTGCCGAGGCGCGCGAATTCTTTGCACCGATCACCACAATAAAACGGCGCCTTGATACACTGCACGATGTAGGGCTCGACTATATCAAGCTCGGTCAGCCTGCCACCACCCTGTCGGGGGGAGAGGCCCAGCGCATCAAGCTTGCCACCGAGCTGTCGAAAGTTGCGACGGGAAAGACTCTCTATATTCTGGACGAGCCGACAACCGGACTGCATTTTGCGGACATCGAAAAGCTGTTAGAGGTGCTCTTCTCGCTAGTCAACCGCGGTAATACCGTGCTTGTCATCGAACACAATCTTGATGTGATAAAATCCGCCGATCATGTCATTGACCTCGGTCCCGAGGGGGGGGATAAGGGCGGCACTATTGTCGCCACCGGTACTCCCGAAGAGATTGCCCGGGTGAAAGAGTCATATACCGGACAGTTTTTGAAAAAAATATTGCGTTTGAAAGTATAATGTGCTCACTATCCCCTATGTATTAGGCGGTCACAAAAACTGATCTTTATAGTGCCCTTTTCATAAAACCAGCGAAAACGCACTATAATCTTTTTGGGAGGTGGTTTTTGAAACCGCCCTTTAAAGCTAAACTTCTACTGGCCTTCACTTTTCTTTTCGTGTCCGTCACCGCACTGTTCCCTCAATCACAGGAGAAGGCCTCTTTCGAGCGCGCACAGGGCATTTTTAAAGAGGGCATCTCGTATTTTAATAAGTACAGCTATCTCGGCGCCGCAGAGTACTTCCGTAAAGCGGTTTCCGTTTATCCTTCGCACTACCGCGCCCGCGAGTATCTCGCGCGCTCATACCGGCTTGCCGGCTACACCGACGAAGCCCTGAACGAGTGGGAGATCCTCTATACCGCCTCCGCGAATCCCTCGGTGAAGGCGAAGATTGACGCGATACGGTACCGCAAGGCCTCATTTTCCTCAGCCGAGACTCTCGATTTCACCGAAGCCTCGCGGATCAACTCGGGGCAGTCCGGGCGGTTCCGTTTTCCCTATCCCTGTGATATCGCCGTCGATGTCAACAAGCGCATCTATGTGACCTCTTATACGGGGGGAAAGGTTGTCCGTTTCGGTCCGAGCGGCGGCCAGCTGATTCATACGGTTTCCCACACCGCGAAAATATACGGCATCGACGTGCGCGGGGGTGATGTCATCTATTCAGATTTTGCGAACAATAATGTATACCTCGCTGACGAGAACCTCAAGACCCGGCTCAAGATCGGTCAGAAGGGTTCTAAAGACGGTTCGTTTTACGGCCCGCAGGGCGTTGTTTTTGATGATCGCGGATATTTTTATGTGGTGGACTCGGGCAACAACCGGGTGCAGAAATTCACTCCCGAGGGCAGGTTTCTTCTGAAGTTCGGAAGGGGAGGCGCATACGAGGGTGAGATGTCCAATCCCACCGATATCGCAATACACCGCAACCGCCTCTTTATCAGTGACACGGGAAACCACAGAGTCGTTGCCTTCGATACCTCCGGAAATTATCTGAGCGCGATTAATGATCCGCTGATTACCGCTCCCCGCGGTCTCAGTGTAAACGGCGATATGCTGGTGATCAGCGACGAGCGCTCCGGCATTCTGCTTTACCAGATATCCTCAGAATCGATTCAGCAGTTTTCGAAGTGGAAGGACGGCGATGAATCATTTTCGCGCACCTACGGCGGAATCTTCGACCGGGAGGGAACCTTTTACGCCCTCGACCACGGTCGTGAAACGATATACGCGTTTACCCCTACCCGCAACATGTACACCAATCTTGACGTGGAGATAGCCTCGATTGATATAGCCAAGTATCCGGTTATCGCCATTTACCTTAATGTGCGTGACCGCACCGGGGCGCCGGTCTACGGACTCGATGCCGATCAGTTCACGATTCTTGAAGACAAGGCGCGCATCAGGCGCCCCACGGTATCGTATCTTTCGTCAAGAGATCGCACTGCGACCATCGTTCTTGCCGTCGACCGCTCTGAGGCCATGCGGCAGTATTCAGGCGATCTTGAGTGGGTCACCGATTTCATCTTCACGAAGATGAAGAAAAACGACCGCGTAAAAATAGTAAACTATGATGATGACTACTATACCTCCATGCCCTATGACTGGAGCAGATTGCGCGCGCTCAAAAGCATACGTGAGGGTGACTATTCTGGCGGCGCGGATCTCGGCAGGGTTCTCTATAACGGCGTAGCCGATATTATAGCGACAGAGTCGAAACGGGCAGTGGTTCTGGTGAGTTCCGGTGAGGGGTATTTTTCCGCGTATTCTCAGCAGAAGGTGATAGATTATGCTATGGCGCACTTTGTTCCGGTTTATATAGTCTCCTTCTCACGGCAGAATGAGGATCTGCGCGTTATTGCGGAAAAGACGGGGGGCTCGTACATTCACGTGACAGACAGAAAGTCTCTCGGGGCACTTTACGATGAGATAAACAAAAAGGAGGAGTACCGGTACGCGCTTGTGTATCAAAGCCTGCGTCCGAAAAACTATACCGACTGGTGGTCAGAGATTTCGATAGAAGTGGTGAACAGGGGGCAGCGGGGTATGGAGTGGGGCGGCTACTACGTACCGTAACCTTATTGGCCTCCATGACGGCGCAGCCATGCGACCGTCTTTTTAAACTGCGCCTCACCCCCCGCCTGATATCCGTCATCCGGATAGATTTCAATCAGCTTGTTTGAAGAGACGATATTGAAGAAGCCGAAAATACACTCCGCTGGAGCGGTGCGGTTCTTTATGCCTGAAATGGCGAGAATCGGGCACGTGATACGGTCGGCGAAGTTAAGAGCGTCAAAATAATGAAGATTTCGCCGTACGATGCGTTTTTTTGTGCGAAGGTCCGACGCCGCATCGTTAATCTCCTCCGCGATGACCCCCTCGGCGCTGTTCTGGCTTACGGGAATATTGCAGAATGAGAGCGAGTCGAGCACCAGCGCAGTAATACGCTCCGAATTAGCCGCGGCGAAGACTGCGGCGGCGGCCCCCAGACCTTTCCCCATCATCGCAATGTGCGCGCAATCAAGCGAATTATCCCTGAAAAGGCGAAGAAAATCTACTGCCCGCAGCACATCCAGATAGAGCGCCTTCAGATAATAATTTTCGGGTTCAAGGATATTCTCTTTCAGATATCCCGGTGAGAGCTCTTCAATATTACGCTTAAGATCTGGATCAATTGTTTTCACAATAGAGTGTCCGCGAAGTTCAAGAAAGAGCCACGCGAAAGAGGTATCGAGTGTGAAGCCCTTGCAGTAATCCTTCACCGCATAGTCGTGAAGTACGACGACCGGGCGCGGAAAGGATTTTTTTTCAGGAATGTAGAGAGTCCCGTTTACAATTGTTTTCGCGTAACTGCGGAATCCTATTGAGTAAACGGTAAAGGCGCCTTTCTGAAAAGAAGATCCCTTGTCGACCGTCGGTTGAATGGTGACTTTTTTTATCTCGCTGAATGCGTTTGACCAGAAGAAATCAAAATCGTGTTCGCGCTCAATTTTCGGAAAATTGCGGAAATATCTGTCGAAGTCAAGAAGCACACCCATATCAGCCAGCCATATCAGTGATAAGCGAAGTATTAAACTGGAAAAGATTGTAGATAGCGAGTATGCATAGTGTCACGGTCGCTACCGCCACTAAAAAGAAGAGAAACGCGCGCAGTCGCCCCGAGAAGAGCGAAGCCGTTATTTCACGCACAGTAAATCCGTTTTTGATCCAGTACAACACTGTCATAGCAAGACGATAGATAATAAAAACTGCCGTACAGCAGAGTATCGCGATGACAAAAATATCCGTGAACAGAGCGGGCTCATTTTTTGCCAGGGCGATAAGGGGGATAAGAAGAAGATCCATCGAGACAACAGAGATGATGGCGATAACCAGCACAAACGCGGCCAGTGCAAGCATCTCCTTGAGTTTTCCCGAAAATTTCAGCGAATCCGCGGACGACTCCGCATTGGCCATATTACTGCTTGGTTTCTTTTTCATCTGTCCCGGCTGAAGAATTCTGAGTTGATGTACCACTATCACCGGTTTTCTTTTCCATGTCAATAGTAAATGTTTCTTTCAGAACTCTTTTCGCCTCGGCCTGCACCTTGTCGCTGGGATCATACTGCGCTTTGTATTTGAGTATCTCAATCGAACGGGGATCTTTGAGCTCTTTCATAAGCCCGATCGCCTTGAGGCGCATGGAGGCGTTGTCGCTCTTCAGAGTTTTTTCGAGTTTTTCGTAAGATCCCTTGTCGCCCAATTTGACGAGGGCAGTGACACAGTGCATGTACAACTCATAGTAATCGGCGCGCTTTTTCACCGGATAGCCGTCGATCTGGTCGGCGGTTTTCGCAATCGATGAAATTGCACCGGTTGCGCCGATCTTTGAGAGGGCGTTGACGGCGTAAGCGCGTGTGGTGAGATCCTCGTTTTCATCTTCAAATGTTTCAAGAAGATAGCTCTCTGCGGCGGAAGTCTTACTGTTGCCGAGAAACAGGATCAGCGCAAGCCGTGTATTGCGGGTTGTTTCGGGGGCTTCAATGGTGGTTTTGACAAATTCAAATTCGCCTGTAACCTCGAACTCTGCCAGTGTCTGCAGAATGGCTTCAGTGTAGTTTGAGTCTTTGGTAAAATCCTGTTTTTTTAGTCTTTCGACCAGCGTGCCGATACTCTCTTTCGCCTTCAGTTTTTTCAGCGCATAGACCGCGTCGACGCGCACCTCTTCGGACTCGTTGTCGAGAAAACCGGTAATCAGCGGTATCGCGGCGCGCTCATCGAGGTCGGCGGCGGCTCGGCATGATATGATGATCACGCCGGTATCGGTTTCACTCTTGAGATTGCTGACCATGATATCGGTGAGCTGACGCTTTTTCGCGGCATCCTTGATGGCGGCAATCGAGCGTATCGAATCCTTGCGTTCGCTGCTTGTTCCGTAGGTGATCGTTTTTTCGATGTATTCGATGCGGCGCGCCTCGGCCTGTTTTTTCTTCTCTTCGAGATCCCGCGCCTTCTGCTCCTGCGCGGCCGTCTTCTTGTCCGCCGCCGCGTCTGCGGGATCAGTTTTTTTGCCGCCGGCATTGGTCGGCGGGGCGGGTTTTGTTTCGCCGCCGCTTGACGGGGCGGGGTTCTGAGCGCTGTTATCCGCGGCTTTAGGGGGGGAAGCCGTTGCCTGGGCAGATGCGGCAGTATTGAGCAGCACGAATGCGGCAATCACTGTCAGGATCATTGCCGCACACCGAAGGGCGACTGAGTATCCCCCGCCGCGAGGCGTAACTGAACAGCTGTAAGAGCAACTTTCTGAAACGGTTCTGGTTTTCATGCTATCGTATCGGATGAATTGAAAAAATCATTAGCGCATTTTCTGACCGACTCGCCGCCTTATAACGATTCAATTACCGCTATGTACTCTTCGATATAGTCATCGATAGTCCGCCTGTATGCGGCCGCATGCTCCTGAAGGTCGGCAAACTTTTCGCTGCCGTAGAGGGAAATTGCGGCGCAGAAGGCCTTATAGAGTTGGTACTCGACTGCGGGAGAGTACAGGATTCCCCGTTCGCGGGCATTCGCGGGATGGCAGAGTGACTCTGCGACTGAACTCTTTCGGACAAGGGGAATCGTCCTGGCGCTGAAGGCGCGCAGCAGGGAGCGCGCATCGGGGTGAGCACTGCACTGCACGAGAAAATCGGCGGCAGTGTAGAGATCATCCTCGAATTCGCCATTCTCTCCGATATACAGCGCGACTCTGCCGGGAAAAGATCTGCAGAGCAGTTCGGCACTTTGCAGTAGAGGGGCTTCCCCCCGCCCGTCATGCAGTATGCAAAATAGAGCACTATTCTCGGAGAGCACGGTCCCCACGATATTGAGAAGCAGTGTCAGAGACGATGCCGCACCCCCTCCCGAGAAGGCAAACAGCGGCGCGTCGATGCGGCTGAGCCCGGTTTTCAGAAGAAGGCTTTCACGCCGTGCCTGCTTTGCAGAGAGCTCGACGGGAGCATCAGCGTCATAATAGGGGATAATGGTTCTGCACTTCTCGGCGTGTGCGCCGGTCAGGGCGTCGAATCCCGGCAGCATGGATGATTCGCAGGGCACGAAGGTATCGGAGATTACCGCGTCGGCGTAGATTATTCCCGATTTGAGAAGAGAGATATCGTCGTTGTACTTCAGGTGCTCCTCGCAGAAAGCCTCCCATCCCAGGCCGGTGGTTTCTATCGAGTGCTTATTGAATATCCCCCCGTGTTCAAATGAGTGAACCTGCAGCACGATTCTGGTCTTCGATAATTTTTCCTGATAAAAACATTTCGCGTAGGCGGGTGCGAGCGAACACTGCCACTCGTTTGCGATGATGCAGTCGGGGGCGGTGTTTTGCGAGGCGAGCCAGGCAACGGCAGCATGGGTGAAGAGTGCCGCTTTAAGATCCTCGTCGCCTGTTACGTCGTAGATACCATTCGGCCGTGCGAAGAGCAAATCATGCTCAATGAAAAGTACGCGATACCTCTTGTATTGCAGAGAGAAGACGCCGCATCGGTAGTCGATGCCGGCCGCATTCACGGTGAGAGGCCCCTCATACACCGCCTCGAGCGCACGGCGATCTATACAGTAGTGACGGGGCAAAATGAGGGTGATCCGGTGCGAAGCGTCCATGCTGAGGGTTTCGCACAGAGCACCAACGTTCCCGGCCAGAGAACCGCCCCGGGCAAAGGGGGCGGCCTCCCATGAGAGTATCGCGATGTTCATTATCTAAAATCGCTCTTTATTACCGTGTCGGATTAAAATGTACAAGTGAATGCATGTACCCTTCAGGCGCCTCATAACCGAGAAAATTGAGAATTGTCGCGGCTACGTTGCCCAGTCCCGGATTTTCAACCGGCGCAAGAACATACTCGCCGTTATACTGCGGGTCAAAAATGATAAAGGGAACCTTGTTGAGCGTGTGCGCGGTACGCTTCTGGGGAACACCTGCCTTGTCGCGGCGCACATTGCCGTGTTTATCGAGCTCCCACATCTCGTCAAGGTTGCCGTGGTCGGCCGTGATTATCGCGATACCGCCTGCCGCCTCGACAACGGGAAGTATGCGCGCGAGGCTCAGATCGACGCTTTCCATCGCGACGATTGCCGCTTCAAGATCGCCGGTGTGTCCCACCATGTCGCCGTTGGGGAAATTCAGGCGTATAAAGGGGAACTCTCCTTTCTTGACCTCCTCGATGACGCGGTCGGTGATATCGGCCGCCTTCATCCACGGGCGCTGATCGAAGGTCACCTTGTCGGAGGGAATCTCGACATAGGTTTCGAGCGCTTCGTTGAATTTGCCGCTGCGGTTGCCGTTCCAGAAGTAGGTCACATGGCCGAATTTCTGGGTCTCGGAGATCGCGAACTGTTTGACGCCGGTTGCGGCGAGATTTTCAGAGATCGAGTTGTCGATTGCGGGCGGAACCACCAGATAGTTAGCGGGGATATGAAGATCGCCGTCGTATTCCATCATGCCCGCATAGACGACATTGGGGCGTTTGCCGCGGTTGAATTTGGTGAACTCATCCCTGTCGAATGCAACTGAGAGTTCGATCGCGCGGTCGCCTCTGAAATTGAAGAGCACCACCGAGTCGTTGTCGACGATCGGTCCCACGGGACCCTTCGAATCGACGATGGTGAACGAGGGCAGGTACTGGTCGGCGATTCCCGGCATCTCTTTTCTGAATGTCTCGATCGCCTCTTTCGCTGACGCGAAGGGACGAGCCTGGCCGAGCACATGCGCCTGCCAGCCTCGCTCGACAATCGACCAGTCCGCCTCATAGCGGTCCATGGTGGTGACCATACGTCCGCCGCCCGAAGCAATACGGTAATCGAGGCCGCGTGCACGGATATCGTCGAGGCAATTCTCAAGCTGTTCGATGTAAATCAGTCCGGAGGTCTCGGGAACGTCACGGCCGTCGAGAAGGATGTGCACGCGGACGCTCTTGATCCCCTCTGAAGCGGCCTTTTCGACCAGACGCAGAAGGTGTGTGATGTGCGAGTGGACATTTCCGTCAGAGAGAAGACCGATAAAGTGCAGGGTGCTGCCCTGGCGCAGCGGCTTTTCTATAAGCTTCTTCCATGTGTCGGTGGTGAAGATGGCGCCGGTCGAGATGGCGTTTTCAACAAGTTTCGCCCCCTGATCGAATATGCGGCCCGCGCCCAGTGCGTTGTGCCCGACCTCAGAGTTTCCCATGTCATCGTCCGAGGGAAGTCCGACCGCGGTGCCGTGCGCCTTGATGGCGGTATTGAGGTACTTCGCCCTGATCGCGTTAAGTGTCGGCGTGCGGGCGTTGGTGAAGGCGTTTCCCGGATAGTCGGGGGCAATACCTACGCCGTCCATTATTATGAAGACCAGCGGTCCCTTACGGCCGCTGAAGCTGGAGTGTTTTGTTAATGCTTTCATTTTGCTTTCTCCTGTTTGGTGGGTAGTACGCATTTTCAAAGCAGTTGCAAAAGTATTGCGAAAAAACCCCGGGGGGTGCCGCTCTGCTGCATTGATACAGCATGCCGATGAGAGCTTTTTGTAAAGATTAATTTCGCAAAGGCGGCGGCGGGGGGAAGCCTGAAATCCGGGCAGAGGAGACGAAAAAAAGACGCCGAGAGGCGCCTTTTTTTCAGATAATTTCAAAATCTCCGCGATTCGCGGAGGATAACGTAGAAAAGACCTTACACAGCCTTCTGTATTTTGCCTGAGCGGATACAGCTGGTGCAGACGTGCTTGCGTACCTTTGTCTTGCCCTCAAGGACGTGAATTTTCTTCACGTTGGGCTTCCACATAGCACTGGTCTTTCTATTTGAATGGCTGACATTGTGCCCGAACTGCACAGACTTGCCACATACTTCACATTTTGCCATAAGAGACCCCGATTCCTGAAAAAGTATAGACACATTTGTCGTGGTGCATTTTTATTGCAAGTACTTTTTTCGCAACTGCCGCCCCCTTTTTGGGGCGGGCAATTGCGAAAAAATCGAATCCAATTTATATTATCCGGACGGATTGAGATGCAGATTACTGAAACGACAAAGATTACCGACGCGATAGCCCTCTCGCCGGCCGTCGGCAGAATTTTTCAACAGTATGATCTTTACTGTCTCGAGTGCCGCGGCATGATCAACGAAGAGATCCGCCATATCGCGAAAAACCACGGCTTAAATCTCGAGCGGCTTTTGTCAGATCTGAACAGTGCCCTTAAATGAATATCGTAGCCGGCTCGCTGCGCGGGCGCGCAATCCCCTTTGATAATCGCCTCTTCGATAATGCCGATGTGACGCCGGGAAGGGTGAAAGAGGCGGTGTTTTCGATGGCCGGTCCCCTCGACGGAAAATCATTTCTCGACCTTTTCGGCTGCTCGGGGCAGATGGGCATTGAGGCTGCAAGCCGAGGGGCCTCGCAGGTTCTCATCAACGAGCGTAACCGGGAGCGCTTTCAGTTTATTATCGCCCTCTCCTCGAAGTTCAACCTCGCACAGGTGAGAGTCATGAATCTCTCGGACAGCGTCTGTCTTGAGTATATCCGCAAGCACAATCTCACTTTTGACCTCATTTATCTTGATCCCCCCTATATCAAAAAGAGGGATGAGGTGAACTATTACGCCCGGCTGGTCGACCGGCTCCTCTTCTGCCTGGCCCTCGGCGGAGAGATATTTATACAGTATTACGCGGCCAACAGACTCTCCTCCTTCAGCGAGGGTCTTGAACTGCGCAAAGAGCGTACGTACGGAAATACTTCAGTTGCGGTCGTGGGCCGCGCCGGGGTGCTTTCCGAAGCCGGTGAAGAGCGCTAGCCTCAGGGCAGCATCTTCACGCTCTCCTTTCCGAAGACATCCTTGTCCTGAATGGCGAAGTTATAGGTGTACTTTCCCTGGCGGCGGTGCGTTGACAGCTGCGGCGCCACATAAATGATGTTGGGAATGTCTCTGATAAAGGCCTCTGTAAACTGGAGGGTTATATCAAGATTTCCGATCATCTTCGTGGTGACCGATCCGTTTACCCGAAGGCTTATTTCAGGTGCATCGAAGACGAAGGTGGAAAAATGATATCCCTCCCGGTCAAACAGAAGATTTCCGTAGATATGAGAAAATTCAAGGTCTTCAAGCTTGTATTTCAGGGGGCTCAGCAGGAAGCCGAGCTGGTTTTGAAAGCCGGTGTTGACGACTTTTCCGTTTACCACGGTGAATGAGAGCGCGCCGACCGGGGGAATATTCTTACCGGGGTAGAATTCGGCGCGCAGCTGTCCGGATGCGTTGCCGTAGAGGCGGTTTTTTATTATCTCGGTATAGGTGCCGAGGTTCTGCGCCTGAAGGTTGAAAAAGCGCACAAACAGGGTCGTCTTCGGGGCATCCCCCGTCAACGCGATCGTCGCCTCTCCGTCGATATCCGCGCCGAGCATGCGGCAGCGCGCGCGCGGTACGAGAAGTTTGTCTGACGAAATACTGTACGAGAGCGTTATGTCGCTGATATGATTTTCTTTATAGTGCGCCTCGGCCGCGCGTATCATCCCCTGAACCGTGAGACCGGGAGGAAGGGCTATTTCATTCGACATTTTCTCGTTAAACGTGTAGCTGTCGTATTGCATGTTCAGAGCGAAGCTCGAAAGCTTTTTGTCCAGAGTCTTCGCACTTATGAGAGCCG